>Ga0326726_10005866_pt1 | contig 11090 bp, 11 predicted proteins | sample MHFenrmetagenome_2_FD_207603 | JGI IMG/M metagenome (GOLD analysis project Ga0326726, IMG submission 207603) | Lab enriched peat soil microbial communities from Michigan Hollow, Ithaca, NY, United States - MHF15MN | ecosystem: Environmental > Terrestrial > Soil > Wetlands > Peat | place: USA...
GAGGCCGCGGTCGCCCGCGCGCCGGTCGTCACGGTCATGGGGCACGTCGATCACGGCAAGACGTCGTTGCTCGACGCGATCCGCAAGACCAAGGTCGCGGCCGGCGAGGCCGGTGGCATCACGCAGCACGTCGCCGCGTACAAGGTCCCGGCGCCGAACGGCGGCGAGATCGTGTTCCTCGATACCCCGGGCCACGAGGCGTTCACCGAGATGCGCGCACGTGGTGCCCAGGCGACCGACATCGTCGTGCTCGTCGTCGCCGCGAACGACGGCGTCATGCCGCAGACGATCGAGGCGCTGAACCACGCCCAGGACGCCGGCGTCAAGATCATCGTCGCCGTCAACAAGATCGATCTGCCCGACGCGCAACCCGATCGCGTCAAGCAGCAGCTCGCCGATCACAAGCTCATCCCCGAGGATTGGGGCGGCGACACGATCTACGTCAACGTCTCGGCGCTCAAGAACCAGAACATCGACAAGCTGCTCGAGTCGATCGTCGTGGTCGCCGAGATGCTCGAGCTCCATGCGAATCCGTCGAAGCCGGCCTCCGGTCTCGTCATCGAAGCGCGCCTCGATCGCAACCGCGGCCCGATGGCGACCGTGCTCGTCCAGGAGGGCACGCTGCGCGTCGGCGACGTCCTCGTGGCGGGTCGCACGTTCGGCAAGGTCCGCGCGATGCTCGACGATCACGGCAACTCGCTCGACGAGGCCGGTCCGTCGACACCCGTCGAGATCCTCGGGCTCGACGGCGTCCCCGATGCCGGCGATCAGGTGAACGTCGCTGACGACGACAAGATCGCCAAAGAGGTCGTCGAGCACCGCCGCCAGTCGTTCCGCAAGCGCGAGCTCGCGTCGACCGGCCGGGTGTCGCTCGAGAGCCTGATGGCGCGGATCTCCGAAGGTGTCGACACCAAGGAGCTGAAGATCGTCCTCAAGGCCGACGTCCAGGGCTCGGCCGAGGCGCTCAAGGCCGCGCTCATCAAGCAGTCGACCGAGAAGGTCCGGGTCAACGTCATCGCCGCCGGCGTCGGTGGCATCACCGAGAGCGACGTCAACCTCGCGAAGGCGGGTAACGCGATCATCGTCGGCTTCCACGTGAGGCCGGCCGGCAAGTCGACCAAGCTCGCCGAGCAAGAGGACGTCGAGATCCGCCTCTACGACATCATCTACGACGCGCTCGACGAGGTGAAGGCGGCAATGGCCGGCCTGCTCGCGCCGATCAAGCGCGAGATCCCGATGGGCAAGCTCCAGGTTCGCGAGACGTTCTCCATCCCCAAGATGGGAACGGTCGCCGGCTGCATGGTCACCGACGGCAAGATCAACCGCAAAGCCCACCTCCGCATCGTGCGCGACGCGGTCCAGGTCTACGAGGGCAAGATCGGCTCGCTGCGTCGCTTCAAGGACGACGTCAGCGAGGTCCAGCACGGCTTCGAGTGCGGCGTGATGGTGCAGGGCTGGAACGAGATCAAGCAGGGCGACATCATCGAGGCCTACGAGGTCATCGAAGAAGCCGCCAAGCTCTAGCCCTACGGTGTTAGGGTCTGATCGTGTACGTTGGCGTCGCCAAGCTGAGCCTTGTCCTCGGGGATAGTCATTCCCTGAAGGACAAGCGCATGGTCCTGCGACGGATCAAGGACCGCGTGCGCGAGCGCATCGGCGTGACGCTGAACGAGGTCGGCGACCACGACATCTGGCAGCGCGCCGAGCTCGGCTGCGCGGTCGTGAGCGCGGAGCGCGCGAAGACGCTCGAGCTCATCGATGACGTCGTCCGCGTGGCGATGTCCGCGGGCGGCGCCGAGATCGTGGCGATCGCGCGCGACGTGTCCACGTTCGACACCGAATCCAAACCGTACGTCCCGATCGACGACCGCACCGGCGCCGGGGACAAGGCGCAGGGCGCCGATGCCGACTGGGTGCCCGACGCGTGGCGCGAGGAGACACAGAAGTGATCAAGGGCGCCCGACCCGCCAAGCCCGGTGGCAACGCGCGTAAAGAGCGCATCGCGACCGCGCTGCGCGAGGCGTTGACCGAAGCGATCGCCGCCGACATCAAGGATCCGCGCGTCCACGCGCCGGATCTGCTGACGGTGACGCGCGTCGAGATGAACGTCGACATGGCGGTCGCGAACGTCTACGTGTCGATCGTCGGGAGCGACCGCGTCATCGAGGGCGCCATGGCCGGGCTGCAGAAGGCCGCCGGCTTCCTGCGCGGGCCGATCGGGCGCACGGTCGGTATGCAGCACGCGCCGGAGCTGCGGTTCTTCCTCGATCAGTCGGTCGACATGAGCGACAAGCTCGCGCAGATCCTCCGCGAGGACGAGGAGAAGGCGAAGGCCGTCGGCCGCACGCCGGGCGAGGCGCCTCCCGAGCCCGCACCGAAGCCAGACCCCGAGGACAAGCCATGACCGCTGCCGAGGCGCTCGAGCATGCCTGCGACATCCTGCGCCGCGCCAAGCGCGTGCTGCTGACGAGTCATCGCCGGCCCGACGGCGACGGCACCGGCTCGATGTGCGGGCTGGCGTCGCTGATGCGCGCGACGGGAAAGGAAGCCGTCATCTACTCGGTCGATCCGATCGCGCGGCGGTATCGCTGGTTGCCGCTGGCGTCGACGTGCGTCCACACGATGTCGTTCGACGAGCGCTTCGACTGCACGATCGTCGTCGATTGCGCCGACATCACGCTGCTGGGCGACGCGCTGCCGCCGCCGGAAGTTTGCGGCACGCTGATCACGCTCGATCACCACGCGAGCGGCCGGCCGTTCGGCGACATCGCCGTGTGGGACCCGACCGCGGCCGCCGTCGGGGTGCTCGTCCATCGCATCGCGATCCACGAGTCGTGGCCGGTCACGACCGAGGCCGCGGTGCCGCTGTACGTCTCGCTCATCAGCGACACCGGCGGCTTCCGCCACGCGAACACGAACGCCGAGGCGCTGCACGTCGGCTCGGAGCTGATCCGCGCCGGCGTGGTGCCGTCGACGATCGCGGCAAGCCTGGAGGAGCGTCCGAGCCCGGGCAAGCTGCGGCTGCTGGGCTCGGTGCTATCCACGCTCGAGCTGCACTGCGCGGGTCGCGCCGGCGTGCTGTCGGTGACCACCGACATGGTCGAGGGGGCGCGCGCGTCGTGGGAAGACATCGAGGGCATGGTGAACTGGGGCCGCAACGTCGAGGGCGTGCAGGTCGGCGTGCTGCTCACCACCGCGAAGGGCGGCGGCGTGCGCGTGTCGATGCGGTCGCGCAGTGATCGCGTGGATGTCGGCCGGGTCTGCATGACGCTCGGCGGCGGCGGTCATCCCGGCGCCGGCGGATGTCACATGACCGGCGATCTGCAGACCACGAAGGAGAAGGTCGTGCGCGCGCTCGATGCCGCGTTCAATCGCACCACGGCGCCGCGCGCCGCCGTGACGATTCCCGCGGCCGACAAGGCCCCGGACTCGGAAGGCTCTTGATACCATCGCGCGATGCGTTTCGCTTCGTTGGTGCTCGTACTCGCCGTCGTCGCATGCGGTGACAATCGCCTGATCCCCGATGGGGCGATCGATACGTCGGTCGACACGTCGACGGTCGATGCCAGTGATCCGAACAACCCGCTGACCCTGTTCGACACCGGGTTGTGCGTCGATCGTGCGTGCACGCAGATCAGCCCGGACGTCCACACGTACACGCCGCAGTTCCCGCTGTGGGCCGATACCGCGAGCAAGCACCGCTGGTACAAGCTGCCGCCCGGCACCCAGATCGACACCACCGACATGGATCACTGGGTGTTCCCGGTCGGCACGAAGTTCTGGAAGGAGTTCACGCGCGATGACGGCATGGGCCACGACATCCGCGTCGAGACCCGGCTCGTGATGCGCATCGGCCCCGGCGAGCTTGCGGCCGACTGGTTCTACGTCGCGTACCAGTGGAACGACACCCAGACCGACACCAAGGCGGTACCGACCGGCGTCATGAACGCGAACGGCACGCAGCACGACATCCCGTCGCGCACCCAGTGCAAGGGGTGTCACGAGAACAGCAAGCCGTCGCGCGTGCTCGGGTTCCAGGCGATCCAGCTCGATATCCCCGCCGCCACCGCCGGCGACACCACGCTCGCGAGCCTCGTCAGCGCGGGCACGCTGACCGCGAACCCGAGCGGCGCGGCGCCGTACTTCCCGCTCCCCGGCACGGCGACCGAGCGGGCCGCGCTTGGCTACGTCCACGCCAACTGCGGCCACTGCCACAACCCGAGCTCCGCGGTGCACTCGATCGTGACGATGGAGCTCCGCCTCACGGTTGGTAGCCTCGGCGCGGTCACCACCACGCCGGCGTACCTGACCACGGTGGGCAAGACCGCCGAGGCTCCGGTCGGCACGTTCCCCAAGGACTGTCTCGACGCGCTCAGCAACCCGGCGGAGTGCATCGTCTCGAAGAACCAGCCCGACCACTCGGCGCTGATCTTCCGCTTCGAGGCGACGCCCGGGACCTCGCCGCACATGCCCCAGCTCGGCTCCGAGATGATGGATCCGACGGGCGACACCACGCTGCGCACGTGGATCACGAATCTTCCCTAGCAAGGCCCGGGGAGCGAGCGGTTCTTCCGCGACGCGCGGGCCGAGCGAAACAAGAACGACGTGAACGGTATCCTCGTCCTCGACAAGCCGGCAGGCATGAGCTCGGCCGCCGCGGTCGATCACGTCAAGAAGGCGATGAAGGCCAGGCGCGCCGGCCACGGCGGCACGCTCGATCCGATCGCGACCGGCGTGCTCGCGATCTGCCTCGACGAGGCGACGAAGATCGCGTCGTACCTGCTCGCCGACGACAAGGAGTATCGCGCCGAGCTCGTGCTCGGCACCGACACCGATACGCTCGATCGGACGGGGCAGATCGTCGCCACGCGGCCGCACGCGCACGTCACGCGCGAGCTGATCGAGGCGGCGCTCGCGCGGCACCTCGGCGAACAGGATCAGGTGCCGCCGATGTTCTCCGCGATCAAGCAGGGCGGGGTGCGCCTGTACCGCCAAGCGCGCGCGGGCATCGAGGTCGAGCGAACGCCGCGTCGGATTCGCATCGATCGGCTCGAGCTGGTCGCGTTCGACGGCCTGCGCGCCACGATCACGATCGCGTGCGGCAAGGGCACGTACGTTCGCAGCCTGGTCTCGGATCTCGGCAACGAGCTCGGTTGCGGCGCGTACCTCGCCGAGCTGCGGCGCACCAGGAGCGGCATGTTCACGATCGATCAGGCGCAGACGCTCGACGCGCTCGACCCGGCGCGCATCATTCGCTACCAGACCGCGCTGCGCCTGCCCGTGGTCGTGACCCCGGACGCGCTCGTCGCCAAGGTGCGGTCCGGGCTCCAGCTCGCGATCGCGCTGCTACCGGGGCTCGTCGAGGATCTGGGCCAGGTCCAGCTCGTCGACGAGCGTGGCGACCTGGTCGCGATCGCTCACGCCAGCGACGGCAAGGCGGTCTACGACCGCGTGTTCATCCCCGACACCACCGCGATGCCGTGATCGAGGCCCAGCAAGTACGGGTACTTCGGCGTCACAAGGTGCCTAAGGAGACACCGTCCCCTTCTGCGCCTTGACCACCTGGCACATTTACCCCAATCTCCGCCCTGACCACGGACCTCGTTCAGTTCGGACGCGACCGTTGGCGACTGGAGTACGCGATGCCTGTTTCGACCGTTCGCAAGCAAGAGACGATTTCCAAGTTCCAGCAGCACCCCGGTGACACCGGATCTCCCGAGGTCCAGGTCGCGCTGATCACGCAGCGGGTCGCTCACCTCACCGAGCACCTCAAGAACAACAACAAGGACCACCACAGCCGTCGTGGTCTGTTGAAGATGGTCGGTCAGCGACGCGGCTTGCTCGACTACCTGAAGCGCATCGATCTCGACCGCTACAAGAAGCTGATCGAGACCCTCGGTCTGCGCCGCTAAGCCTTCGCCGCGTCGCGCAGCACGTCTTTCAACGCGCCGAGGAGGGTGTCCTTCACGGGCGGACCAGCCACGCGCGGGACGTCGGCGAGCGAGACGTCCGGAATCTCCGTAGTGCCGTCGCTGATCACTCGGTCGGCACCGACGAACCCGATCCGGACGTCCGCCGTGGGCGCGCCGACGTAGCCCTGGACGCGGATGGTCAACTCGGCGAGCTTGGCCGTCGTACAGACGCGGCGGTGCGCCCAACCGGACACGTCTTCCTCGTGCTCGAGCACGCCGAGCGCGATCAGGGCCTCGAGCCAGGTCGCCGGATCTTTGGTGATAATCGCGAGCTTGACGTCGAGGAAGCCGGGGTCGTCCGTCTTCATGCCCGAAACGCTACCACTTGGCTTTCGGGAGCGCGTGTGCAATAAAGCGCGCGACAACAACTACGTAGCGTCGCAGGACAAACCAGAGATCGCGTCGGTTTGATCGTTCCGTCGAGGTCCCCGAAGAACGCTTGGGGGAGTTGGGCAGAGGGTTCAGGCAGGCCGGTTGAAGGAAACCGCCGGCGACGTGACTTTCAGAAAGGTCCGTTCAGATGCCTTACGTTCGTGAATCCGCCATCGTCGGCGGCAAAGAAATCATCATCGAGACCGGCAAGTGGGCCAAGCAGGCCAGTGGCTCGGTCGTCATTCGCTGCGGCGACACCATGGCGCTCGTGACCGCGCAGGGTTCCAAGGACCCGCGCGACATCGACTTCATGCCGCTGACCTGCGAGTACCAGGAGAAGTTCTACTCGTCGGGCAAGATCCCCGGCAGCTTCTTCCGCCGCGAAGGCCGCACCACCAACGCAGAGATCCTCATCTGCCGCCTGATGGATCGCCCGATCCGCCCGCTGTTCCCGAAGGGCTGGTTCATCGACACGCAGATCATCGCGAACGTGATCTCGTTCGACAAGGAGAACGCCCCGGACGTCCTGGCGATGACGGCCGCGTCGTGCGCCGTGCACCTGTCGGACCTCGTGTGGAACGGGCCGCTCGCCGGCATCCGCATCGGTCGCCGGAAGAGCGATGGCCAGTTCATCGCGAACCCGACGTTCAAGGAGCGCGAGGATTCGGACATGGACATCATCGTGGCCGCGTCGAAGGACGCGATCATGATGGTCGAGGGCGAGATGCACGAGCTGCAGGAGGACACCGTCATCGACGCCCTCCTGTTCGCGCATCAGGCCGTGCAGCCGCTCATCGAGCTGCAGGAGCGCCTCCGCGCCGCCGTCGGCAAGGAGAAGCGCCCGTTCACGCCGCCCGTCGCCGACGAGTCGCTCGCCGCGCGCGTGAAGGAGCTCGCATGGGACAAGCTCGGCACCGCGCTCCAGATCAAGGACAAGAAGAAGCGCTACGCCGAGGTCGCCACGGTCAAGACCGAGGCCAAGGAGACCATCATCGCCGAGGGCAAGCTCACCGCCAGCGTGCCCGATGGCAAGGCGTTCGAGGCCGCGTTCGGCAAGCTCCACAAGAAGTGGGCGCGCGGTCACACGCTGTCGACGCGCAAGCGCATCGACGGCCGTAACCCCGACGAGATCCGCGCGATCATGATCGAGACCGGCGTGCTGCCTCGCGCGCATGGCTCGGCGCTGTTCCAGCGTGGCGAGACGCAGGCGCTCGTCGCCGTGACGCTCGGCACCAAGTACGACGAGAAGAAGCTCGACACGCTGCTCGGCGATCAGAAGAAGACGTTCTACATGGACTACAACTTCCCGCCGTTCTCGACGGGAGAGGTCAAGATGCTCCGCGGCCAGTCGCGCCGCGAGGTCGGTCACGGCTTCCTCGCCGAGCGCTCGGTCGAGTCGATCGTCCCGATCTATGAAGACTTCCCGTACACGATTCGCGTCGTGTCGGACATCCTCGAGTCGAACGGCTCGTCGTCGATGGCCTCGGTGTGCGGCGGCTCGCTCGCCCTCATGGATGCCGGCGTGCCGACCAAGGCGCCCGTCGCGGGCATCGCGATGGGGCTCATGAAGGAAGGCGACGACTACGTCATCCTGAGCGACATCCTCGGCGACGAGGATCACCTCGGCGACATGGACTTCAAGGTGACGGGCACGCGCCGTGGCGTGTGCGCGCTCCAGATGGACATCAAGGTCGAGGGCCTCACCCGCACGATCCTCGAGCAAGCGCTCGAGCAGGCGAAGCGCGGCCGGATCCACATCCTCGACAAGATGGACGCCGCGATCTCGGCGCCGCGTGACGAGGTCTCGATCTACGCCCCGCGCATCGTGACGGTGCAGGTCAAGCCGGACAAGGTTCGCGACATCATCGGCCCCGGTGGCAAGACGATCCGCGCGATCCAGGAGCAGACCGGCGCGCAGATCGACATCAACGACAGCGGCGTGGTCTCGATCGCGTCGTCGGAAGCCAAGGCCATCGAGCAGGCGCAGGCGTTGATCTCCGGCCTCACGATGGAGCCCGAGGTCGGCCTGTTCTACAACGGCATCGTCAAGAAGATCGTCGAGATCGGCGCGTTCGTCGAGATCCTGCCCGGCACCGACGGTCTCCTGCACATCTCCGAAGTCGCGAAGGAGCGGATCCGCGCGGTCGAGGACGTCCTCAAGGAGGGCGACGAGGTCATCGTGAAGTGCATCAAGGTCGATCGCGACGGCAAGATTCGCCTGTCGCGCCGGGAGGCACTCGACGCCAACCCCGGTCCCGAGGAAGTTCACAACTTCGTGATCTGATCGACTCCGGTCGAGCTGAACGCCATCGCGGCCTCGTGCCCCGGTGGCGTTGCTACGTCTAGCGCGCCACGCGACCGTTCGGAACCTCCTGGCCTGCGGACCAGATCAGATTCAACGCAGAGGCGCAGAGGCAGGGGAGAGATCGCAGAGGACAAGATCCGCGGAGGTTCGTACGTGTGCCTTGTCCCAGGCGAGTCAGCGTCTGTTGGCTCGTGCCTCTGCGACCTCTCTCGATGTCTCTGCGCCTCTGCGTTGATCTGGGACCAGCGCGCGATGGCGATTGCCGACGCAACGGCGCGCACGAGCTGATCACCGGAACGCCTGCCCTTCACGTGCGCGGAACGACCTTGTGGTCGATCCGCGAGCGCACGAGGTAGACGGTCGGGAGCGCGAGCAGCACCGCGATGCTGATCCGCGTGTCGATGAAGCCGACCGCGATCGCCACGACCGAAACGCCCATCCCGAACCAGATGCGGGTCTTGAGCGCGGCGATGACGTTGGCGTCGACCCCGGGCGCGAGCAGCTCGCCGTGGCGCACCGCGTAGCTCCAGTGCGCGAGCAGCGACGCGCCGGCGAAGATGACGGTGCCGGCGTACAGCGCCACCGCCCACGGATCCGCGTAGTTCGTCCCGAGCACCGCGGCCCCGAACGGCAGGAACGTGATCGCGAGCAAGAACCCGAGGTTCAGCCAGATCAGGATCCGGTTCGTGCGCCGCAGGTGGTTGAGCTGGTAGTGGTGGCCGATCCACAAGACGCCGAGCATCACGAACGACAGCACGTAGCTGCCGAGCTTGGGCCACAACACCCACAGTCGGCTACCAAGACTCCCGGAGCCCTTGGGGAGCTCCAACCCGAGGACGATCACGGTCATCGCGATCGCGAAGACGCCATCGGTCAAGGCCTCGATGCGCGCGACGGGGAGCCCGAGGCCGGATCGGATCGATCGCGCGTCGGCGTCCGCGCCGATGCGCTCCTCCTCGCGGCGGGGGTCGTGGGGCCCCGGTTTGGGATCGGCATCGCCCACCACAGCCACGAAACATACCGCCGATCAGCGGTACGATGCGTATGGATGAGCCCACGCGTCCAGATCAAGAAGCTCCGGCCGGACGCGATCGTTCCGAGGTACATGACCACCCACGCCGCGGGCCTCGACCTGTGCGCCGCGATCGATGGCGAGATCGAGGTCGCGCCGCACATGCGCGTCTCGATCGGGACCGGGCTCGCGTTCGCGCTGCCCGATGGCTACGAGGGCCAGATCCGGCCGCGGTCCGGGCTGGCGCGCGATCACGGCATCACGCTCGTCAACGCACCCGGCACGCTCGATAGCGACTATCGCGGCGAGCTCTCGGTGCTCGTCATCAACCACGGCTCGTCGACGATCCGGATCGAGAACGGCCAGCGCATCGCGCAGCTCGTGATCGCGCCGGTCGTCCAGGCCGAGCTCGTCGAGGTCGACGCGCTCCCCGACACGGAACGCGGTGCGGGCGGCTTCGGATCGACAGGGCGGTAATCGGGATGTCGGATCGGTCGAAGACCCCGACGCTGAAGACGTTGCCCGACGCACCGAAGGCCAAGGTCGGTCCGCGCGTCGAGGTGGGTAGCGTCCCGCCGCGGACGACCGCGCCGCCGCCGACACCCCCGGTCCGCGACTCGCTCGACGACGCCACCACCCACGTGTTCGACTCCGGCCAGTTCCCGAAGAAGCCCGCGATCAACGACACGCTCGTGGACCCCGAGATCTCCGAGACCTACTCGCGGATCGACCCGAGCGAGCTCCAGCCGATCCCGGCACCGCTGCCGGCCATCTCGATGATGCCGCGGCCGCCGAAGCTGCCGCCGGACGACGGCTCGTTCAAGCAGGAGGTGTCCACGCCGATCCGCGCGATCTCGATGAAGACGCCCGGCACCGGCGACCGCGAGCGCGCCGACACACCCCCGCGCGCGATCCCGCAGGTCCAGCTGCGCTCGATGGCCGACGTCGGGAAGTCCGGGCCCGTGCAGAACCTCGGCTACCTGGCGCCGCCGCGCGACCACCGCGAGGTCCGGGCCCGCCGCGGTCGCGAGCTCGTGATCTGGGGTTCGATCTGCGTGATGCTGGCCTGCGCGTTCGCCCTCGGTATCTGGTTCCTCGCGAAGTAAGGCCGCGAATTTCCGTCACCGCGACGTGCAAATGCACGGTCAGTCGGTTGTGGTACTAACGCTTCCGGATGATCCCTCGGTACAGCCGACCCGAGCTCGCCGCCCTGTGGGACGACGGGTTTCGCTTCGAGCTCTGGCTCGAGATCGAGCTGGCCGTGTGCGAGGCGATGGAGGCCCAGAACACGGTGCCGGTGGGAACCGCGCAGAAGATCCGCGCGGCGGCCCAGACCAAGCTGGTCCCGGCGCGCATCCTCGAGATCGAGCAGAAGACGCGCCACGACGTGATCGCGTTCCTGACCCACGTCGAGGAGCTCGCGGGCGAG
>Ga0326726_10005867_pt1 | contig 11088 bp, 8 predicted proteins | sample MHFenrmetagenome_2_FD_207603 | JGI IMG/M metagenome (GOLD analysis project Ga0326726, IMG submission 207603) | Lab enriched peat soil microbial communities from Michigan Hollow, Ithaca, NY, United States - MHF15MN | ecosystem: Environmental > Terrestrial > Soil > Wetlands > Peat | place: USA...
ATCCTGGTGCTCACGCGCGACGATCTCTACGCCGTCCGCGACCCGCGGGGTTTCCGCCCGCTCTCTCTGGGCCGCCTGGGCGATTCCTGGATCGTCGCTTCCGAAACTTGCGCCTTCGATCTGCTCGGCGCCGATTACGTTCGCGAGATCGAACCCGGCGAAATGCTGCGCATCTCCAAAGCGGGTCTCGAGTCCCTCCACTTCGCCCCCGTCAAGGAGCACCAGCACTGCATCTTCGAACATGTTTATTTCGCGCGCCCCGATAGCCTGGTCTTTGGCCGCTCGGTCGAGCAGAGCCGCGAAATGCTCGGCCGTCTCCTGGCTCGCGAACAACCCGCCGACGCCGACGTCGTTGTGCCCGTGCCCGATTCCGGCGTGCCCGCCGCCCTGGGCTATGCCGCGGAATCCGGCCTGCCGTTTCGCATGGGGTTGATCCGCAATCACTACGTCGGGCGCACATTCATCGAGCCGCAGCAGTCCATTCGCGATTTCGGCGTGAAGCTTAAGCTCAATCCCGTGCGCACGCTGCTCGAGGGCAAGCGCGTCGTCATGGTGGACGATTCCATCGTCCGCGGCACCACCAGCCGCAAGATCGTGCGCATGATGCGCGAAGCCGGCGCCACCCAGGTTCACGTGCGCATCAGTTGCCCGCCGACCGTCTCGCCCTGCTATTACGGCGTAGATACGCCCACGCGCGAGGAACTTCTGGCCGCCGATGCCTCCTGCATTCGCCCTCACATCGCGCCGGATTCCGCCGTGCCCGCGGGCCCGCCGCGCACGCTCGAAGAGATTCGCCTGTTCCTCGGCGCCGATTCCGTCGGCTATCTCTCGCTGGAAGGCCTGCGCCGCGCCGTCGGCGATCCCAACGGCAGCTTCTGCACCTCCTGCTATACCGGCATCTATCCCACCGAGGGCGTGCAGCTCGAAGTGACGCCGCGCCGCAACGCATCCGAAGAATCGTCCACTGTCGCCCAGGAGGCCGGCCGCCGTGAACCATGATCCGGCAGCAACTCCCGACCCCTTGATTCCCGGTGACGGCGCGGCCGCAGAAGTTCAGGCCCCCGCCGTGCCCGCCGCCCCGCAGCTTTCGCTCCGCCGCCGAATCGTGCGCGAGCTGCTTTCCTGGCTGTGGGTCATCCTGATTTTTCTTTTTGTCACCGGCACCATCGTCCAGGCGCGCGTCATTCCTTCCGGCTCGATGGAAAGGACGCTCCTCGTCGGCGATCACCTCCTGATGAGCCGCATCGGCTACGACGCCAGCCTGCCCTTCACGCAGTACCACATGCGTCTCTGGCGCGAGCCTCATCGCCAGCAGGTGATCATCTTCCGCTCGCCCAATGAGCCGGGTCTCGATCTCATCAAGCGCCTCATCGGCATGCCCGGCGACACCGTCGAGATTCGCAACGGCGTCGTCTTTATCAACGGCGCCCAGCTTTCCGAGCCGTATCGCAACGGCGATCCCAATCCGTCCGACAATTACGATGCCACCACGATTCCCCAGGGAAACTATTTCGTCCTCGGCGATAACCGCGAAAATTCCTACGACAGCCGCTACTGGGGCTTTGTGCCGGAGGCCAATATCCTGGGCACGCCCCTGGTGATCTACATGTCCGTCGACGCCCCGGAGGAAGCCTGGGAGCCGGGCCAGGTCCGCCAGCGCATCTCCGCTTATGCCGGGATCCTGCTGCATCCCTGGCGCGGGGTCCGCTGGACGCGCCTGTTTACGGTGTTCTGAATTTGAAAGTTGCTCTATGCCGGTTACGATGTCATTGTGTTTGCCCTGACGTTTACGGAACGCGGCAGGGGAGCGCGGCGAGGAATCCGTCAGAGGGTTCCAGGCCCCAAGGGCGATGGCAGCAGGTGTTCGTGAACGCTGATTGACCTTCAGGGCTGCGTCCCCCGGCCCGTTCAGAGGAAAGAGAAAATCTCCATGCGTTACGCAGACGCCGGCGTCGACATCCCTCGCGCGGATCAAGCCAAAGAGCGCATCCGCCGCATGGCCGCGCGCACGTTCACCAAGAATGTTCTCGGCGGCATCGGTTCTTTCGGCGCGCTGTTTGCCCTGGACGTCCAGCGCTGGAAAGAGCCCGTCCTGGTCTCCAGCGCCGATGGTGTGGGTACCAAGCTGAAAATTGCCGCCGCCACCGGGGTGCACTCCACTGTCGGCGCCGACCTGGTGAATCACTGCGTCAATGACATTCTGGCTCTCGGCGCCGAGCCGTTGTTTTTTCTCGATTACCTGGCCATGGGTCACCTGGACCCCAACATCATCGAGCAGGTCGTCGAAGGCATGTCCCGCGCCTGCCATCAAGTGGGGTGTTCGCTGGTCGGCGGTGAGACCGCCGAATTGCCGGGAATCTACGCGCCCGGCGATTACGATCTCGCCGGATTCATCGTCGGCGTCGTCGAGCGCAGCCGCGTCTTCAAGACCAGCAATGTCCGTTCCGGCGACGTGCTGCTGGCGCTGCCCTCGCTCGGCCTGCACACCAACGGCTACTCTCTCGCGCGCAAGCTGGCCTTCGACGTGGCCGGCCTGGCCCCGGACACCTACGTCGCCGAGATCAGCAACAAGATTGGCGCCGAGCTGCTGCTGCCTCACAAGTGTTACTGGCCGCTGCTCAAGCGCATCGTCGCGCAGGGATGGCTTTCCGGCATCGCACACATCACCGGCGGCGGCATTCCCGGCAATCTCCCGCGCGTCTTGCCTAAGGGCATGCAGGCCACCATCGATCTCGGCTCCTGGCCGGTGCTCCCGATTTTTTCTTATCTCGCGCGGGTCGGCCAGATTGAACGCGAAGAGCTGCTCCGCACGTTCAATCTTGGCGTGGGCATGATCCTGATTGTCCCTGCGGAACACCTGCGCAGTGTGGAAGGCGAGCTGAAACGCCGCCGCGAAAAATTCTACAAAATCGGCCAGGTCCGCTCCGCCGATGCCCGCAAACCCCCGGTCGTCTTCTCCGGCTCCCTGCCCATCTGATCGGCAGCCTGCGCGGGCGCCTAGAAGCGCGCCACCAGCGCTGCCCGCACGGCCCGCGGCGATCCCGGCGAGATGTTGGTGTTGCTGTCGGCGTGCATGTAATACGTCGTGTTGAACAGATTCTCCACATTCACCTGAAATCGCGTCCGCTCCGTCACGTTGAAGAACAACGCGGCATCGGCCCGCGTGTACGACGGCAGCACCACCGTATCGTCGACCGCTGTGAACATATCGGAACGGCTCACGATGCCCACTCCAGCTCGCAGGCGCGAGACGATCTGGTAGTTGTTCCACAGCGAAAACGAGTTGTGGGGCACCTGGCCGACCTTGGCGCCCCGGATCGCGGAGGCCGTTGCGCTGCTGATGAATGAATTCTGGTAGGAGTATCCACCCGCCACGCTCCAGGCGCGCGTAATCCGGCCGTTCACCCCAAGCTCGTAGCCTAGATTGCGCGTGCTGCCGGTCTGTACGATCAGCGCCGGATTGTTCGGATCGGTCGAGCGCGTGTTGGTGCGGTCCAGCCGGTAGACGGCCGTGGTCAGCGAAAGATAGCGGCCGGCGTCCCACTTGGCCCCCACTTCGTAGTTGGTAAATGTCTCCGGCTTCACCTGTTGCGTGACCGTGGTGAGCGACGAAAACTGGTCTCCCGAGCTCGGCAGATAGGACACGCTGTAGTTCCCGTAGATCGACACCGGAACGATCGGCTTGAAAACGATTCCGGCGCGCGGCGAAACCAGGTTGTCGATGCGGCGCAGTTCGTCCCCGTTTCGATTGTTGTGGTAGCGCAGGTCGAAATGATCGAAGCGCGCCCCCGCGACCAGTTGTAAATGCCGCGAGACATCAACTTGATCCTGCACGTACGCGGCGGCCACGCCGGTCTTCAGGTGATTGTCGGCATCGGTCGCGCTCTGGCGGAATGTCACCGGCGTTGTAATCGTGGGATTGCCGTACGGCACGTTGATGGTTGTCGCTGTATTGTTGAAAAATCCGGTGTTGCGGAAATTGTCCGTGTACTGCCGCCCGAACTCCGTCCCTGCCAGCAGCGTGTGCTGGATGCGCCCCGTAGCCGCGGTGTACGTAACGTCGGTTTGGTTGAATACATTCAGCCGTTCGGTGGCGTTGTTGTACGCCGTCAGTGCCACCTGCGTCTTCGCCGCGTTGACCGCGCCGGGCACGTAGTTCTGGTAGCCACGATCGTAGCCGCCAAAGAGCGTGCGGTTGCGCAGGCTCCAGCGCCGGCCCTGTTGCTCCCAGGTCACCGAGCCGAGATCCACCAGCGCGCGCACGCGGCTATCGGCCGGATTGCCATAGAAGGTGGTGATGGGCACATCCGCCGGCCGCCCCTGGAACGACGTGATGCCGCGGTCGGCCCCGCGCTGATCGCTGAAATGTTCATATCCCACGGTGATCCTCGTCTTCGCCGCCGGCGTGAACGTCATCGTGGGATTGACGCCGAAGCGCTCCAGATGCCCGAAATCGCGGAACGTGCCGGAATTCTCGTACACTCCATTCACCCGCGCCGCGATCTTGTCGTTCAGCGGCTGGTTCAGGTCCGCGGCGATCCGCTTGCTGTTGAATGAGCCGCCTTCCAGCGTCACTTCGTGCATGCGCGCGAGTCCCGCCTCCTTGCTGACGCGATTGATCACGCCCCCGCCGCCCCCGCGGCCGAAGACCATGGCGTTCGGCCCCTTCAGCGCTTCCACTCGCTCGACGTTGTAGAGGTCGCGATAATATTGAACGTCGTCACGCACGCCGTTCAGGAAAAAATCGGCGCTGGTGCTGTTGCCGCGGATCACCAGTTGGTCGCGGTTGTTTTCGCCCTGAATGGCGGTGACGCCCGGCGTATAGCGCACCACGTCGGCCATGCTGAGCATTACTTGATCCTTGATCAGTTCCTGTGTGACCACGGTGATCGATTGCGGCACGTCGCGCAATGGCGCCAGCGTCCGCGTAGCGCTGCTGCTGGCCAGGGCCTGGTAGCCCGGCTCGTCCGTGACGGTCAGCGACGTGCGCAGCGGCGCGATCTCCAGAGCGATCTGCAGCCAGTCGCCGTCGCCTCGCGGCAGCGTGACCGTCCGCGCGGCGTCCAGGAACCCCGGCGCGACAATCTTCAGCTGGTAGGTCCCTGGACTAGCGGTCAGCACAAATTCCCCCCGCGCATCGGTCGCGGTTGTCATCGCCGTTCCGGCGGCGCTCGTGGCGGTAACGGCCGCGCCTCCCACCGGCGATTGCGCTGGATCCAAAATCCTTCCGCGAAGCTGCGCCGCTTCCGCAGCCGGCTCGCTCGCTGCCGCCGCGCCCCCGCCAATCTGCTGCGCGCGGAGCGGGAGCGCCGCTGCCAGGCTCGTCAGGCACAGGGCCAGCGCCAGCCGCCGCCCCCAGACCAGCACCGCTTTGATCTTCCGTACGTTCACGTCTTGCAATCGACTCATGACACACGTCTCCTCATGCGTTTTCCTTCAACGCTTTTTGGTGCTGGTTACTTCGCTTTATGGCTGAAACTAGTTCTTCGCACGACTCCGCAGGCGCGTCTTGACCGAGCACAGCCGGCATTCGCCCCGCGCTTCCAGGCGCACCGAACCCGCCTGGAATCCCGTGCATCGTTGCAGCTCTTGCTTGATCGAATCGGGAGCATCCGCCGCGACAGGCTGGCGCGTTCCGCATTGCTCGCATACCAGCGCCCACTCGTCAGTCTGCAGCGGTCCTGCGCCCGTCCTTGCTTGGGCTCGGTTCTGCACATCCGCGGACGGCGCCAGGAGATCGTTGGCCCGCAGCAGCGCCAGGGTTCGATAGACGGTGGCGCGGTCCACCCGCGCGCCCTTGCGCCGCGCGATGTTGCAGAGCGTGGCCACGTCCACAAAGCCATCCTCCGTGTCCAGGATGTTCACCAGAATGGTGCGCTGGGAAGTCAGGCGGATACCCCGTGCGCGAAGCTGGTCCAGCAATCTGCGGTGAGATGGAACAGGCGTCAAGGAAGCAAAGCCCTTTTCTGGATGCAAAGCAGTTGCATCACTAGGTATAGTTGCAATTCAGTTGCATCTAATCGCCGACTGAATGCCCAAAGCCTGCGGACTGCGCGACTACTTGCAACTGACTTGCAACTTGCACAACGTATTTCTCACACTCACGTCCCTCCGTCAACTTATTTCTTCCATGCCTCCACTGTCTTCGCTCTCCGCCTGCCTCCCCCTGCGCGTCCCGCGGCCCGCACTGCCCGACGTTTTGGCACACGACACGCCCCGCTGCACCCGGCGTTGGACGGGCGCGGATGCTGTGCTATAAAGAAACTCCCGGCTTGACCCGGAGAACTGTGCCTTTCATCAATTTTCCCGCACGCGAAATCAACTGCAAGCTCGTCTACTACGGTCCCGGCCTGGGCGGGAAGACGGCGAATTTGCAGTGGGTGTACGACAACACCGGCAACGGGCAGAAAGGGAAAATGATTTCCCTCGCCACGGAAACCGACCGCACCTTGTTTTTCGATTTCCTCCCTCTGGATCTCGGCACCGTGCGCGGATTCAAGACACGCCTGCACCTGTACACCGTCCCCGGACAGGTCTTCTACGAAGCCAGCCGCAAACTCATCCTGAAAGGCGCGGATGGCGTGGTCTTCGTGGCCGATTCGCAGCCGGATCGTCTCGACGCCAATCTCGAGACTCTGGAAAATCTGAAAGAGCACCTGGTCGAACACAAACTCGACTTCGCCACCATTCCCTACGTCCTGCAGCTCAATAAGCGCGATCTGCCCAATGCCGCCCCGCGCGAAGAATTGATCAGCGCCCTGCAGCTCAAGGGAGAGCCCGTGCTCGAAGCCGTCGCCATTCGCGGCGAAGGCGTTTTCGAAACCCTGCGCGAAATCGCCAAACTCGTCCTCGCCGAATTGAAAAAAGGCACTTGAAACTGGACGCATCTCATTGAAGCTGCGCTCCATCCCATATGTCGCCTCAGCGGGCGCCTTAGGGGGTCGGAGCTTCAGCTCCGACATCCACAGTCCCCGGCAGCGTGGGCTTTAGCCCCTGAGGCCACTGTTCCTCACCACAAATTGCCAGCGCTTGACGCCGCCCCTCGGCGTCACTACGTTTGACCGGCGGAGGCACGCACGGTGAAAGCGCGAGAGCTTCATCCCTGGGACGTGACGCCGGCCCAAGCTCGCGACATCCAACTCAAGTTGCGCCCCATGGTCGAACGCAAGAATCGCCTCCCGCGACGGCTTCGTCTGGTCGCTGGCGCCGACGTCGCACTCGATCTCGAGGAGCCCGGCGCCTGGAGAAGCGGCCGCGGCCGCGTGTTCGCTGGCGTGATCGTCTACCGTTTCCCTGAGATGGAAGAAGTCGAACGCGTCAGCGCGCACCTCCCGCTGCGCTTTCCCTATGTTCCGGGCCTGCTCAGCTTCCGCGAACTCCCCACGCTGCTGGCGGCCTTCCAGCGACTCCGCCACGCCCCCGACCTGATCTTCTGCGATGGGCACGGCTACGCCCACCCGCGCCGTTTCGGGATCGCATCCCACCTCGGCCTGCTGCTCGATCGACCCACAATCGGCGTCGCCAAGTCCGTCCTGGTCGGCAAATATCGCCAGCCGCCCGCAACCGCCGGCAAGCACGCTCCTCTGATCGACCCGAAGTCAGGAGAAGTGATCGGCGCGGCCTTGCGCACGCGCAAAGGGGCGCAGCCTGTCTTCGTCTCCCTCGGTCATCGAATCTCTCTCCCGCGCGCAATCGAATTGACCCTCGCCGTCTCCGACGGATACCGCCTGCCCCGCCCCACCCGCGAAGCCGATCGCTGGGTAGCCACGGCCCGCCGCAACCGGCAAATCTGAGCCAACCCCGGTGGGTTGACGCCAGCCCTGCCCGTCGTTGTACACTCACCCAAGCCGAGCGAAGAACAACGACGCACGGTTCCAGCCAAGGTTCCCTGCCGTTGCAAGTGCATTCCTGTAAGGCGGAGGCTGCAAACCATGAACAACATTCTCTTGATCCACGGCGGTTTTGTTGACGGCTCTGGTTGGGAAGGCGTGTACAAAATCCTGAAAGCGGACGGCTACAAAGTCACCGTCGTCCAGAACCCCACGATTTCCTTGCAGGACGATGTCGCGGTTACCAAGCGAGTCCTTGCCACACTGGACGGACCTGCCATTCTGGTAGGTCACTCCTACGGCGGAGTAGTCGTCACCGAAGCCGGAAACGATTCAAAAGTTGCCGGGCTCGTTTACATCGCCGCTTTCGCTCCGGACCAGGGTGAATCCGTCGCCAAGCTTATTCAGAACCCGCCGCCCGGCGCACCCGTGCCGCCGATACTGCCGCCGCAAGATGGCTTCTTGTTCCTGGATCGAGCGAAGTTCGCCGCCGCTTTCGCGGCTGACGTGGAACCGGAAAAAGCCGCCTTCATGGCAGACTCTCAAGTCCCCTGGGGCGTGGCCGCGCTCACCGGAGAGGTCAGCAAACCCGCGTGGAAGACCAAGCCGAGTTGGTACCTGGTCTCCACCGACGACAAAATGATACCGCCTGACGCCCAGCGTGCCATGTCCAAGCGGGCGGGCTCGACGGTCGTTGAGGCCAAGGGCAGCCATTCGATATACGTGTCGCAGCCCCGTGCTGTCGCAGCCCTTATCGAACAGGCAGCCAAAAACGCGAAGGCTGCTACCGCGTAGGGAAGAGAAGGTCCGGCGTTCCAATCACTGCGGGCGCGCTACTTTTTCCCGACTGCTGCTTTCGGCTGCGCGCGTGGTGGAGTCCTGGACCGATCGGAAACCGCACTCGGCTTCGGATTCGGAGTTGAATTCGGTTTCGCATTCGGCTTTGCGGCTGGCGTCTCCTGTCGCGTCAAATACAGCATGAAAGGAGTGACTTCGAACGGCATGCGGTCCCGTTCGCTCAGCGCGCGCACAGGCTTGGTCTTGAGCAGGAACAACTCATTGTTCCACGGGTCGAGTTTAATGCGTCCGCCGATCGGCAGCGCCACGACCACGTCGACAGCATTGTTTCCGGCCGGCTCGGCAGCGGTCTGCGCCGCCACGGCCCAGCTCGCCGGCACCTGGTCGCCCAGGCGCGGGCTGATGAGATTCGGTATTTCCTTCGACCGGGTTTCCAGCGCGACCAGGAATTTCTGTGCCGTCGCCAGCTGATTCTTGTAGGGTGACTTGCCCAGCAGTTGCACCGCCTTGTCCATGGCGGCTTTTTCCTCTTCCGGCGTGCGCGCAAAACCCCAATGGCGGAATGTATCCTTGTCGTTGAATAGCAGTTGGTCGAAGAATCCGTATTGCGTGTCGATCCTGTGGCCCAGCACGATATGGCTGAGCTCGCGGGCCAGCATGGCAGCCAGGCTGGCTTCATCCGGCAGCACGTCGATCAGGCCCCGGCTCATCACAATCGTGTGGCCGACCGTGAAAGCCTCGAGTGTGGAAGTCATCAGGACGCGGGAGCGGATGGCTGGTTCAATATCCAGGTCGTTGGTCACTTCCAGATTGTTGATGACGGTCTCGAGTACCTTGTCGACCTCGCCGCGCGGCGCCAGCAAGCCGACTCGCTCCATGCGATCCAGCACGTTGACCTCTGCCTGACTGTTCCATTCCTGCTGCGCTTCCGTCGGGGAGACGTCCTTTCCGGATTGCGCCTGGTCATTGACGGGCGCTTCTGCTTCCACCAGCACCTTGCTCAGCTCTTCCGCCTGGCGGGTCCGGCCCAGGTTGTAACCCCACAGCCGGGTCTGTCCCTTGTACACCAGCCTGCGCGAGACGTCCTTGCCCGTGTCGTTGGCTTCCGTATAGATCACCGCCGGTAGCCATTGATCCTTGCCGGAATTCACGCGCCAGCTGTCGAAATGAAACGTCTGTCCGGAGCCGCCGTTGAAGCGGACGACGTAAAATGATTCGTCTTCCACCCAGATTCGCCCGGCAAAACGGTTCTTGCCGGCCTTGGGCTGCGGGGTGACGTCGAATACCAGGCAACGGATGTCCCCCAGAAATTCCCGCCGGACGAAATCGAAATTGTAGTGCTGGCGGTCAAATCCGTTCAGATCGACATAAATCATCTGCAGGAAGTCCTGCGGCGGAAAGTCCGCGCCGCCAAAGATCTTGTTCATGGATTTCTTGACGGTGCCCTTCTCGTCGTCGGTGAACGGCACCAGGGAGACGCCCTTCTGCAGTTGCGCGCGGCCCAGAAAATACGTGTCGCCGTTCGGCGCCAAGCCACCGTCTTTGCCCGGTTGCAGGTGCTGGATGTAGGTCTCCACCAGCGGTGAGTAATCGCGCAGCATCTGCATTTCCGCCTGTTCCTGGGCGACGATGTGGTCAATCGCCTGGTCAAGCGTCGCCGCCGGCTGCTGGGCGCCGGCTTGAGGCGCCATCGCGCCCCACGCGAATAGTGCAAGAACGATAACGAAATTGCGCATGATCCTCCCCCGCCTGTCTCAATGGTTATGCGATCGCTGGCCCTGTATTTGGTATACACCGGATTCAGCCTTCCCATAACGACGGCGATCTCCGCAGTTGCGTGTGAATTAACATTGACGAGATAGAACAGCGCAGACGCTTTTGCGGAAGCCGGAGGGCCCGCCCGCCGTAGCCTTGGCGGAGGCGGGTGACGTTCGCGCCTGCGTCTTGGCTCTTGTCCTCCTTCGCGCCACTTCGAAATCAACCTCAATCATGCTGCGCTCCATATTTATTTCTCAAATCGTGTAACAAAATCCCCTCTCAAGTCACTTAGTTATGGGTGTTGATAGAGCCATGACGCGCGCTCTCCAGATTCGTTCTGCAAGCAGTTTGCGGTCGCCTGTGTTTTCAATCACTTACGAATTGCAAATGTGTGTAACCCGTTTACTTACACAACCTTGCCCAAAACACCTGGGGTATGGGGAGCATTTTCTAACTTTTCTGTCTTCAGCGCCGGCTGCACGGCCGGCCAGTTGTCTGACAGGAACGCTGCCGAGCGTTTCGCCAACGCGGATTCGCTTCCAATCCTATAATTGGGGCCATCCGTGCGGCTCTCTGCCGCCGGGCCGGACAGGGCGCCATGAATTCTGGGATTCTCAGCCGATCAGACTCGCTGGCGGATGTCTCTCCGGAAGTCCGTCTACAGAGGACAGAAGCCGAGCTGAAGCGCCTCGAGCACCGCGAC
>Ga0326726_10005868_pt1 | contig 11087 bp, 9 predicted proteins | sample MHFenrmetagenome_2_FD_207603 | JGI IMG/M metagenome (GOLD analysis project Ga0326726, IMG submission 207603) | Lab enriched peat soil microbial communities from Michigan Hollow, Ithaca, NY, United States - MHF15MN | ecosystem: Environmental > Terrestrial > Soil > Wetlands > Peat | place: USA...
AGCGCCTTCATTTAATGGGGGCGAAGATTATGCGAAACATAAAACTTCTGATTGAATACGACGGAACGAATTATAGGGGATGGCAGGTACAGCCAGATGGCCCAACCATTCAAGGGATGCTTGAAGAGAAGCTGTCACGTCTTACTTCTGAGAGAATTCATGTGATTGGATCTGGGAGAACGGATTCGGGCGTTCATGCGTTAGGCCAGGTAGCTCACTTCAGGACGCAAAGCCAGATGGATATCCGTACGATCCAAAGGGCACTGAACAGTCTCCTCCCTCCTGACATTGTGATTCGAGAGGTAGAAGAGGTTGACGAAGGTTTCCATGCCCGGAAGCAATCGAAAAGCAAAGTGTATGAGTATCGAATTCTCAACCGGAATCTTCGATCAGTCTTTCATCGAGGATATGTCTGGCATATCCCTCAAAAATTGAATTTGGCAGAGATGAAGAAAGCGACCCATAGTTTGATTGGAGAACATGACTTCTCCGCTTTCCGCACAGTAGGATCTCCCACTCGTACGACGGTCCGAAGAGTGATCCGGGGGGAATGGAAGAGGGGGCGAGACGGCCTCATCCGATTCGAGATCGAGGCCAACGGTTTTTTGAAGCAGATGGTGAGGTCAATCATCGGGACATTAGTCGAGATTGGAAAAGGAAGAATGAAGGCTACGGATTTTCGGAAGATCTTGAATTCCAAAGACAGAAAAGAAGCAGGCCCCACCGCCCCAGCCCAAGGGCTTTTCCTCAAAGAAGTAAAATACTGACCCCCTCAAAACCCCCGCGGATGCATCATTTAATCATTCATCAGATGCTGAAACAAGTTCAGCATGACAACAGGGTTTTGCTCTTGTGGTTTGTCATCCCGAACTTGATTCGGGATCTCGGTTCTTGGTTTAGGGAATTTGGGGGTTAAAGCCTGCCATGTGGGTGGTTAGATCTTAATCAACTCGTATTCCCTTGTTCCCAGGCCAATTTCTTCGGCATAGGCAAGCTGAACGGTCCAGTCCACCTGTGGATAAATAGCTCGAAATTTATCTTCTCCAGGTTCCCAGGCGCCAGTGAGTTTGGAAGATCGATTTCCTTCTTGCCCATTCACCAAATCAACCGACGCCTGATCGATCGCAACCGGATCCTCAGAAGAAAGAATCCCAATATCATTGACAATCGGTGTATCGGAATACCCATAACAGTCACAGGCAGGGGAGACCTGAGTGAGAAAGTTAAGGTATAGAGTCTTGCTCTTTTTCTTCTGGATCGCCCCATAAGCATGCTCCACCATTTTCTTTTGGAAAATAGGAACGCTCTCGTTCCACTGGATCTGAACAGCCCCTGAAGGGCAGGTGAGGATGCATTCCCCACATCCAACGCATTTTTTAGGATCGATAAAGGCAATACTGTGTTTGGTTTCGACTTCCGGTTGAGGCAGACGCAGCGAAATCGCTTCCTGTGCGCACCAACCGAGACAGGCTTTACATCCTTTGCAGGCTTTCCCATTGACTTGGGGGGAGATGTTTGAATGTTGACTCAACTTTCCTTCACGGCTGGCGCATCCCATTCCCAGATTCTTCAAGGCTCCTCCGAACCCAGACAGCTCATGACCTTTGAAATGGGTGACGGTGATCAGTCCATCCGCCATGTAGATCTCTCGGGCGACGGAAACTGTTTTGAAAATAGGTTTGTCAATCCGGACTTTCACAGCACTATTGCCTCTCAACCCATCGGCAATCAGAATAGGGGCATTAACCCCAGACTCGGTGAACCCATTTTCAAGGGCGGTCGTCAGATGCGAGACCGCTTCACTACGAGTTCCACCGTATAGGGTGTTGGTATCGGTTAAGAAAGGCTTTCCCTTATATTGTTTGACTCGATCCACCACTCTTCTCAAGAAGATGGGGCGAACGTAGGCTGTATTTCCTTTCTCCCCAAAATGGAGTTTAATTGCCACCAGATCCTTCTCCCCGATCTTTCCCTTCAAATCAGCGCGATCCAATAGGATGTCCAATTTATCCAGGAGGGTTTTCCCGGATTCAACCTTCAGATCCGAAAAGAAGACAGAACTCTTCATATGAGAACCTCGTTGCCAAACATTCTAAGGAAATCCTTCTCCCGTGTCAATGATTGCCGGACTTGTCCCCTTCCAGTTCTTTCTTCGCCCATGATCGGGGTAGAACCCCTCTGAGGCTTCATAAGGCCCACGCTGAGGGCAAACAGGATGAAATAGCGCCAGATCTTGAACCTCCGGTTTCCCCTTGAAACCTATGAAGCCAAACATTAAAAAGGTTGGGCCGATGAAGCCTCTTCAGGGACCTATCCCGATCGGGCAAGAATAGAACACAAAAGAGAAAAACCCGGGGAGGGCAAATCTCGGAGGGTTGACTTTTTATTGAGAAAAAAGGTAATTTAATGTATCGTTCTTCTGAATGGGATAAGTGACGGAAAGGAGAAGAGATGAAGCGAGGCGAACCAACCACCACTCGAAACATAGGAACCTTCGGCCACGGCGGTGAAGGGAAGACTTCCCTGGTAGAGGCCGTTCTCTTTGACGCCGGCGAAAATACTCGCCTTGGCCGCGTCGATGATGGCTCCTCTTTGATGGATTTTGAACCGGAGGAGATTAATCGGAAGATTAGCATCAGCGCCTCTCTTTCTCATTTTGAGTGGAATAAGCATTCGTTTCATATCATTGATACACCAGGGTATGCCAATTTCATCGCTGAGGCAAAAGCCTCCATGAGGGTGGTGGATGGGGCCATCATTGTCGTCAGCGGAAATTCGGGGGTCAAGGTACACACCGAAACAGTGTGGGGATATGCCAACGAATTTCAAGTCCCACGAATTCTGTATGTGAGCAAAATGGATACGGAGCGGGCCAATTTTCTCAAAGTGGTGGACGAGGTGAAAAAGACTTTTCCTTCTCAGCGCGCTGTTCCTGTTCAATTTCCCATAGGAGGAGACGGGAATTTCAAGGGAGTGGTGGATTTGATTCAGGGGAAAGCCTGGTTCTATCGTGAAGACGGAAGCGGCCAATTCGAGCTCAAGGATGTTCCTCCGGACATAAAAAAAGAGGTAGAGCGACTTCGTGAGAATCTGGTCGAGACCGTGGTGGAAATGGACGATCAATTAATGGAAAAATATTTAGAGTCAGGAGAGGTTTCCATAGAGGAGATTATTCGGTGTCTTCGAAAAGGAACGATGGAAAGAAAATTGGTTCCTGCGGTTTGCGGTTCCTCCGCCCGAAATATAGGGATTCAACCCCTTCTGGATCTGGCGATCTCCTGCTTTCCCTCACCCTTGGAAAGGGGTCCGGTTCAGGGAAAGAATCCCAGGACGGGAGAACCTGAAACCCGTGAACCCAAAGAAGATGCGCCTTTGTCCGCCTTTGTCTTTAAGACGATCGCCGATCCCTTTGCCGGAAAACTGAGTCTCTTCAGGGTTTATTCTGGGTCCGTGAATGCAGATTCCACCCTCTACAATTCCAAAAAGGATGTGAGGGAGAGAATCGGCCAAATTTTCTTGTTGGAAGGGAAGAAGCAGAAGCCGGTAGGCTTCGCTGGCGTAGGGGATATCGTGGCGGTTGCGAAATTGAAAGAAACGACGACGGGTGACACCTTCTCCGATGAGAAAAAACCCATTGTATTCGAAGAAACGAAGCTCCCCCTTCCCGTGATCTCCTACGCGTTGACCCCAAAGAGCAAAGGGGATGAGGACAAGATTACCGCTTCCCTGGCGCGCATCCACGAAGAAGATCCGACGATGATGTTGGGCCGAGACGAACAAACCGGCGAGATCATTCTCTCCGGTGTGGGGCAGACCCATGTGGAAGTGATCGTTGAAAAATTAAAAAGGAAATTTGGGGTGGAGGTCAACCTCAGCGTCCCGAAGGTTCCGTATAAAGAGACGATCCGTGGATCGAAGACCGGGGTGATCTATCGTCATAAGAAACAGACCGGGGGCCGGGGGCAGTTCGCTGAAGTCCATTTCGATGTTTCTTCCCTTCCACGGGGATCGGGTTTCGAATTCGAAAACGCCCTCACAGGGATGAACGTCCCGAGAAATTTTGTTCCGGCGGTCGAAAAGGGAATTACTGAAGCGATGCAAAGTGGCGTCCTGGCTGGCTATCCGGTCGTGGACGTAAAAGTCCGATTCTATGACGGGAAATCTCATGAGGTCGATTCCTCGGAAATGGCATTCAAGATCGCTGCGATCATGGCTTTTAAGAAGGGGGTGCAAGAAGCCAACCCAGTGCTTCTTGAGCCCATCATGAAGGTTGTGGTGACGGCACCGGATGAGAACATCGGTGATGTGATCGGCGACCTCAACAGCCGCCGGGGAAGGGTTTTGAGAGTCGATTCCAAAGGAAATTATCAAATGATCGAAGCCAATGTCCCCATGTCGGAAATGTTGAAATATGCGCCGGACCTCAATTCCAAAACGGGGGGTCGTGGAACCTTTACCATGGAATTCTCCCACTATGAGGAAGTTCCTGCTCAAATGGCTGAGAAAGTGATTGCTCAGGCAAAGAAGGAAAAGGAGAAAGAAGATTAAGAATTAAGAGTTATGAGTTATGAATTGAGAATTCAGAAATTACGAGTCATGAGTCACGAGGAACAAATTTCAGATAAAAGTGGCGGGCACGTGGCACGGACACGGACACGATAAATATGAAGGCCGTGATCCAAAGGGTAAAATCTGCCCAGGTTTGTGTGGATGGCCGAGTATCTGGAAAGATTGGAAAGGGCCTTCTGGTGCTCCTTGGTGTGGGAAAAGGAGATGGAGAGAGCGATCTCTCTTTTTTGACCTCCAAGATACCTGAGCTCAGAATCTTCGAAGACGACTCCGGGAAGTTTAACCTTTCTTTAAAAGAGATAGGTGGAGAGATATTGGTCGTCTCCCAGTTCACTCTTTTCGGCGATTGCCGGAAAGGGAGGAGGCCCTCTTTCACAGAGGCAGAAGAGCCTTCCGCGGCGAAACATCTTTATGAACGGTTCATTTTAAAATTGAGGGAACGAGGCATTCCGGTCGAGACGGGGGAGTTTCAAGCGAAGATGGAGGTTCATCTTATCAACGATGGACCGGTAACGGTTCTATTGGACAGCAGACAGGGACGGGGAGATGGATCATGAGAAGGTATATCTACCTCGGTGTCTTAATCAGTTTTTTCCTCCTCATAGGTTCGACAGCCATTGCCCAGACTTCTGGGAAAGGTAAGGAGACGGGGATGAAAGAGATCAGGGAGCCGGCTGTCGCAGGGGCATTTTATCCCGATAACCCGGAAGTCCTTTCACGGGACGTGAGGCGTTATCTTGAAAATGCAAAGAAGGAGCAGCTGGAAGGTGAAATCGTTGCCCTGATCTCACCCCACGCCGGATATATGTATTCCGGCCAGGTGGCTGCCTACGCCTATAAGCTCATAGAGGGAAAGGCGTTTGATTCTGTTGTCGTAGTTGCCCCAAGCCACCGGGCTCTTTTTAAAGGAGCGTCCCTTTATGATCGAGGAGGTTATCGAACTCCTCTCGGTACAGTCCCCGTGGATGTACAGCTCTCCAAAAAGATGATGGGGCAATGGAAGGAGATTCAATTTCTTCCCGAGGCTCATTCCCAGGAACATTCCTTGGAAGTTCAAATTCCTTTCTTACAAGTCGCTCTGAAATCATTTAAACTGGTCCCCATTGTGATGGAGCCCTACTGGAGCTGGGAGACCTGCCAACATCTTGCATCAGCTATTGCCGAGGCGGTTAAAGGAAGAAAGGTATTACTGATTGCCAGCTCAGATCTCTCACATTTTCATTCTTATGAGGAGGCGGTAAGACTTGACAAGATCATTCTGAACCATATTGATCGGTTTGATCCTGAAGGATTGAGCCGAGATTTGAAGAATGGCAGCTGCGAAGCCTGTGGCGGAGGGCCAATCATTTCCATCATGCTGGCAGCTAAAGCACTGGGGGCGAATAGAGGAAAAGTGGTCAAATATCTCAACTCTGGAGATGTGACCGGGGATCGCAGTCGCGTCGTTGGGTATGGGGCTGGAGTGCTATATAAGGCAGCCGGGGGAAAAGAAAAGATGAAGGATGAAAAGAAGGTTGGCGTCGATTTGGGGTTAAATCAGGAAGAGAAGAAGACCCTCCATCATATTGTAAGAACGGTGGTCGAAAATAAGGCCAGAGGGAAGGCCGTCCCAGAATTCAAGATTGAGTCGCCCGTTCTGAAGGAGAACCGGGGTGCCTTCGTCACCATTCACAAGAGAGGACAACTGAGGGGTTGCATTGGATACATTGAGGGGCATGGGCCGCTTCACAAGACCATTGAAGACATGGCTGAGGCTGCCGCATTCCGCGACCCTCGGTTCAGCCCCGTAAGCGAGAGTGAACTTCCAGAGTTGGAGTTTGAGGTATCTGTTTTGACCCCTCTTAAGAAGATCAAAGACGTGAACGAGATTCAAGTTGGGAAGCATGGAATCTACTTAAAGAAAGGATGGTACTCAGGGCTTCTCTTACCGCAGGTCGCTACAGAGTATGGATGGGACCGCCAGACCTTTTTAGAGCACACCTGCCAAAAGGCAGGCCTTCCCTCAACGGCATGGAAGGAAAAAGAGACAGAGATCTATATTTTTTCTGCCGATATCTTTTAACCTGCTCACCCTTCTTTCATTCGATCTTGTATTGGTGTACAATGCCGGTCAATTGCGTCGCCAAATCTTCCAGGTTTTGCGTCGCCTGATCCACCTGTTCCATGTCTTTCTGTGTGTGGGTTGCCCCCTGATTGATCGTCTCCATCGCCCGTGTGATCTGATCCATTCCAACCAATTGCTGGCGCGCACTGGCTGCAATCTGACCGGCAGCTGTCGCCACCTGTTGTATATACTCCCGGATGACACGGATCGAATCGCCGGCCGATTGGGCCAACTCCACACCGCTTTCCGCACTCTTTGCATATTTCAATTATAAGTGATGAATATTATAAGCTAATTAGATTGTTGCAGAGGTCAATATTTAGAAGAGAGCCAGTGGCGAAGGTGAAATTCTGTGCAAAATCGCAAAAATTTTGTAAATAGGTGATGATCTTTAACCGCGGCAGCCAAAGGTAGTCCTTCCTTGCTGCAACGTCTTACTGCACGAAAGCATTTTTGTGTGTTCAGCATCGAAGCACGACCCTGTGACGATAGGGGGGACGATGTCCGTCATACGAGTCGATTAGGAACCATGGACTCTGTCGGTGAAACATCACCTCCGAAAAAGGATTGACAAGGATCGGTAGTTTATATATATTTTTTTCTAATATACTGGCCGAATTGAAATAAGCGGGGGAACCGATTTTTTGGGGTGAATTCCAAATACGCCGGAAAGGATATCCCTTAATCCTAACCCGCCAGCTAACTCCGCAGGCGACTAAGGGAGAGAATCGAGGGTAGGGGACCTTCCTCTACTTTTTTTTTGGGATGAATATGAAGAACGAAGTGCTGAAAGAAGCTTCTTGCCCGGTGGAGAAAGTGGAACTCCGTAGAGACGTGACGGTTTGGGGTTCCTATATGTGGGGATATGCCGATGTCGGAGCCGATATCTACGCCGCCTTAGGTCTGGTAATGGGAGCTGCTCATGGTGGAGCGAGCCTTGCCTTTTTTGTGGCTGGCCTCATCTATATCATGATCGGACTTTCATATACGGAGATGGCGTCGACCTACCCAGTTGCTGGAGGAGGCCATTACTACGCGCTAAGGGGTTTGGGGGACTTTTGGGGATATGCGGCGGGGGTAGCCCTTCTGTTGGACTACACCATTGATATTGCCCTCTTTGCTACTGCCTCGGCTGGGTATATGAACTTCTTCATGCCTTTTGTCATAGGTGTTCCACCGGAGTATTTTGCGATGGACATCTGGGTCTTTAAGAAAGTGAATCCTATCTGGGCAGCCGAAACGATCATTCTCATCAGCTTTCTCATCTGGCTCAACATCCGGGGAGTCCGTGAATCCTCCCTCTTCAACGAGGTCATCGGTGCCATCGACATCATCACGGAATCGTCCATTATTGTACTGGGTTTTCTTTTCGCATGGAAACCCGAGCTCTTCGTCTTACAATGGAAGACCCAATTTCCAACCTTGAAAGAGTTTATGTATGGTTCGTCCTTAGCGATCATCTCCTTCGTGGGATTGGAATCGATCTCTCAGGCGGCTCAAGAGACCAGAAGACCGGCCACGATCATTCCGCGAACCTCCATCACTTTGATTTTTACGGTGTTCATCTTTGCCATGGCGTTTTCGACGATGGGACTTGGCGTTCTCCCCTGGCAGGAATTTCCGCAGGGAGATCCTGTAGCCAAACTCGCCCATGCCATTCCTATTTTTGGTGTGATGGCTGGACCCTTTGCGGCCATCCTTGGGGCAACGATCCTTCTGATCTCTTCTAATACCGGTGTCATGGGCGCGTCACGTCTCACCTATTCGATGAGCGAACTCCATCTGATCACTCCCTGGTTTGATAAAGTTCATCCGAAATATAGAACGCCGGTCCGCACTATTGTATTCTTTTCCCTCATTGGTATGCTTGAAGCAATTCTTGCGTTTCTAACACCCAGTGCCATGGATACGCTCGGGAATATGTACGCTTTTGGGGCAGCAAGTGGTTATCTCCTCGTCTTCATCTCAATGATCAAGCTACGGTTCTCTGATCCTTATTCCCCGCGGCCATATAAAATGCCTCTCAACATCAAATGGAATCACAAAGGGAAGACGGTAGACATCCCGGTCCTTGGATTCATCGGGATGATAGGAGTCAGTTTTATTCTTTTTGAGGTTATTCTGACCCATGAGATAGGCCGGATTGCAGGCCCGGGATGGGTTCTGGCCTGTTTGGTTTACTATTTCTGGTTTCGAAAGAAAAAAGGGCTCCCGTTGATGGGCAGTGTCAAACACAACTGGGAGGAAGAGCAAAAGAATATATTGACCTCAGCAGAGGAATTTGACATGCTCGAACAGTACAAAATCGCCCTGGCTGAAAGAGATAAACGGGAAAAGGAGAAGGCGTTTGGTAAAGTTACCCGAAGTTCCTGAGCGACCTGGATGGCGGGATTATTTTCAGATGATCACGACCGGCTTCATGGTCGTTCTGGGTTTTTACATCTTATGGCAGACCCTTTTCGTGAGGTGGGCGATTCCTTCCTTGATCCTCGGAGCTGCGCTTTTGCTCTTCGGTCTGTTTCGAATCAGAATGATCTGGGCATACTTTCAAAAGAGAGGCAGAAGAGATGGGATCTGAGATTCAGATCAGCTTTATAGGGGCATTTCTGGCTTTTATCTTTACGGCGTCTATGACTGCCCTTCTCTGGTGGATGTTTCATGTTCCCAGAGCCATCCCCCAAGCGGCAGCGAAGGCCAGAAGAGCTGTCGGGGCGATCAAGAAGATTTTGGTTCCAACATCGGGGACCATCTATTCCGAACGGGGAATTGAATTGGCCTGCCGCCTGGGTGAAGAACAGAAGGCGGAGATCTATCTTGTGACTGTTCTCGAAGTTCCCAGGACACTCCCCTTAGAAGCACCGATGCCTGACGCAGAGGCTAAGGCAGAAGATGTGATCAAGCGTGGGGAGGAGATTGTCAGCCTGAGAGGACTTCAGGGAAAGGGAGAGGTGAGGCGAGGACGAGTTGCAGGAGAAGAAATTATCAGAGCGGCCAAGGATCGTGATGCTGATTTGATCGTGATGGGGATTCGGTCAGAGATTCGCATGGCGCAGGAGATTTTGGGGCGGACCTCTGATCTTATCCTGCGCCGTGCCCCCTGCGAAGTGATTGTGGACAGACTCTCCGCAGAAACATAACGGGAGGAACCGGATGAGAGTAATGATCATCGGATGTGGCAGAGTAGGATCTGTTCTGGCCAACCGTTTAGACGAGGAAGGACATCAGGTGGTGGTTCTCGACAGGAATCAGCAGGCCTTCCGCAGGCTCTCGGAAAAATTTTCGGGGGAACGGATAGTGGGCAATGGCCTGGTGGAAGAGTTTGTCCGTCCGACCTTTGAAAAGAAGATCGACATCCTCTTTGCGATAACGGACAAGGATAATAATAATTTAATGATTGCCCAGAGGGTGAAACTAACTTTTCAACTGGGAAGGGTGATTGCGGTGGTTCACGACTCCATTCTGGCGGGGCTCTATAAAGAACTGGGGGTGGAGACGGTTTGCCCCACCGACCTGGTGATTAAAGATATCGTACAAACGATCCAAGGAGGTTGAGAGGAAGGGAAATGTATATCATCATTGTGGGTGCGGGGAAAGTAGGATATCACCTTGCAAAGCTCTTGATGACGCAAGGTCATGGCCATGAGGTGATGCTCATCGAGAAAGACCGAGCCAAGGTGGGCATCCTTTCAATGGAGTTTCACGATGCCATTATGGAGGGGGACGGTTCGACGGTGGAGGCCTTAAAAGAGGCGGGAGCGAACCGCGCAGATGTTGTCGTGGCAACGACGGGCAATGACGAGGACAATCTGGTCGTATGTCAGGTTGCCAAACTAATGTTTCTCCGTCCTCGAACCATCGCCCGGGTGAATAATCCCCGGAATGAAGAGCTTTTTGCCGGCCTGGGTGTCGATGCCTCGGTGAGCGGGACCAAGCTGATCAACGCCATTATCCATGAGCAGGTGAGAGCGGGAGATATGATGATCCCGCTCCTCACGTTGAAAGCCGGAGATATTGAGATCGTGGAAGTTCAGCTGACGCGGTCTTCGCATATTGTGAGAAAGAAGATCAAAGATCTCGCCCTTCCGACAGGTTCCATCTTTATCGCCGTGATTCGTGGAGAGGAGGTCATCATCCCCTACGGAGAAACAGAATTTCAGCCGGAAGATAAAGTCCTCGCCCTTGTCAAGCGCGAAAGCGAGCAGGCCCTCCGGCAGATGCTGTAATTTCAGCCATAGATGACCGCAACCATAAGCCAGTCGCTCAATATCCTTATCGTGGATGACGAGGTCAACATCCGCAAGACTCTATCCGTCTGCCTTGAGACCGAAGGTCACAAAGTGATTGCTGTCAGCAACTTTCAGGATGCCTTAGCGGAGGCATCACGAAGGTCCTTTGAACTTGCATTCGTAGATCT
>Ga0326726_10005869_pt1 | contig 11087 bp, 8 predicted proteins | sample MHFenrmetagenome_2_FD_207603 | JGI IMG/M metagenome (GOLD analysis project Ga0326726, IMG submission 207603) | Lab enriched peat soil microbial communities from Michigan Hollow, Ithaca, NY, United States - MHF15MN | ecosystem: Environmental > Terrestrial > Soil > Wetlands > Peat | place: USA...
TGGTGAACGTCACCGACCGAGTGGAAAAGGGGCAGGTGGTCACGTTTGTCGGTCTCGACGACTACAGTGTGGGGCTGGCGACGGCGCGGTATCTGTTCAGGAAGATGAACGGCGCCGGTGGCGTCATCATCCTCGAGGGCGTCCGCGGCGTGCTGACCGCTTCCGAGCGTCTGCGCGGGTTCAAGCAGGCGTTGACCCAGTTTCCCGGCATCAAACTGCTGGCGTCGCAGCCCGGCAACTATCAGCGGCTCGCGGCGCTGACCGTGACCGAAAACCTGCTGCAGTCGCACCCGAACATCGCCGGCGTCCTTGCCGCGAACGATTCGATGGCGCTGGGCGCTCTCGAGGCGTTCGACGGCGCGAACCGGAAGGTGCTGGCCGTCGGGATCAACGGGACGAAGGAAGCGATGGACGCGATCAAGGCGGGCCGGCTGCTGGCGTCCGGCGACAACAACGGCTACGTGCAGGGCTGCATCGGGACGATGGCGGCCATCCGCTCGCTACGAAAGCTGCCCGTGCCGAAGGAGGTCGTGTTTCCCGCGGTCGTCATCGACAGCACGAACTACAAGACGTACGACATCCCGGACGCGCAGCGGACCTGCCCGAAATGGGAGAGTGTGGTGAAGCCATGAAGACTCGGTTCTTCGCGTGGTTGAGTATCTTCCTGTTCGGTACCGTCGCACCGGCGCTCGCGCACCACTCTGCGATCGCCGAGTACGACCTCGAGAAGCCGGTGAAGGTGTCGGGTACGGTCACTCGAGTGGAATGGACCAACCCGCACATCTGGTTCTACGTGGACGTGAAGAATGTGGATGGGACCGTCACGAACTGGGGGTTTTCTGGCGCGCCGCCCGGGGTGCTGCAGCGCCGCGGCATCAGCCGCGGCTCGCTGAAGCCGGGCGACCAGGTGATCGTACAGGGCTTCCGCGCGAAGGACGGGTCGTTCAACGGGTCGGGCGACACGGTGACGTTCCCCGATGGCCGCCGCGTGTTCACGGCGATGGAAGGACTGGGACAGCAGCGGTAATGGGCAGGAAGGGCAGGAAGGGCAGGATAGGCAGGATGGCTTCCATGAAACGTGTGGTTGTGTTGCTGTTCATTGCGCTCGCGACGGCTGTCTCGGCGCAGACTCCCTCGACATCCACGGCGGTCCCGCGGACTGGAGATGGCAAGCCCGATTTCTCCGGCATGTGGGACAACCCGAAGCCCCCTGGTGCGCGAGGGCCAGCAACGGTGTTCGACCGCGCCAAGTTCCCGCCGTTCAAGCAGGGCGGCGAGCCGTTCTACGAGCCGCGGACGGGCGACCCGCGCCACGACGAGCCTCGCGCCTTCTGCATGCCGTCGGGATTTCCGTCGGCGTTCCTCGGACCGTATCCGGTGCAGATGATTCAGAACGCCAGGACGCTCGTGATGGTCACCGAGTTCATGCGCGTCGCGCGCATCATCCCGCTCGACGGCCGGCCGCACCAGGCCGACATCGAGCCGACCTACTACGGCGATCCGGTGGGCAAGTGGGAAGGCGACACGCTCGTCATCGACACCACGCATTTCAAACGCTGGTCGCTCGATGACTTCTACTACGTGAACCCGAAGGAATACCGGATGCACAGCGACGCGTTCCACACCATCGAGCGGTTGACGCGCGTCGACGCCAACACCATCAAGTACGACTTCACCGTCGACGATCCGAAGATCTTCACCAGGCCGTGGACCGAGAACTGGGAGTTCAAGCGGCACCCAGAGTGGGACAAGACCGGGCTGTTCGAGATGGTCTGCAACGAGAACAACCGCTGCCCGGGCGGGCAGTGCGTGAAGCAATAGAGCGTCAGTCGACGCGGCGGTAAATCGGGATGCCGCCCGGCGCCGTCTCGTAGCGGTACTTTGTGAGGATGATGTTCCACAGCTCGGGAAACTTCTCGAGCCCCTGACCCTCGAAGTTGTGCAGTCCGGCAGCTCCGGCGTCAGCCACGAGCGCTGGCGGCGCGCGATGCATGTCGTCGAGGAGCTCGATCCACGCTCTCGGCACGATGGACGACGCCGTGGCCTCATCGCGGCTACCCGGCGTCGCGCCGGTACCCCAGATGATCCCCGCGTGATAGTTGCAGAACGCGAACCGTGTGCCCATCACGCGCCTCGAGTACACGTAGAGTTGAGCCGAATCTCCCCAGACAAGCAGCCGGTCTTCCGGACGTGAGTGCGATTGAATCCAGGCGCCGGCTTCCCGGTACCGATCGTCGAGGTGCCGGACGTCGGGCTCGAGGCGGTCCCAGTTCGCCGCCGCCACGACGCTGAGCAGCGCGAGACCGGCGGCGCTCGCGGCCAGCCACACGCTCCGTCGTCGACGCGCTGAATCGTAGAGCACGAGCAGCCCCCGCGCCGCGAGGATCGCAAGCGGTGGCGTCAGCATCAGGAAGTAGTTGCCGAAGAACCGTCCCCCGATGCAGACCGCGGCGGCCATGGCTGCGGCCCACAGCCACGCAAACGCCAGCTGCTTCCGCGCGGCAACCGCCAGGGCGATGAACGGCGCCCATATCAGCGCGATGGGCGCCGTCTCGGTCACGAATCGCACGGCTTGCCGGCGAAGCGGAACGGCAGTGATGTATTGAAAGTTGTAGCGCCACGCCCAGAAGAGAAACGCGTCAAAGTGGCCGGCCCGCGCGAACCCGCCCACGAGCGCGCCCGCGACGATGGCGAATCCGATCGCCAGACCGATGACGCCTGCGGCGACGTGAGCGCGGGGACGCTCGATGAAAACGAGCGCGGCGAGCCACGCGAGACCTGCCAGCGCGGCCTGGTACTTGAACAATGCCGCGATGCCGGTCGCCGCCCCGGCCGCAACCGCCCAGAGCAACGCCCGGGTCCACGGCTTGTGAGGGGATTGTGCCGCCATCGCAGCCGCCGCAATCGCGAGCGGCGCGTTCAGGACCAGTTCGGTGTTTGCCGCCTGCGTATGGGGGGCGAAGCCCGTGGCCGTCAGCAGGACGTAAATGACCCCGGCGGCTCGTGCCCGCGCATCACCGGTCGAGCTGACCGCCACTTCGCCAATCAGGATGCCTGTCAGAGCGATAAGCGCGGCGAGAAAGATGCGTATGTATTTGAGCTGGTAAGGCGCCGTAATCCCGTAGATGCCCGCGTACAGCCACGCGATCCCCGGCGGTTTGTGATCCACGGCGTCGGCATACATCGATCCCCCTGTAAGTAGTTTCGTTGCAAGCGCCGAGTATGTGGCCTCGTCGTTCGAATAGAATCGGTTGTGCATCGTCGGCGCTCGCAGCGCGAACGCGAGGACGGCGACGAGCAGCCAGCTGTACCTGAAATCGATGCGCATTCTGATTGTCGTCCCGACCTTCAACGAGCGAGAGAACCTGCCGACGCTGGTGCGGGGGCTGCTCCAGCATCCGGATTATAGAGTGCTCGTCGTCGACGATGGATCGCCCGACGGCACCGGGGCGGTGGCCAACGACCTCTCGCGGGACTCGAACGGCCGGGTGAGCTGTCTTCATCGAAATGGCCCGCGGGGCCTGGGCCTCTCCTACGTGGAGGGCTTCACCGAGGCGGTGGCGAGTGACGCGGATTTCGTGTGCCAGATGGATGCCGACCTCTCGCACGACACCACGGACCTTCCCCGGATGATCGCGGCCGCGAGCCGGTGCGATCTCGTCGTGGGATCGAGGTATCTCCACGCCGGGGCGACACCGGGATGGCCGGTGAGACGGCGCGTGCTCAGCCGGTTCGCGAACTGGTACACGCGCGCGTTCGCGAAGCTGCCGCAGCACGATTGCACGAGCGGCTTCAGGTGCTGGCGTCGCGAGGCGCTGGCTCGTATCGACTTGCGGCGTGTGCTCTCACGCGGCTACGCCTTCCAGGTGGAGATGCTGATGGCGGCGGTCCAGGCCGGCTTTCGCATCGCGGAGGTGCCCATCTCGTTCCGCGAGCGGGCGCAGGGCACCTCGAAGATGTCCGCGGGGGTCATCGCAGAGTCGGCTCTGCTGCCGTGGCGCCTCAGGTCGCGAGCCGACGGAATCAGCCGCGCTCACGCCGTGGTCTCGACGCAGCGCGACAGCACATGAAGCGGCGGTGTTCGATGGTGAGCCGGGATGTACAGTAAGATTTCACCTGTTTTGCGAGGGCTGATGAAGAGTGTGCTTGAACGCGCCGTGATGATTGCCGCGGCTGCGGCGATGCTGTTGGCTTCGAGTCCGCTCGGCGCGCAGGAGCCTGGCCAGGGACGCGGTCGCGGAGGTCGCGCCGGCGGTCCGCCCGTCGCATCGGATTGGCCGCCGCAAGGTCCGGCTCCCCGCACCGCCGACGGTCATCCCGATCTCTCCGGCAACTGGCAGCCGAACGCCATCCGTCAGAACGTGGACATGGTCGGCGCCGGCGTCGAGGTGCCGATGCTGCCCGAGGCGCGCGCGGTCTACGACAAACGCAAGGCCGCCCTCGGCCGCGAAGATCCCGAGGCGCGCTGTCTGCCGCCGGGCGTCCCGCGCATGAGCACGACGCCGTACCCCTGGAGGATCGTCCAGACGCCGACGCTGGTCATGATCGTGTACGAAGGCGGCGCGCACATCTGGCGGCAGGTCTTCATGGACGGCCGGCCTCACGATCCGAAAGTGGAGCAGACCTGGCTGGGCGATTCGGTCGGCCACTGGGACGGCGACGCGCTCGTCATCGAGACCGTCGGCCAGAACGACATCACCTGGATCGACGCCGCCGGCATCCCGCACTCGACCGACATGAAGGTGACGGAGCGCATCACGCGGCCGGACCTCGGCCATCTCGAGATCGTGCACACGATCGAGGATCCGAAAACATTTTCGAAGCCGTGGTCGTTCACGACGAAGCCGTCGCTGCTCAGGGGCGAGCTGATCGAGTACATCTGCCAGGAGAACAACAAGGACATCGAACACCTGGTGGGGAAGTAGCAGAGGCCAGGGGCTAGAGGTCAGAGGTCAGGGAGGCGGGCCATCCGGCCCGCCTTTTTTCTTGGATCGTGCGCGAGGTTATTGGCACGCCTCGGTGATGCAGATCGATTCCAGCGTGCGCCCGACGGGCGGTGCGGGCAGCCCCTTTTCGGTCATCAGCTTGCGAAGAAGCAAGCCTGTTTCCGGATGCGGGATCGCCGACTGCACCCCGACGCGGACGAGGCCGTCGGCGTAGTCGACGGGCAGCCAGGTGTGGGTCGCGAGCTCCTTGCTGCCGCGGTTGTCGGTGTTGCCGAAGTCGCGGACGTCGATGCGGGCGCCGCGATCGACCAGGAGCTGGACGACCGCGGTGGCGCCCTTGTGTGCGGCGCCGTGCAGCGCGACGCGCCCCGTGTCGGCCTGCGCGTTCGGATCGAGGCCGAGGTCGAGGAGCATGCGCACGGCTTCGAGCGTGTCCTTCGACGACCACTCGTACGTGATGCCTTCCACCCAGCCGATGCCGGCCGCCACGGCCAGTGCCGTCACGCCGAGCTGCGTCTTGATCTTCGGATCGGCGCCGTGCGCGAGCAGCAGCTTCATCAGCGCGAGATCGCCCGACTGCGACGCGCGCAGAAACGCCGTTGCGCCGTTCTCGTCGAGCCACTGGTTCGTGAACACCGTCCGCGTCTCGGTGCTGTCCTTGATGCGCGCGTTCACGTTCGCGCCCTTATCGAGCAGCAGCTTGATGAAGTCCAGGTGATCCATGTCACCTTTGCGGACCGGGTAGTCGCCGTTCTCGATGTTGCGGTTGTCAGTGGCGAGATAGAGCGGCACCCAGCCGCCCTTGTTGGCCAGATTCGGATCCGCGCCGTGGTCGAGCAGATAGGCACCGAGCTTGTAGTAGCGGTTCTGCGTTGCGACCAGCAGCGGGCTCCAGCCGTAGCCAGTGGTCTGGTTGACGTCGGCGCCGGCCGCGAGCAGCACTTTGACCGAGTCGAGATCGTTCGTGCGGACCGCGAAGACGAGCGGCGTCAGCTGTCCGCCGTCCTTCGGCGCCGGACCTCGTCCGAATCCAAACGCCGCTACCGCCGCGTCGTCGTTCTGGTCGAAGCCGTCGGCATTGCCCGCCGCGCCGCGGCCCCTGCCGCCGCGATTGCCGCCACCGGTAACGGAGGTGACGTCGCCGCGCCCCCCGGCGGCCGCCGCCGCGGCGATCTCGCCTCGGCCGGCAGCGCGCGCACTGCCGTTGAGCCCGCCGAGCTGACCAAGGCCGGGAATCGGCTGACCGGCCGCGACTGCCGCGCCGAGCGCCGCCACCGCGCGCCGCGGGTCGCCTGACTTTCCAAGCGCGGGTCCGCGACCGCGTTCCGCAGGCGCTGACGTCGCCTTGATGTCCGCGCCCCGGTCGATGAGCAGCTTGATCGCGGCCGCGTGGCCTTCGTCGGCGGCCCACATCAGCGGCGTGGTGCCGCGGAGCGTGTCCTTCGCGTTGACGTCTGCGCCGTGATCGAGCAGGACTTTCATCGCGTCCACCTTGCCGGTGCGCGAGGCGATCATCAGCGGCGTGCGGCCCAGGGGCAGCTTCTCGTTGGGATCGGCGCCGCCTTCGATGAGTGCCGAGAGGATCGCGGTATTGCCGGTCACGCTCGCGAGCCACAGCGGCGTCGCGCCCTCGCGATTCGCCGCTCTGACGTTCGCTCCGGCCCGCACGAGCAGCTGGACCAGTTCCTTGTCGTCGTGAAATACCGCCCAGTGCAGCGCGGTGGCGCCGTCGGCCTGCGGCGCGTTGACGTCGGCCTTCTGCGCGATCAGCTTCTGGACGGCCGCCTTGTCGCCCCGCATGGCCGCGTCCGCGACGTCGTTGTTTACTCCGGGGGCCCCTACCCCCCGGCCACGCTCCGCGGGGGCCCCTGCGCCCCGCTGCGCGCCAACGCGCAAACCAAGCGGCAGGGCGAGCTGCAGAAGGACAAGTGCCGCGAGCGTCGTGTTTCTCATATGGCTGCCAGTTTGCCTTCGCTGTCGCCGATGCTGTCCTGGCTGATCCCGAACTTGTCGAGCACCGTCAGCAGCAGGTTGCCCGTTGGCACGGTCTTCGATGGATACGCGATGTGACGATTGCCTTTGACGCGCCCGTTCAGGCTGCCGACGAGGATGTGAGGCACGTCGTAGTGGACGTGCTGATTCGAGTTGCCCATGTTGCTGCCGTACAGCACGAGCGAATGATCGAGCAGCGTTCCGTCTCCGTCGTTCGTCTTCGAGAGCTGCTCGATCAGGGTCGCCAGCATCTTGACGTGGTACTGGTTGATCTTCGAGAGCAGCGCGATCTGACGCGGATCCTCGCCGTGGTGCGACACGCCGTGGAAGCCCGACGTCGGTGCCTCGCTCTCGGGATACGTCCGTCCGGTCAGGTCGCGGGCAAAGAGCAGAGTGCCGACGCGCGTGATGTCGGCCTGGAAGGCGAGCGCGAGAAGTCTGAACTGCAGCTTGATATGCTCGTCGAACGTCTGCGGCACGCCGACCGGTACGCCGAAGTCGGAAGGTGCCATCGTCGACGCCTTCATCGCGATCTGCAGGCGCCGCTCGATTTCGCGGACGTTCTGGGTGTAGTCGTCCAGCCGTGCGCGATCCGATGCGCTGATCTCGCCGCGCAGGTGCGACAGGCTGCTGTTGAGCGAATCGAGGATGCTGTTGTCGCGCTTGCGCCGCGCCGCCCGCTGTTCGACGGTACTGCCGTCGCCGAACATCCGCTCGAACACCACCTGCGGGTTCAGCTCCATCGGCAGCGGCTGCGTCGGGGACGACCACGAGATCGTGTTGGTGTACGTGCAGCTGTAGCCCTCGCCGCAGTTGCTCGAGTTCGATCCGGGATCCTCGACGGCCAGCTGCATCGACGGCAGCAGGTTGTCGCCGCCGATCCGCTGGGCGATGATCTGATCGATCGTCGTGCCCGCGTAGACGTCAGCGCCGGTGGTTTTGCGCGGCTTGTTCGCGCACAGGAAGGCCGCCGCCACCCAGTGATCCGCGCCGGTCGCGCCGGGCGGCGGCTCCGCCGACCGCGAATGCAGGCCGCTCAGGATCGTGAGGTGCTCACGGTACGGCTCGAGCGGCTTCCAGTTGAACGGGATGTCCGGGTTGTCGCCGACCTTCTCGGGCACCCAGTAGCCCGGCGCCGCGCCGTGCGGTACGAAGCAGCCGACGAAGCGAGGCTTCGGGCTCGCCGCCGTCTGGGCCAGCGCCGTCGCGGCCGGCACCATCGCGTCGAGCAGCGGCAGCGCGAGCGCCGCGCCCGCACCCCGAAGAACCTGCCGCCTGGAGATGTGTCGTTTGGTAATAAACATGTTGAGTTCGCACCTGGCAGGCCTGAAGACCTGCACTACGCGCAGTTGTTTACTTTGAACTTACTTTCGCACTTTGAACTTCCGACTTTGCGCTTTCTTTCTGGTTCATCTGAAAGGCATCGCTCTTCACGATGCCCAGCACGATCGACGAGAACCGGTACTGGCTGGGCTCCGCGCCGTGCACGATCGCGCGCACGGTCGGCATGTCGCCGTCCTCGACGCCGCGGCCAAGCGCGTACGTCAGAAGCTTTTCCGTCACCACCCGCACGAACTGGTCCGAATACTTCACGATGAACCCACGGAGGCCGACGACGCCGTCGACTTTCGTGCCGTCGATCATCACGCCGGTCGCGTCGATGGGATTCCCTTCGTCCTGGAGTCGCCACGCGCCGGTCGCGTCGAAGTTTTCGAACGCGAGCCCGATCGGCTCGAAGATCTTGTGACACGAGGCGCACACGGGATTCGTGTGATGCCGGTCCATGATGTCGCGCATCGACGCGACTTTGACGTTGCCAGTGGTATCGCCCGTGACTTTTTCCTTGAGGCTCGTGTCCACGCCCGGCGGGGGCTGCGGCGGCTCGACGCCGAGGAACGTGGACTGGAACCACTTGCCGCGCGCCACGGGCGACGTGTGGGCGGCGTTCGACGTCACCGTCAGCAGCGCGCCTTTGCCGAGCAGCCCTCGACGCGCGTCGAGTTCAGCCGGCAGCGTCACGCGGCGGAATTGCGGGCCATAGACGTTCGGGATGCCGTAGTGCCTGGCAAGACGCTCGTTGACGAACGTGTAGTCGGCCGTCAGCAGATCGAGGACGCTGTGATCCTCGTGCACGATCGAATCGAAGAAGAGCTCCGCTTCGCGCTGGAAGGCGTTGCGCAGGTTGTCGTCGAAGTCCGGGAAGATATTGACGACCGGCTCCGCCGTCTTCAGCCCGCGCACGTTCAGCCACTGTCCGGTGAAGTTGGTGATGAAGGCCTGCGACTTCGAGTCCGCCAGCATCCGCTGGACCTGCTTCTCGAACACGGCCGGATTCCTGAGGCGCCCCTGTGCGGCGATGTCGATGAGCTCGTCGTCCGGGATGCTGCTCCAGAGGAAGAACGAGAGGCGCGAGGCCAGCGCGAGATCGCTGACGCGATACGCTTTGCCGGCCGCCACGCCCGCCGGCTCATGTTCCTCCCGGTAGATGAACTCCGTGTCGGCCAGCACGCGTTGTAACGCCGCTTCGATGCCGTCGTCGAACGAACCGTTTTCGTTCCGTCCCTGCTGGTAGAACTCCATCAGCGTCTTCACGTCGGCCGGTGTGGTGGGACGCCGGAACGCGTGCCTGGCGAGCGTGCTGACAATGCGCCGCGCACACGCGTCGTCTTCGCGCGGGGTGGCAGGACGGCAGACGAAGATTTTTTGCCGGCTGGCGGTGTCGGTGGCGCCCTTCGCGTTATACGGTCCCTCGATCCAGACCTGGCCGACATGCGGGTAGAACTGAAACCCGGGAATCGATCCCGGCGTATTCATCGTCCGCTGGAACGGCCGGTTGAGCTCGCTGCCGGGGATGTCGTTGGTCGCGATGAACGTGACGCCGACCTTATGAAAGCCGGCCTTGACGGGAACGCGAGGCGTTGAGCGTCCATTGCCTGTCGTGTTGGCGATTTCCTTGTCCCAGTCGAACAGCTTCACGCGCTCGCCGTCGATGGTGACCTCGAGCTGCTCGCCCTTCACCCCGCCGAGCACCGCCTGGAAATAGCCGGTGACGCCCTTGACCTTGAATGAATACTCGCCGTCGGCAGGGAACTGATAGGGAATCAACATCCCGCCGCGTGTGCCGAACGGCAGGCCCTCGACGTGATAGTTCTGCGCGGTGTCGGGAGGCACGTCGAACACGACCTGCGACGGTGCCGACACATCCCCGATCGCGAGACGGCTGATCTTTCCGGCCGCCGACAAGTACGCCTCCATCAGCGCCGGCGACATCGTCAGCGCGCCGGCGATGTTGTCGAAGCCGCGCGTCGAATCGTCCGCCGGCAAGAACTTCGTCGCGTCCACCTGGAGGGCCAGCAGATCGCGGATCGCGTTGGTGTACTCCGTCCGGTTGAGACGATGGAGGCCCGGCGCGGGAAGGTGAAGCGTCGCGGCGCGATCGAGCGTGTTTTCCATGCCGCGGATCAGCGACTCCATTTTCTCCGCGTCGGGACGCCGGATATTGGTCGGCGGCATGAGACCGGCTCGGAGCTTCCGGACGATCTTCTCGCCGATCTCGGGATGCGCCCCGAGGCTGGCGAGGTCCACCTCGTCGAGCAGCAGGTTCGCGGTCTTGAGCCGAGCGTTGTGACAGGTGACACAATACTGATTGACGATCGCGCGCTGACCTGCAGCGTCGGCGCCGGCGATGGCCGGCTTGCCTTGCGGCGCAGGCGGTGTGGACTGCGCCGAAACGACGGCCATGCCCAGAACGCCGACCCAGCCTGCGACCAGAAGTCGTGTTTTCACAGTGTTTGTGCCCTGGCGGATATTGTAGCGCCGCCGTGCGGCGGGGCTCTACTCGTATCGCAGGGCGTTCAGAGGATCCGTGCGAGAGGCATGCCGAGCTGGTATGTAAGCGGCGAGCCCCGTTACGGCGAGAACACCGGCGGCCACGAGGAGCAGCGATGTAAAGTCGCGGTTGTTATCGGCGTGCGGGCCGACAAAAGTCGCCGCCAGCACCTCGCCCGCGACGACGCTGGCCAGCAGCCCGACGGCCAGCCCGGCTGTCGACAACACGATCCCCTGCTTCATCACCATGCGGAGAACGGCGAAACGATCGGCGCCGAGCGCCATCCGGATGCCGATCTCCTTCGTCCGTCGGCTCGCCGC
>Ga0326726_10005870_pt1 | contig 11085 bp, 9 predicted proteins | sample MHFenrmetagenome_2_FD_207603 | JGI IMG/M metagenome (GOLD analysis project Ga0326726, IMG submission 207603) | Lab enriched peat soil microbial communities from Michigan Hollow, Ithaca, NY, United States - MHF15MN | ecosystem: Environmental > Terrestrial > Soil > Wetlands > Peat | place: USA...
TCCTGCTGCTGGCGGGCAGCTTGCTGGCCGCTTTCCGCCTCTCGGTGCCCTTCGGCCTGGTGGCCGCCGCGTACGCGGGGCTGCTCACCGGCTACTCGGTGTGGCTCAAGCACGTGGTGATCCTCGACGTGCTCACGGTGGCCGCCGGCTTCGTGCTGCGCGCGGTGGCGGGGGCCGCCGCCATCTCGGTCGAGATCTCGGGCTGGCTGGTGATCTGCACGATCCTGATCGCGCTGTTCCTCGCGCTCGGGAAGCGCCGGCACGAGTACCGGACCTTGAAAGGCGAGGCGGCGGCGCATCGGCCGATCCTGGCCGAGTACAGCGAGGGCTTCCTCGATCAGATGGTGGCGGTGGTGACCGCCTCCACCGTCACCGCGTACGCGCTCTACACCATGTCGCCCGAGACGGTGGCCAAGTTCCACACCCGCCTGCTCCCGGTCACGCTGCCCTTCGTGCTCTACGGCATCTTTCGCTACCTCTACCTGCTCTACCGCCGGGAGATGGGTGGCAACCCGTCCGACCTCCTGCTCAACGATCGCGCGCTCCTGGTGAACACCGTGCTTTGGATGGCCGCGCTGCTCGTGATCATCTACGGGCCTCAGTGGGGGCCCGCGTGGCTCGCCCGGTGGAGCGGCTGACCGTGACGCCGGCGCAGGGCGGCGGGCCGGCGGTGGAGGACGTGTCGGGCTGGGGGCGCCACCCGGTGGTACGCGGCCGGGTAGAGCGGCCGGAGAACCTGGCCCTGCCCGAGGACGGCGAGCCCCTGGTGCCGCGCGGGCTCGGGCGCGCCTACGGCGACGCGGCGCTGCCGGCCAACCCGGGCGGCCTCGTGCTCGAGAGCACGCGCGCCGACCGCATCCGCTCCTTCGACCCCGCGACCGGGCGGCTCCACTGCGAGGCCGGGCTGAGCCTCGCCGAGATCCTGCGCATCTTCGTGCCCCGCGGGTGGTTCCCGCCGGTGACGCCGGGGACCAAGTTCGTCACGGTCGGCGCGTGCGTGGCCTGCGACGTCCACGGCAAGAACCACCACCGCGACGGATCCTTCGGCAACTTCGTCGACCGGCTGACCCTGCGCACCGCGGCCGGCCGTCTCGTCGAGTGCGGGCCCGACCGGGAGCGCGAGCTCTTCCTGGCCACCGTGGGCGGCATGGGGCTCACCGGCCTCATCGTGGACGTCACCCTGCGGCTGCGCCGGGTCGAGAGTCCGTGGATCGTGCTCGAGACCCAGGGCGTGGCGAGCCTCGACGCGATGCTGGAAGGGCTCCGGCTGAGCGCGACCCACTGGCCCTACACGGTGGGCTGGATCGATTGCCTGGCCCGGGGCCGGGACGTCGGGCGCGGTATCCTCATGCGAGGTCGCCACGCCACCCAGGTCGAGGCCGGTACTCGCCGGGCCCGGCCGGCCCTGCCGCTCCGGGTGCCGTTCGACGCCCCGGAATGGCTGCTGAACCCCCTCTTCGTGCGCTGGTTCAACCGGCTCTACGCGTGGAGCCACGGGAGCGCGCTCAAGCGCCGGATCGTCTCCTACGATGCGTTCTTCTACCCGCTCGACGCGGTCGGGCAGTGGAATCGGCTCTACGGCCGTCGCGGGCTGCTCCAGTACCAGTGCGTGCTGCCGCGCGCGGCCGGACCCCGGCCGGTCGCGGCGCTGCTCGAGCGGCTGGCCGGCGCGGGCGCGGCCTCGTTCCTGGCCGTGATCAAGGACTGCGGCCCCGCCTCCGACGCCTACCTGTCGTTCCCGATGGAGGGCACGACGCTCGCGCTCGACCTCCCCAACCGGGGCGCGGTGACCGAGGCGCTGGTCCACGACCTGAACGCCACGGTCATCGAGCACGGCGGACGCGTCTACCTCGCCAAGGACGCGGTGACGCGGGCCGCGGACTTCGCGCGCATGATGCCGCGCATCCGCGAGTGGCGGGCGGTGCGGGACCGCTGGGACCCGGGGCACCGCTTCCGCTCCGCGCTCTCGGTGCGCCTCTTCGGGGATCCCGCGTGAAGATTGTGCTGGTCGGCGCGACCCGCGGCATGGGCCGCGCCCTCGCGCGCCGGCTCGCCGAGCGCGGCGACGCCCTCTTCCTGCTGGGGCGCGACGAGACCCAGATGGATCTCTCCGCACGCGACCTCGAGGCGCGCGGCGCGCCGCCCCCGGTGGGCCAGGCGCGGCTCGACCTGGGCGAGCCCGACGGCTTCGCCGCTGCGCTCGACGCGGCGGACCGCGCGCTGTCGCGCATGGACGCGCTCGTGGTCACCGGCGGCCTCTTCGCGCGCCAGGAGGAGCTGGCGGCGGATCCCGCGCGCCTCGCCGCGCTGCTGCACGCCAACTTCACCGGCACCGTGCTGCTCTGCCAGCAGGCGGCGGAGCGGCTGGCCGGGCGGGGCGGCGGGCTGATCTGCGCCTTCGGCAGCGTGGCGGGAGACCGGGCCCGGCGCAGCAACTACCTCTACGGCGCGTCGAAGGCGGGGCTCGCCGTGTTCCTCGACGGGCTCGACCTCGCCTACCGCGGCCGCGGGGTGCGCGTGCTGTGCGTGAAGCCCGGCTTCGTGCGGACCTCGATGACCGAAGGGCTGCCGGTGCCTCCCTTCGCGGGCGAGCCGGACGCGGTGGCGCGCCGGGTGGTGGCCGCGATGGACGCGGGCCGCCACCAGGTCTACGCGCCGGGCATCTGGCGGGTCGTCATGCTGATCATCCGCGCGCTGCCGCGGGCGGTGCTGCGGCGCGTGCAGTTCTGAGAAAGGGAGCCATGCCCAAGATCTGGCGGGTCTACAGCGGCGCGGACGGCCAGTCGCACGTCGAGGAGATGCCCCTGGCCCTGACGCCCTTCACCGACACCGAGGGCGCCCACGGCGAGGGCACCACGATCCAGCCCGCCGCCGGCATCGTGTTCCGCGTCTCGCCGCCGGGCTACGTGCTCGACTGGCACTGCGCGCCGCGCCGGCAGTACTCGATCACGCTCTCCGGCCAGGCCGAGATCCAGGTCGGCGACGGGACCGTGGTCCGCGTCGGGCCGGGCGACGTGCTGCTGGCCGAGGACCTCACCGGCCGGGGCCACGTCACCCGATCGGTCGGGGGCGGGCCCCGCTTCTACGCGATCATACCGTTGACCTGACCCGGGTCGGTCAGGGCTTCTCGGGTGGCGCCACCGGCACGCCGCGCACGCCGGACTTCTCGAGCGCGCGGGCCACGAACCCGGACGACTTCATCTCCTCGATGAACTCCTTCGCATAGGCGAGGCCCGCGGCGCGCCCGCTGGGCAGCCCCATCGCCTGCTCGATCACCATGAAGCGATCGTCGAGCACGCGGGAGCCCGGCAGCTTGGCCTGGTCCATCAGCAGGAGCTGCCGCACCCCGGCGATCACGTCGGCCTTCCCCGCCTGCAGCAGCCCGAGCCCGGCGCTGTTGCCCTGCCCGCGGACCAGCGTCGCGTGCTTGATGTTGCGGGTCAGGAAATGGTCGTAGGCGCTCTTCTCGGAGACCGCGATGCGGACGCCGTCCCGGTCGATCTCGGCGACGCGGGTGTAGGAGGCGCCGGCCGGCACCAGGTAGGTGCCCTCGATCAGGAGGTGCGGGGCGGTGAAGCCGATCTCGCCCGCCCGGCCCGGCTCCCGGGCGAGGAAGGCCACGTCCCACGCGCCGGCGGCGAGCGCGTCGGTCATCTGGCCGGCCGAGGTGTACTGGACCAGCTCGACGGGGACGCCGAGCCGGCGGCCCAGCTCGTGGGCCAGGTCGACCGCGACGCCTTTCACCTCGCCGGTGGTGGGATTCTTCTGGGCGAGGACCAGGTTGCCGTGGTTGATGCCGACCCGCATCGTGCCGGTCGGGGCGAAGTCGGAGCGGACAGCCGGAGAGATTGGCGACATGGTCGTTGCCGGGCTCCTAGTAGGAAGAGGGTGGGGATCAGACGACGCACTGGCCGTCTCGGGCCACGACGCGCCCGCCGCTCACCACGAGCGCGCGGGGCGGCCGCATGGCCACGATCTCGCCGAGCGTCTCGCCCGGCACCACGACCAGATCGGCGCGGCAGCCTATCTCGAGACCGTAGCCTTCGAGGCCCAGCACGCGGGCGTTGGTCCGGGTGGCGATGTCGAGCGCGTCGTGCAGCAGGGGATCGGCGCGATAGCCGTTGCGGTAGGCGACCAGCATCGCGCGCTCCAGCATGTCCGCGTTGCCGAACGGGGTCCACGCGTCGCGCACGCCGTCCGAGCCCGCGCCCACCGTGACGCCGGCCTCGCGGAGCCGACGCACCGGCGGAGTCGGGCGATCGCCCGGAGCGGTGGTCATGATCGCGATGCGCTGCTGCCGCAGCAGGTCCAGCAGCCCCGCGAGCCGGCTCTCGTCGACCATGCCCAGGCAGAAGGCGTGACTCACCGCCACCTTGCCCGCGAGCCCGAGCGCCCGCGTGCGCTCCGCGATCAGGTGGATCTGCGCCGCGCCCTCCTCGCTGCCGTCGTGGAGGTGGATGTCGACCCCGGCCCCGTGCCGCCCCGCGATGCCGAAGACGACGTCGAGCTGGCCCGCCGCGTCACCGTCGATGCCGCTGGGATCGACGCCGCCGATCAGCTCGGCGCCGTCTTTCACCGCCTGCTCCAGCAGCTCCGCGGTCCCGGGACGGGAGACCACCCCGCTCTGGGGGAACGCCACCACCTGGACCGAGACGATATCCCGGAGGCGGCTCCGCGCGGTCATGACGCCCTCGAAGTTGCGCAGGCCGACCTCGGTGTCGACGTCCACGTGACTGCGGATGTGGAGCGTCCCGCGGCTCACCGCCTGCCGGACCAGCCGCTCCGCCTGCACGTCCACCGGCAGCGCGAGCTCCCGGCGCAGCCGCCGCTCGTTCTCGATGCGCTCGCGCGTCGTCGGCCCCGCCTCGTGCGCGCGCCACGGCAGGCCCCAGAACGTCTTGTCGAGGTGCATGTGCGCGTCGACCAGGGCAGGGAGGAGGATGCCCCCGCGGCCGTCGACGACGGTGGCGCCCGCCGGAGCCACGAGCCCGGCGCCGATGCGGCCGATGACGCCGTCGGTGACCAGCAGGTCGACGAGGGCGCCCGCCATCGGCCGCACGCTGCGGAGGACGAGCCCAGGCATGACCGGGCGAGTGTACGGCCGGCGCAGGACGGCTTCAAGCCCGGGGCGTTTCTGGTACTGTAGGGCGCCATGGACCTCAAGGATCGGGTGGCGCTGGTGGCGGGTGGAACCGGAGTGCTCGGGATCGCGATCGCGCGCGCCCTCGCGACGGCGGGCGCGCACGTGGGCATCACCTATCTCGAGCGGAAGGACGCGGCGCGCGAGACGTGCGCGGCGGTCGAGGCCCTCGGTCGGAAGGCGTGGAGCGTGCCGCTCGACCAGACCGACGTGGAGGCGATCCCCAAGGCGGTCGAGGCGGTCGTCGGCCACTTCGGCCGGCTCGACGTGCTCGTCAACAACGCGGCGTGGAACATCGCGATCCCGTTTCCCGACCTCGAGGCGCTGGACGCGCGCATCTGGGACCGGCTCTTCGCCACCAACCTGCGCGGGCCGTATCTCCTGATCCGGGCCGCCGCGCGCCACCTGAAGGCGAGCGGGACCGGGCGCATCGTGAACATCGCCTCGGTGGCGGGCCTGAACCCGGGCGGCAGCAGCATCGCCTACGCGACCAGCAAGGCCGGGCTCATCCACCTCACGCGCTGCCTCGCGGTGGCGCTGGCCCCCGAGGTCAGCGTGAACTGCGTGGCGCCCGGGCTCATGGAAGGCACCCGGATGACCTCACGCCTGCGCCCGGAGACCGCGGAGGGGGCCCGGCAGCGCGCGGTGCTCAAGCGCGCCGCGAGCGTGGGGGACGTGGCGGACCAGGTGGTCACGTTCAGCCGGTCGGACAGCGTCACCGGCCAGGTGCTCAACATCGACGCCGGCGTCTTCTTCCACTGATTGCCGGCGGGCCCTGATCACGCCGTCTACGTGCCCGCCTTCTCGATCTTCGCCCACGTATCCCGCAGGCCGACACTCCGGTTGAAGACCGGCCGGCCGGGGCGGTGGTCCTTCCAGTCCGCCACGAAGTAGCCGACGCGCTCGAACTGCACGTGCTCCTCGGGAGCGACTTCCGCGAGGGCGGGCTCCACCTTGACCCCGCGGACGATCTCCAGCGACTTCGGATTGATGACACTCTTGAACTCGGGGGCCTCGTCGGGCTTCGGGACCGTGAAGAGCGTGTCGTAGAGCCGCACCTCGGCCTCGGCCGCGTGTGCGGCCGACACCCAGTGGATCGTGGACTTGATCTTGCGGCCCTTGGCCTCGCCCCCGCGGGTGTCGGGGTCGTACGTGCAGCGCACCTCGGTGATCGCGCCGGTGGCCGGGTCCTTCTGGAGCCCGGTGCACCGGACCACGTAGGCCGCGCGCAGCCGCACCTCCACGCCGGGTGAGAGGCGGAAGTACTTGGGGGGCGGCGTCTCCCGGAAGTCGTCCTGCTCGATCCACAGCACGCGCGAGAAGGGGACCTTGCGCGTCCCGGCCCCGGGGTCTTCCGGATTGTTGGTCGCCTCCATCTCCTCGGTCTGCCCCTCCGGGTAGTTCTCGATCACCAGGCGGAGCGGGCGCAGCACCGCCATGCGGCGCTGCGCGTGCCGGTTGAGATCCTCGCGGAGGCAGTGCTCGAGGAGCGCGACCTCGACCAGGTTCGCGGCCTTGGTCATGCCGATACGCTCGCAGAAGTCGCGGATGGACGCGGGGGTGTAGCCGCGCCGACGCAGCCCGGCCAGGGTCGGCATGCGCGGGTCGTCCCAGCCGCTCACCAGGCCATCCTGCACCAGGGTGAGGAGCTTGCGCTTGGACATGACGGTGTGGCTCAGGCTGAGCCGCGCGAACTCGATCTGGCGGGGATGGTAGACGCCGAGGGCGTCCAGGTACCAGTCGTAGAGCGGCCGATGGTCCTCGTACTCCAGCGTGCACAGCGAGTGGGTGATCCCCTCGATCGAGTCGGACTCGCCGTGGGCCCAGTCGTACATCGGGTAGATGCACCAGCGGTCGCCGGTCCGGTGGTGCGAGGTCTTGCGCACGCGGTACATCACCGGGTCGCGCAGGTTCAGGTTGGGGTGCGCCATGTCGATCTTGGCGCGGAGCACCCGGGTCCCGTCCTCGAACTCGCCGGCCCGCATCCGCGTGAACAGGTCGAGGTTCTCCTCGACGCTGCGTCCGCGCCACGGGCTCTCCCGGCCCGGCTCGGTCAACGTGCCGCGATGGGCCCGGATCTCCTCGGCCGAGAGGTCGTCCACGTAGGCTTTCCCCGCCCGGATCAGCTGCATCGCCCACTCGTAGAGCTGCTCGAAGTAATCGCTCGCGTAGTAGAGGTGGGAGCCCCAGTCGAACCCGAGCCAGCGCACGTCGCGCGTGATGGCGTCGACGTACTCCTGGCTCTCCTTGGTCGGGTTGGTGTCGTCGAAGCGCAGGTGGCAGCGGCCGCCCAGCTCGAGCGCCAGCCCGAAGTCGAGACAGATGGCCTTGGCGTGGCCGATGTGCAGGTAGCCGTTGGGCTCCGGTGGAAAGCGGGTGACCACCGGGGGAGTGAAGCGGCCGGTCCGGAAGTCCTCCAGGGCCGCGTCCTTGATGAAGTGAGAGGGCTTGGGGGGCTCGGCCATGGCCCTGATCGTAACATCGTCTCGCCACCTGACGGTGACCCCCGGGGGCCCCGGAAGCCGGCCCGCGTGGAGGGCGGGGCGGGGCGTTCGGTCGGAGTACAATGGTTCCTCTATGCCCGAGCCGGTCCGCGTTCGCTTTCCCCCCAGCCCGACAGGGCATCTCCACGTGGGCGGCGCCCGCACCGCGCTGTTCAACTGGCTCTTCGCGCGGCACCACCGCGGGGTGTACGTCCTCCGGATCGAGGACACCGACCTCTCGCGTTCCACCGAGCAGTACACCGAGTCGCTGCTGGAGGCCCTGCGCTGGCTGGGCCTCGACTGGGACGAGGGGCCGCCCACCCCCGGCTATCGCCAGACCGAGCGGTTCGACGTCTACCGTGCGCACGCCCTGCGGCTGCTCGCCGAGGGCACGGCGTACCGCTGCCGCTGCACCCCGGAGACGCTCGAGGGCCTGCGGAAGGCCGCGGAGGCGCGGAAGGAGACCTTCCGCTACCCGGGCACCTGCCGCGGGGCCAACGTGCCGGCCTCGGAGCCGCACGCGCTGCGCCTGGCGATCCCGCGCGACGGCGCGACGGTGGTCGACGACGTGGTCCGGGGCCGGGTGGTGTTCAGCCACGCCGAGCTCGACGACTGGATCCTGGTGCGGACCGACGGCACGCCGACCTACAACTTCTGCGTGGTGGTGGACGACGTGACCATGAAGATCAGCCACGTCATCCGGGGGAACGACCATCTCTCCAACACCCCGAAGCAGGTGCTCTGCTACCAGGCGCTCGGCTACCCGCTGCCGGTCTTCGCCCACATCCCGATGATCCTGGCCGCCGACAAGACGCGGCTCTCCAAGCGGCACGGCGCCACGTCGGTGCTGGCCTTCCGCGACATGGGCATCCTCCCCGAGGCGATGCTGAACTACCTGGCGCGCCTCGGCTGGTCGCACGGCGACCAGGAGATCTTCACGCGGGAAGATCTCGTCGAGCACTTCGACCTGGCCCACGTCGGCTCGGCCGACGCGGTGTTCGACCTCGAGAAGTTCAAGTGGGTGAACCACCAGTGGATCAAGCGGCTGCCCGCCGAGCGCCTGGCGCAGGAGCTCGGGCCCTTCCTCGATCGGACCGGGCTGCCCGCCCCGCGCGACCTCGCCTGGCTGGCCCGGGTCGTGGAGACACTCCGGGAGCGGGCGCGCACCCTGGTCGAGATGGCCGAGCAGGCCGCCTTCTACCTGAAGGCGCCGGAGGCCTATGACCCGCAGGCCACCGCCAAGTTCTGGAAGGACTACGCGCCGGAGCGCTACGCGCTCCTGATCAAGCGCCTGGAGGCCCAGGAGGCGATGGACCCGCAGGCGCTCGAGGGCCTCTACCGGTTCCTCGCCGCCGATCTGGGGCTCAAGCTGGTGGACCTGGCCCAGCTCACCCGCATCGCGCTGACCGGCAAGGCCGCGAGCCCCCCGATCTTCGAGGTGGTGAGCATCCTGGGGAAGGCCGAGACCCTCGCGCGCCTGAAGGCCGCGGCGGCCGCGGTGGGGGTGGCCCGGTGAGGCGGCTCCTCCTCGCGCGCCACGGGCAGTCGCTGTCCAACGCGGTCCGCCGCTTCCAGGGCGCCCAGGACGTGGCCCTCTCGCCTCTCGGCGTCCGCCTGGCGGAGGCCCGGGCCCTGGCCGTCGAGCGGCGCCGGGTGGCCCACGTCTACGCGAGCCCGCTCGAGCGCGCCCGGCGCACCGCCGAGATCGCGGTGGCGGGCTCCGGTGTGGCGCTCACGCTGGTGGACGACCTGCGCGAGCTGTCGCTGGGCGACTGGGAGGGTTGCACGGTGGAGGAGATCCGCACCCTCCCCGGCGATCCCTACGCCCAGTGGGTCCGCGATCCGGTGCTCTGCCTGCCCCCGGGCGGCGAGCCGCTCGCGGAGGTGCAGGCGCGGGTGCTCCGCGCGGTCGACCGGATCGCGGCCGCGCACCCCGACGGCGAAGACGTGCTGATCGTCGCCCACGGCGGGGTGATCAGCGCGCTGCTCGCGCACTGGCTCGGGCTGCCGCTCTCCTCGATCTGGCGGCTCGCGGTGGCCAACTGCTCGCTCTCCGAGGTCGCCCCTCCGCGGGTGGTGTCGGTGAACGAGACCGGCCACCTGCGCGACGTGGACGTGGCGGTCACCGCGCCGCTCGCCCCCTGACATGACCCTGCTGGCGCTCTTCGGCGGCCTGGCCCTGCTGCTCTACGGGATGCAGCTCATCGGCGAGGGCTTGCAGCGCGCGGCGGGCGGCCACCTGCGCCACCTGCTCACCAGCATGACCCGCACCCGCCTGGCCGCGGTGGGCTCGGGCGCGCTGGTGACCGCGATCATCCAGTCCTCGTCGGCCACGACGCTCATGCTGATCGGGTTCGTCTCGGCCGGCCTCGTGACCTTCCCGCAGTCGCTGGGCGTGATCCTGGGCGCCGACATCGGCACCACCGTCACCGTGCAGCTCCTGGCGTTCCGGATCCAGGAGCTGTCCCTGCTCCTGGTGGGCGTGGGCTTCGCCATGGTCTTCTTCGCGCGCCGGGGGCTGGTCAAGAGCCTGGGTCAGGTGGTGCTGGGCTTCGGATTCATCTTCCTCGGCATGAAGGTGATGAACGACGGGCTCGCCCCGCTCGCGGACAACGAGCTCACCCGCCAGGTGCTGCTGGCCCTGGCCGGCAACCAGCTCCTCGCCCTCTTGGTGGGCGCGGTGCTGAGCGCGAGCATGGCCTCCTCGGCGGCGACCATCGGGCTCACCCTGTCCCTCGGCCAGCAGGGGCTGCTCCCCCTGGCGGCCGCGCTCCCGGTGGTGCTGGGGGCCAACATCGGCACCTGCGCCACCGCGCTGGCCGCGAGCATGCGCTCGTCCTCGGACGCCCGGCGGGTGGCGGTCGCCCACATCGCGTTCAAGGTGCTGGGGGTGGCGCTCGTCTTCCCGTTCATCGGTCCGCTCGCCCACCTGGTCGCGCTGACGTCGGCGGACCCGGCCCGGCAGATCGCCAACACCCACACCTTCTTCAACGTGGCCATCAGCGCGCTCTTCCTGCCCTTCGCCCCCTGGGCGGCCCGGGTGATCACCGCGCTGGTGCCGGAGGAGGAGCGGGGGGACAATCCCTACCGGACGCGCTACCTCGACGATCGCTTCCTGGAGCAGCCGGCGCTGGCCATCGGGCAGGCCACGCGCGAGGCCCTGCGCATGGGCGACGTGGCCCAGGCCATGCTGCGGGACGCGATGGTGGTGCTCCGGACCGACAACCAGGAGCTGCTCGAGGACGTGGAGCGCCGCGACGACCAGCTCGACTACCTGGAGCGCGAGATCAAGATCTTCCTCTCGCGGCTCGGACACGAGACGATGAGCCCGGACCTGGCCCAGAAGGAGATCGCCCTGATCTCCTTCATCGGCAACCTCGAAAATATCGGCGACATCATCGACAAGAACCTCATGGAGCTCGCGCGCAAGAAGCTCTACCAGGGCCGCCGCTTCTCGGAGGC
>Ga0326726_10005871_pt1 | contig 11085 bp, 5 predicted proteins | sample MHFenrmetagenome_2_FD_207603 | JGI IMG/M metagenome (GOLD analysis project Ga0326726, IMG submission 207603) | Lab enriched peat soil microbial communities from Michigan Hollow, Ithaca, NY, United States - MHF15MN | ecosystem: Environmental > Terrestrial > Soil > Wetlands > Peat | place: USA...
TTACGACGTGGACAACAGCGCCCGCATCGCCCAGGAGGAGATCTTCGGCCCCGTCATGAGCGTGATCCCGTTCAAGGACGAGGCCCAGGCGCTCGAAATCGCCAACGCGACACCCTACGGGCTCGCGGCCGCGGTCTGGACCCGCGACATCTTCAAGGCCTTCCGGGTGGTCAGGTCGCTCGAGGCCGGTATCGTGTGGGTCAATCACATGCAGCCCACGATGATGGAGGCGCCCTGGGGCGGTTACAAGATGTCGGGCTTCGGCCGCGAACTCGGCCACTGGGGCGTCGAGGAGTACATGGAAACCAAGCAGGTGTACATCAACCTCGACGAGGCGCCGATCGGCTGGTACTGAACTGACGGGAAGAGGCGAGAGGTAAGAAGTGAGAGGGGTGGAGCCGCGAAGCTCCACCCCTCGTCTTGATCCCTCTGACCTCTTGCTTCTCACCTCTCACTTCACTACGACCGGAATCTCCCGGGGCTTCGCCTTTTCGGCCTTGGGGATCACCAGCGTCAGGACGCCGTTCTCCGAGCTGGCCTGCACCTTGTCGGTTTCCAGCGTTTCGGGCAGGGTGAAGGTGCGCTCGAAGGCACCGAAGTTCCGCTCGAAGCGGTGCCCCTGATCTGTCTTCTCATCCGCCTTCCGCTGCTTCTCTCCACGGATCGTCAGCACCCGGTTCTCCAGCGAAATCTTCACGTTCTGCGGGTCCACGCCGGGGATGTCCAGCGAGAGGCGCAGCCCCTCGGGCCCCTCGGTGATGTCGCAGGCCGGGATCCAGCTGGTCGGCGCGGTGTCGAACGGCCAGCTCGTGAAGGCGTCGTCGAACACGCGGTTGAGCACCCGGAGCCCGGGCAGGTCGTTCACCCCATAGGGGCGGCGCAGCATGACAGCCATGTCTCTATCTCCTGGTTCGGCCGACCACGATGGACTTCCGGGAACGGTCGGCGTGCGGCGTTGCTCCGGGCAGGAGGCATGCCGGTCATGGGGAGGGGTGCATTGGTCGATCTGGCAGGGCCGGCGGCGGCTGGGCTGTCGTTGCTGCAGACCGGCTGCACGAATGGCCGACGAACGCGCGGCGCTCTGGGGGAAGGGGTCAGTCGTTGCGGCCGACGACCCGCTCGACGACGATCTCGAGCTCGGAGAGTTCGAAGGGCTTCTCGAGGACCGGGCGCGCCGTCTTCTCGAGGAAGGTCGCCACGTCGGTGGACACCACGTCTCCCGTAATGAAGACCAGTCGCGCCATCAGCTCGGGGCGTTCGCCGAGCAGCCGGTCGTGCAGCTCGTGGCCGGAGAGGCCTGGCATCTTGAGATCCGACAGGATCAGATCGAACCCCAGGCCATCCTCGGCCAGCAGGCGGGCCAGCCCCAGGGCGCCGTCTTCCGCCTCCTCGACGGTCCAGCCCCGGCGCTCCAGGAACCGCCGGATGGGATTGCGGACCGGTGCTTCATCGTCGATGATCAGGGCCCGGCGGCCTTCGCGCAGCCGGCGGCGCTCCTCGATTGCGGGCGGGGCCGCGGCCCTGCGGGCCTGGGCCAGCGGAATCTGGGCCACGAAGCGCGCCCCGCGCTCGGGAAGCGCGACGTTTTCCGCCACCAGCGTCCCGTTGTGATGCTGCAGGATGCCGAGTGCAACCGGGAGCCCGAGGCCGCTGCCCCGACCGAGCGGCTTGCGGGTGAAGAATGGATCGAAGATCCGGCTCAGCAGGACGGGGGGGATACCGGGGCCATTGTCCTCGACGCTCAGGCTCAGCCGCCCGTCGCCCGCCGCCAGTGCCACCCGGACCCGGCCCGCACGTCCCCCGCCCGAGGCCTCGATCGCGTTCAGCGTCAGGTTGGCCACCACCTGCTCCAGCGCGACGGGATCGGCCACCAGCGACGGCACCGTGGCCGGGGTCACGAGCGTCAGGGTCACGCCCTGCCGCTCCGCCTCCTGCCGCAGCCCCTCGACCGCGTGGGCGACGATCGTGGCCGGCTCGACAACCTCGCGCCGACCCTCTCCTCCCCGAACGAAGTAGACCAGGTTGCGGGTGATGAGCCGGCAGCGCTGGGCCTGTTCCTGGATGGCGGCCAGCGCCTTGCGTTCCCGCTCGGGAGGGGCGTCCTCCAGCAGGTCGCCGATGGCGGCGAGGATCGCGGCCAGCGGATTGTTGAGTTCGTGGGTGATCCCTGACACGAGCCTGCCCAGCGCCTCGGTCTTCTCGAACTGCGCCAGCCGGCGCTGCAGCTCGAGACGCTCGGCTTCGGCCCGCTCCCTCGTGGTGATGTCGCGAATGACCAGCAGCCGGTGGCTGACGCCACCCAGGCTCACGTCGGCCGCGGAGGCCTCAATCGTGAACAGCGTCCCGTCGGGACGCAGGCCCAGCAGGGTGCGGGGAGCCGATTCTCCGCTCGTGGGGCCCGAGATCCACGCGGCGAATCCCGGGCGCTCCGCCTCGACGATGCAGCCGGCCAGGAATCGGCCTGGAAGCGGCGGGCCGGGGCCGGCGAACATCTGGTCGGCGGCCGCATTGCTCAACACCACACGACCTTCGGCATCCAGCATGACGATCGCATCGTTGGCGCCGCGGATCACTGCCGAGAGCCGCTCGCCGGATTCCGCGAGGTCGCGCAGCCGCGCCGCGCGCTCCTCGTCCGCCTCGCGCTGGGACTGTTCGTTCAGCATCGCGATCATGCCGAAGGCCAGCAGCATTTCGACCAGGGTATCGAGAAACGAATTGACGCGGATCAGCGAGGCGAAAGGATTCTGGTACGTCGCATCGCCCCCATGCCGCCAGACCAGGCTGAAGGCGAGCACGTAGAGCAGCCAGAGCAGGCTCTGCAGCAGGAAGACGCCGCCGGTGATCCGGCTTCCAAGGCCCCGCCGGCGGGGCGGCAGCCGGAGCAGGTGCCACGCCGATGCGAGGAAGGCGGGGACGATGATTGCCACCTGGACGACGACCAGTCGATCCAGGCTCCGCAGGGTCAGCCCCATCAGCAGCGCGAAGGCAGCCGCGGCCGCCAGCCCGGCGAGCAGGATCCCGCGGCGGAGCGGACGCCCGCAGAAGGCAAGCGTGCCCGCCAGCAGCAGACCCCCGAACACCAGCTTGGCGAAGAGGTAGAGGATGTAGCAGGCCACCGCCCCGCCCGAGGACACCGGGGTGCCCGGTGGAGCCACCTCCGCTCCGGTGATGTGGTAGCTGACCACCACGGCGGTGATCGCCGTGACCAGCGCGACCCAGGCCCAGGACCAGGCGATGGTGTAGGCCCGCCCGCCACTGTGCCGGCTGAGGACGTAGAAGAGTCCCGCGAGCAGGATCGCGACCGCCGCCTGGCCGAGCGAGCCGACGAATGAAAGGAGGGCGACGGACTGCAGGCTCGACAGGTCGGTCACGACGAGCGCGCCATCAGTCGCGGACCACGGGCAATCCCGCGGCCCGCCAGCCGGTGAAGCCGGGGCCGAGGTTGCGCACGTTTCCAAAGCCGCGGGCCTGCAGGAGGCTCAGCGCGATGGCCGAGCGGCCACCGCCCTGGCAGTGGAGAACCACCGGCCCTTCGCGGGGCACCTCGGCGATCCGGTCGAGCAGCTCTCCCAGCGGGATGTGCCGGGCACCGGGCAGGTGACCTTCGGCCCACTCAGCGGCGTTCCGGACGTCGATGATGGTGCCGGCGCCGTTGGGCGCCGGCGTGTCGGCCAGCGTCGCCTGGGGGGCGGCTTCGAGGCCGCCCTCCCGGGATTCCCAGGCGTCGAGCACCTCGGGGCCAAAGAATCCGCCGATCCTCTCCAGCCCGATCATCGTGAGGTCGCGGGCCGCGAGGTCGATGGCGACTTCGTCGCGCTCGTCGGCCACGAGGTAGAACGCTTGGTCGTAGGGGAGCAGCCATCCGGCCCAGGTGGTGAAGCTCCGGTTGAGCGGGATGTTGACCGTGCCGGGCACGTGGCCGGCGGCGAAGGCGGCGGCCCCCCGGAGGTCGACGACGACGGCCCCCTCGGACAGCAGCGCGGGCAGCTTCGATTCCGGCATCCGCGCCGGCCGCCGGAAACCGCCGATCACCGCCGGGCCCTCGCGATTGATCCGCTTCATCTCCTTGAAGTAGCGGGGCGGCTCGGGCTGTCCGGCCAGCACCTGCGCCACGAATTCGGCCTCGTCGCGGGCGGCGAAGGCCCAGTTGTAGCGCAGCTCGTAGCCCACGGTGGTCTGGGGCATGGCGCTCAGTCCCTTGCCGCAGGCCGATCCCGCCCCGTGGCCCGGCCAGACCTGGAGGTGCTCGGGCAGCGCGCGGAAGCGCTGCAGGCTCCGGTAGAGCACTCGCGCGGCAGCAGTCGCCGCATTGGCGATGCCGACCGCCTTCTCCAGCAGGTCGGGCCGACCGACATCGCCGGCAAAGACGAAGTCTCCCGTCACGATTCCCACCGGGCCGTCGGCCGCGGCGGTATCGGTGACCAGGAAGCTCAGGTGTTCGGGAGTATGGCCCGGCGTGTGGAGGACATCGATCCGGATGCGGCCGACGCTGATGATCGAGCCCTCGCGCAGCAGCACGGCTCCCGCCGCGGCGGCATAGCCATACCGCCAGTCGGCGCCGCCCTCATCGGAGAGATGCAGCGTGGCCCCCGTAACCGCCGCCAGCTCGCGGGCCCCGGAAACGAAATCGGCGTGGATGTGGGATTCGGTGACGCCCGTGATCCGGAGGCCGGCCTGCTCGGCCATGGCCACGTATTGTTCGACTCGCCGGTTGGGATCGACGACCAGGGCTTCGCCGGTCTCGGCGCAACCGATGAGGAAGCTGGCCTGGGCGAGGGGCTCGTCGTAGAAACGCTGCAGAATCATGCGGCGAATCTAGCGGGACTCAGCCGCGACTGGCACCGGACTTTCCGTTCCCCGTTCCCCGTTCCCCGCTTCCTGTCTCACGTAGATCTCGCCCCCCTGTTCGCGGAATTCGCGGGCCTTGGCCTCCATGGCCTCCGCGTACTCGCGCACGTCCTGCGTGATCCGCATGGAACAGAATTTCGGCCCGCACATGGAACAGAAGTGGGCCACCTTGGCCGCCTCGGCGGGGAGCGACTCGTCATGGTAGGCCCGCGCCGTGACGGGGTCGAGCGCCAGGTTGAACTGATCCTCCCAGCGAAACTCGAAGCGCGCCTTGGAGAGGGCGTCGTCCCAGGCCCGGGCGCGGGGATGGCCCTTGGCCAGGTCCGCGGCGTGAGCCGCGATCTTGTAGGCGATGACCCCCGCTTTCACGTCCTCGCGGTTGGGCAGGCCGAGGTGCTCCTTGGGCGTGACGTAGCAGAGCATGGCGGTGCCGTACCAGCCGATCATCGCGGCGCCGATGGCGCTGGTGATGTGATCATATCCCGGGGCGATGTCGGTGGTCAGCGGCCCCAGCGTGTAGAACGGTGCCTCCTGGCACCACTCGAGCTGCTTTTCCATGTTCTCCTTGATCAGGTGCATGGGGATGTGCCCCGGACCCTCGTTCATCACCTGCACGTCGTGCTCCCAGGCGACCGTGTTGAGTTCTCCCTGGGTCTTGAGCTCGGCGAACTGCGCCTCGTCGTTGGCGTCGGCGATCGAGCCGGGCCGGAGGCCGTCGCCCAGCGAGAAGGACACGTCGTACGCCGCCATGATCTCGCAGATCTCGCGGAAATGCGTGTACAGGAAGTTTTCCTGGTGGTGGGCCAGGCACCACTTGGCCAGGATCGACCCTCCGCGGGAGACGATCCCGGTGACCCGGCGCGCGGTCAGCGGCACATACCGAAGCAGCACCCCGGCGTGCACCGTGAAGTAGTCCACGCCCTGTTCGGCCTGCTCGATCAGCGTGTCCCGGTAGAGTTCCCAGGTCAGGTCCTCGGCGACGCCGCCCGCCTTTTCCAGCGCCTGGTAGATCGGCACGGTGCCGATCGGCACCGCCGAATTGCGCAGGATCCACTGCCGGGTGGCGTGGATGTCGTTCCCGGTGGAGAGGTCCATCACGGTGTCGGCGCCCCAGAGGGTCGCCCAGCGCAGCTTCTCGACCTCGTCCCCGATGGAGGAGCGCACGGCCGAGTTGCCGATGTTGGCGTTGATCTTCACCGCGAATCCGCGGCCGATGGCCATCGGCTCGAGCTCGGGATGATTGATGTTGGCGGGAATGATGGCGCGGCCCCGGGCCACTTCGCTCCGGACGAATTCCGCCGGCAGTCCCTCGCGCAGCGCCACGAATTCCATTTCGGGCGTGATCTCGCCGCGGCGCGCATAGTGGAGCTGGGTGATGCGGGACCGGCCGCGGTAGGAGGGACGACGGAGGCCCGGCGGAACAAGGTCGGAGACGTCGGAGAGGTCGGAGAGGTGAGGGCCCGTCGACTTCTCCGACATCATCGACCTCTCCGACCTTTCGACATCGCGTTCCACTATCCACGGTGTCCGGACCGCGGGGAGCCCGAGGTTTACATCATGCCCCTGCGGCCCGCTCGCGTCGTACACGCGGAGCGGCGGCTCGCCGCCGGACAGGGCGATCTCGCGCATCGGCACACGGATGCCCCGGGGGCCCTCGAGATGGATCTTCCGCGAGTGGGGAAAGGCCGCTTCGAAGGTCGAGCCGGTCGGAGCGGAGGAGGAGGTCGCCATGGCGCTGCTCCAGTGCAGTCGGCGACCGGCGGGAAAAGGAGCAACGGCACCGCGCTCCCTCCGCCGGTATCAGCCGGGTCAGGTTCCAAGGGTGGCTTCTCAATCGGGCGGATTCAGCCCCGATGCCCCTGGCGGTCGGATGAATGGTACCCAGTGCTCCGGGCGGGTCAATCCCGCGAGGTGTCGTTTCCCGGTCACCGGGTTGCCGGAGCGGGGACCTCGCGGCCACATTGCGAGCATGGTCTTTCGCCCTGCGGTGCGCCTGGCGGGGTTGGTCCCGCTGCTGGTTCTTCTGTCCGCCGGCGCGGCTCGGGCCCAGGGGCTGCATCTGATTCCCGGCATCCCCGAAATCCCGGACGAAGACCTCGCCGACGTCGCCATGGCGGTGGTCGACCGCCCCGACCCGGTGATCTACTACAATCCGGCGCGCTTCCAGCGTTACGGGCCGGATCTTGCCACGTTCTTCCTGGCTCACGAGTACGGCCACATCGCCCTGCACCACACCCGGGCCGGTCTCGACAGCCTGGACCAGGCCAACCGCGAGGCGGCGCAGCGGGTCCAGGAACTGGATGCCGATTGTTACGCGGCGGTGGCGATCGGGGCGGACCATCGTGCCGCCATCGAGGCGGCGATCCGCTTCTTCACCCGGCTGGGGCCGTTCCGCTTCGACGCCGTGCATCCCACCGGCAGCGAGCGGGTCCAGCGGCTGATGGCCTGCCTGCCGCCGCCCCAGGGGCTCGGCCTCCTCGACCGCGGCGGAGCGACCGGAGTCGAGACCGGTCCGGTGAGCGGCGAGCCCCGCATGGTCCAGGTCCGCTTCGGGGTGGCGAGCCTCGGCCAGCTCGAATCGGGCCGTGACATCGAGCTCTGGATCGACGGCCAGCTGAAGGGCCGGTTCTCCAACCGGCGGTCGCCGATGGTGGTCGACCTGAGCGATGTCGCGCCCGGACTGCACAGCTACCGGGTCCGGATGGACGTGTACTCGTTCGACGCGCTGTCCCAGTTCGAGCGGGTGGGATCGGTGGAGGGCCGGGGACACATCGCGGTCAAGGACGGCGACGCGTTCCTGGTGGACTGGGTTCCGGGAAGATCCCCCTGGCTCGAAGAGGCGGAGCCCGGGTCCTTCCCTGGCTGCTAGGCCTCGAGGGCCTCGCGCACCCGGCGGGCCAGCTGGTCGGGCGTGAACGGCTTGGCGATGAAAAGGTGACCGCGCTGCATGACCTCCTCCTGGACCGCCCCCGTCCCGGCGTAGCCGGACATGTAGATCACCCGCATCGCGGGACGAGTACTCGCCAGCCGGGCCACGACCTTGGTGCCGCCCATCCCGGGCATCACGACGTCGGTCAGCAGCAGCTCGACCGGGCCGGGGTGCGCCTCGGCCACGCGCAGGGCCTCCTCGCCGTTGTCGGCCACCAGCACCCGGTAACCCAGCCGCGCCAGCTGGCGCCGGACCAGCTCGCGGACCGGCGCCTCGTCCTCGACCACCAGAATCGTTTCCGTTCCCCCCACCGGTGTGGCCGCCGCGGCGGGGCCCGGCGCTTCTTCCGCCGCCTGCGCCTCGGCCTCCGGGAGAAAGATGCGGAAGGTGGTGCCCTGGCCGGGGGCGCTTTCCACCCGGATCTCCCCCCCGCTCTGCTGGACCACACCGTACACCATGGCCAGCCCAAGGCCGGTCCCCTTGCCTACGCCCTTGGTGGTGAAGAACGGCTCGAAGATCCGGGCCTGGGTCTCCTCCTCCATGCCGTGCCCGGTGTCTCCCACCGAGAGGAGGACGAATCGCCTGCCTGCCCCGTCTGTCTCGGGGCCGGGCGATACGTTCGCCGTCTCGATCACCAGGCGCCCACCGTCGGGCATCGCGTCGCGGGCGTTGATGGCCAGGTTGACCAGGACCTGTTCCACCTGTCCGGGATCGGCCATCGTGCGGACCAGGTCCGGCGCGAGGCGGATGACCAGTTCGATGTCCTCGCCGATCACCCGGGCCAGCATCCGGTGCACCGCGCTCACGACCTCGTTGAGGTCCACCACCCGCGGCTCGAGCACCTGCTTGCGGCTGAAGGCCAGTAGCTGCTGGGTCAGCCCCGCAGCGCGGAGCCCGGCGGCATGGATCTCCTGCAGGTCCTCCTGCAGGGCCTCGTCATCCCCGCCCTGCGCCAGCGCCAGGTCGGTGTGACCGAGCAGCGAGGTCAGGATGTTGTTGAAATCGTGCGCGATCCCTCCGGCCAGCCGCCCCATCGCTTCCATCTTGGTGGCCTGCCGCAGCTGCTCACGGCTTTCGGCCAGGAGGCGCTCGGCCTCACGGCGCTCGGTGAGGTCGGTCATCGCGCCGATCATCCGCAGCGCCCGGCCATCGGCAGCCCGGACGATGGACCAGGCCTGGTCCAGAACGACGGCGTAACGCCCATCGGCCCGGCGGAAGCGATATTCGGCCTTCCATCGCATCCCGCCGCGCTCGACCGCCTCCTGCAGGGTCCCATTGGCCCGGACCAGATCGTCGGGATGAATCCGGTCGGCCCAGTCCTGGTCGCGCTCCAGCTCCTCGGGGCGCCAGCCGAAGACACGGGTGATCCCTTCGCTCCACCATGACTTCTTGCCGGGGATGTCCCACTCCCAGACCACGTCATTGGTCGCGTTGGCGACGATTTCGAACCGCTGCCGGCTGCGCTCGTTGCGCGCCTCCATTTCCAGCCGGTCGGTGGCGTCCCGGGCGTTGACCAGCACCCCCTGGATGCCGGGGGTGTCGGGCAGGTAGCGCCCCACCGACTCGAGCTGGCGCCAGCTGCCGTCCTTGTGCCGGAAGCGGGACAGGACCGTGCCTACCCGCCCCGGCTCGCCGACGATCCGCTCCATCGCGCCCGCCACCGCGGGGAGATCGTCCGGATGGATGAACACAGCCATAGGCTGGCCAATGACCTCCTCCAGCCGGTAGCCCAGCAGACGCGTGATGGACGGGCTGCCCCAGCGAATCGTGGCCTCGGCGTCGAGAATGGTCACGATGTCCGAGGCGTGCTCCAGCACCGCCTGCAGGTACGCCTCGCGATCACGCCGTTCCTGCTCCTCGGTCATCCGGCTGCGGATGTCGCGGACGATCGTGATGGCGATCGTCCGCCCCTGCCACGGGAGGCGGCCGCCGGTGATCTCCACCGGCAGCAGGTGTCCTTCCCGGTGGCGGTGCAGGCGGAGCGGTACGTGGACGCTGCCCCACTCCGCCGCCTGCCGGATGGCGGCCCGCGTCGCTTCGGGCTCGGCGCTCAGGTCGAGCGAGGTCATGGCGAGCAGCTCATCGCGCGAATAGCCGTACAGCGCCTCCGTCGCCGGGTTCGCGTCCAGGAGCCGAAGCGTCTCCGGGTCATGCAGGAACATCGCGTCGGAAGCCGCTTCGAAGACCAGCCGGTACTTCGCTTCCTCTTCGCGCAGGCTTTCCTCGCGGCGGCGGCGGTCGCTGATGTCCTCGTGCAGGGTGATCACCTGCACCAGCCGTCCGGCCTCGTCCCGCACCGGCGTCATCGTCAGCCGCACGTCGAGCCAGCTGCCGTCCTTCCGCTGGCGCCGGGTCTCCAGGCCGACCACCGGCCGGCCCGCCGAGAGTTCCTCCTCCACCCGCCGCGCGGAACCGGGAATCGACTCTTCGGCCTCCGGCAGGGGCTGTCCCAGGACCTCCTCCGGCCGCCACCCGTACAGCCGCTCCGCCGCCGGGTTCCAGACAGTGAGGCGACGCTCGGCGTCCGTGGCAGTCATGCCCAGCGGCGTGTCGTGATAGAGCGCGCCCAGCACCTTGCTGGTCCGGTCCTCCCGGCGGATCGAGATCTCGCGTTCCAGCATCGCGGCGGCGAGGACAAGGCCCACCACCGAGAACAGCGCCATGGAGATCGCGAACCGGGAGAGCGGCCCTTCGACCGTCACATCGAACGGCTGTACCACCTCGATGGCCTGGCCCCGAATGAGCGCCAGGGCGGCCAGAGTGACGGCGAGCGTTACCAGCGAGGCGGCGCGCTGGTGCCCCCGCGTGGCCGCCCAGGCGAGGCAGAGCACCAGGATGCCCGGCAGTCCGTGGCGCGAGGGGAGGGGGAGGACGGCGAAGGCCAGCCAGGCGATAGCCGCCGTCGCCAGGGCGAGCCCGGCCATCTCGCCCCGCCGCGACGCAAGCGGGGCCGGCGCAGTGACGGGCGCGCCCCAGCTGAACAGGGCGGGGGCGAGGGCGGCGAATCCGAGGAGCCGGGCCGCGAAGGCGGCGTACCAGCCCCCCGGCGGAGGCAGCGCTGTCGCAACCGGGATGGCGTGGTGGAGGAGGTTATCGAGCGTCGCGGCCAGCGCCGCGAGGAGGGCGACGCTGGCAGCCAGGCTCCAGACATCGCGCAGGCGGTCGATCGCCGGGCGGAAGCGGAGGGAGTGAAGCAGCCGGGCACCGACCAGTCCGATCACGCCGTCGGTCGCCCCGGCCAGCAGCGCGAGCAGTGGCCCCTGCCCGCGCCCGGCCAGCCCCAGCATTATGCCGGCGACGACGGCCGG
>Ga0326726_10005872_pt1 | contig 11084 bp, 7 predicted proteins | sample MHFenrmetagenome_2_FD_207603 | JGI IMG/M metagenome (GOLD analysis project Ga0326726, IMG submission 207603) | Lab enriched peat soil microbial communities from Michigan Hollow, Ithaca, NY, United States - MHF15MN | ecosystem: Environmental > Terrestrial > Soil > Wetlands > Peat | place: USA...
AGGGCAAGACTTGGGGTGGCAAGGACCATAAGGCGTGGGGTGGCCAGAAGTTCATCCAGATCGACATCTCGCCTCAGGAGATGGACAGCAACGTGCGCATTGACGCCCCGCTGGTCGGCGACATCGGTTCCTGCGTGTCCGCGCTGCTCTCGGGCATCGGCTCGAACTGGCCGCAGCCGCAGGCCGAGTGGCTGAACGCCATCGCCGAGCGCAAGAACAAGAACATCGCCAAGATGGCCGAGACGCTCGCCAAGAATCCGACGCCAATGAACTTCCACAGCGCGCTGAATGTGGTGCGCGACATCGTCAAGGCCAACCCGGACGCCATGCTGGTCAACGAGGGCGCCAACGCGCTCGACTTCACTCGCAGCATCGTCGACATGTACAAGCCGCGTAAGCGCGTGGACGTCGGCACCTGGGGCGTGATGGGCATCGGCATGGGCTTCTCCGTCGCGGCCGCCGTGGTCAGCGGCCAGCCGGTGATCGCGATCGAGGGCGACAGCGCCTTCGGCTTCTCCGGCATGGAAGTCGAGACTATCTGCCGCTACAAGCTGCCGGTGTGCGTGGTGATCTTGAACAACAACGGCGTCTACCGCGGCGACGAAGTCAATCCGACCGGCGGCCGTGATCCCTCGCCCCTGGTGTTCGTCAAGGGCGCACGCTATGAGAAGCTGATGGAGGCCTTTGGCGGGGTGGGCGTGCAGGCTACGACCCCGGCCGAGCTGCGCAAGGCAATGGAGGAGGCCATCCGCTCGCGCAAGCCCACGCTCATCAATGCGGTCATCGATGAAGCCGCCGGCACCGAGAGCGGTCGCATCACTAGCCTGAACCCGGCCGCGAAGAAGAAATAAGGTTCTTGGAGATCAGAATGGAAGCGCTCAAGGGAGTCCGCATCCTCGACATGACGCATGTGCAGGCGGGGCCGACCTGCTCGCAGCTCCTCGCCTGGATGGGCGCGGACGTCATCAAGTTCGAGAACCCGCAGGGCGACGCGACGCGCGGGCAGCTGCGTGACGTGCCCAACGCCGACAGCCTCTACTTCACCATGCTCAACTGCAACAAGCGCTCGATCACGGTGAACATGAAGAGCGCCGAGGGCAAGACGGTGTTCGTCGATCTCCTGAAAAAGTGCGACATGATCATGGAGAACTTCGGTCCGGGTGTGCTCGACCGCTTCGGCTTCACTTGGGAGAAAATTCACGAGCTCAACCCCAAGATCGTGATGGGCTCGATCAAGGGATTCGGCTCCTCCGGCCCCTACGCGGACTTCAAGGCCTACGAGAACGTCGCGCAGGCGATGGGCGGGGCGATGAGCACCACCGGCGTGCCCGACGGCCCGCCTTTCGTCACTGGCGCGCAGATCGGCGACTCGGGCACGGGCCTGCACCTCGCGATCGGCCTCCTCGCGGCGCTGCGCCAGGCGGACCGAACCGGCCAGGGACAGTACGTCGAGGTGGCGATGATGGACGGGGTGATGAACCTGTGCCGCGTGAAATTCCGCGATCACCAGCGCCTCACGCGCGGTGACATGCCGGAATACTCTGTGCCGACCTACCAGGGCATGGGCGAAGTGCCGCGCGCGGGCAACGATTCGGGCGGCGGACAGCTCGGCAACGCCATCCACTGCAAGCCGCACGGCGCAAACGACTGGCTCTACATCGTCGTGCAGGAAGCGGTATGGGACGCGCTCGCGAAGCGCATCGGGCCAGACGTGCACATTCCTGAGCTCGCCACCGATCCCCGCTTCGCGACCATAGCGGAGCGGCGCAAGAACCAGCAGCTCATGTGGACCCTCATCAACAAGTTCGCCGAGAAGTACACCAAGCGCGAGCTCATGACTATCCTCAACCCGCTGGATGTACCCTGCGGTCCCATCATGTCCACCGAGGACCTCGCCACCGACGAGCACGTGCGCGGCCGCGATATGTGGGTCGAGCTGGACCATCCCAAGCGCGGCAAATGGTACAACGTCGGCATGCCGATCAAGCTTTCGTCATCGCCCGCGGTGATCAAGCGCTCGCCGATGCTCGGCGAACACACCGATGAAGTCTTGCGCCAAGTTCTCGGCTACGACGAGTCGAAGATCGCAAGCCTCAAGCAGGCGGGCGCTTTCTCGGTGCCGCCGAAAAAGGCGGCATGACCATGAAGATCGCGATCATCGGGCAGCAAGATTTCGGCAAAGCAGTCCTCGAGGCTTTTCTCGCGCGCGGCGACGAAGTTGCGGGCGTCTTCTGCGCGCCGGAGAAGGAAGGCGCGAAGGCCGATGTGCTCAAGGTGGCCGCGCAAGAAAAGGGCGTCAAGGTGTTTCAGTTTTCGTCGCTGAAAAGCCCCGAGGCCGCAGCGGCGATGAGAAGTCTCAATGCCGAGATCGGTATCATGGCTTTCGTGCTGCAATTTGCGCCCCAGGAGTTCGTGAAGATTCCGAAGCGCGGCACGATCCAATATCACCCTTCGCTGCTTCCGAAATACCGCGGCCCTTCGTCCATTAACTGGCCCATCATCCGCGGCGACACCAAGACCGGTCTGTCCATTTTCCGCCCAACGGATGGTCTCGACGAAGGTCCCGTGATCCTGCAAAAGGAAACGCCGATCAGCGCCGACGATTCCCTCGGGAGTGTCTACTTCGATCGGCTCTTCCCCATGGGCGTCAAGGCGATGCTTGAAGCGGCCGACCTGGTGGTCGCAGGTAAGCACCGCGAAACCGTGCAGGACGAAAGCCAGGCGAGCTATGAAGGCTGGTGCCGCGCCGCCGAAGCAAGAATCAACTGGGCGAGCCACGTCGATTTCATCTACAACCTCGTACGCGGCTGTAACCCGGCCCCGGGCGCTTGGACCACGCTCAACGGGAAGCGGCTGCAAATCTTCGACAGTCGCAAACACGCGTTTCGCACGTTCGGCGCGGTCAAAGGCAAGGTCGGCGAAGTTTCGGAAATCGGTCCGCAGAGTTTCTTCGTGACCGCGCAAGGGGGCCGGATCGAGGTTCTCAAGGCGAAGCACGAAGACGGCAAGAAAGTCTCCGCCGCCGAATTTGCCGTCCAAAACGGGCTCGCCGTAGGCACCGTGCTCGGCAACTGATTCACCCCCCATTCCTACGCCGGTGCCGCGTCGCCCCCGCCGCGTCGCCGGAGGACCTTCAGCGAGAATTTGACGGGTCCAACAATCACTGTAAGAATGTCGCCTAGAGTTTTGTTTATTCAGTAACTTACCGTATTTCGATGGGCTGGCCTGAACCCCGGAAGTCCGGGCGTGGGCCAGAGCGATGAAAGCGGGTAGCATAAAATGCCGAGTGCACACGGGGGCAGATCCCTCGCTAAACAACAATAAGAACAAGCGGGAGAGGCGATGACCAAAGCGGGCTTTTGGAAAGAAGACTGGTTCCTCGGTCTGGTGGTGTCGCTCGCGCTCCTGTTCGCGGGGGGCTCGCAGTTGATCCAGAGCCTGGAACGCACCGCCTACGACTGGGGAGTCCGCGCTTCCTCGCGAAGCCCGTCCGACAAGGTCGCGATCATCGCGATCGACAAGCAGAGCATCGACAATATTGGCCGATGGCCCTGGTCGCGCGAGATTCACGCCAAGATGATCGAGCGCCTGGCGAGCGCGAAGGCCAAGGTCATCGGCTACACGGTCTTCTTCTCGGAACCGCAGATCGATCCGGGACTCGCCTATATCAGCCGCCTTCTGGAGATCTACCACCGCATCGTCCCGGCGGGCGCAGACGCCAGCGCGCCAGCCCGGGGCGTGTCGCCCGACGTCCTCGAAATCGGCGCGACCCTGCAGGAGGCGGAGGAGGCCCTCAACGCCGACCGGAAACTCGCGGATAGTTTCGCCAAGGCGGGCAATGTGGTGCTGCCGATCCTGTTTACTCTTGGGGAGCCGCGCGGCAAGCCCGACAAGCCGCTTCCCGAGTTCGTGCGCAGGAACGCTCTTTCGATCCAGGGCAAGGGCGACGACATACCGTTGACGACGACCGGGGTCGAAGTCCCCGTCGTCGACAGCCTGGGCGCGGCGGCGGCAGCGGTAGGGCACCTGAATTCTGCGCCCGACGTGGACGGGGCGATCCGCACCGAAGCGCTGGCGATCACCTACTACGACGAGTTCTACCCCTCCTTGGCGGCGATGCTGATCGCGAAGAGCCTCAACCTGACTGCTAAGGACATACAGATCCGACCCGGCGAGGCGCTGCAAATCGGCAATTTCAGAGTGAACGCCGATCCGCAAATGCAGATGTTCACCTACTTCTACAAGGATCGCGACGGCAGGCCGGCGATCCAGGAGGACTCGTTTTTTGATGTCGCGAGCGGCAAAATTCCGACGGAAAAATACCGAGACAAGATCGTGCTTATCGGCCCGACCGCGGCCGGGGTCGGCAGCGTATTCGTTACGCCGGTGAACCCGGCGACGCCGGCCGTCGAACTCTTGGGGCACACGGTCTCCTCGCTCCTGCAGGGACATTTCTTCGTCGCGCCGACCTGGGCCTGGATCGTCGAAAGGCTGGTTTATCTCCTGGTCGCGGCCTACCTGATCGCCTTGCTGCCGCGGCTCTCAGCCGGTCTGGGAGCCGGGATCAGCGCCGGCGTCGTAGCTGCGCTGCTCGCGGCGCATTTTGTCCTCATGACGGGCCAAGGAATGTGGTTGCAGTTCATGCTGCCGCTCACGCTCCTGGTTGTCGGACACATATTGCTCGTGACCAAGCGCTTCATGGTCACGGAGCGCGGAAAGGAAGTCTCCGACGCGCAGTCCGCCGCGAACGCGCGCATGCTCGGGCTCGCGTTCCAGGGACAAGGCCAGCTCGACATGGCTTTCGACTACTTCCGCAAGGTGCCCCTCGACGACACGGTCATGGACAATCTGTACAACCTCGCCCTGGACTTCGAGCGCAAACGCCAGTTCAACAAGGCCGAGGCGGTGTTCAGCCACATGGCAGAACACAATCCGAAATTCCGCGACCTCGAGGCCAAGCTGACGCGCGCCAAGCAGCTCTCGGAGACGGTGATCCTCGGCGGCACGAGTGGCCACCCGGGCGGCTCGCTCAACCTCGCCGCAGGCGAGAAGCCGAAGTTCGGCAGGTACGAGGTGCAGAAGGAGCTCGGCAAAGGCGCGATGGGCGCGGTGTACCTTGGCAAGGATCCGAAGATCGGCCGCGTAGTGGCGATCAAGACCATGGCCCTGGCGCAGGAGTTCGAGCCCGACGAACTGGCCGAGGTAAAGGAGCGCTTCTTCCGCGAGGCGGAAACTGCGGGACGGCTCTCGCACCCGAACATCGTCACCATCTACGACACGGGCGAGGAGCACGACTACTGCTACATCGCCATGGAGCTCCTGAAGGGCAAGGACCTGGTGCCCTTCACCAAGCCGGGCAATACGCTGCCGATCGAAAAGGTGGTCTCGATCGTCGCCAGGGTTGCCGAGGCGCTCGGCTATGCACATAGGCAGAACGTCGTGCACCGGGACGTTAAACCCGCGAACGTCATGTATGAGCCGGAAAGCGACGTGGTCAAGGTGACCGATTTCGGCATTGCCAGGATCACCGATTCGTCCAAGACCAAGACGGGCATGGTGCTGGGAACGCCGTCCTACATGTCACCCGAGCAATTGCAGGGAAAGAAAATCGACGGACGCAGCGACCTGTTCTCGCTCGCGGTGAGCTTGTATCAGCTTTCCTGCGGGAAGCTTCCTTTCGAAGGCGACTCGATGGCGCAGCTCATGTATCGCATCGCGAACGAGCACGCTCCGGATATCCTGCAATACAACCCCGCTCTGCCCCCGAAGTTCGTCGCGTTTCTCGACAAGGCCATGTCGAAGGAAGCCGACCAGCGGTACCAGACTGGCGAAGAATTCGCCTTCGAACTGCGCACCGCCTTCGGCGGTGCGGGTGCCGCGGCGGCCGGCACCGGGGTCGACATCAGCCTTTGAGCCGAGCCGAGCACCATGACCTTGTCAGGGGCGCTGGAAATCGCAAGTTGCACGGATCCCGGGATGGTGCGGGCCCACAACGAGGACTCGATCGCCTCGGACGGGGAGAAGGGCTTGGTGGTGCTGGCCGACGGCATGGGAGGGTACAACGCTGGCGAAGTGGCGAGCGGCATGGCGACGACAGTGATCATCACCGAGTTGCAGCAGCTTCTGGAGAAGAGAACGCCGTACGAAACCGACGCGTCCAGCGGCCAGTTGATCGCGCATCGACTGCTTCACGAGCAGATCGCCAAGGCGAACACCTCGATCTATCAGGCGGCGCAGAGCCAGCCTCAGTATGCCGGCATGGGAACGACCCTGGTCGTTGCTCTGTTCTACGACAACAAGATGACGGTGGCGCACATCGGCGATTCGCGCCTGTACCGGATGCGGGGCGACGAGCTCAAGCAGATAACGAAGGACCACTCGCTCCTTCAGGAGCAGATCGACAGCGGGGTAATCACGCCGCAGCAGGCCAAGCAGTCGCAGAACAAGAACCTCGTCACGCGCGCACTGGGCATCGACCCGGTGGTCGAGCCCGAAATCCACGATCACGAGACCCAGCCCGGAGACATCTATCTGCTCTGTTCGGACGGCCTTTGTGATATGGTGGGCGACGAGGACATCGGCCTGGCGCTGCAGACGCTGAGTTCCAATCTAAAGCTGTGCGCGCAGCATCTGGTGCAGACGGCAAACGACAACGGGGGCCGGGACAATATTTCTGTGATACTCGTCCGGGTGCTGCGGGAATTTCCCGCCCCGCGCAGCATGATGGGCAAGATGATGAGCTGGTTTAGATAGTTTGAGCAGAGGGATACTGCTATGGCGAAGCTGATACTGAGCATGGACGGCCTGGTTCTAAAAGAAATCAACTTGACCAAGGAACGTACCACCATCGGCCGCAAGCCGCATAACGACATCCAGATCGACAATCTCGCGGTGAGCGGGGAGCACGCCGTCATCGTCACCATCCTGCAAGACTCGTTCCTCGAGGACCTGGGAAGCACGAACGGGACGGTCGTCAACGGCCAGTCGATCAAGAAGCATTTCCTGCAGAACAACGACATCATCGAGCTGGGCAAGTACAAGCTCAAGTATCTCAACGAGACTCCCGTTGGAGTCGCCAAGGCAGCCGACTTCGAGAAGACGATGGTGCTCCGCCCGGGCGCGACCAAACCCGCGGCGGCGCCGGCGTCCGCTGCTTCCGCACCTGCGGCTCCGGCGGCCGCCGCTGCGCAGGCGCCCGCAAGCGCGAAGCCCTTCGGGGATACAGTCGCCGGTCAGGGGCCGGCCACGACCATGCCGCCTGCATCGGCGAAACCGGCAAGCGCCCCGCAAAAATCGGCTGCCCTACAGCTCCTCTCGGGGGCAAACGCCGGCAAGGAGCTCGATCTCACCAAGCCCCTCACGACGCTTGGCAAACCCGGCGTGCAGGTGGCGGTTATCACCCGCAGGCCGCAGGGCTTCTTCATCACCCACGTCGAGGGAGCGAGCTTTCCAGTGGTGAACGGCAAACCTCTCGATGCCCAGGCTCATGCATTGAATGATCACGATGTGATTGAGCTGGCAGGTGTCAAGATGGAATTTTTCCTCAAAGCGTGAGACCCAGGCCCTGAGATCGGTCGCAGGGGAGGGAGACTGAAGCAGCACATCGTCCGGATCGCGCTCGGCCTGCTCGTGGCGCTGGTCTTCGCGGGCCACGCAGCAACGTTCTACAAGATCGATTTAATCACCCAGCTGGACCACATCATCTACGATTACCGGCTGCGCCTCACCATGCCGGGAACCGTGGACGACCGCATAGTCATCCTCGACATCGACGAGCGCAGCCTGGACCCGCGCGCGCTCGGCCGTTGGCCTTGGGGCCGCGACAAGATCGTCACCCTCCTTCAGAAGCTCTTTGAGAAATACGGTGTACTACTCGTCGGGTTCGACGTAGTGTTCGCTGAGCCCGACGAAAGCTCAGGCCTTCCAGTGCTTGAGAAGCTGGCCAAGACCAGGCTGAAGGATGTGGGCCCGTATCAATCGGCCCTGAAGGATCTGCGGCCAGAGCTCGACTACGACGCGCTGTTCGCGAACTATCTCCGCGGCCGCCCGGTGGTTCTCGGCTACTACTTCAGCAGCGAAGGGAACGCTGTTGAGAGCGGCGCTCTGCCCGAGCCCGTGCTTCCCGCAGGCACTTTCGCCGGAAGGAATATCAAGTACTTCGACTGGAAAGGCTACGGCGCGAATTTGCCCGAACTCGCCAAGATGGCCAATGCCGGGCATTTCAATACGAGCGCCGACGATGATGGCGTGTCGCGGCGCGTGCCGATCGTCGCGGAGTACAAGGGCAAGTACTACGAGGCCCTGTCCCTGGCGGTAGTGCGCTTGTACCTCGGCATGAAGGAAGCGGCGCAAAGCAAGAGCGGTAACGTCCTCCTGCCTAAGGTGGTTCAGGGTATTGCGCCCGACCGGTTCATCACGAAGGGCTACACGGGTCTGGAGTGGTTTGAAGTCGGACCGCTCAAGATTCCGGTAGACGAAAACGTCAGCGCGCTTGTGCCATATCGGGGACCCAGGGGGAGTTTTCCCTACGTTTCGTTGGCCGATGTTTGGTCGGATCAGGCCCCGGCTGACAAGTTGAAGGACCGAATCGCGCTGATAGGCGCTTCGGCCCCCGGCCTGTTCGACCTTCGCTCGACACCGGTGGAGGTGCGAGACGTCTCCTCCGGCCTAGAGAGGATAGAAAAGACGGGCAATTCCTATCCGGGAGTCGAGATTCATGCCAACCTCATTGCGGGAATGCTCGACGGCAAGCTCAAGCACAAACCGCCGTACATGCTCGGCGCAGAGGTCGTGCTCGTCGTCATCGGCGGCGTCGCTCTCGCTTTTCTCATCCCGCTGCTCGCGCCCCTCTGGGCCACTGCGGCGACCGTGTTCAGCGTGGCGCTAATCACCTTGTTCGACCTCTATCTGTGGTCGCACGCCGGGCTGGTGCTGCCCCTTGCTGCGTCGGTGTTGATGATGGTGACCCTCTACACGGTCAACATGGCGTACGGGTATTTCGTCGAGGCACGCTCCAAGCGTCAGATCACCGGCCTTTTCGGCCAATACGTGCCGCCCGAGCTGGTGGACAGGATGTCCGAGGATCCGGAAAAGTACAATATGGAGCCGCGCAACGCCGAGCTCACGATTCTGTTTTGCGACGTGCGGGGATTTACCAGCATCTCCGAGGCGCTCAGCCCTGAGCATCTGCGCGAGTACATCAACGAGTACCTGACCAGCATGAGTGCCATCATACGGAGCACGTATAAGGGCACTCTCGATAAGTACATCGGCGATGCCATCATGGCGTTTTGGGGAGCCCCGATGGACGATCCGGATCATGCGCGCAACGGCGTGCTCGCTGCCCTGCAGATGCAGCGGGAATGTGTCGCCTTGAACCAGAGGTTCGCAAGCCGCGGGTGGCCGCTGCTCAAGATCGGAATCGGAGTCAACTCCGGCGGCGTCCGGGTCGGAGACATGGGGTCGCAGATCAGACGCGCCTACACAGTGATGGGTGATCCGGTCAACGTGGCTTCGCGCCTCGAGGGAAGGACCAAGTACTACGGGGTGGGTTGCCTGGTCGGTGAGGCGACCAGGCACCTCGTGGTCGATGTCGTGTTCAGGGAGATCGACAGGGTCAAAGTGAAGGGCAAAGAGGAGGCGCTCACGATCTATGAGCCTATGGGTCGCGAGGCCGAATTGGAGAAAAAGACCCTCGACGAGATCAAGCTTTGGCACCAGACTGTAAAGTTGTACCGCTCGCGTCAGTGGGACCAGGTGGAAGTTGGCCTTCTCAATCTGCAAAGAATGAATCCAGGGTGCCCGCTTTACGACCTCTATGCCAAGGAAACGTCCGAGAAACGCCGGAATCCCCCCCCGCCCGCGTGGGACGGGGTGACGGTGTTCGACGAGAAATAGCGATGAGCACTGGTCCATGAAACTCCGGATCCTCGGTTGCAGCGGCGGAATCGGGGGCCGGCACCTGCGCACCACATCGATGCTGCTCGATAATGACATTCTCGTCGACGCCGGAACAGGAGTCGCCGATCTTTCGCTCACCGAACTGTCCCTCATCGATCACGTTTTCCTCACGCACTCGCACCTCGACCACATCTCGAGCATTCCTTTCATGGTCGATACGGTGGGAGGTATGCGCGACCAACCGCTGACGGTCTGGGCCGTTCCCGCCACCCTGGAAATTCTGCGCAACCATGTCTTCAACTGGAGCATCTGGCCGGATTTCTCCCAGATCCCTAGTCCTGAGAAGGCTTTTCTTCGGTACCGCGAGATCCAGGTCGGGGATACGGTGGAGTTCAGGAAGCGCAAGATCACGGCGCTGCCGGCCAATCATGTCGTGCCCGCGGTCGGGTATCACCTGGACTCGGGGAAAGGGAGTCTCGTATTTACGGGGGACACCACCACGAACGACCCCCTTTGGGCGGTGGTCAACAGGATCTCCAATCTCAAGTACCTCATCATCGAGACCGCATTCTGCAACCGGGAGAAGGAGCTGGCGATTACTTCGAAGCACCTCTGCCCGAGCATGCTCGCCGAGGAGCTCGCCAAGCTCGAGCGCAGCGCGGAAATCTACATCACGCATCTCAAGCCGGGCGAAATCGAGCTCACCATGCAGGAGATCGAGGAGGACGCCGGCCAGTACCGCCCGCGGATGTTGCAAAACAATCAAGTTTTCGAGTTCTGAGGGTATGCGTGGGACGAGGCACTGTCCGAGAGCGAGGAACGGGCGATGTGCGCAACTAAGGTGAACGTCGATACGCTGAGAGCCCTTGAGCCTATCGGCTCCCTCCCTGAAGCGAGGCTCAAGGAACTCGCGGGTCTTTGTCACCTCGAGACCGTCAGCCGGAACGCCGATCCGTTTCCGGTTCGCAACGTTGCGGGTCAGGCGGTCTACCTCCTGCGGGGAGAGCTGGTATTGACCTATCCCGACGGCTCTTCGAAGGTGCTGGTCGGCGGGTCCGATCGATCGCGCTACCCGCTCGCCCGTCGGGGCGAGGTCTTCACCAGCGCCAAGGCGATTACCGAGGTCGAGCTGATGCGGATCGATGACGACTTGCTCGATGTCATGGCGACTTGGGATCAGGTCG
>Ga0326726_10005873_pt1 | contig 11084 bp, 10 predicted proteins | sample MHFenrmetagenome_2_FD_207603 | JGI IMG/M metagenome (GOLD analysis project Ga0326726, IMG submission 207603) | Lab enriched peat soil microbial communities from Michigan Hollow, Ithaca, NY, United States - MHF15MN | ecosystem: Environmental > Terrestrial > Soil > Wetlands > Peat | place: USA...
GCTCGAGTGGGCGCTCAAGCTGAAGGAGCTCGCGGGGCTCTACGCCGAGCCGTTCTCCGCCGCCGACTATCGCCACGGCCCGATCGCGCTTGCGACGAGCGGCGCGCCGGTGTTCGCGATCGAGCTCCACGGACCCGCCGCGGCCGACGTGCGCCGTCTGGGCGACGAGCTGCGCGAGCGCGGCGCGCGCCTCGTGCGCGTGTCCGAGTCCAGTGACGCAGATCTGTGTCTACCCGAGGCCCCGGAGTGGCTCGCCCCGATTCCTGCCGCGATCGCCGGCCAGCTGCTCGCCTACTCGCTCGCGCGCGCGCGCGGCCGCGACCCCGACCGTCCCGCCGGCCTGCGCAAGATCACCCGGACTCTCTGACTGATTGAGCTTCGCTCGGCTGCGCCTCGCTGCGCGCGCCTTCGGCGCTTGCGTCCCCGCTCGGGGCGGCCCTCGCTCGGCCCCGCTCAGCCGAAGGCGAGCGCGAGCCCTTTGCGCGGCCACGGTGTCGAGACGAGCTTTCCGGTCGCGGAGAGCGTGATGTAGGCGGTCCGGAGATCCGGGCCGCCGAAGCAGATGTTCGTCGTCAGCGGGTCCGGCATCGGCACGTGCTCCTGCTTCGCGCCGTCGGGAGACAGGATCGTGATTCCGCCGTTCACGAGCGTCGCGACGCAGACGTTGCCCTCCGAGTCGACGGCGAGTGAGTCGAGCAGCTGCATGCCCGGAAGACCCGCCAGCAGGTGCCCGCCGTTCGGCGACGCGTGCGGCGCGATCTCGCCCGGGCCCGACAGATCCCAGTAGAACACGCGCCCGGTATGGGTCTCGGCGACGTAGACGCGCCGCCCGTCCGGCGACAGGCCGACGCCGTTCGGCGCGTCCAGGGGGTACACGACTTCGCGTAGGCTCTTCCCGTCCGGCCGCGCGTAGTACAGGCCGCCGCGGTCGCGGTCGCGCGGGCGCGTCTTCCCGTGGTCGGTGAACCAGAACCCGCCCGTGGCGTCGAAGACCAGGTCGTTCGGCCCGCGCAGTGGGTTCCCGCCGCACTCGCGATAGAGCGGCTCGACCGCGCCCGTCGCGAGGTCCACGCGCTGGATGCTGCCGCCCACGTAGTCCGCGGGCTGGTTGCCGGGCAATAGGAACGGCCCGACTTCGTGCCACTCGAAGCCGCCGTTGTTGCACACGTAGACTTTGCCGTCGGGCCCGAGCGCGGCGCCGTTCGGCCCGCCGCCCGTGCGCGCGACGACGGAGACCCGACCGTCGGCGGACACGCGCGTCAGGGTTCCGCGCTTGATCTCGACCACCAGCACGCTGCCGTCCCGCAGCGCGATGGGACCCTCAGGAAACTGGAGGCCGGTCGCGAGCTCCCGCAATTCCGCCATCCCTTCAGCCTGTCACAGCGCGCAGCCGGCCGGCAACAGGTGCGCGGGCGCGGCGCCGAAGAATGGGCGAGACAGCGCGCGCCGGATAGGGCATGCTACAGCGCGTGGGGAGGGGGTCGGCGAAACCGCCGCCCCACTCTTCGAAGCTCGCCGCCTCCGACTGCCGCAGAGGCCGAGCTTCCGACCGGTTGCACGCGACCGGGACCGCGACGCGGCCGACTGCCGGCCGCTTCTGAGGGAGCGCACAGGCGTGAGTGATCACGACAAGATTTCCTCGAACGGCGACCGCAAGAGAAACGGCTCGAACGGCGGCGATCAGGGACTGACCGCCCGCCAGCAGCGCGCCCGGCACCAAGCGGCGCGCTACCGGCGCAAAGTCGAAGAGCGTCTGTTCGGGAAGAAGGCCGACCGCGGTCGACTTCGCCTCGAGGAGCGGCTGCGCGAGGCAGACGGGCACGACAACCTGCTGCGCAGCTTCCGCGAGTACGTGAAGGCCTTCGGCATGCCCGCGGACGTCGGCCTCCTGCTCCGTTTGCTCGATCTCGAGACGGAGCGCGACGTGCTGCAAGTGACCGACGAGATCGACCGCGTCGCCGACGCGCTCTCGCCGGAGCAGAAGTCGCTGCTGCGCAGCCGGCTGCGCAATCTCGAGATGTCGACCTCGTCCGACTCGGTTGCGGACGCCGCGGCCACCCTCATCGAACGGCTCTGACCGTGTCCGAGCGCCCGTCCTGGATGACGGCGCTCCTCGGCTTCTGCGCGTTCATGACGTTCGCGTACATGCCGTACGACTTCTTCTGGAAGCCCGTCGACCGGGACCAGGAGGTCTGGCTCGGCTTCATGCTGACGGGCTGGGCCGCGAAGGCGACCGAGCCGCTGCACTGGGCGATCTACGGCGCGGGCACGTACGGGTTTTGGAAGATGCGCCCGTGGATGCATCCGTGGGCCGCGCTGTACACGGCGTCGGTCGCGCTCGGAATGCTCGTCTGGGCGGTCACGGCTCCGCGCGGTCCGGGCGCCCTCGTCGGGATCGCCGCATTCGCGCCGTTCGCCGCGCTGGCCTGGGCGCTCTGGCGCGCGCGTGACCGCTTCACCCCGCGCGCCGGGCCCGCATCGGGATAGAATGTCGCGCCACGGGAGGAGTTAGCGATGGCGATCGACTTCAGCCTGCCGCCGGACATCATCGAGCTGCGCACTCGGATCCGCGAGTTCATCGACAAGGAGGTCGAGCCCGTCGCGACCCGGCTCGAGAAGGTCGAAGATCGCGCGCAGTGGGGACCGGAGATCATCCGGCTGCGCAAGCTCGCGCACGAGCGCGGCCTGTGGCTGCCGCACATGCCGAAGGAGTACGGCGGCATGGGGCTGGGCGCGCTCGGCATCGCGACGGTCTCGGCGGAGTGCGGCCGCGTCCCGCTGTCCGCGTTCATCATCAACTGTCAGGCTCCCGACGAGGGCAACATGCACACGCTGCTGCACTTCGCCTCGCCGATGCAGCGCGAGAAGTATCTGCGGCCGCTGTGCAACGGCTACGTGCGCTCGTGCTTCGCGATGACGGAGCCCGAGGTCGCCGGCAGTGACCCGACCGGAATCCAGACGTTCGCGGTGCGCCACGGCGACCGCTGGCACATCAACGGTCACAAGTGGTTCATCTCCGGCGCGCGCGGCGCGAAGTTCGCGATCCTGATCGCGTGCACCGACCCCGACGCCGACCCGCCGCAGGCGCGGAACTCGGCCTTCATCGTCGACCTGCCGAACCCGGGCTTCGAGATCGTGCGCGACGTGCACACCATGGCGGGCGGTCACAATCACTGTGAGATCCGCATCAAGGACCTGGTCGTGCCGCACGAGAACATGCTCGGGCCGCAAGGGCAGGGTCACACGCTCGGACAAGTCAGACTCGGCCCGGCGCGGCTGGCGCACTGCATGCGCTGGATCGGGCAGATCGAGAAGGCCCTGGACATGATGCTGGCGCGCACCGAGGAGCGGATGCTGCACGGCGAGAAGCTGTCGGCGAAGCAGGGCATCCAGTGGAAGATCTCGGAGGCGGCGCTGGCGCTGTATCAGTGCAAGCTGATGGTCTTGCACTCGGCGTATCTGATCGAGACGAAGCAGCCGTTCCGGCAGGAGGTGTCGATGACGAAGTTCTTCGTCGCGAACACGCTGTGGAAGGTGCTGGATCAGGCGATTCAGGTGCACGGGGCGCTGGGTTACTCGTCGGACACGCCGCTGGAGCAGATGATGAAGAACGCGCGCTCGGCGCGGCTGGTCGACGGTGCGGACGAGGTGCACCTGACTCAGATCGCGAAGCACGTCCTCGACGCGTACCGGTCGGAAGGATCGAGCCGGCGAGCGACGGGACTGGGACTGCTGTTCTGAATGCCGTCTAGGGAGCCGCCACCCAGGCGAGTATGTCGTCCGCGATCGCGTCGGGGCGAGTCATCGCCATCAGGTGCGGCTCGTCGAGGCTGCGCAGCTCGATCGAGCGCGAGCGCTCGGCCAATCGCTCGGCGACGGCGAGCGGGAAGTTCCCGCGTCCGGCGTGCAGCATCAGCGCGGGTCGGGTGAGCTGCGCGGCGTCTTGCCAGGCGTCGAAGCGCCGGCCGGCCTCGTACACCGCCGCCTCGATCGCGCCGGGACACTTCAGCTCGATCTGTCCATCGCTTCGATCGCGGAAGCCGTGGGCGAGATAGGCCTCGAGCGCGCGCGGGTCCCAGTCGGCGAACGTTCCCTTCTCCTGCCAGCGCTCGCGCAGCGCGGCGCGCGATGGGAACACGTGCGTGCGCTTTCGCGCGATGTCGGCCGCGAAGCTCGGCCCGCGGGCCATCGGGTCGGCGTTCGGGAAGTCGGCGGGCGGCGGCACGATCACGAGGTCGAGCAGGGCGATGCGCGCGAAGCGCGCCGGCTCGCGCGCGGTCGCGTTCATGAGACACGTGCCCCCGAAGCTGTGTCCGACCCCGAGCGCGAAGCGATCCTCGCCGTGCTCCTCGAGCAGCGCGGCGGCGAGCGCGGAAAGGTCGAACGCGAACGAGTCCCAGCCGTACGGCTCCGGAGGAGCAGGCTTCTCGGAATCGCCGTGCCCGCGCGCGTCGAAGCCGATCACGTGGAAGCGCGCGCGCAGGCGCTCCGCGATCACGCAGAGCACGTCGGCGCAGAAGCCGTTCGCGTGCGCGAGCAGCGCGAGCGGCCCGCTGCCGCCCCAGTCGACGACGTTGAGCTCGATGCCCCGCGAGGGCAGGCGCACGCGGCGCCGAATGATGGGGTCCGAGCTCACCGCGCGGCATTGTACCTGTCCGGACCGGCGGCTTTGACCCGGCGCTGCGCTCAAGAGAGAATCCAGCGCGCCACGGGAAGACGTACGACGGGACGCCGTCGGGAGGACGAGATGAAGGCCGCAGTGCTGCGCGCGGTGAAGCAACCGCTGACGATCGAAGACATCGAGATCTCGAAGCCGGGGCCGCACGAGGTGCTGGTGCGCACCGTCGCCGCCGGCGTCTGCCACAGCGATCTCCATTTCCAGACGGGCGCATACCTGTACCCGATGCCCGCGGTGCTGGGTCACGAGTCGGCGGGCGTGGTCGAGCAGGTCGGCTCCGAGGTGCGCTACGTCGTGCCGGGCGACCACGTGATCACGTGTCTCTCGGTGTTCTGCGGACACTGTGAGTTCTGTCTCTCGGGCCGGCCGGCGCTGTGCACGAAGCAGGACACGCGCCGCAAGCCGACCGATCCGCCGCGTCTGTCCAAGGGCGGGACGCCGGTCTGGCAGTTCCTCGATCTGTCCTCGTACGCGGAGCAGATGCTCGTGCACGAGAACGCGATCGTGAAGATCACCAAGGACATGCCGCTCGACCGCGCGGCGCTGATCGGCTGCGGAGTCACGACCGGCGTCGGCGCGGTGTTCAATACCGCGAAGGTTCCCCCCGGCGCGACCGTCGCGGTGATCGGCTGCGGAGGCGTCGGTCTCTCGGCGATCCAGGGCGCGGCGATCGCCGGCGCCGGGCGAATCATCGCGGTCGACATGCTCGACTCGAAGCTCGAGCTCGCGCGGAAGATGGGCGCGACCGACACGGTGAATCCGAAGAAGGGGGACCCGGTCCAGCAGGTGAAGGAGCTCACGAGCGGCGGCGTCGACTTCTCGTTCGAGGCGATCGGCCTGAAGGTCGCTGCGGAGCAGGCATTCGGGATGCTCAAGAACGGCGGCACCGCGACGGTGATCGGCATGATCCCGCTCGGCCAGAAGGTCGAGCTGCCGGGCGTCGACTTCCTGTTCGAGAAGAAGATCCAGGGCTCGAGCATGGGCAGCAACCGCTTCCGCACCGACATGCCGAAGTACGTCGACATGTATCTCAACGGAAAGCTGAACCTCGACGACATGGTCTCCAAGCGCATCAAGCTGGCCGACGTGAACGACGCGTTCGCCGCGCTCGAGAAGGGCGAGGTCGCGCGCCAAGTCATCATGATGTCGTGACCGAGGAGCCGAGGGTGCAAGCGGAGCGCGCAGCTGGCCGGAGGCGAGCGGAGCAGGGTGGCGAGGCTTCGCCTCGCCGGGACCCGTAGGAATGGAGGTTCCCCTCTTAGTCGACGACTTCCTGCGGCGCGCGTCCCAGCTGTACCCCGGCAAGCTGGCGATCGTCGACGGTGCGAAGCGCTTCACGTACGGCGAGTTCGGGGAGCGCGTGAATCGGCTGTCGCACGCGCTGCTGCGCCTGGGCGTCCGGCCCAGCGATCGCGTCTGCATCCTGTCGCCGAACTCGCACTTCTTCCTCGAGAGCTTCTACGGCACGAGTCAGATCGGGGCGATCCTCGTGCCGTTGAACTACCGGCTGACGGCGGCGGACCACGAGTACATCCTGAACCACGCGGGTGTCAGCGTGGTGCTGGTCGACTACGAGTACACGACGGTCGTGGACGAGATCCGGCCGCGACTCACGACGGTGAGGAGCTACGTCGTCGCGAAGGAGACGGGCGCGACGCCGCCGGGCTGGCTCGATTGGAACGAGCTCGTGTCTCGCGAGTCCCCCGACGCGCCGCCGCCGGTGCCGCGCTTCGAGAACGACCTCGTCTCGATCAACTACACGTCCGGCACGACGGCGCGCCCCAAGGGCGTGATGCTCACGCACCGCAACTGCTACATCAACGCGTACTCGCTGATGGCGCACATGCGCGTCTCGCACCAGGACGTCGAGCTGTGGACCTTGCCGATGTTCCACTGCAATGGTTGGGGCGGAGTCTACGCGCTCACCGGCATGGGCGGGACGCACGTCGTGCTGCGCGCGATCGACGGAGCGAGGATCTTCGAGCTGATCGCGCAGGAGGGCGTCACGTTCGCGTGCATGGCGCCCGCGGTGCTGCGCGCGATCCTCGACTATCCCGACAAGAGGAAGCACGCGATCCGCACGAAGCCGCGTTTCACCGTTGCCGGCGCGCCGCCCCCCGCTGCGTTCATCGAGAGACTGGAGACGGAGCTCGGCTGGGAGTTCATCCAGATCTACGGACTCACCGAGACGTCGCCGGTGCTCACCGTGAGTCAGCCCGACTTCGCGACCGAGAAGGAAGACTGGCAGCGGCGCTCGCGCGCGGGCGTGCCGGCGATCGGCGTCGAGATCGCGGTGCTCGACGGCGACGCGAAGCCCGTGCCCAAGGACGGCGTCTCCGTCGGCGAAGTGTGCGCGCGCTCGAACGTGGTGTTCGCCGGCTACTGGGAGCAGCCCGACGAGACCGAGAAGGCGATTCACGGCGGATACTTCCACACCGGCGACCTCGGCGTCTGGGACGAGACCGGTTCGGTGCACATCGTCGACCGCAAGAAGGACGTGATCATCTCCGGCGGCGAGAACATCAGCTCGCCGGACATCGAGGCCGCGCTCTTCCGCCACCCCGCGGTGCTCGAGTGCGCGGTGATCGGCGTGCCCCACGAGAAGTGGGGCGAGACACCGAAGGCGCTGGTCGTGCTTCGGCCGGGCGCGAAGCTCACCGAAGCCGAGCTGATCGCGTTCACCCGCGAGCACCTCGCGCACTTCAAGTGCCCGACGTCCGTGGAGTTCCTCGACTCGCTGCCGCGCACGGCGACCGGCAAGCTGCAGAAGTTCCTGCTGCGCGAGAAGTACTGGAAGGGCGGCCGGCGCGTGAACTGAGCCGCCGCTACGCTTTCCCCCATGAACAAGCTCGCCGTCGCACTCTTGGTCGCATCGGTCTCGCTCGGGGCAGTGTCTCGCGCCGGCGATCTCGCGCCGGGTTCGGCCGCGCCCGAATGGACCTTGCAGGGCTCCGACGGCAAGTCGTACAAGTCGTCGCAGTTCTCCGGAAAAGGCTACGTGCTCGCCTGGTTTCCGAAGGCGTTCACAGGCGGCTGCACGGAGGAGCTCGGCGCCGTGCGCGACGCGCAGGCGGAGCTGGCGAAGTACGACGTCGACGTGTTCATGGTGAGCTTCGATCCGCCGGAGAAGAATGCCGACTTCGCGAAGTCACTGAACGCGAAGCTCGTGCTCCTCTCCGATCCGAAGGGCGACGTCGCCAACGCCTTCGGTGTCTCGGCGCTCGGCGGCATGTACGCGAAGCGCTGGACGTTCTACGTCGACAAGACCGGCGCGGTCCGCTTCGTCGACAAGAACGTGAAGACCGCGACCGCCGGCGCCGACATCGCGAAGAAGCTCGCGGAGCTCGGCTTCTGAGCGCGGCGGCGGCCCTCGGGCTCCACTGACTCGCCTCGATCCACCTCCCGCCTCACTCAGGAAGGCGCGCCGGGAGGCCGATCGGCTGGGTCGGCCATGCGTAGAACTGTCGCTTGGGCAGCGTCCGTCATCGTCCTCATCGGACTCGGCGTCGCGCTGCGCGGTGCCGTCGACTTCCGATGGCCGGGCCGGAAGACGCTGCATGACATCGACGACGCAGCGCACCTCCTCGGTCCGTTTGCCGCCATCGTCGAACAGCAGTGCGCGATGACGCGCGAGGACCTCGGCGTCGACGTGCGTGTCGTGACGCTTCGCGCCGGCGGAGAGAAGGTGGCGCCACTCGCGGAGCGCCTCTTCCGCGAGCGGAGCGTCGGCAGTGACTCGCCGACGGGCGGAATCCTGATCGTGCTCGATGGCGAGGGCGGCCAGGCGCGCATCGAGGTCTCCTACTCTCTCGAAGGAGTCCTTCCCGACGCCATCGTGTCGCGGCTCGCCCGCGATCAGCTCGCGCCCTACGCGTCGCACCGCGCCGCCGGCATGGCAGTGATGGACGTCGTGCACTTCCTTCGCGACCGCTTGCTCGACGCCGCCGCCAGCGGCGATCTCGTGCTCGCGGACTCGGTGCGCAGCTCGGACCGCCTGTCACGGCTCCTGGCGGGTCACTCCGGCGGCGCGGGCGCGCAGGCCCCGCTGCGCGAGCTTCCCTCCTACAGCGAGTTCAAGCAGCGCGTGCCAGACGAGCGGCGCGCGCGCTACGCGCCTTCGGAGGATCCGCTCGAGAGCGCCATGGCCTTCGAGCGCGCGCAGCGCGATCTGGCCGGAGACCCCACGCTCGAGCTGTTCACGGAGGGGAGTCGCGTGATGCGCGCGCACTATCCCGTGGCGCCGTACGAAGAGGTGTTGCGCGCGGAGGCGGTGACTCACTCCGCCCCGCTCGAGCTCCAGGTGCGCGGCGACCGCGCATATCTCGGCTCGAGGCGCCCGGCTCGCGGATTCATTCCGATTCTGATGGTTCGCGAGCAGGGTCTCTGGCGCGTCGATCTCGTCGAGACCTTCAAGAGCTTCTTCTTCGACGCGGAAGGCGCGTACCGGCTCGTGAACGGCGCGTCGCCGTACGCGGTCTTCGTGGCCGACGCGCAGGCGCCGTCGAACGACACCCTCGCGCCTCTCGATCTGCGCGGCGAGCCGATCGAAGTGGCCATCGCACGCCTCGAGCGGTCGCCGGTTGCCCGTGACCGCTTCCGCCTGGCGGAGATCCTGATGCGGAACTGCTTCGTGTCCGCGGAGGCGATCCCGCTGTACGCCGAGGCGGCACGGGGCGCGCCGCACGACCCCACGATCGTGCTCACCTACGCCGACCGCGCGAGCTACCTGTTCATGCCCAAGATCGCGATCGAGGCAGTCGCCGGTCTCGGACCGGAACACTGGACGAGCCTCGCCTGGCTATATGAGAGTGCCGGCGAGCGCGCGCTCGCCCGCGAGTACTACGCCAAGGCGTTGCGCCGCGATCCGCGAGACGGCTACGCCCGCTCCGCTCTGGCGCGTCTGGCGGGCGAAGAGGGCTGACCGCGCGCCGCCCCGAGAGACTCCGATTCTAGAGCGGGCGCTGGGCTTGTGACTGCGTTCGCGCGGGCACGCCCCAGGCCTCGCCCGTCGCGAGCCGCTTCATGCGCACCTCGACCTCGAGCTCGTGCTGGAACGGGCCGTGGTACAGGCCGCGCAGCGGCAGCACGTCGTCGTAGTCGCGGCCGTGGCCGATCTTCACGTGGCGCGCGCCGACGCTGAGGCGATTGGTCGGGTCGAGCGGCCACCAGCCCACGCCCGGCAGCGCGACCTCGACCCAGGCGTGCGTCTGAACGGTGACCTCGTCGCGGTCGAGCGCAGCGCCCGAAGCGCCGCGCGGCGCGAACAGGTAGCCCGACACGTAGCGCGCGGGGACGCCGACGCTGCGGCACAGGGCGATCAGGTAGTGCGCGAAGTCCTGACATACACCGCGGCGTGTGCGCTGGAGCTCGTTCACGTCGATGCCGACGTGGGTCGTGCCCGGCGCGTACTGCAGGGTTCGGCCGACGTGCGCGCTGAGTGCGCAGCCCAGCGCGGCCGCATCGTCGCTCAGGCCGGCGATGACCTCGCGCGCCTCGCGCCGCACGCCCTCGGCGAAGTCGGTGTGCGAGCTCGGGACCAGGAACTCGTGGTGTGACTCGACGAAGCTCCGCTCCAGGCGCGAGCCCAGCGCGGCCGGCGGCGCGGCGCTCTCGGCGCCGTTGATCGCGACCCGGATCTCGGCCAGCACCTCGAGCTCGCGGTGCGGCCGCGCGACCCCGAACAGATCGACGCGCGTGCCGAAGTAGTCCGTGTACGAGACTACGCGCGAGGCGGGGGTGGTCGAGAGGCGATAGCTCAAGAGCACCTGCTGCTCGTCGCTACAGGGCGCGGCGCGCAGCACGTTGTGCGAGTCCCAGACCGGCTGCGGGTAGCGGAACAGCGAGAGGTAGCGGATCTCGAAGATCTCCATCACACCGACCCGAAGATGTGTCGCTGCGGCTGAGGCCCGCTCGCGAAGAAAGACTCCTCGAGCAGCTCCGCAACCTCCCACATGCCGCTTTGCGCGCGGTCGAGCACGCCGCGCTCGCCGAACGCGCGCAGCTCGTCGGCGTCCTGATACTCGAGCTCCGCGCGGATGCGCCCGAGCGTGCGGCGCGGGCGCGCGCTCGGCACGCCGGCGCCGAGCTGCGCGAGGATCGTGTCCGCGCCGCGCACGCAGAACAAGACACTGCGCGGGAAGTCAGGCGCGAGCAACAGGAACGCGATGACTCGCGCGGGGTCGATGTCGGCGCCGTGCGCGCGCGTGTACGCCTCGAGCGCACTCACCGAGTTCAGCACGAGCAGGAAGTCGTGGAAGCCCGTGCGCAGGTCGCGGCGCGGCGCGCGCACGCGCAGCATGCGGCAGGTCATCTCCGCGCGCTCGATGAGTCGTCCCAGCAGGAGGAATCGGTACGGGTCGAGCCGCGCCATGGTCTCGGAGCCCGCGCCCGAGATCGTCTGACAGCG
>Ga0326726_10005874_pt1 | contig 11084 bp, 7 predicted proteins | sample MHFenrmetagenome_2_FD_207603 | JGI IMG/M metagenome (GOLD analysis project Ga0326726, IMG submission 207603) | Lab enriched peat soil microbial communities from Michigan Hollow, Ithaca, NY, United States - MHF15MN | ecosystem: Environmental > Terrestrial > Soil > Wetlands > Peat | place: USA...
TCTTCATGATCGGGACACCGCGCTCAGGCGCCAATCTGCTGCGTCTGATGCTGAATGAACTGCCCCGCATTGCCGCGCCGCACCCGCCGCATATCCTGCAACGCATGATGCCGCTGGTGCCGAACTACGGCGATCTCGAGAAACGGGAAAACTTCGCCCAGCTTATCGAGGATGTCTGCCGGCTGGTCGAGCTCAATCCGGTTCCGTGGGAGAGCGTGACGCTCGACCGCGCCGGCATTGAGCGGCACTGCCGCCGGCGCACGCTGCTCGGCGTGTACGAGGCCGTGTACGACACGATGGCCGCGGCCTGGGAGGCGCGCAGCTGGTGCTGCCAGAGCCTGGCGAACATCACCTACCTGTCGCAGATCGAGGCGCATTTCCGCAGCCCGCGCTACATCTATCTCCACCGTGACGGGCGCGACGTCGCGGTCTCGTCTCGTAAGACGGTGATGGGCGAGAAACATTTCTACCACCTCGCCCGGGAATGGGCCGCGACCCAGCGGTTGGCGATCGGAATGCGTGAGCGCATCGGTCCGAACCGGTTCTTCAGCATCAGTTACGAGTCGCTCACGAGCCAGCCGGAGCTGTCGATGCGTCTGCTATGCAAGTTCCTGGGCGTGCGTTTCAACCCATCCATGCTGGAGTTCTACAAGTCGGACGAGGCCCGCCGCGCGGCGGAATCGAGCGACCTGTGGGGCAACGTCGCGCGGCCGATCATAGCGGGCAACACCCGTAAGTTCCTGCACGAAGCCTCGGAAGAGGACATTCGCCTGTTCGAGTCGGTGGCGGGCAACGTGCTGACCACGCTCGGCTACGATCTCGCGCATATCTCGCACGGCGCCAGAAGGATTGTCAGCGAGGAAGATATCGGCCGGTTCGAGGCGGAGAATCGCCGGCTCAAGGAAGAAGCGCTCCGACGCACCGACGTGGAAAATCTGATGCGTCTCGACCGGCAGACCACGCTGGTACATGAGATCCGTCTGCGCGGTCAGATGGCGCCGCCGAGCATGCGCGCGATCGCCTGACGGAGCCTCAAGGACCACGGCTGACTCGGAGCCCAAGGTCCTTGAGTTTGTGCGCAGGGTGTTTCGCGGTTACTTCCTGAAGGCGATGAACATCGCCGAGGTCCAGACCTTGGCGTCGTCCACCTGACGTCCGAAGAGATACACGGGTCGGAAGCCGTGCGGGCCGTTCTTCGATTCCACTTCCAGCTGGCCGGCGATGTCGCGTGGCGCCGGGGTTTCGCTCATGCGTTCCAAGGCCAGAAACATCTCGATGCCGGGCAGGTCTTTCGCGAGCCGCCCGCCGTCGAGCAGCTCTTTCCCCGTTATCTCCCACTCGAAGGTCGGGCAGTGCACGAACGGGTTGCCCTTGAGCGGGTCGCCCACTTTCACGTAGCCGTCAATGGTGCCTTCGACGCGGATCCTGGCCGTTGCCAGATGCGACACGTCCATCTCGATCGCGTCCACGTCGCCGTAGGTGTCGCTCTTGAAGCCGATTTGTGTGGACGATTCGCGCCAGCAGGTTTCCTCGATGTGCTCGAAACCGCGGCCGGTGAAGTCATTGATCACGGCGTTGGTGATGGTGATCTTGCCCTTCCACGCCGCCCAGCGGTAGCGGTCCTTGACGCGCGCGCCGCCCCAGCGCAGCCGTATCTTGCGTGACGAATAGCCGAGTTCCTCTTGCAGATTGCGCCGCCAGAAGGGACCGGTGTGATCGAAAGCCACGATCTCGTCCCAGCCGGCGTCGCCGAGGAAGCGGTACTCGAGCGTCGCCTTGCCCTGGTGCGTGAGTTCATCGCCCATGATGTGACTCCCGCAGCGCACAAGCCCGAAGCTGCGCTCGCCGGTGGAGGCGAAGGTGTGGCGGGCGCGCAGCGCTTCGGCAATGCTCTTCCGTGTGAGCGCCGGCGCGACCACGCCGGAGATGCCGCCCTTGGTGCCGAATACCGCGGTGCCGGGCACGCCGCCGCCGCAACGGCCGCGGTGTTCGTCGCCGGCCATGGAGGCGCCGATCTTGTAGCCGCGCTCCATGGCTTCCTGGTACAGCCAGCCGAAGTGGCCCCAGGAGGAACCGATCTCGATGAGCCGTTCCAGTTTCGGATAATGCCAGTCGAGGATGCAACGCCGCCCGCCCACGTGCGGAATCAGCAAGTGACCTTCCGGGTCCTTGGCATAAGCGGCCCACAGCTCTTCCAGCGGCCAGGCACCGGGTTCGACTGTGGCGCTCGCTCCCATGTCCTCGTTCCATTCGAACGAGCGCACGTGCTCGCCGGTCTTCAGGTACGGAAACTCCGGCACGCCGTCGTGCAGGAACACCACGTTGTGATCGCCGCCGGCGCAGGAGCTGCCGCACCATTCAGTGCCGGGGTAGGCGACGAATTTGCCTTCCTCGTGGACTTGGCGCATCAGCTCGACCGTCTTGTCCCACTTCGCCTTGGTGATATTGAAGTCGTTGTGCGCGAACGCGAGGATATCGAGCCCGGAGACGTCGCGGCCGTAGGTCAGGTTGTAGGTCGTCGAGTTAGTGCCGATGGTGTCTTCGGAATGCACGTGCAGATCGCAATAATAGATGCGCGGCACCTCGAGGTTCTTCTCAACCATAATGTAGAACGTTTGCGGTTTGACCCACAGATGTTCCGGCAGGCGCGCGGTGACGGCGAGTTCGCCCGCGTCTTTCGTCGGCAGGTCTTCGAGCAGCAGCACTGCCCAGCCCTTGGCGGCCAACGCCGCTTGTTTTTCGTATACCGCTTTGTCGTTAAGCGTCGCGGTGACGGCGATTTTCTCGCCCTGATTCCAGCAGGTGTTGCCCCACTCGTCCTCGACGCGCACGCGCAGCGGGAACTTCTCGCCCGCGCGCACGATGCGCGAACCGGCCCACACCAACTGCGACGGCGTGCCGGGTACGATCTGGATCACGATGTCGCTGCCCACTGCGGCGAAGCGCGAGGTACCGAGCGGGTCAACGTAGCAGCGGATCCGGAAATTTTCCTCCACGAAGGTTTGCACGCGCGTACCGGCGCCGCCGAAGCGACGGTCACCGAGACGGATGACGATGCGGTCGCCGGCCTTGAGATAGCCGTCCACCGTGTCCACGATCACCGCCTTCTGAAACGGTCGCTCGTGTCCCTTTTGGTCGAAGCGGACCTTGAGCGACTGCACGGTCGCCTGACTTTGACCCGGTAGCGTTGAGCATGCGTGGTATTCCGCAGATATGTAATTGGCCGCCGAAGGGTCGGTGACCTGGAACAGCGCCCAGTCGGAGTAAAAGCGGAACGTCGCCTTGAAGCACGAGCCGTCGGCCATGCCGGCGGCGCCGAGCTCGTAGTCGAGGACGATCTCCTGCCAGGAACCGGCGACTATTTTTTCTACGTTGCAGGTCATCTTGCCGAGGAACGACAGGTCCTTGGTCTTCTGGTACAGCCCCGGCGGGGCGGTGTAATCGCCGAGTCTTGTTTTCAGTTCGGCATCGGACATCTTTTTCATGGCGCTAGTTACTCCTTAGGCTTAACGATGGAATTCGGGTTATTTGAACGGCCAGGGCGCGGACGGGTCCCACAAGGGCATACCCATGAACGCGTACCACGGCGCCATCACGCAGATGCCGTAGGCGATCGCGATCAGCACCGACACCCAGCCGACCTTGGCGTAGTCGCTCATCGAGAAGGTGCCGCTCGAATAGGCGATCACCGCGGCCGTGATCTGCGTCGGCAGGATGTAGGCGAAGGTGTCGGTGTCCGACACCAGCATGGTGAAGGCGACCGGGTGTAGCCCGAGCTTGGGCGCGAGCGCGATCAGGATCGGCGCGAGCATGGTGATGGCGGCGATGTTCGACAGCATGCCGAGGCGGATGACATGCGTGCCGACCATGAGGATCAGCAGGATCATCCACCAGGCGTGGCCGTGGGCGATGGGATGGATCGCGTCCGAGAGATACTGGGCGAGACCTGAGGAGCCCATGGCGGCGGACATCGACAGCGCGCCGCACAGCAGCAGCCACGTACCCCAGATGGTGCGATCCTGCAGCGCCTTCCATTTGAAGGCGAACAGACCGGGGATGAACATGATGGCCATGCCGATGAGCGCGGCGTTGTGCGACTTGATCTTGTGCCATTCCTCGGTGATCCACATCAGGCCCACGAACGCGAACACTGCGATGATCAGCCATTCCGCTTGGGTGGTCTTCGGCAGTTCCTTGTGCAGCGCCTCGACCTTCTCGATGCCGCCGGGGATGCCGACGCCGCGGGTCTTGAAGTAGCTGCGCACCCACCACTGGGTGATGACGAACATGCCCAGGTAGGGCCATTGCAGCAGGAACCAGTTGACGTAGGAAAGGTTGTAGGCAAGTTCGGTCTCGAACAGGCCCACCAGCACCAGGTTCGGCAGATGCGCGGTGATGATGCACATGCCGCTGATCATCGAGCCGTACACCAGCGACTGGATCACGATCGCCTTCTTGCCGGCGCGCTCCTCGGGCGTGTCGCCGAACAGGCGTGTGACGCCGTTGATGACCGGCAGCAGCGTCGCGGCGCGCGCGTTCGCCGCCGGGATGATGAGCGACAGGATCAGGTTGGCGCCGAAGAAGCTCCAGATGACGCCGCCGACTTCCTTCACCTTCATCTTGCGCAACAGGCTGATCGCGATGCGCCGGTCGATGCCGGCGGCCTGCATGATGGCGGCAAAGAGAAACGCCGCCAGGCACAACGCCGCTACCGGCGTGGTGAAGCCGCTCGCCGCCTGCGGGAACTTGCCGACCGCGCCGGTGAGCACCAGCAACATCGGGATCAGGATGCCGGTAACGCCGACCGGCATGGCCTCGGTGATCCAGATGAGGCAGGCCCACACGACCACCGCGAGCGTCGCTATGCCCGCCGGCGTGAGTGCGCTGACCTTGCCATCGAGCCCGCTGACCTCGGGGATCGGGAGCACGTGCAGGATCAGAAAGAACATGACCCAGGCCGCGATGAAGCCGCCGAGCGTTTTGCCCGGCGATCCGCCGGCCAGGCGGATGTTCGCGAGTATGTTGCCGAGAAAGCCGTTGGCTGTGGCCGAGACGACGACGTCGCCGTTATGGACGGTTTTTTCTTTCATGCGGGGTGGCTCCGGGTCACTGGCGCGTCGTTACTTATTGAGATTGTCGGCGGTGAGACTCACCAGCAGCACGCCGATGACCTTGCTGCCGTCCTTGACCGGCGCGGCGATCTGCACGGTATCGATGTTGGTACTCGGATCGGGCTTGGATTCCCCCTGCTGCCATACCTTGCCGTCGATCGCCTCGTCGAAATTCGGCTTGCCTTTGCCGAGATAAATCGCCGGCATCGAGGTGAAGGCGGCGCGCTGGCTCTTGCCGCCGGAAAGCACGATCTTGTTGACGCCCTTTGCGTCGGAGTTCATCCATTGGGTGAGCAGCCGGCCGGCGGGGTTGGCGATAAATCCCTGAACCACGGGATCTGACTCCTTCAGTTCGCGCCACTTGGCGTTACCCATGGCGGGGATCGGTCCCTGGGCGTTCGTTTCCTTCACCGCCTGAACGATCCGGGGATCGGCGGCCCAGGCCACGGCCTGTTTTTTGTAGACATCGATTCTGGTCTGCATTTTGGCCGTGATCTCGCCGGCTGTGAGCGGCAGGGCGAACCCGAAGGCCGCCAATAACAGGAAAAACCGGATAATACGGCTGAAGCTCAAGCGCATAGCGTCTCCTCCTTGGTTTTTTGCATCGGCGCCGCCGGACCAGAATAATCCATAAACGCCGCTTTGACGGACCTAAAAAAACATGATCACAATAGGCGTGGAGAGGCCCGGATTCTGTCGTCTGGCCGACAATTTTCAACAGCGACGTTTGGCGCCGGCGCGTTTCAGGGCAAAGTTCAGATATCTAAAATATCCAAATAGGCCATGAATTCTCCTTCAGTTCGTTCTTCGGATTTCATCGCCAGGCTCGGCGACGCAGAGCGTGAAAACCTGGTCGCACTCACCAGCCGCCAGGAATTCGCCCGGGACGAACTGATCTTTCAGGCCGGCAGTCCGGGCAATCACGTTTATTTTCTCGAAGACGGCCGGGTCAAGATTTATCACCTGAGCCTGACCGGGAAGGAAGTGCTGCTGTGGTTTTGTTTCCCGGGGGAAATTTTCGGTCTCGCGGAGGTTTGCCACGGCGGCGGACGGCAAGTGTACGCGCAGGCGTGCGAGTCTTCCCGGGTGCTGAGCATCAAGCAGGAGGACTTCAAGCGGTTTCTGGAAACGCGCCCACGGGCCGCGCTGCTGGTGAACGACGTGCTCGCCTGCCGCTTGCGCAATCTCGGCAACATCATCCAGAGCCTGGTGGCGCACGACGTCAACGAGCGCGTGGCGCAGCTCGTCCTGCGGCTGGCCGCCAGTCACGGACACAAGACGCGCAACGGCGACGTTTGCCTGGACATCCGCCTGACCCATCAGGAAATGGCCAACATGATCGGCACCACGCGGCAGAGCGTCACCAGCGCCTTGAATGCGCTCAAACGTCTGGGTGTGCTGAATTTTGAAAATCACCGCATTTGTATCGCCAGTGAGCGTTTGTTGTGTGAGACTGCCAGTGCGCAGCAGTTCCCGTCGAGCGGACATGCCTCCTGAGGTGTTGTAAGCTCGACGAACGACAAGCCCGGCACGAACGGGTCGAAGGGCTCACACGAACGGACTCGTTCTAAGCGAGGATTTGCGTCGATGCCTCACCCCGTTTCACTACGGTCCCTGTTCTGGATTTTTTTCAAAATCGCCTGTACCAGCTTCGGCGGGTTCATGGCGCTGATCTCTATTGTGCAGAACGTGATCGTGGAACGCCGCCGATTCATGTCGCATCAGGACATGCTGGACGGTGTCTCGCTCGCCTCGATCCTGCCCGGTCCGGTCGCGGTGAACCTGGTGGCCTACGTGGGGTACAAACTGCGCGGCGGTCGCGGCGCACTCGTGAGCGCCTTTGCCGTAGTGTTGCCGTCCTTCGTGTTTATTCTGGTCTTGTCGGTTGCCTACTTCCGCTGGGGCCAAGTGCCGGCGGTCTCGAAGCTTTTCATGGGTTTTCTGCCGGCGGTCACAGCCATCATCGTGGTCGCGGCCTGGAACATGGGCCGCAAGGCGGTTGCCGGCGTACGCGAGGGTATCATTGCCGCGGCTGCGGCCGCGGTGCTGCTCGGCATCGGCGGGTTTCTCAGCACCCTTGCCATCATCGTGGGCGCCGGTGTCGCCGGCTGGTTATGGTTCCGCGATCAGGGATCCGTTCCCAGCGCTGACCCTCCGGCGGCAAAGCCTAAAACCGCGCGGCTGCGGGTGAGCACCGCTCTGACGGTGTTGGTCTCGGCACCGGTCTCCACGCTCGTGCCGATGCTGAGCCTCGAACCTAGCCTGCTGCTCAAGCTGTTTCTGACCTTCGCCGGGATGAGCCTGATGCTGTTCGGCGGCGCCTACGTGTTCATCCCACTGATCCAGGAGATCGTGGTGGACGGCCAGGGCTGGGTCACGCAGCAGGAATTCATTGACGCGGTGGCGATGGGCCAGATCACGCCTGGGCCGATTCTCGTGAGCGCGGCGTTCATCGGTCTCAAGATCGCGGGCTTGGCGGGCGCGGTGGCGGCGACCTTGGGCATCTATCTGCCTTCGGGGCTGCTCATGATCGTTTGCACGCACGCGCTCGATCGCATCAAGCACGCCAGGGTCATCCAGGCGGCGCTGCATGGTATCCGTCCGGCCGTGGTCGGCATGATCTTCGCTGCCGCCATCGTCGTTGGACGGACCGCGGCGCCGGTTTGGATTTCAGCCACGATCTTCGCCGTGGCGCTGTATGCGCTGGTGCGCTGGCGTGTGGAAGTTGCGTGGATCATCTCCGCCGCGGGTCTGGCGGGTTGGTGGCTTTATTGAGCATCGCCTATTGCGTGCGCGGCGTTTAATGGAAACGTTGATCCAGGAGTGATCGCAAAAACGTCTTCATGGTCGGACCGTGACTACAGGCCGAGGTCCTTGAGCTTGCGCGTTAGGGTGTTGCGTCCCCAGCCCAGTTTTTTCGCCGCATCCAGCTTGCGGCCGCCGGTGTGCTTGAGCGCGGCCTCAATCAGGATACGCTCGAAGCTGTCGTTGATGTCCTTGAAAATCTCACCATCACCACGCGCCAGCCGCTGTTCGACGATGTTCTTGAGCCGCGTCTCCCAATCGGCGCCGCGGGCATTTTCGGCGTCGGCGGCAAGCAACTCCGGCGGCAGGTCCTCGACGCGGATCGTCTGACCCGGGGCCATCACGGTCAGCCAGCGGCAGGTGTTCTCCAGCTGCCGCACGTTGCCCGGCCAGGACAGGCCGCTTATGTATTCCTCCGCCTGCGGCATCAGTTGTTTCGCTTCCACGCCCAGCTCCATTGCGGATTTCATGAGGAAGTAGCGAGCCAGTGTCGGAATGTCCTCGCGCCGTTCGCGCAGCGGGGGCAGATGGATGCGGATGACGTTCAGTCGGTGGAACAGATCCTCGCGAAAATTGCCATCCTTCACCCGGTTCTCCAGATCCTGATTGGTAGCGGCGATGATGCGCACGTTGGTTTCCACCTGATCGTGTCCGCCGACGCGGTAGAACTTACCGTCCTGCAGTACACGCAGCAGGCGCGTTTGTAACGCCGGCGGCATGTCGCCGATTTCATCAAGGAACAGGGTGCCGCCATCGGCTTGTTCGAACCGTCCCTTGCGTTGCAGCGTGGCCCCGGTGAAGGCGCCCTTTTCGTGGCCGTAAAGCTCGGATTCGAGCAATTCACTCGGGATTGCGGCTATGTTGATCGCAATGAAAGGTTTGTCTGCACGCGGGCTGTGATTGTGCAGGGCGTGCGCCACCAATTCCTTGCCGGTGCCGGATTCGCCGTTGATCAGCACGCTCAGATGCGAGCTCGAAAGCCGCCCGATGGCGCGGAAGACTTCCTGCATCGAAGCCGCGGAACCGATGATTTCTGGTGCGCGATCGTTGATCGGTGCTTCCACCTTCTGCCGGCGTCTGTGCTCGATGGCGCGGCGCACCAGACGCACCGCCTCGTCGACATCGAATGGCTTGGGCAGGTATTCGAAGGCCCCGCCGCGGTAGGATGCGACCGCGCTTTCTAGGTCGGTGTGCGCCGTGATGATGATTACGGGAATTTCCGGCGCCTTGGCGTGAATGGTCTTGAGCAGCTCGAGCCCGCTGACGCCGGGCATGCGAATATCCGAGATGACCACATCCGGACGCTGCCGGTCGAGTAGTTCCGCAATCTCATTGGCGGAGTCGAAACTTTTCACCGCCATGTCCGCCTGACTGAGGGCCTTTTCCAGCACCCAGCGGATGGAGCGGTCGTCGTCAATGACCCAGACGATGTCTTGTCTAGCCATGGCCATTCTCCAGCGGCAGGTAAATTCTGAATACCGTCAGCCCCGGCTGGCTGTCGCATTCGATCAAGCCGCCATGCTTGGCGATGATGTCCTGGGCGATGGACAACCCGAGGCCCGTCCCGCCGGGCTTGGCCGTCACCATGGGATAGAAAATATGGTCCCGAATTTCCTCGGGGATGCCGGGGCCGTTGTCCTCGATATCGGCACGCAGCACCAGACGATGGCGCTTCTGGCCGATGGTAAAACTGCGTTCGATGCACGTGCGCAGACGGATGACGCCCTGATACTGTATCGCTTCGGCCGAGTTGCGCACGATGTTGAGTACCGCCTGGATCAGCTGTTCCGGTTCGCCTTCGAAATCCGGCAGGCTCGGGTCGTATTCCCGTTCAAACGTGAGGCCGACCGGCACTTCCACCAGCATCAGCTTGCATATGTGTTCTAGAATCTCGTGGATGTTGACCGGTTTTTTTTTCAGCGGTTGATGCGGGCCCATCATGCGGTCCACCAGGTTACGCAGGCGATCGGCCTCGTGGATGATGATGTGGGTGTATTCCTTGAGCGATTTGTCCGGCAGTTCGCGCTCCAGCAACTGGGCCGCGCCGCGTAGCCCGCCGAGCGGGTTCTTGATCTCGTGCGCCAGGCCGCGCATCACCGCGCGGTTGGCGGCCTGACGGTCGAGCATGTTTTCGTCGCGCGCCAGACGCATCAGGCGGTCTACCTGCGTGAGTTCCACCAGCAGCGCGGTTTCCTGACCGCCATCGACGAGCGGCGTGACGATGCAATCCACGGTGATGGTTCTCTCCATCGGTAGCCGCAGTCGCACGCCGCGCACCGTAAATGGATGCCGACTCTCCAGCGTCTGGCGCAGGGTTTTCACCATGCGTCGTGATTGCGGCAACAGGTCGGTGAGTTTCTGGCCGACAATTTTTTTAGCGCTGACCTCGAACAACATCTCGCCGGCGGGATTGATGCTGGTCAGACGCAATTCAGCGTCGAAGGTCAGCACCGCCGTCGTCAGGTTTTCGAGTATGCGTGAAGGGGATCCTGTGAGCATGGGCCACCTGTCGGGGGTTCTCAGGCCTGAATAAGCATGTTTCACGCCGGTCGGATTTCCTTGAAAATAAGCAAATTGCGAGCTTCCCTTGTTCCAAGTTCTATCATGCACCATTTTGGTGCGTAAAGCGATATTGCATGGTTATCCAAAAACGAACGCCCCCATCTTGGGGGCGTTCGGCAGTACCGCGCGCGTCGCGCCCTCGTTAGACGCTGTAATACATATCGAACTCGATCGGATGCGTGGTCATGCGCAAGCGCGTGACTTCCGCCATCTTGAGATCGATATAGGCGTCGATGACGTCATCGGTGAATACGCCGCCGGCCTTGAGGAAGGCGCGATCCTTGTCGAGCGCTTCAAGCGCCATGTCGAGCGCATGGCACACGGTCGGAATCTTCTTCGCCTCTTCCGGCTCCAAGTCGTACAGGTCTTTATCCATCGCCTCGCCCGGATGGATTTTGTTTTGGATGCCATCGAGGCCCGCCATCATCATGGCGGTAAAGGCGAGATAGGGATTACTGCCGGCATCCGGGAAACGCACCTCGATGCGCCGGCCTTTCGGGTTCGGCACGTACGGGATGCGGATCGAGGCGGAACGGTTGCGCGCCGAGTAGGCGAGCATGACCGGCGCTTCGAAGCCCGGCACCAGACGCTTGTAGGAGTTGGTGA
>Ga0326726_10005875_pt1 | contig 11083 bp, 11 predicted proteins | sample MHFenrmetagenome_2_FD_207603 | JGI IMG/M metagenome (GOLD analysis project Ga0326726, IMG submission 207603) | Lab enriched peat soil microbial communities from Michigan Hollow, Ithaca, NY, United States - MHF15MN | ecosystem: Environmental > Terrestrial > Soil > Wetlands > Peat | place: USA...
CCTGGCCCATCTCCGTCAGACCCTGGAAGATGAGTACGGAGCCATCTTCCTGGAGATGAAGGTTGACGCCGCAGCCATCCCCGAAGGTCCCGATACTTGTCCGGTACCATCCAACGGCCATCCCGACACCTCTTCGTTTATCCGCCTTCTCCACTTCTTTCGGGTGGGGGGCCTGCTTCCATTTTTTGTTCCAATGAAATTCGCTTCTTGCCTTCTCCATCGTATCCTTCAAACCAACGCTCTGGTCGAGAACCTGGCCGGTGGCCGTCTCCGACCCCAGTTCAAAACAGTTCTTCAAACGGATCTGGTAAGGATCCATCTTCAGGAAGCCTGCCAGTTCGTCGATGATGGACTCGTGGACGAAATTCACCTGGGGTGCTCCGAAACCCCTCATCGCCCCGCCATAGGGATGGTTGGTGTGGACCAAATAACCGTCCACTTTCACATTCGGAATCACGTAGGGTCCTGGAAGCATGACGACCGCATGAGCATGGACGCCACCGGCCGGAGGAATAACAGGACCCAACGAGGCATAAGCACCTTGTTCATTGTAAATTGTTCCTTCGATGGCCACAAAGGTGCCATCTTTCTTTGCGCCGATTTTACACGTGATGATCATGGGATGGCGCTTACAGGTGGAAAGGGTGATCTCTTCCCTGTCGTATTCCATTCTGACCGGTCTGCCCGTCTTCCAAGCCAGAACGGCGGCCCGGGCACCTATATCGATGGGAGAATCCTCTTTTCCTCCAAATCCTCCACCTAGAGGAGTCTGAATGCATTGAACCTTATTGATCGGAATTCCTAAGACAGGAGCGATATTCCTCCGAACCGTAAATGGTGCTTGCATCGGCCCTTTCACGGTGATCGTCCCGTCAGCATGAGGAATGGCGATGACGACATCTGGTTCGATATAAGCATGTTCTAAGATCGGGACCGTGTAAGTTTTCTCCAACACGATGTCAGCCTCTTTGAATCCCTTTTCCGTGTCCCCCTTTCGGATCTTGCTTGTCGTGATGAGATTGCCTTTTTCATGGATTTTAGGAGCCTCGGGCTTCATAGCTTCTATAGGAGAAAAAACAGCCGGGAGAAGTTCATATTCCACTTCGATCAAATCAAGAGCCTGGATGGCGATGTCCTCAGAGATGGCTGCGGCCATGGCGATTCCGTCTCCGATGTAACGGACCTTGTCCCCGCAAAGAACAGGCTGGTCCGGGATGATGGCTCCAAAGCCGTTTCTCCCCGGAATGTCCTTTGCCGTTAAAACGGCGACCACGCCGGGCAGCGTCTTTGCTTTTTCCGTATCAATCTTTTTGATGAGGGCGTGGGCATGAGGGCTCCGAAGGACTTTTCCATGGAGAACACCTGGATAGTCCATATCACCGCCATACTGTAATTTCCCGCGCACCTTTGCATAGGCATCGACCCGGACCGCGGATTTGCCCACGGTGCTCAACTCTTCCATGACCGGAGGCATCTCCAGAACCTTCTCCTTGACCAATACTTTCTTTTTCCGCTTCTCTTTCTCCATGATTAAACCTCGTTACCTGGAATGGTTTTGCTCGCCGCGTGGATAGCGTGGATGATTTTTTGATATCCTGTGCACCGGCACAGCACTCCGGAAATGGCCACCTTGATTTCCTCAACGCTCGGTTGAGGATTTTGATCCAGGAGATTCTTCGCAGAGAGGAGCATCCCTGGGGTACAGAAGCCGCACTGGATTGCTCCTTTTTCGACAAACGCTTTCTGAAGGGGATCAAGCTCTCCGTCTTTCTCAAGCCCCTCCACGGTGGTAATCTTACCTCCGTCGGCTTTCAATGCTGGAATCAAGCATGAAGTCACCACTCTGTCGTTCAGGATGACAGAGCAGGCGCCGCACTCCCCAGCCCGGCATCCTGCCTTGGTTCCTTTCAAGCCCAAGTGATCCCGTAACACATCGATCAAAAGCTCATCGGGGTCCACTTCCAGGGAGACCTGTTTCCCATTCACTTCAAATTGGATTTTCTCCTTAGCCATGTTTTACCTCCAGTCGCTCTATTCCTTTACGAATTCCCCTCTCGACCAGATTGGCGACGATGTCCCTCCGGTACGCCTCGCTTCCCCTTAGCAGGCTTGTTCTTGGATTCGCCTCCTGGGCAGCTTTCCTTGCTGCCTCCTTGATCAGCGCATCCGCAATCGAGGCAGATGCAAGCATTTGTTCTGCCTCTCTGGGTCTGAATGGAATCGAAGCCGCCGGACCTAAGGCAATTCTTATCCGATTGAACTTCTGCTGCTTCATGTCTGCTGAGACAACAACGGAGACTGTCAAAATAGGTAGAGCCAGAGCCTTCCGTCGTGCCAGCCGGAGGGAAACACTCGATTCGTTTTCGGCCAGCGGAGAGAAGAAGATCTCTACGACCATTTCACGACTACTGTCCACCACGGTCTTGCCGGTGTCGAGGAAAAATTCCGTCAAAGGAACCGTCCGTTCTCCCTGTTTGCTTGCTATTTTCACCTTTGCATCGAGAGCGAGTAAGGGGATCGTTGTGTCTGCACCGGGTTGTCCGCTCACAACATTCCCTGCGACCGTGCCCAGATTCCGGATCTGAGGAGATCCAAGCCGCGACGCCCCTTCCCTCAATGCCAGAGCCTTTTCACTGATCAGAGAGGATTCGGCAACCTGGGCGTGTGTGACCAACGCTCCTATTTTGATGACGCCCTCTTCTAATTTGATTTCACCCAACCCGGGAATCCGGGTAATGTCCACGAGAACCTTTGGCTCTGTTTCCCGATTTCTGATCTGAGGGATCAGGTCGGTGCCCCCTGCGAGAAGCCGTGCCTTTCCCTGAAATTCTTCTAATATCTTTAGTGCTTCAGGAATGGTTCGGGGGCGAAAGTACTTTTCCCAATGCAGGCGCTTCGGCCAAACCAAGCTTGATTCCAGCCTCATCGATGATCCTCCTTGGCTATAAATTCCAAATCACAAATCCTTTTTGGTCATTAAGTCACTGGGTCATTGGTTATTCAATGACCAATGATTTGTTGACCTCATAACCGGCCACTTTGATATTTAGTACTCGAGTCCTGGTAATTGGTGCTTCTGCAGCGCAGCCAGCAATTCTACTTTATTCTTATACCTCGATGGGTTTAAAAATTAACATGATCGCCATTACCGCAAAAACCATGGCCTCTGCGGCCGGTCCCCAGAACCTCCCTGTGATCGCCATCACCATGCCCAGAGCAAAGGCAGATATCGTCGTGCCCTTCAGACTTCCGAGCCCTCCCACAATCACTACGGCGAAACTGATGAGAAGAATATGGAACCCCATGTAGGGGTGTACCGTTGTGATCGGCGAGTAAAGAACACCCCCTAAGGCAGCGAGGCAACTTCCCAGAACAAAAACGATAGAAAAGTATCTGTCGACGCTGATTCCCAGGCTCCTCACGGCCTCCCTGTCCTGCAAGCCGGCGATGACGATCTTTCCAATGATGGTTTTTTTGAAAAACACCCAGAGGCCAGCGCAGATGGTCAGGGAGACAGCGATGATGATGAGCCGGTAGAGCGGAACCTGGACGGAAAGGAACGTGACGCTTATGCCTACTGGATCGCTCAGGGGGATGGGACTCGTCCCCCAGATCCATTTAACGAGATCGACTCCGATTAAAAGGACGGCATAGGTAGCGATGATGGCGTAGTCAATCGATTCTCCGTAGAGACGCCGGACGATGAACTTCTCGATGATGAAGCTGATCGGTATGACCACCAGGATAGCGACGACAATTCCTGCGAAAAAATTGTGATGGAGGAAAGGCAGAGCGGCGATCAGGATGTATGCCCCGGTGGTGTAGATCATCCCGTGGGCAAAATTGACGATCCTCATGCTTCCGAAGGTGAGCGAAAGCCCGATGGAGATGATATAAAGAATCCCTCCGATCGTCAGGCCATAGATGAGGGTACTGATCATGTTTCGGTCACTCTCCGGTCTGTGTCCGTCTTTTCCAGACACTGATGACGTTTCCCCAGATCCCTTCTCTAAATTTGAAGACGAGGATCAGGAGGGCGAATCCAAGAAACATCTCCCATCTCGGGATGTACCTCGCCAGATAATTGCTGATCACCATGTATGAGAACCCTCCGATGACAGCACCGTAGAGGCTTCCTGCCCCTCCGATCAAAGCTGCAAAGATGACCTCCACATTTCTTGTCGGATCAACGAAGCTTGGATTGACATAGCCATAATTGAGCGTCGCGAGGGCGCCCGCAAATGCGGAGATGGACGCGGAGATCACAAAAGTGATCCACTTGTAACGATAGGTATTGTATCCAATGAATTGTGCCCGCGTCTCATTCTCCCTGATCGTTCTCAATAGAATGCCATAAGGGGAAGACGTCAGTCTTTTCAAGAGATAGTAGACCAAACAGAGGCAGAACAAAGCAAATCCGAAGAAGACCTTTGGACGAGTGATGTCGAGCAAGGGGGTGCTTGAAAAAGTCAGGGAGAGTCCGTCCTCGCCCCCTGTAGACTTGGCAAAGGCCACGAGGGCTAAAAAGTAACCGACCTGATTGAAGGCAAGATTGATCAGGGCGAAACAGGCACCTGTTGCTCTGACGACGACAGGTCCCAGGATCCCGCCCACCAATGCGCCACCACAAATTCCGGCGAGAATGGCCAGAAAAGGATTGGGAGTTGCGTATCGCACCAGCAGGCCGGCTGCATAGGCCCCGGAGCCGAAGAAGAGCATATGGCCGAAGGAGAGCCTGCCCATATGTCCGTAAAGGAGGTCGAAGCCGAGAACAAAAATAGAGAAGATGATGAAATCTGTTGTTCGAAGAAGAGAGGTCGCTGTCCCGAAGATAATGAATCCAAGGGCAATGAGGATAACTCCCAGCCCCCCTGAATCTCGAAATCTTGTCTTCACATCTTTTCCCAATTTATTTCTTTCTCCATCCGCCAGCAGTTTGCGGAAAAAGTCGCTCCTCGCTGCTCAACATCTTTTTTCCGCTTTTTCAGCAGCCTGCAGTGAATCGTCTAAAGATAAGCCTCCAGGGCGCCGGACTGCTTGATCACGGCCCGGTCGTTAATTTCCTTGAAGATGCTTCCCTCCTTCATAATGTATACGCGATCCGCCATTCTTGAGACAACGGAAAGATTCTGTTCCACGATGACCATGGAGAGCTCCCCTTTCATCCTCCCGATGACATTCAATATCTCTTCGATGATTCCTGCGGATAATCCTTCGGTGGGTTCATCGATCAGAAGAAGTTTCGGCTCTCCGATCAATGCCCTGCCGATCAAAAGAATCTGCCTCTGCCCACCACTCAACCCCTTTGCCTTGGAGTCCAGCAGGCTACCCATCTTCGGATAAAGATTCAAGATCCGGTTAATGGAATCGGAAACTGTCTCTTTCGTCGGGTAGGCGGCCAACTCGATATTTTCTTTCACCGTCAGTTCACCGAAGACCCGCTTATCCTGGAACACGTATCGAATCCCCATCATGGAAACCTTCTCAGGCACAAGCCCTTGGATCGGTTTCTGATCGAAAAGAATGGAACCCTGGGAGGGTTTGAGAAAACCTGCGATCGTTTTCAATAAAGTCGTTTTCCCGGCTCCGTTCCTGCCCACCATGCAGACGACTTCTCCCTTAAGAAGGTGGAGGTCGACTTGATGCAGGGCCTTGGCGTGACCATAGTGGACGTCGAGGTCGGTTACGGTGAGGAGCATACAACCTCCTCTCTTCCCCAGTAAACCTGCCTGACCAGGGGGTCGCAAAGTACCTCTTGCGGCTTCCCTTCGGCGATGAGCCGCCCCTCATGCATCACGCTCAATCGTTCCACCAGATCGACGATCCGCGAGATTTTATGCTCGATGAGGATGAGGGTAAAGTTCTTTTTCACCAGCCGGATGAGGTCCAGGACCTCGCTGATTTCGACATCACTCAGTCCGGAAAGAGGTTCGTCAAGGAGAAGAATACGAGGGTTGAGCGACAAGGCCAATGCAATCTCAAGTTTTCTTTTATCTCCATAGGAGAGCTCGAAGGTCTTAACGTTCGCCCGATCCGCGATTCCCACGGTCTGCAATGCTTCAAGACAAGCATCCACCGTTTCGGCGCGATGGGCATCCTTAAAGAAAAATTTTCTCTTCGGAGCATAATTCTTGTCGAACCGAATCTTGGCCAGGACAAGGTTGTTCAAAGCCGTGAGAGATTCGAAGACGGATACGAGCTGAAAGGTCCTCACCAGCCCCATTCTTACTCTGTCATACGGGGGCACCGTCGTGATCTCCTGCCCCATGAACAAGATTTTTCCGTCGCTGGGCGGGAAGAGCCCGGTCAGGAGATTGAAAAAGGTTGATTTCCCGGCTCCGTTGGGGCCGATGATGCCGGCGACCTCTCCCTCTTTTAGGTCGAAGCTGACGTCATGGACGGCGGTGAGACCGTTGAACCTCTTGGTGAGGCCTTTTGTCTGAAGAAGGATGCTGCTTGACAAATGACACCTGCGGAAGGGCAGGGGGTCTCCCTGCCCTTTTTGTCCGATTAATATCCAAGTTCTTTCAAAGGCGGGAGGTAATCCTCTCCGGTGTAGGCCCCGAGGACTTTCACGAGGTCCCACTTGTCCTTTTTCTCCTTAGGCGATTTTCCAACGGTAACAAAAGACCCATATTTGAACAGCGGCTGATGGTCGGTCCTCCAGACCCCGGGTCCTCGCATGGAGTCGAATTTCGGGTTGTCCATGATTGCTTTCGCAACGGCATGAGGATCTGTCGACTTGGCGAGCTCGATGCCGCGGACAGCTTCTTTGACTCCGATGTATGCAACCGCAGCATAGGGATCGGGCGGATGGTTGTATTCCTTCACATACTTTTTAACAAATTGGTCTGTGGCTTTTACAATGGCTGGATCGTTGAAGCCTGCCATGTTCCAATACCAGGACATCAGGGAATAGACTCCCTCGAGAGCCTCTGGAGGGATGCCGCCCCCGAAGACGTTCGTCATCCAGTCAAACCAGATTTTTGTATTTTTCTTCAGACCTGTTTCATGGGCCTGTTTCAGAACATTGATGGCGTCCACCCCCCAATGGGCCATCATGACGATATCCGGTTTCGCTTCGGCGATCTTCAAAAGGTACGGCGTGAAGTCGGGTGTTCCAAGGGGCGATTCCGCGTATTCCCATTTGGCCCCGTATTTCTCGATGGCATCTTTGGCCCCGGCCTTCTGGTCCCAACCGAAGGCATAGGCAGGGGCGAAAAAGTAGATATTTTTATACCCGAGCTTGTTGACGATGTAAGCCGCCCCTGCAAAACCGATGGCGTAAGCTCCTCCATGGACGCCGAACGTCGTCTCGGCGAGCTCATCCTTCTTGAACATCGTCATGGGGGCGACGCAGACCGAGAAGTAGGGGATGGGCGTTTTTTTCACTTCTTTATTGAGAGCAGCGGCGATGGGTGCCAAAGTGGACCCGATGATGGCATGGACTTTATCTTCATAAACCAGCTCTCTGAACCTTCGGAGTGCCACATCGGGCTTTGTCTCATCATCCCGCGTGACAAATTCTACCGGGACCTTCTTGCCTCCTATGTTCACTCCTCCGGCTTCGTTAATGTCCTTGATCGCGAGCTTCGATCCTTCAAGCTGGACCGGACCGATCGGCGACCCTACGCCGGTTAATCCATAAAGCAGCCCTATTTTTATTTTGTCGACCTTCTGGGCACAGACATCACTTGCAAGACCGATGTAGAACACAAACGTTAATAAAAGAACGAAAATGACCCCTTTCTCTGTCTTCATACATGTTCCCTCCTTTTAATTAGTTTTTGGACTAAGGTGTGAAAACTCGGTGGCTCTTTCTATCATTTTTAAAGGCGAGAGTTTTTGCTGAACCGAAGAAAGACGGATCGCGTCCGATCGCGGTCACCTTTCATCTTTATACTAGAGAGACTGATTTGTCAAGGTGAGATGGAACCTTGCCCCCCTTCAGTTCTTCTGTTTGCCTTTCCCTCGTTTTGGATGGGCTTGGATTATAATTTATAATTAAACTTCCTCAAAAGATCTTTCCTCCAGGTGATCCCATCTTCTTTTTCAACTCCCTTGGGGGAAAAGCCATCGATAACCCCGAGGACGCCTCTGCCCATTTCCGATTGGGCCATGATCACCTCTACAGGATTCGCCGTGGCACAGAAAACGGTGCATACCTCCTGGCACATCTTCACAGCATTCAGGACATTGATCGGGAAGGCATCCTTTAAGACAATAACAAAGGTATGGCCTGCTCCGATCTTCAAAGCATTCCTCTTGGCAACCTCCTTCAACGCCTCATCATTCCCTTCAAGCCGAATGAGACAAGCTCCCGAAGCCTCACAAAACGCTATTCCAAATTTTGCGCCGGGAACGGATCCGACCATGATCTCGTAAAGATCTTCGACCGTCTTGATGAAATGGGTCTGACCAAAAATGATGTTACATCCTTCTGGGATCTCTAATTGTTCGGTCTTCAGTTCCATATCGGCCTCCTTGAATCAGAAAATATCTTTCCTTCAACTCTTTGAGGTTTAACATATCGTTAGGCGGATGAATTGTCAATGCGGTGTACTCGGCCTCCCCCACCCGCAGTTTCTTTCTTTTGTGGTGAGAAACGGGAAGATATTTTGAAAGAGACGAAGTTTAAGGTTAGAATAGTTCATTTTTCCAGTAGGGGGGATACTCTTCCTCAGGAGGTTTTCCGATATGAAGTATTCAGTTGCGTGTAACTGGGACCCAGAACTCTTAGAACAGCTGAGCCATGAATCTTCCGATGTGGATACCCTTTTCGGCCAGATTACCGACGACCCATTCGGGGGCGGCCGGGGTTCTTTCTTGGCACCCAGAGTAATACGCGAACAGGCCAAGGAATTCATCGCGGATGCGAGGAAGCGTGGCTTTCACTTCAACTACCTCTTCAACGGTGCCTGCCAGGACAATCTCGAGATGACCCGCGAGGGGAACCGTCTTCTGTTCAACCATATCGAATGGGTTGCTAAAACGGGTGCCGATATGGTCACGGTGACATTGCCCATACTGCTCGTATGGATCAAGAGACATTTTCCGGATTTCAAGGTGGTGGTTTCGAGCTGGGCGCGTGTGGCGAATGTCAAAAGAGCCAAATACTGGGAAGACCTGGGGGCCGACGAGATCATCCTGGCTGAATCGGCAACGCGGGACTTCGCCGCGCTGCGTTCGATGCGGCGTGCTCTTCGCTGCACATTGGAGGTCATCGCCAATCCATCCTGCCTTTACCTCTGTTATCTCGACACGAACCATATCAACATGATGTCCCACTCCGCACAGGGCGGTCATATCAGCGGGGGCTTTGTTCTCGACCATTGCCAAGTCTACTGTCAGAGAATGAAATTAGGGAAGCCCGATGAACTGATCAAGGCGCGTTGGATACGCCCCGAGGATGTGGAGGATTACGATGAGGTGGGTATTGATTCTTTAAAATTGCTCGAGCGATTTCGGACGACTGGAACTATGATGCAGGTGGTTCGGGCCTATGAGCAGCGGCGCTTTGATGGCAACCTCGTTGAACTCCTGACGCTGCCCCGGCAGAACGCCTATAACCAGCCGAATTTGGAATACCTCATCAGGCCCGACCTTGTGAACATTGACCTGATGCTCCAGATGGCTGACATCTTCGGTTATTCCTTCTCCGATGTGATACAGATTGATAACCGCGAGCTCGAAGGATTCGCCGAGCATTTCAAAACCCACAACTGCTATCACAGTTCGTGCGACGAATGCGGCTACTGCAGACGATGGGCCGAAAGGGTGGTGCGCGTTGACCGGGAAAAACATCAAGCCATTCTCAAGAAGTTTGATGATTTTATCGAGGCGATCATCAATCGCCAGACCCTTACGGAGAACATTCTCCCGGATGTGAGCAATATTCGACTCAGTCCGGAAGCCAATTCCGTGCTGGATAACCTCATGGCGTTTGTGCCGCCCCCATTGGCAGAGATAGCGCGGAAGAAAATCATCAGCGGTGCGGCTCAAATCACAACGGAAGGGAAGTGGGATTCCGCCGGCGCTGCAGGCGTTGGCACCCGAGCTATTGTCCTCGCCTTTTGGATGGGCACGCCCGAACCTTCACGAGAACCCGTTCGCCGGGCGCTCGAACAGATGGGGCTGTGGCAGCATGTCGGGCCAGCAGGCATGGTGTGAAGTTATGCTTTCGGCCGCTTCCAGAAGGGACCGGTCTTTCCAAGATCAGCAAGCGTCTTAACCATTTCGAGGGCATACTCTCGACTATGGGAGACCCAATCTCCGTCGAGGCGCCTGCGAAAATAGATGCCTGAAAAGAGTTTGACCAGGTCTGAAAGCGTAAGGATACCCTCTGCAGTGGCTGGATCAAAACGGACCCAATTCCGAATGTGCTCTTCCGACCGGAAGAGGTTCATCGTGCTTCAGGCATAGGGAGCGTTTTCAAACCATTTCCAGAAGGGCACAGCCACATACGCCATCAGACCTTCGGGCTCGGTTCGAAGGATGTGCCCGTCTCGAATCTTCACTCGAATCGGGAGCCCACAGTCGAGACACGGAGTATCGATCTGAACTGTTTTTCCAGGGAAGAGCCAGCAGACTGCCAGCGATTCAAAACCTCACTGACCGAACCATTTTTGCTGTCCTTCAATCGTAATTCGGTACTGAGTGGGAAGGTTGTTGAAAGGGGCAAAAGAGGCGATATAATCGGTGTGTGGATGTAACCATCCGGGAATCCCTGGTGTTGCCATAAGGTCGTGAATTGCTTTTCGACCCTCCTCCACGGAAATTCCCAATCCGGAGGCGATCTCCGTATAATGCGGTGCCTGTCCAGATTCCACCATTCTTTTCATAATAAAATGAAACGTCCGATCTAAATCAGTTGGACTGGGCATGATCATCCTCCCTTAAACGAATAATCATGTCATTTACCACGATAGCTTCCATTTGTAAATAGCTGCAGGCTGCCCATTTGCCCGGGCCATAGCCGCTACACTGGCTGTTAGTTTCGGGATGCATTTTTTAAGATGGCAGCGAGTAGAACTTATTTGCTTAGAAATTTGCATCTTGCCATGTCGAATAGTGCTAATCCGTG
>Ga0326726_10005876_pt1 | contig 11082 bp, 7 predicted proteins | sample MHFenrmetagenome_2_FD_207603 | JGI IMG/M metagenome (GOLD analysis project Ga0326726, IMG submission 207603) | Lab enriched peat soil microbial communities from Michigan Hollow, Ithaca, NY, United States - MHF15MN | ecosystem: Environmental > Terrestrial > Soil > Wetlands > Peat | place: USA...
AACAGTTTTCAAAGGTAAAGGTCTGTGAAACATTTCTAATGCCTCTTGAATTTTTTAACCACGGAGTTACACAGAGTAACACGGAGTAAGAACACGGGGATTAAATGCACTTCACCGTGTTGACTCCGTGATACTCTGTGGTTAAATTATTATTTTAAAGAAAACCTTCCGATTGGTCTATAGATCGGGCCGGTTGGTTTAAGGATGCTTTCGTACAAAATTACTTCTTCAACGTTAACCTGCTGAATCGGTTTATCCTGGTATTTCTCAAGAGCCGTTTTAAGGGCATTGGTATCTTTTAAAAACTTAATTCTTCCAAGAGTTAAATGAGGTCTGTAAGGACGATCCTCAAGCTTAAAACCGGCATCTTTTAATCCAGTCATTATCAGATTGTTGAGTTGCAGAAGCTTTTCATTCCCTGCAATGCCGATCCAAATGACCCTGGGATCGTTGAAATTCTTGAAGATTCCTGTTCCAACCAGGTTAAATTTGAATTCGCCAAACCCGGTGCATGTTTTCTTGAGCATAATACTGACGACCTTAATTAAATCATCTTCAGTATCACCCAGGAAAGCTAATGTAAGGTGGATATTTGCCGGATCGACCCATGTTATCTTTTCATTACCAAGCAGAGCTTTCAGAGAGGCATGCATTCTCATTAGCAAAGCTCCCGGATTGATTTTTAAAGCAATGAAAATCCTCTTCATAATTTATCTGATGGCTATAAAAGGCCGGCTTCAATTTCACATACAATTGTTTCTATCAAAGCATCTTCTCCGTAAGGATCATAATTTTCTTTGAGGTTTGTGCCAAAGAGACGGGCAATTCCCTGCCAGAAAGCTGCATTCAACCCACCCCGATATTGCTTTATAAGATCATATGATGTGTTTTGAGTCTCCCTGTCTATAAGCTTTATAAGAAGCCGCCCTTGTGTAATTGACATATCCTGTATATCGTCCTCATATTCTCTGAACACATCTTTTTCCACATCCTTAATATATTTTCTCCTGCTTTTTTCATCCTCGATCTTTGACAGCTCTTCATTTACCTGATTCAGACGAAGTCTGACAATCACTGCATAAGGGTATGTTTTTTTCAGGTTATATACGAGTCGGTCATATTTCCTATACTGCGATAGTGTTCTTCTTGCAATGTTTTTATGACGACCAACAACTGTCACTTCTTTTATAGCAACCTCAGGTAGTATTTCTCCGTTTCTTTTTATTTTCTGCAGCAGATAAGCCCGGCCGGGCAAAGTATCATTTTTATGCCTGATAGTATCTGTTTGCCCTGAAACGCAGGTAAACATAAACAGGAAACACAATATTGAAAAGACAAATCTCACTTTTATGATAATCCTTTACAAAGTTATCAATTAATGGGCCATTTAATAAAACAGTATTTCAGCTCTGAAATTGTACCTGATTGAATGGAATATTTACCTGGATTCGCGGTCTTATTTACAAAATAAATTGTAACAAATGTTACAATTTCGTTGATCCTGTGATTAAATGCATTTATTAGTCAGTTTTCGGTGTTAAACAAATTTTTGTTTGTTATTTAATTAAGGTCTAACTTTGATAGAAAATCACGAAGATCATTGAAATAGTGTAATATAATCTCAAAAGTTATGGCAAGCATTATACCTGGTTACGAATATGACATTTTTATCAGCTATCGCCAGAAAGATAATAAGTACGATGGCTGGGTGACTGAATTTGTTGATCATCTGAAAAGAGAAATTGAGGCAACTTTTAAAGAGGATGTCACTATTTATTTTGACGAGAATCCGCATGACGGACTGCTGGAGATCCATAATGTTGATAAGAGTCTTGAGAATAAGCTAAAATCAGTAGTTCTCATACCAGTTATCTCTCAAACTTATTGCGATCCGAACAGTTTTGCCTGGCAGAATGAATTCGTAGCATTTAACAAAATGGCTTCTGCTGACCAGGTTGGAAGGGATGTCAAACTGGCAAGCGGCAATGTGTGCAGCAGGATCATACCCGTGAAGTTACACGAGCTGGATGCTTCTGATACTGAATTGATCGAAAAAGAACTGGCCTGCAGGCTGCGTGCCATCGATTTCATCTACTCGAGTGCCGGAGTGAACAGGCCTTTAAAACCTGATGATAACCCGGATAAAAATTTGAACAAAACATACTACCGTGATCAGATAAATAAAGTTGCAAATGCAATTAAGGATGTAATCTATGGGATGCACCCGGATCCTAAAAAACGTGCTGCAAAATCATACCAGACAAGCACAGCACCTGACTATACTAAAACTCAATCTGTATCTGTTTCCGGAGAACAAGTTCGCAGAACAAGTCTTTCATGGAAGACCATGCTGTATGGATTGCTTGGCATCGTACTGATTGCAGCACTGATTATCTTTATTCCAAAATTAATTCATAAATCAAAATCAGAGATATCTGGAGGTGAAATTATTAAAAAAGCTATCGCAGTTCTTCCAGTAGCCAATCTTACCGGAAATCCCAATTTGCAGTATATTGCAGATGCCATTCAAGGAGACATTAGCGGGAAGCTTAATGGAGTTAGCAGTATTATTGTAAGACCAGATCAATCTACGTTACAATTCAGGAATAGTGAAGAGTCGGTTCAGCAAATAGCTAAGAAGTTAAGTGTAAATAACATAATTCAGTCTGCGATAAAGGGAACTGAAGACAATCTTCAGGTTGAGGTACGATTAATTGAAGCTTTTCCTGAAGAAAGGAACATCTGGAGTTCAATATTCATTTATAACTGGAATAGCATTAGTGAGATTTACCGTGATATTATAAATAAAATTATTGAAGCCGCCCAGATTAAACTGACAGTTCAGGAATCGAAAAACATGGCCATTGTTCCAAAGCACAATACAGATCTATTAAAAGCTTGTCAATTGGGAAACTTTTATATGAAGCAAATGACTCCGGAAGGATTTGAAAAAGGACTGAAATATTTTAATGAAGCTATGTCAATTGATCCTTTAGATCCATTGCCTTACCTTGGACTGGCACGTGGTTACGGCGAATCTCAACACGGAGCAGGTATTGGTATTGATGCCCCTAATCGTGCAAGAGATTATGCACTGAAGGCACTCGAGCTCGATTCAACCCAGGCCGACGCTTATGCAATTCTGGGCCACTGGTATATTTACCATGGCTGGAATTTTGATGAAGGTGAGAAATACTTAAAGCATGCTATCAAGTTGAATCCAAGTAATGCTTTTGCCCACTGCCATTTAGGATGGTTATATTGCTCTTCTTTGATCCCTGATACCCGTTATTCAAGGATTTTTAAGATTGATGACGCATTTACTGAGATGAAAAAGGCAGTTGAAATATCTCCGACTGAAACTATTTATCAGGGTTATTTGGCCTGGCTTTATCTTTTTGCAGGCCATTTCGAGGAAGCAATAAACGAATCCCGTAAAACACTTCAGCTTGATCCGAATTATACAATGGCATATTTTGTTATGGGATCAGCATATGCAGAAATGGGAATGTATTATGAAGCAATTGAAACACATAAAAAAGGATTAGCGATAAGCCCTGATTACCAGGACGGGCTAGGTATTGCTTATGCGCGTGCCGGACAGAAGGACAAAGCTATGGAAATTGTCAGAGAGATGGAGAAATATATGGATTCATCGTGGTATGCCTGGGGTGTTGCTGAGATATATTCAGCACTGGGTGAAAAAGATAAAGCAATTGATGCCCTTGAAGTTGAATATAAGCTAGGCGGTGATTTTACACCTTTTATACAGGCTATCTGGATTTTTAAACCATTATTTAATGAACCGAGATTTAAAGATATTGTGAATAGATTTAATTTTCCTAAATAAGTATTCCTGAAAAATATAATGACTTTAATTCTTTGCAAACCGTACTCAAAAAGCTAAATTTGAGAAAAGTTCCTTTTATGTCATTGCAGGTCGAAGATCTTGAAGATCAGTCGAAATTCAGGCAAATTCTTAAAGTCCCGTACGAAGAACTTGTGACATTTGTTTTCGATTATATCAGGAGAAAATCGGGAGTGATGATTTTTTTCTGGTTTGTTTGTATTTTATTCCTTGGAATCGCTCTTTCTATCAGAATTAATATTGCAGGATATTTCCATTTTAAGAGTATTATGCTTTATTCAGCTCTCGGGCTGATTGTCTTCCCGATTTTAATAATCCCCGTCCATGAACTCATGCATATTATTCCCTTTTATCTTACCGGTGTCAGGAGAATCAGGATTGGAGTCGATCTGAAGCAATATATTTTCTATGTCACCGCGCACCGGCATGTTATTACCCGCAGGCAGTACTGGTTTGTTGCCCTTATCCCATTCATTACCGTTAATATAACTCTCCTGATTCTCATTTTCTTTCTTCCCGGCCTATGGAAGTGGAGTCTCTCTCTCGTGCTTTTTGTGCATACGACAATGTGCGCCGGCGATTTTGCCATCCTGAACTTCTTCTTTATAAACCGCAAGAAAAAGATTTATTCGTGGGACGATGCGGATGAGAAAACAGCCTATTTCTACGAAGAAATATAGGAAGAATGAAGGGCGAGAACTCTCAAAATCTCTCTTTAGCCAGCTTTAGGACATCATCTTCCTTCACAATCGGACGTATCCTGAATGAGTATTCATATCTTCTTTCAAGAAGCCGGTACTCCGGATGTATCTGTGCACCCCACGAATCATCACCTCCCACTCCCATCTGACCAAGGTCGATATTAAGATTGACCAGCTCACGGGGCTTAACATTGTTGATATGAGTGTTGGCAGTTTTTGCATCCTTCCTGTATTGAGATAATTTACCTGGCGATTCAAAATCATCATGTATATTATTCAGAGCTGCAAAGCAGAACATCGGATTTCCTGAAACGAGTATACCTGAACCATTATCGTCAGTCAGGGTAAGCCAGCGGGTGTCGGTCTTATAACCGTTCTCCTGGGGGCGGACATAAGGAACATACTGATCGGCAACAGTGCTTTCATATAAACCCACGTCGGCCGATGTCTTTCTGTCGGCATAATTTTCATGAGGCCCTCTGCCGAACCATTTAAGGTTCATAAATTCCTGGGGCAGCTGCATCTGCATCCCCATCCTGGGAATTTCAGGGATTTTTTCTGATATTTTCTCAAATGAGTTTGAAACAATTACATCTGCCGATCCGAGTATTGTGTAAACAGTTGAATAGCCAGCAATTTTCTCACCGTCAATACCTTTAATATCATATCTGAAAACGACAACAATTTTCCCCAGTTCAGGCTGGCTTATATCGGCTTTGGTAACAGAAGTTCTCTCACCGGCTTTTTTCCAGACACTTAACCAACTATCCATTCCATAGCCATAGTCATTATCGGTTGGCGGTCTCCAGAAATCAGGTTCGGGACCCTTCAGCAGAAGCTCTTTCCCTTTAAAATTGTAAGATTCCATCCTGCCGGTCTCAAGATTGAAAACTATCTTCATATCTGTTCCGGCAACCTCAAGCTTATTACCAATAGTTTTTGACTGAAGAATTGCTGATTCGCCCTGAATGATTTTAACCTGTTCTCCTTCCACAGGCAGCTTAAACTGTGCTGAAGCATAAACATGATCCGGTGGTACTAAATTCCATTCTTCAGTTCTCAAAACCCTTATATTCAAAAAATATTCGGTCCCCGGAGCAGGATTGATTTTTTCAAGAGGAAGCAGAACAAGTGTTTCATTTTTTGGTTTCATATCGGGTAGTGACAGTTTTCCTGACTGCAAGACTGATCCATCAGTAACTACTTCCCAGTCAATATTAAACGCTGACAGATTGGTAAAATCGTATTTGTTTTTAATTTTAATCAACCCTCTTTTCAGGTCAACAGCCTCAAAACCAACATATTGATAAACCTTTTTAACCTCACTTAATCCGGGTTTTGGAGTCCTGTCAGGCCAGGTAAGACCGTTAATGCAGAAGTTCCCGTCACTCGGGACACCCTCTTCGCCAAAATCACCGCCGTAAGCCCAGTACTTTTCTCCGCTCTCATCAGTCTGCAGGATCCCCTGGTCAACCCAGTCCCAGACAAAAGCACCCTGCAGCTTCGGATATTTTTCAATAACATCCCAGTAATCCTGCAGGTTACCGGTCGAGTTCCCCATTGCATGAGCATATTCGCACATAATAAGCGGCCTGTCGTTCTTTTCATCTTTTGCGTATTCTTCAATCTGACCGATCCTTGCATACATCGGACAATAAATATCTGTATGTCTTTCAGTAGTATTGGTACTTTGTTCTGCCCGTTCATACTGCACAGGACGCGAAGCGTCTCTGGCTTTTGTCCATTTATAATTATTCAGGAAATTGTGACCGTCTCCTGCTTCGTTCCCAAGTGACCAGATTATTACTGAAGGATGATTTTTATCTCTCTCAACCATTCTCTGCATCCTGTCGAGATGTGCAGCTGCCCATTCGGGCTTATCGGCAAGGGTTACATCCTTATCATATCCTATACCATGAGATTCGATATCTGCTTCATCGATCAGGTAAAGACCATATTTGTCACACATTTCGTACCAAAGCTCCTGCTGCGGGTAATGCGATGTCCTCACAGCATTGATATTGTAGCTCTTCATCGTACGGATGTCTTTTAATATCAATGCCTCATCAATAACATGTCCGTTTATCTCATCATGCTCATGCATGTTTGTTCCCTTGATCAGGATTGCGACTCCGTTAATAAGTAATTGTGAATCTTTTATTTCCACTTTACGGAACCCGATTTTTGAGCTGACACTTTCAAGGATATCTCCATCTTTATCTTTAAGGCTTATTACCAGGGAATAAAGATCAGGAGTCTCAGCAGACCATCTTTTTATTTCAGGCAAGCTCTTTTCAAAATTAATATCAGCCTTATTATCAGCAAGTTTGACGTTTTTAGACTCTGAATAAAGCTCCTGCCCGTTATCGAAAATTGAGGCCTCAACGACGAAATTGCTCTCTTTACCACTAATGTTTTTCAGAGAGACTCCAAGCTTTAGTAAGCCATCTTTGTAATTATTTACCAGATCACCGACTGCAAAGAAATCATTAATTAAAGTTTTTGGTCTCGCCTGGAGAAATACAGTCCTTTGGATTCCACTCAATCGAAAGAAGTCCTGGTCTTCAAGGTAACTTCCGTCGCACCAGCGATAGACCTCTACAGCAATCGAGTTATTACCTCTTCTGAGATATTTCGTGATATTGAATTCTGCCGGAGTCTTACTATCCTGGCTGTAACCTACAAGCTGTTCATTTACCCACACATAGAAAGCTGATGCAACCGCGCCGAACTGAAGAAAAACTTCCTTGTTTCTCCACACTGAAGGAATTTTGAAATCTCTTTTATAGGACCCGACAGGATTATATTCGTGCGGTATAAAGGGTGGATTTTTTTTAAACGGATATGAGATATTGACATATATCGGAACGTCATATCCCTTCATTTCCCAATTAGAAGGGACTTCAATATTATCCCAGTCGCGGGTATCATAATCATCTTTAAAAAACCAGTATGGCCTCTGATCGGGCGATTTTACCAGGTGAAATTTCCATATCCCGTCAAGTGATAAATAATTTGGAGAATTCGTTTTCACTCCTTCAAGAGCTGACTCTTCATCATTAAAGCTGATAAGTGTTGCATGGGGATTTTCCCTGTTCTGATTGAACATTCCGGGGTTTTCCCAGTCGCGCGGCTCCTTTTCAGTAAATGCAACACCTTCATATTTGCTGTATCTTTTGCAGGCAGTGAATATCAATGAAATCAACAGGATATAAAATGAAATTCTCTTCATAACAATTATATTTTTGATGGTCATAAAGTTATAAAAATCGGCTGAAATTTCTTTTAAATGCTAGAAGAGTCCGGAAATTTTGCCACTTGCATCAATATCGATTTTTTCTGCTGAAGGATTTTCAGGCAATCCTGGCATACGCATTATTGTACCCGCTATCGGAACAATAAAGCCTGCTCCGGAAGAGAGCTCCACCTCCCTGATTTTGACTGTAAATCCCCGTGGACGGCCGCGTTTGTTCTGGTCATCAGAAAGTGATTTCTGGGTTTTGGCAATGCAGACTGCAAGATTACCGAGTCCCAGCTTCTCTATTTTTCCGAGCTGTGTTTTTGCTTTTAAAGCATATTCAACATGATCGGCACCATACATTTTTTTACAAATAGTCTCTATCTTTTCTTCGAATGACAATGAAAGATCATAAAGAGGCTTATAACAATCAGGACAATCAGTAAATGACTCAAGCACTATCTTTGCCAGCTCAATAGCTCCTTCCCCTCCTTTTGCCCAGGCATTATTTACGGTAGCTTTGACATTTTGAGATTTGCAATGGTCCAGTAAAAGTTCCAGTTCAGCATCTGTATCCAAATCGAACTTGTTAATTGAAACGATCGGATTGAATCCGAAATATTTCATGTTTTCAATATGCTTGTCCAGATTCTCAAAACCTTTCTGAAGAGCATCAATATTTTCATTCTGAAGTGCAGACAGCTTAGCACCTCCATGATATTTCAAAGCCCTGACTGTTGCAACGATTACAACAGCATGTGTCTTCAGGTTGCCAAATCGTGATTTTATATCAAAGAATTTTTCGGCACCCAGCTCACTTGCAAAGCCTGCTTCGGTAACAACAATATCGCTCAGCGAAAGTCCTGTCTTTGTGGCAATTATAGAATTTGTTCCCTGTGCAATATTTGCGAATGGTCCGCCATGAATAAAAGCAGGAGTTCCTTCGAGTGTCTGCACAAGATTAGGTTTTATTGCATCCTTCAGAAGAGCTGTCATTGCACCCTGGGCTTTAAGGTCGCGGGCAAATACAGGCTTGTCAGAGTATGTGTACCCGACAAAAATATTTCCGAGTCTGAATTTAAGATCGTCAAGATCTCTTGCAATACAAAGTGTTGCCATTACCTCCGAGGCAGCAGTAATGTCAAAACCGGATTGCCGCGGTACTCCTTCGGTAGTACCGCCAAGGCCAATAACTATATCCCTCAAAGATCTCTCATTCATATCCATCACCCTTTTCCATCCTATTGTCCTCGGATCGATACCAAGGTTCCCTTCTTTCGACTGAATATTATTATCAATCAGTGCGGCAAGCAGGTTATGTGCTTTTTCTACAGCCGAAATATCACCTGTAAAGTGCAAGTTGATGTCTTCCATTGGGATTACCTGCGAATAACCGCCGCCGGCAGCTCCTCCTTTTATTCCAAAAACAGGGCCAAGGGAAGGTTCTCTCAGAACGACTGTAGCTCTCTTTCCAATCCGGTTTAATGCCTGGGCCAATCCTATTGACGTTGTTGTTTTTCCTTCACCGGCCGGTGTGGGAGTTATTGCAGTGACAAGAATCAGCTTCGCCTTTTTTATCTTCTCCTCGTCAATAAAATGGAGAGGAATTTTTGCTTTATACTTGCCATATAATTCCAGATCATCATGCGGTATGCCAAGCTTCTCGGCTATTTTTACAATCGGCTTTATTTTTGCCTCCTGTGCAATTTCAATATCCTGTTTCATATTATTATTGGATTCCTTAGTGAATAAACAACGAAACTAATAATTCGGTTTTAAAAAATGTATGTTTTCATTTTTTTTTGTAAATTGATGAAGTAACCAATTTTGTACACATCAGCAACTTAAAAAGAAAAACAATGGAAAAAAGATTCAGTGACTTGTACGAAGATTATAAGAAAGGAAATACTTCCCGGCGCGAATTTATTAGGAAGCTTACGATTTTTGCCGGGAGTACTGCTGCCGCAATGGCTCTTCTTCCAATAATAGAAGAAAATGAAGCAAATGCTGCGATTAAACCTGAGGGTGAAATTGATTTAATTTCCGAATTCATAAAATACCCTGCTGAGACAGGAGAAATGAGAGCATACCTTTCACGGCCCAAAAAAGGGAAGAAATTCCCGGCTGTAATTGTCATTCATGAAAATAGGGGTCTGGTGCCTCATATTCAGGATGTTACAAGGAGAATGGCAAAAGAAGGATTTCTGGCTCTGGCACCTGATGCCCTCTCTCCCGTTGGTGGTACTCCTGAAGATATCAGCAATGTCGGAGCTCTTTTTAAACAGCTGAACAATGAGCAGACAGTTAAGAATTTTGTTGCTGCTGTCAAATATCTTAAGACACATCCTAAATCTACCGGTAAAGTCGGATGTACCGGTTTCTGCTGGGGTGGTGCGATGACCAATCAGGTTGCAGTCAACTCGCCCGATCTTAATGCGGCTGTTCCTTATTACGGAAGGCAGCCTTCTGCTGAAGATGTGGCAAAAATAAATGCACCCATAATGGCTCATTATGCTGAAAATGATGCCGGTATAAATGCAGGTATCCCGGCTTTCGAAGAGGCGTTGAAAGCTAATAATAAGGAGTATCAGATCTTTTCATACCCCGGAACCGGGCATGGATTCAATAATGATACAAATCCCGACCGTTACAATGAACAGGCTGCAAAGCTGGCATGGCAAAGAACTGTAGCGTTCTTTAAAGAGGAGTTGAAATAAAAGAGTTTAAAGTTCCGGGTTTAAAGTTTCAAGTTGTACATTCTGGTTCTTCCACGTCAGTCTTAGTGCCTCCACGAACGGCTGACAATGAGTAAAGAATAGTTTATATCCCTGACACAGATAATTTAATCCCGGTTCACCGTCCGGAGTTTTTATGAACCGGTTCTTCGGACATTCTCCGTTGCACATCTCCTTCACCGGACATTCGAAGCAATATTTTGGAAGAGTGATTGACTTTGCCTGTCCGAAAGCTTTTTGCTCCGGACTGTCCAGAAAATATGCAACGGACTTATTCATAATATTTCCCAGAAAATGCTCATTATCAACATAATGATCGCATGAATAGAAATCACCATTATGTTCTACGACAGGTACGCCACCGCAATCGGGCTTAAAAATACAAAGCGTATGTTCCTGATTAAATGCTGTTCTGGCAGCTTCTTCAAAGATCTGTATCTTTATTTTACCTATGTCTTCTTCGACCCATTTATCAAATACTTTAATAAGGAATTGACCGAATTCTTCTGCAGAAACCGAATCGGGAATTACTTGTGAAGG
>Ga0326726_10005877_pt1 | contig 11081 bp, 11 predicted proteins | sample MHFenrmetagenome_2_FD_207603 | JGI IMG/M metagenome (GOLD analysis project Ga0326726, IMG submission 207603) | Lab enriched peat soil microbial communities from Michigan Hollow, Ithaca, NY, United States - MHF15MN | ecosystem: Environmental > Terrestrial > Soil > Wetlands > Peat | place: USA...
AGTCGCCCTTCGTTTCGATGGCACCATGATCGAAACTGCACGTGATGCTGTCGATGACCTCCGAGGTCATGGCGGCCGCCTGGCGCCGGCGTTAACCTGCGCGCATGGACACGTCGGTGGTGCTGCCGGACGCGGCTGCGCGGGAGGGCTTCGGCCCGCTCCTGCGCGCCTGGCGATCCAACCGGGGCCGCAGCCAGCTTGCGCTGGCGCTGGACGCGGGCATCTCCACGCGTCACCTCAGCTACCTGGAAACCGGCCGTGCGCGCCCAAGCCGGGAAATGGTGTTGACGCTCGGCCAGGCGCTCGAGATTCCGCTGCGCGAGCGCAACGAACTGCTGAAAGCGGCCGGCTTCGCGGCGATCTACGGTGAAACGCCGCTCGCTGCGCCCGCATTGAGCGCGGTGCAGGATGCGTTGAACGTGCTGCTCAACGGCAGCGAACCGAATCCCGCGTTCGTCGTCAACCGCCGCTACGACGTGCTCGATGCCAACGCAACCGGGCGCTGGATCCTGGCGACCTTCGTGCATGATCCCGCGCGCTTCGCGGCGCCCTTCAACATGGCGCGGCTCATCAGTTCGCCGCTCGGGATGCGGCCGTACCTGAAGAATTGGCACGCGGTCGCCCGCAAGGTGCTCGGCCGCTTGCGCCGCGAACTCGGCGGCGCACACGTGCGCGACGCGGCCGACGACGCACTGCTGCGCGAGACGGAATCCGCCTGGCTGGACCTGCGCGATCCGTCTGCGCCGACCGATGCGCTGCCACTTCTTGTCGGCGTGCAGTTTCGCCGCGGCGAATTCGCGCTTGACCTTTTTACGACCATTGCAACACTGGGCACGCCGCTCGACGTGACGCTGCAGGAACTGCGCATCGAGACGCTGTTTCCAGCCGACGCACGCACACGCGAAACACTCGCGAAGCGTGCGCCCGGACGCTAGCGCATCGCCGTCGGCGTAGCTCTGTTCGCAGTTGCGCTGCGCTGGCACCCTCCGCCCGGCGTGCGCGACGCGCGTACGATCCGCGGTCCATCGACCGTCTCTCTCATAAGCCCATGAACAAGCGCGTTTTCCTCGCAACGTTCGGCGCAGCGGGATTGCTGCCCGTCGGCAAGGCTCTTGGTGAAACCGCGATCCGCCAGCCCGGGTTGCTGACCGTGAGCGGTGCGATCGCCAGGAGCAACCGCGGACCGTTCGACCCCGTGCTCGACCAGATGATGAACAAGCACGCGATCCGGTTCGAGAAGGCGTACGAATTCGACGCGTTGACGCTGCAGCGCCTCCCGGCAGTGACGATCAAACCGACGCTCGAGTACGACGGCAAGCGGCACACGCTGGAAGGGCCGCTTCTCGCCACCGTGCTCGACGCCGCGGTCGCCTTGGGCGGCAACAACGCCCAACTCACCCTGCGCGCGGTCGACGGCTACAACGTCACGCTTTCGCGCGCTGACGCGGCGGCCTACCGCATGGTCGTCGCGATCCGCATCGATGGCCGGCCGCTCTCGTTGGGCGGCTTCGGCCCGCAGTGGGCAGTCTACGAAGCCGACAGCGTGGCGGCGTTCAAGGACAAGCCGCTCAACGAGCGGTTCGCGCTCTGTCCGTGGGGCATCTACCACGTTGACGTCAAGGCGGCTTGAGCACCGGTCGGCGCCGCCGCGCTGTCGTCTGCCACAGCGCGAGGCGGTGAATCTCGCCTCGCCTGAAACGGATCACCGCTGCCCGCATCGAGCTTGACCGCGCTCAATGGGCGCCGCACGCCAAGGCGTATGAATCACACGTCAGGCCAACCGCAAGGAAGCCACGTGTTCCAGATCCGCATCCACGGACGAGGCGGCCAGGGTGTCGTCACCGCGGCGGAGATGCTTTCGATCGCGGCGTTCCGCGAAGGGCGCTTCGCCCAGGCGTTTCCGAGCTTCGGCTCCGAGCGCACTGGCGCACCCGTGGTCGCGTTCTGCCGCCTCGACACGCGCGAGATTCGCTTGCGCGAGCCGATCATGCAGCCCGACGCGCTGATCGTTCAGGACCCGACACTGCTGCACCAGGTCGATGTGTTCGCGGGCCTCGCGCCGGACGGCTATATCCTCATCAATACGAGGCGTACGTTCGATGATCTCGGCTTGGGCGAATTCGTGCGTGGCTTCGGCGCCGGTCACCTGGCCACCGTGCCCGCCACCGAACTTGCGCTGAGGCACGTCGGCCGGCCGGTGCCAAACGCGGCACTGCTCGGCGGGTTTGCCGCCATGTCGGACCTCATCTCAATCGACGCGGTGGCAGCAGCCATCGAAGAGAAGTTCCGCGGCAAGGTGGCCGAGGGCAACATTGCCGCGGCACGCGAGTCCTACCGCCACGTGCGGCGGGCAATTCAAGAAGCGCAAGGAGCCGCGAAGCATGCTCAAGCAGACTGAAGGCTCGCGCGCAGTCGCGGAAGCCGTGGGGCTGTGTCGGCCCGAGGTGATCTGCGCCTATCCGATCTCGCCGCAGACCCACATCGTCGAGGGGCTTGGCGCGATGGTGAAGTCCGGCGCGCTCGCCGCGTGCGAGTTCATCAACGTCGAATCCGAGTTCGCCGCGATGTCCGTGGCAATCGGTGCGTCTGCGGCAGGCGCGCGCGCGTACACCGCAACCGCGTCGCAGGGACTGCTTTTCATGGCCGAGGCGCTCTTCAACGCGTCGGGGCTGGGGCTGCCGATCGTGATGACCGTCGCCAACCGCGCGATCGGTGCGCCGATCAACATCTGGAACGACCACACCGACGCGATGTCGCAACGCGACTGCGGCTGGATCCAGCTCTTCGCCGAGAACAACCAGGAAGCGCTCGACCTGCACATCCAGGCGTTCCGCCTCGCCGAGGAACTGTCGCTGCCGGTGATGGTGTGCATGGACGGCTTCATCCTCACGCACGCCTACGAACGCGTCGACGTTCCGTCGCAGGAACAGGTCGATGCGTACCTGCCGCCTTTCACGCCACGCCAGGTGCTCGATCCGGCCGAGCCGGTATCGATCGGCGCGATGGTCGGCCCGGACGCGTTCATGGAAGTTCGCTACCTCGCGCACGCGAAGCAGATGCAGGCGCTCGACCTCATTCCGCGCTGGGCCGATGAATTCCGTGCGGCGTTCGGTCGCGAGGCGGGAGGCCTGGTGCACAGCTATAGAACCGAAGACGCCGAGACGGTCGTCGTCGCCCTCGGCTCGGTGCTCGGCACGATCAAGGACACGATCGACGACATGCGCGCGCGTGGCGTGAAGATCGGCGTGGTCGGGATCGCGTGCTTCCGGCCGTGGCCGCACGCAGCGGTGCGCAATGCGCTCGCGCGCGCGAAGCGCGTCGTCGTGCTGGAGAAGAGCCTCGCGGTCGGGCTCGGCGGCATCGTCGCCGCCAACGTGCGCACGGCACTGGACGGTCGCAGCACGGCCGTGCATGCGGTGATCGCCGGCCTCGGTGGACGCCCGATCACCAAGGATTCACTCGAGCGCGCGTTCACGGACGCGATCGCCGGCAAGCTCGAGCAGAACACGTTCCTCGACCTCGACCACGCCGTCGTCGATCGCGTGCTTGCGCGCGAGCGCGACGTGCGCCGCAGCGGCCCGATCGCCGAGAACGTGTTGAAGGAAGTTGGGCTCGGCGTAACGCGAGCGGGATAAGGAAGCGCGATGGCCTACCAACCCGTCAAGTTCTACCAGACCGGCACGTTCACCGTCGGCAATCGCCTGCTGCCGCCCGAAGTGCGCGCGGTGCAGGCCAACATGCGGCGGACCAATTCGCTCAACTCGGGTCATCGTGCCTGCCAGGGTTGCGGTGAAGCGCTCGGCGCGCGTTACGCCATCGATGCGGCAATGAACGCCACGTCGAACCAGTTGATCGCCGCAAACGCGACCGGTTGCCTCGAGGTGTTCTCGACACCGTATCCGGAAACGTCGTGGCAGATCCCGTGGATCCACTCGCTGTTCGGCAACGCCGCGGCGGTGGCGACCGGCATCGCGGCCGCGCTCAAGGTGAAGGGACGGCGCGACGTGCGGGTGATCGCCCAAGGCGGCGACGGCGGCACGACGGACATCGGCTTCGGCTGCCTGTCGGGGATGTTCGAGCGCAACGACGACGTGCTCTACATCTGCTACGACAACGAGGCATACATGAACACCGGCGTGCAGCGCTCGTCGGCGACGCCATTCGCCGCGCGCACGGCGACGACCGAGGCGACCGGGCCGGACCCCGGTGCGACGTTCGGCCAGGGCAAGTACGTGCCGGCGATTGCGATGGCGCACAACATTCCGTACGTCGCCACCGCGACCATCGCCGAACTGCACGATCTCGAATACAAGGTCGAGCGCGCGATGCAGATCCGCGGCGCGCGTTACCTGCACGTGTTCGTGTCGTGTCCGCTCGGGTGGGGTCACCCGTCGGAGGACTCGATCCGCGTCGCGCGGCTTGCGAAGGAGACCGGGCTCTTTCCCGTGTTCGAGGCGATCGACGGCGAGGTGGTGAGCGTCTCGAAGATCCGGCGTCGCGTGCCGGTGGAGGAATACCTGAGGCCGCAGCGCCGCTTCGCGCATCTGTTCCAGCCCACTCCCCATCTCGAGGTGATCGGGCGCATCCAGGCGCACGCGGACCGCAACATCCGCAAGTACGGCCTCGTCGACGCAGGGAGCGAATGATGCGCAAGCCCTTCGCGATCACGCTCGACCCGGGCTCCAGCCTGGCGAACCACACCGGAACGTGGCGGACCTCGCGGCCGGTGTACCTCGATCGGCTGCCGCCGTGCAATGCCGGGTGCCCGGCCGGAGAGAACATCCAGGGCTGGCTCGCGCACGCCGAGGCGGGCGACTACGAAGCGGCATGGCGCGTGCTGACGCTCGACAATCCGCTGCCCGCGGTGATGGGCCGCGTCTGTTATCACCCATGCGAGACGGCGTGCAATCGCGCGCAGCTCGACGAGGCGGTCGGCATCAATTCGGTCGAGCGTTTTCTCGGCGACGAAGCGATCAGGCGCGGTTGGCGCTTCGACGCCATCACGGAGCGTAGCGGCAAGCGCGTGCTCGTCGTGGGTGCGGGCCCATCGGGGCTCTCCGCAGCGTTTCACCTCGCACGCGCGGGCCACGAGGTTGAGATCCACGAGGCGGGGCCACTCGCCGGCGGCATGATGCGCTTCGGCATCCCGAAGTACCGCCTGCCGCGCGACGTGCTCGACGCGGAGGTCGCGCGCATCCTCGCGCTCGGCGTCACGCTGCGGCTGAACACGAAGATCGACCGGCTGCTCGACGCGATGAAAGCTGGCCACTTCGACGCGGTGTTCCTCGCGGTGGGCGCGCACATCGGCAAGCGCACGACGATTCCCGCGGGCGCCTCCGCGCGCATCCTCGACGCGGTCTCGTTCCTGCGCTCGATGGAAGGTGAAGACCGGCCGATGCTGGGACGGCGCGTGGTGGTCTACGGCGGCGGCAACACCGCGCTCGACGTGGCGCGCACCGCGAAGCGGCTCGGCGCGACCGAGTCGATCATCGTGTATCGGCGCACGCGCGAGAAAATGCCGGCGCACGATTCCGAGCTCGAAGAGGCGCTGCAGGAAGGCGTGCTCGTGAAGTGGCTCTCGACCATCCGCCACGCGGGCGACTCGTCGATCACCGTGCAGAAGATGGTGCTCGACGAAAAGGGCTTCCCGCAACCGACCGAAGAGTACGAGACGCTCGAGGCGGACTCGCTCGTGCTGGCGCTCGGCCAGGACGTGGACTTGAGCCTGCTCGAAGGCGTGCCGGGCCTGGAGATCATCGACGGCGTCGTCAAGGTCGCGCCGAACATGATGACCGGCTACCCGGGCATCTTCGCCGGCGGCGACATGGTGCCCTCGGAGCGGACGGTGACCGTGGGCGTCGGCCACGGCAAGAAAGCGGCGCGCAACATCGACGCCTGGCTGCGCGGCACGACCCGCGTGGACACGCCGAAGCACGAAGCGGCAACGTTCGACAAGCTCAACCCCTGGTATTACTCGGACGCGCCGAAGACGATGCGACCAACGCTCGATCTGCTGCGCCGGCAATCAACGTTCGAAGAAGTCGTCGGCGGCCTCGACGAGACCAACGCGCTCTTCGAAGCCCGCCGCTGCCTTTCCTGCGGCAACTGCTTCGAGTGCGACAACTGCTACGGCGTGTGCCCCGACAACGCCGTGATCAAGCTCGGGCCCGGCAAGCGGTTCGCGTTCAACTACGACTACTGCAAGGGCTGCGGCCTGTGTGTCGCCGAGTGCCCGTGCGGCGCGATCAAGATGGTGCCCGAGGAGATCTGAACGTTCGTCCTCGGTCCCAGCGGGGACGCGGGCGAACCTGCCTCTACGTGGCATACGTGACCACCACGTTGCCGCAGCGGAAAGCACGCTGGTCGAGAAGCCGCAGGTTGCATCGCTTCGTGAATACCGTGCGTCCACCGCCGAGCGCGACCGGAATGACGACGAACTGGTACTGATCGACCAGGCCCGCTTCGCCGAGCTGCGCCGCTACGCTGCCGCTGCCGAGCACCGTGATGCCCGGCCCGTCGCGCGCCTTGAGGTCACGCACGGCCTGCACCAGCTCGCCCTGCAACAAGTGCGTGTTGTTCCACGTCGGCTGGATCGTCCGCGACGCAACGTACTTCTTCGCGGCATTCATGCCCTTCGCGACGACCGGCATCTGCCGCGCCGCCATCGGCGTCGGCCAGAACGCCTCCATCATCTGGTACGTCTTGCGACCGAACAGCAGCTCGCCGCCTGAGCTCGCGTTCGCGCCGACCCAGTTGGCGAACTCGGCGTCCTCGCGGCCGGCGTGTGCCCAGCTCATGTCGCCGCCGGTATCGGTGAAGTAGCCGTCGATAGAGATCGACTCGAATACGCCCAGCGTTCTCATGAAGTCCCGTGCCCGCAAGGGCCTCTTCGTTGCATCAACCCGGCGGTCCAACCCGCCGGCACCACGTCATCCCTTCGCGAAGCGGTCGGTCGCCCGAAGCAACTCCTGAGCAATGCCGGCGATCTGCGGCAACCCGTCTCCTGCCGCTATCGACGCCCGCGACATTGAAGCTCTGCATGGCCAGAGTCTAGGCCTCACACGGTCGCGAGTTTTGCCTGCCGCGCCACTCACCGGACAGCGTGGTGTTCAAACATTACATCTCCCGATTGTCCGATTCACGCTCGAGACCAGCCGATCTGACGCGGTGCTCAAGAAGGACCGCGACTCAGAAGAACGCGACCGAGCGCGCGCGACCGCTACCGGTCGAGCAGCAGCAGGAAGTCGTTGTGGCCTGGTTGTCGGTGCAGCGGCGCACCTCGCTACCACCGGAGCGCGCCGGGCTGCACCGCGCTACTCGGCGGTGGTGGTATCGATGACCGACGTCACGCGCGAGATCCGATTCGCGGGGAAGCCACCCAACGCGGCGTGCTCCTGAACCAACTCCTCGTTGTGCGCGACGTAGACGCAGTAGATCTTGTCGCCGGTGACGTAGCTTTGCACCCACTGGATCTGCTGTGCCATGCTGCTCAGAATGGTGCATGACTTCAGCGAGATGGCCTTGAGCTCCTGCGGCGACAGGGTTCCGGCGCCCGGAATTTCGCGTTCGATAACGTACTTCGGCATTGCGTCTTCCTCTTTTGATCTGTAGAGCAAACTCGTTGTGGCCCGCCTGCTGGCGGGTCGACTATCGGACCCCGATCGTGGCGGTCGCCGACTTCGATGCCGCATCCACCGGCGCGGCTGGCTTCATCGCTGCCGACGGCGCAGGGCGCTCCTCATCACGGCGCGCGTAGTCCCAGTAGTACAAGCCCCAGATCGTCTGCGTGCGCGCGACGAAGTTGCGAAGCGCATCCGGGCCTTCGGCCGCCTTGGCGCAAGCGCGCCGATCGATCGTGCTGCCCGGGTTGTCGCACTTGTGCTCGGCGATCGCCGCCGTTGGCCAGGACACGATCGCCGAGAGCATCGAACCGACAGCCGCGGCAGGCGCCAAATATCGTTTCATGGTGGTTCCTTTGAAGTTCACGAACGGATGGCGAGACTGTGCACGGCAACGACCGTCGCCGTCCTTAGGTGGCCTGAATCCGCCCTTAAGCGTTCTGAATTCGCTCCGCGGCGCGGTAGAGTTGACGACCACGCGGCACTTTGGCGGCGTGGGTTCAGGGAGAAGAATCGCGTGTCAGCTCCCTATCTTCACGGAAGCATCGAGGTCCGGTTCGCCGAGCGTCAACTGTTGATCGACGGCAAGCCAGCCTCGGTCGGCGCACGCGCGTTCGACTTGCTGGCCGCGTTGATCGAACGCCGCGAGCGCGTGGTTCTGAAGAAAGAGTTGTTGGACCTCGTCTGGCCAGGGCTCGTCGTCGAAGAGAACAACCTGCAGGTGCACGTCACGGCCCTGCGCAAGCTGCTTGGGCCGCGGTCGATAACAACCGTGCCTGGACTGGGATACCGCTTCACGTTCGCTACGGAGCCGCTCGAGCAACCTGCGTCGCCGTCTGGTCCGCCGGGCGGCACCCCGCCGCGGCCGCTGACGACCTTCGTCGGTCGCGAGGCCGAACTCGAGGCACTCGCTCGTCTGCTCGGTTCTTCGCGTCTTCTATCGCTTGCCGGCATCGGTGGTACGGGCAAGACGCGCCTTGCAATCGAGCTCGGCCGTCGGGTCGCGGATCGTTACGCCGACGGTGTCCGATTTGTCGATCTGGCGCCGGTCAACAGTCCGGACCGTGTTGCGACCGAGGTCGCGCGCGCCGCCGGCGCCGTGGAAGAACCGCAGCGCGCCATCGAAGACACGCTCTTGAGACACGTCGCAAGTCGGCAGATGCTCCTGATTCTCGACAACTGCGAGCATGTTCTCGATGCCTGTGCGACGCTGGTCGTGCGTCTTCTGGCGCAATCCGTCCATTTGCAAATCGTCGTCACGAGCCGGGAAGCGCTGGGTGTGCACGGCGAGCAGATCATCGCCGTCCGCCCGCTGTCACTGCCGGCCCCGGGCAGTGGCAGCGAAGGCGCGTTGAAGGCGGAAGCGGTGCAGCTCTTTGTCGGCCGTGCGCGGCTCGTGATGCCCGACTTCGCCGTGAACGACCAGAACGTCACGAGTGTGGTCGAGATCTGCCGTCGTCTCGACGGCATCCCGCTGGCGATCGAACTCGCCGCCGCGCGGCTGCGCGTCCTGTCTGTCGAGGAGATCTGCGACAGACTCGGCGACCGGTTTCGACTGTTGACCGCCGGTCGTCGCGCGATTTCCCGGCATCAGACGCTTCAGGCCGCGCTGCAGTGGAGTTACGAGCCCCTCGCTCCCGACGAGCAGGCGCTGCTGCGACGCGCGTCGGTGTTCGCGGGCGGCTGGACATTGGAAGCGGCGATGGCTGTCGCCGGGCAGGGAGCCGGTGAAATCGACCTGGTGCACCGCCTTGCACGGCTGGTCGACAAATCGTTGATCGTCGTGGAGCACTGCTCCGCCGGGCCGACGCGCTATTCCATGCTCGAGACGGTGCGCCAGTACGCGCAGGAGCGGCTGCAGGAAAGCGGCGAAGCGGTCGCGTACCACGACGCGCACCTGGCGTACTTCCTCCGCTTCGTCGGCGAAGCACATGCTCAGATCGCGCTGCGCTTTGCGGCAACCCTGACGCGCATCGACCAGGAGCTCGCCAACCTGCTGGCGGCGCATGTTTGGTGCGACCAGCCCCACGTTCCCGCCGAGCGAGGGCTCGAGCTCGTAGCCATGCTCCGAAGGTACTGGATCGAGCGCAGCCAGTTCATGCTGGGGCAGCAAATGTTCGAACAGGCCTTGCGCCGACCGGGCGTCGAGCAGCCGACCGGGCAGCGAGCGGAGGCCTTGTTCGCGTTCGGGCAGCACCTGCATCTTGCGGGTCGGAACGCAGAGGCGCTGGCGCCGTTGACCGAAGCGCTCGAGTTGGCGCGCGTCCAGTGCAACAGCAATCTCTGCATCTTGTGTCTTGCGAAACTGTCCGGAACGCACCTGATGCTGGGACGACTCAAGGAGGCGCGCACCTGCGCCGAGGAAGGAGTCGAACTGGCGGGCGCGAGCCGGGCGCGCGGAGAGGTTGCGCTTGCGCTCGATGCGCTGGGCAACGTGTGCCGGGTCGAGGGGCGCTTCGACGACGCGGCGGCCGCCTATGAAAAGGCGAAGTCTTCGGCGCCGGGCGATCTCGGCAACGAGCATGGCTGGACGCGCAATCTCGCGTACGTCGCGATCGGCCAAGGGCGTCTCGAGTACGCACGGCAGCTGCTGGTCGAGTGCATCGGCATGGGGCGCCGATACGACGCGCAGCCGCGGGCGCACCGTGACCTGGATGTCGCGATGTATCTCGCCGCGGCGTACGGCGACTCGACGCGCGCAGCGCGCATTCGCGGTGCCGTCCACGCGGGAGCGGATCGCGCCGGCGTCGCACGCGACGCGCTCGACGATCCCTTCTTCGCAGCGCTACGCGAAAGGCCGCGTCAGACGCTAGGCGAGGCGGCCTACGAGGCCGCGTGGAGCGCCGGATATGCCGTGGACATCACTGCAGCGTTCGACGACGTGCTCGCCTGGCTCGACGGACCGGTCAGCCAGGTCGGCCAGGAGTCGGCGTGAGCGAAATGGTTGACGCCTAGCGAGCGCTCAGGATCAATGCGGTCGCCAGCGAGCGTACTGCGAACTCAGAGGACTCTGAGCGCCGCGTGCGCGACCTCCTCGCCCCACTCCTGAACAAAGTGGCCACCGTCGGCCACTTCATAGGGAGGCGGGCAGCCGCGGATGATTTTCGCCATCGAGCGCATTACGGCCGGGCCCAGCACCGGGTCCTTCATGCCGATCGCCATGAAGGTCCTTCCCGCCCACTCGGTGCGGAACCAGTCGCGCGCGCGGCGCGACAGTGCCGCACCCTCGGCATCAGGGTGGTCAGGCACCAGATTCGGAAAGCGCCGCACTCCGCCCTTGAACGACGCGTCGGGATACGGCGCGTCATAGGCAGCTGCTTAAACGTCCTGTCGGCGTCGCGCGGTCCCTCGTCGAGGTAGTGGACGCGCAAGCCCTAGTACCCCTGGAGATCGCTGGTGTAGTGCGGCGCGAACGGATAACCCGGCAGGTTTGCGAAACGATCGTCAGGTGTGCGCAGAACG
>Ga0326726_10005878_pt1 | contig 11079 bp, 11 predicted proteins | sample MHFenrmetagenome_2_FD_207603 | JGI IMG/M metagenome (GOLD analysis project Ga0326726, IMG submission 207603) | Lab enriched peat soil microbial communities from Michigan Hollow, Ithaca, NY, United States - MHF15MN | ecosystem: Environmental > Terrestrial > Soil > Wetlands > Peat | place: USA...
ACCTGTCACTGGGTCTCTTCAAGAAGGATACGAACCTCTACGACAGTTCTTCGGACCTTTTCAGCAGCGATCCCAAGGCAGTAGAGTGGGGGGAGAGCCTGTTTCGGTATTATAAAGAACGGTCGACGAGGCTTGATATTGCTGCTTTATTCGAGGGGAATTGAGGCAGAAAAATCTCCGGAACGTGTCAGTGTGCGGACGGATCATTTTCCATTATCCCGATTACATTTCCCTCCGGGTTCCTGAAATGCGCCTGATACCCCAGTATTGGTTGCTTCGGGACAACGATGCTCCCCCCGGCTCTGGTAATCTTTCTGAGACACTCGTCAACAGAATCGACCTGTGCGGTTACCAGAACCCCAGAATCGGGGCGGTCCTTTATCATCGCAATACCTCCATTAATTCCCGGTTCACTGTTCTTTCCGGTTGAGATCAGCCAGTAATCCACAGTGCCTTCCCATTTCTGGATGGACCAGCCGAGAACTTTTTTATAAAAATCTGCAACCCGTTCCGGGTTATCCGCAGGGATCTCGAAATGCACAACTCGCGACATGAGATGTCACTTATTCGTGATTACGTGGAATTGTGTGAAAAAACTTCCCATTGGGGGAATTTTTAACCGTGATAACAAAAGTGACAGGATAAAAATCGAACTTTCCTATCCAAATTGAACGTGCGTGGATTCGAATTGAAATTCCATTTTTTCCCATCCTTGCATTACTGCTTATACCGGAAGATACAAAAGCAGGTTTTTTTATCGCGTCCAGTGAATGGATATCCGGATAACATCCTGAAGCAAGAAAGAAATGAAATTCCTGGTGATCATGGGCAGCCTGAGGAAGGGAAATACCGATCGTGCAGCAGAACGGATACGGGAAATCCACCAGTCATACGGGCCGGTAGAATTTGAGTATTTCTGGCCGCTGGAGGAGAACCTCGGGTTCTGCCGCCGATGTTTTGCCTGCATATCACAAGGTGAGGAGAAATGCCCGGTCAAGGATTCAGCGCCTGCAATCGAACAGAAGATGCGGGACGCTGATGGGGTAATCTTTGCTTCACCGGTATACGGGATGAATGTCAGCGGTCCATTCAAGGTATTCGTTGATCGTTTCGCCTATATCTTCCACCGTCCGAGGTTTTTTGACAAGAAAGCACTACTCCTCACCACTACCGGAGCCGTCGGGGGCGGTGATGTTCTTAAGTACCTGCGTCTCGTCGCAAAGATATGGGGCTTTGAAGTCGCAGGTGAGGCCGGTCTGATAACACCGCCGGGAAAAATTCCCGAATATCGGCAGCGCGAGAACGAGGAAATCTGCACACGGGCCGCAGCACTATTCCATGCTGCACTAGGCTCCCGTGCAGGAAAAGCCCCGGTCTCAATGATGTAATCATCTTCCATGCATAGCGGGGATCCTTTGGGGAACTGCGGGAACAGGCCCCGGTGGACTACGAGTACTGGAAGGCCAAGGGTTGGCTTGAACCGGGAGTCCGGTATTATGCCAGAGTTCCTGTCAACCCCGTCAATACTGTGATCGGACTGTTCGTGGAATATATGACCAAGCGACAGAGCCGAAAAGACTCTGCTGCAAAATAACCGGCAAAACAAGGTACAGTGAATCTGATGATATGGCAGGTACCTGACATACGAAGTCAGGATCTTAACGGAGCCTGATATGGGCCCTGATTGGCTCTTTTTGAGCGTAGAGCCGGAACAGGTTGCGTAAAATTGTGAATTACAACATCTTGTTTTGGAATTACCTCCATATTGTAGTTTTTCTTCAAAATACGGGATAATTTTGCTCTAAAAATAACCCTATCAGACCCTTTTGGTTGGCAGATCTCAAATGGGAGCGACTGCAACTACCGATCAGGGGAAAAAACCCCTATTTTGATCTTCAATAGATAATGTGAAAACACACATGCTCTTTTGGACTAATGGCTCAAAACGGCAATCAGTACTCAATTCGGACATATTAGATTTTTTGCCCGTTCCCGGTAACCGGTCTTATTGGGACACTTTTGATTACATATTTTCAGATAATTGATATGCGGGCGTAGAATCTGAAATAACGGAATTAACTTGGAGAAAAACCGGCCTGTTTAAACCTGTTTGAATGGCTGATCTCATGAGGGATCATCCATACCTGTATACCAGACAAAAGAACACCTGTTTTGATCCTGGACCCCTGATTACCGTCGATACTGAGGATATCCGTAAAAAGATATTGAGCATCCGTTATACGGAATGGAAATAACACGGATTTTCAAAAGGCACCTTGCATCATCTAAAGATGAACGGCGGGGAGGATCAACCTTTCACCCTGAATAAGCATGTGATGACGGGGGCTTGATCAATAGGATCAATCAGCTACTCAACGTGGCTCATCGGTTAATCTTACGGGAATGATTTGGGAAAAAACGGGAGGGAGGAAATTGTGTGAAGGGAGAATGAGTGAAGAGGACGTGGATAGCAAAAAAATGTGATCATACTGCCGGTCCTTGTGGGACCGGTTGCGGCTCACCCTGGTCGTAAACAAGCGCGAAGTACCGGGCGGTGAAGATCATGAAGACCGTGTTCACGATGAGGACGAGGACCCAGCCGATGAACGGGATAAACGACAGGATACCGGTAATGACGGCATAGATGAGCATAGCAATGACGAACCCGATGAGGAGAATGATATACGAGAGCCATCCCATGGTCCTTATTGGCGTAAGGATCGCTGAAAACCGGATCCCTTCGCGGATGCTTCCCGTACGGGCGAACCGGACTGCACCAATGATCCCGAAGAGCATGACGATCACAAAGAGGACGAACCCCACGAGTATGAGCAGAAGCACAAGGAGCAGGAAAGTGATATTCGGCATAGCGGTTCTTTTGGTGGAAAGGAAGCTTGCGACAGCGACAGCGACACCTGCAGCTATCACGATGACAAGGGGCAGGAGCCAGAGGAGCCATACGACTGCGAGCTTGACGCCATCGACAAATAGATCTATCCAACCGGTGAAGTCGGGAGCCGGTTTTGCTCCCCGGTAGATCCGGACAACATACCCCGAGATGAAGAACGAGAGGATGAAACCGAGGCCGGCAAGGAGAGCGATACGGCCCCACGGGATTGCACTCCAGTTCATCGCGGTGCCGGTCATGATTTTCTTCGGATCAAGGTGAACTGGATGAGCGAGAAGGGGAGGGCGAAGAGGATGAAGATAGCCCACCGTGTCCATTTTCCTACGAGCCGATATCCATAGAATGATCACGTGAGATTAAGGTATATCAAGTATTGTAATGTTGGAGTCTTACTCAAAGAATCCGCAATCGATTGTTAATAGACCGTTCATGGACTATGATACCAGTGAAGTAAAACAGGGATCCCATATTTCAAACCATTAAGGCGGGAGATTTCGGACAATTAAAAAGACGCATACTCAAGTTTCAGAAATTGTTCACATCGGGAAAGAAGCGAACGATATAGAGGATGAACCATTAGAAACGGGAAATGTTCAGATTTTCAGGAATGAGGAAAAGGAGAGATTAGAGATTATTGAGATGAGGCAATATGAAGCGGAAAAAGCTGGTGTAAGTCGAAGGGCATTAAAATATATCAAAGATAGGATACGGAGTGGAAAGAGGATTAATTTTATGGCGAGGGCTTTTTACCAGATTGGTTATCAGGTTGATGGATTAAAGATGAAAAATCCAAATTTGCAGATTATGACAATAACAAGAATAAAGCCAATACACATTACCAGCAAAAGACAACTATAAGGGATAAATTATATATTATGTAACCACAAAGGGGTAACATAAAATGAACCAGATAATACATTCATATAACATCTATCCAATCGACGAAGCACCATCCAAGAGTGCAGAGGTTTTTTATCGTGAATGGATGAAAAAAAATGACGGAAAAATACCAACTGTTCACCGAAATGATCGAGAGTTCATATGTGATCTTTTCCGGCATGATGTGAAAATCCGCGAAAAGTTGAAGGAATTTATTGCCGAAACACCAGCTAAAGAAAAATTATTTAATCTCTTTTTTTAATTTCAAGCCGAATTATACAGAAAAGATGAGAACTTACAAACGGGGCTCAATTTGGGCTTATTTTCTTAAACAATTCACAATATACTTACAGGCACTTCTGACAGTTTCGCGATTTACTAAGATAAAAAAGAGGCTTTTTTTGAGTGGTTTGAATAAGAGAAGGTGAGGGTTCAAAATTTTTAAGATATTTATAACCCACTATGTAAGTGCGAACATCCGGATTCGAATTTCTTTTCCGCCATTTCCCCTACCAAAATCCCAGACATATGGCCTTGCAGAAATATCCTTGAAAATCCATCACAACCCTTATTATTCCTCTCGCCCCATTATACTCAAGCACTTTTAGAATTGTGCTGACAGATGTAAGTCCGACGTGCTTCACCGCACGGCCTCAACCAAGGCTTTGGGATTACAGGGAGTCAGTAAAATACTCGACTTTTCTGGACTTACACAGTTAAGGAGGCTATAGTATGGCACGAATGCATGCTCGAAGAAGAGGCAAGTCATGCTCTGTCCGCCCCTACCGGAAACAGGCACCTGCGTGGTCCAACACGGACGCAAAGGCCATCACCAAAGTGATCCTAGATCTCCGCAAGGAAGGCGCATCGGGCAGCAGGATCGGACTGGTCCTGCGGGATCGCTACGGCGTCCCGGATGTGAAACTTGCCCTCGGTAAGCGTATCGGGGATATTTTAAGAGAGAACAAGGTTGCGTCCGAGATCCCTGAAGATCTCCGCGATCTCATGAGCAAGGCGCTCGGGCTGCGCAAGCACCTGGGCGAGAACAAGAAGGATCTGCACAACAAGCGGCAGTTGCAACTCATCGAGTCCAAGATCCGTCGGCTTGTGAAGTACTATGTTGGAAGCGGGAAACTGCCGAAAGACTTCATCTACAAGCCGGAGACCGCAGAAATTCTGCTGTCCAGATAACGTTCAATAGTCGTTTCGGATACTCATGTCACTTGAAGCCCTCGCAGAAACCGTCGCAGAACAGATACGGCGGCAGGAGTTTATCGAGCTCTATGCACATCATGATGCAGACGGCATAGCTGCCGGCTCGATTCTCTGCCACGCGATGCTGCGTGCGGGTATCCGCTTCCGCATGAAAGTCCGCCAAGAAGTGACTCCTGCTGATCTGATTAGTGACGGTGACTCCGCTCACCTGCTCTGCGATCTCGGGGCAGGGATGGATGACCTTCCCAAGGACACGATGGTTGTCGATCACCATCTTGCGGTGTTTGAGGGGGTATTCCACGCAAACCCGAGGCTGGCAGGAATTGACGGTGATGGCGAACTGTCCTCTGCGGGAATGGCATACATCATCGCCCAGAAGATGGGGGACAACCGCGATCTTGCAGGGCTCGTGATACCCGGCATCATTGGTGACGGCCAAGAAATAGCCGGCAAGAATCTCGAGATCTTTAACGATGGCATCGCAAACGGCATCATTGTCCCGGACCGCGGCATTACTCTCCCGGGGAGGGATATGGCTGAACGGTGGTACATGGCAACCAGCCCGTACCTTGACGGGATCAGCGGCGGGGAACAGATTATTGCAGATTTCATCGAAGAGGCGCAGGATCAGGCACAGGGTGAGAACAGCAGCCGGCTTGATGTCCTGCTTTCCCGGGTAGTGCTTGAAGCGGCCCCGGATACAACCTATGCAAGCCTTCTGGAGATCTATGGTGATACCTACCATCTCCAGCGCGAGGTCATTGAAGACGCTCACGCACTCACCGCCGTTATTGATGCCTGCGGGAAAGCCGGGCACGGCGATCTTGGGGCAACAGTCTGCCTGCGATCATCCCATTACCTTGAACAGGCATGGGAAATTGCTCGGCAGCACCGCGTGAAAGTGATCGATGCAGTTAAAAATGTCCATCCTGACGAGGCTTCAGTCAATGTATACGAAGTGCACGACGTTACTCTTCCCAGCGATGTCGCAGATATCCTTGCACGCGATCGTGTGAGCTCCCGTCCGGTGCTGGTATATGCGCATTCAGGCGACTCCTGCCGGATTTCAGTCAGGTGCCCTGCCGGTATAACTACTGACATTGGACCGACGGTACGTGAGATTGCCGCTGCCTGCGGGGGGAACGGGGGCGGCCACACCCGCAGGGCAGGAGCAACAATTCCCTCCGGAAAGATGGGGATATTTTCCCGGAGCTGGCAGGAGGCGTTTGCGTTATGATGCAGATCCACGGCAAGATCACGACCGTGCACAGGAATGCGGCATGTGTTGCAGCAGCATTAAAACCGGATAACCTCAAAAGCCTGACTACAACCGCTGAGGATGATCGCGTAACGACGACGATCACCGGGACACAGATAAGGACGGTCATTGCATCGGTTGACGATTATCTTATGAATCTGGCAATATCTGATGATGCATGTTCGGTTATTTCGCAGTGATAGCACATCCCCGGTCAGGAACCCCCTGAACAGGCAACACGGAACATGCCGTTGTCTGAAGAGAATACCGGAGAAAGATTTCTCCAGGTGATACCATGGCAAAGAAAAAACAGGTTGGAAGAAGAGTAGAAGGCTGGAAAGCCAAGAGCTGGTTCAAGGTGCACGTCCCTGACAACCTCGGGAAGGCGTACATCGGTGACACCATAGCAAACGATGCTGAAAGCGTTGTCGGCAGGATCATGCAGGCAACGCTTGGCGAGATCACCAATGATTACGCAAAACAGCACGTCAAGATGAGCTTTAAGATTGCATCCGTGACCGGTGATGCGGCATATACCGAATTTGTCGGCCACGAAGTAACCAGGGACTATCTCCGCTCGCTTGTGAAGAGGCGGAGCTCCCGCGTGGACTGCCAGGTCCCGATCCTGACAAAGGACGGCAAGAAAGTGCGGCTGACCATCAGCTGCTACACGTTTGCCCGTGCAAACATTATGCAGGAGCACGCAATCAGGAAAGTGATTACCGATACTATTGCTGCGCAGGCAGCGGCATGGGACCTGACCACGCTCCTCAATGGGATCGTATCCGGAGAGATCTCACGGGATCTCTTCAGGGCGGTCAAGACCATTTATCCGACACGCAGGGTCGAAATTATCAAGTCCAAAGTTGAGCCGGTCGCCGCCCGGATCTCCACGGCATAAAACGATTTTTCTTTTTTTCCCTTGTGGATATTCAACAGCAAATGATTGGCAGTAATTTTAATTGGCAAGGGTTCTCCATTTTTACACTCTGCATATCATGAGGTAAATGCAGGATTTTATTTGTTTTAACAAAACAGAATCCCGGTGCAGGGATCTTCGTTCCCGCACCATGCTCCTCCCTCCGGTAAAATGGCAGTCTTGTGTAACTCGTTTTTTCAGATTTTTACCAGTCTACCAAGAAACATAATTAGTCCTGGCATCCAACCATTCACATACGAATGACCGCCAACAGGATCCTCTTTGTCGTACTCGACGGCATTTCCGATCGCCCCTCTCCGGCGCTCGGAGGGCTTACTCCCCTTGCTGCAGCAAAAAAACCCGTTCTTGATCGTCTCGCAAAGGAAGGGATCTGCGGTATTATGGATACTATTGCTGCCGGAGTCCGCCCGGGGTCAGATACGGCACATCTTGCGCTGCTGGGCTACGACCCATATAAATATTATACCGGAAGGGGTCCCCTCGAATGTGAGGGTACCGGCATACATATGGAACCGGGAATGATCGGGTTCCGCTGTAATTACGCGACCATTTCCCGGGAAGGTATCATCACCGATCGCCGTGCAGGAAGGATCCATGACACGACACAATTGAGCATGGCACTTGCAGAGAGAGTAGATCTCTCAAAGTATGGTGTGGAGTTTGCCTTCCGTTCCGGTGCGGGTCACCGTGCGTCGCTTGCTTTCAGGGGGGAGGGGCTTGGGCATTGCGTCTCTTCCAATGACCCTAAAAAAGAGGGTGTATCCCCGCTTGCCGTGCAACCGTTGAAACAGACTGCTCCCGATGAAAAGACGGCTGCAGTCTGTAACGAGTTCGTCCGGCAGGCAACTGGGATCCTCTTTGATCATCCTCTCAATAAAGAACGGGTAAAAAAAGGGTTGAACCCGGCAAATATCGTCCTGATGCGGGGAGCCGGTGAGATGGGACATTTCGAACCGTTCTTAAAAAAATACGGTATTTCAGGAAGTGTGATCTCGGCTGCGAGCCTGATCACGGGCATTGGCAGTGCCGTGGGGCTTACCCGTGTACCTGTCACGGGGATCACCGGGTCGCAGGACAGCAATATCCAGGGCAAGATTACCGCAGCGATAAACGAGTTGAAAAATAAGGATTTTGTCTTGGTCAACATCAAGGGAGCAGATGAGTCCGGGCACGACGGGTTAGCAGAGCAGAAGCGTAATTTTATAACAAAAACCGATGCTGCCCTTGCCCCGCTGCTGGATCTTCCTGACTGCATTATTGTGATCTGTGCCGATCATTCCACGCCGTGCACGATCAGAGATCACAGTGCTGACCCGGTACCGGTGCTGATCCACGGCGACGGCGTCCGTATCGATGATGTCACGGGCTTTGACGAGTACCGCTGTTCTAGAGGGGGGCTCAACCGGATAACCGGCGCAGCCCTCCTTCCCATAGCACTCGACCTGATCAACAAGGCTCATAAATTCGGGGCATGATGAGAACTTCGAGGGAACGATGAAAGAGAGAGCCGTAAAAAACTGGCATAAGCACTGCCTGCTCCCTGACGGGACAGAGCTGCAGGAACACAGTATCAAGACAACCAGAAATATCGTTGTCGGGGAGTTCTGCCAGATAGATTTTGGGCTGAGGGGTGCAGATGTCTATGTCGGTGAATCCTCGAAGATTCGCGAGTATGTCTGGGCGAGCGGGGACGTGCGGATCGGAAACTGGTGCGAGGTCGGGAACGATGTAATCGCCAAACAGGATGCGTACATAGGCGAAGGAGTGAAGATTGCCGGCAAACTGGTCGTCACCGGAACTCTCGACATCGGGGAGAAGGTTGAGATCAAGGAGGGATTCGAAGCAAAAGGTGACGTGGAAATAAGAAACCCGATGCCGGTGTTCATGTTCATCATAATCTACTTAATGACCCTGCTGAGGATCGAGAACGAGAAAGAGCTGGATCGGATCCTAGATGACCTGTTCTCAGAGGAAGAGGAAAGAAGGGAGATCCCACTCATGATTCCTGCCCGTTCAAAACTGAACCTGAGGTTTTTTTCCGTCCCGTCCACCATGAAAATCGGGAAAGGGTGCCGGCTGCATGGCAATATACGTGCGGGGTCTATCGATGTCCAGCAGAACTCGGTTGTTTTCGGGAGTCTCAGGGCAAAATACCGTATCACGGTGGTGGACGGTGTTACCATTCATGGCAATGTCGAGAGCGGCAGTACCGTTTATGTAAAGAAAGGGGCGCATATACTGGGGGACGTCATAGCAAAATCCATCGTGCTTCATGAAGATGCAAAGATTGATGGGACGATTGAGGCTCCGCACGGAATGCGGATCGAGCGCGATACATGAGAGCTGCTGAGATTCTCGGGATAGGTGCGGTCAGGTTTATCGAACCGGATTTTGCATCCCTTACTAACGGCAGGTTTAACGCAGTCCTCGCTGAGACAAGGACTGATGAAGGTCGCCTCCTGCTTGATGAGCATGAAGAGCCGCTGGCGATGGCATTTCATGGACCGGACGGATGGATTGCAGGTTCATTCCTGTGCAGGAATCCCTCGGTTGCGCTTATTGAACTCTTCGAGAACGTGAACGGAGAGATCTTCCAGGAGGAACGGGCCGTCTGGGCAGGGGCAGTACGCGAGGAGTTCAGCACTGCGCTGGCTGCAAAGATTCTCCCTTCGATTGACGATCTGAATCCCATGCGGCATGGAATCCTGAAAAATCTCATCAGTGGCACGTGGGGAAACAGCACGGGTGAGACCTGCATTGACTGCTGTTGCGGGTCGGGGGTTGGTTCGGCAGTACTGCGTAACCTTGGGTTTTCCCCCCTTTCCTATGACAACGATGAGTCCCTCCTCTCCCGTGGCCTTACCGAAAAGCGGCTGCTCCCGCACGAGACGATGTGGATCGACGCAACCATTGCATCCAGGTACATTAAACCCGTACAGAAAGGTGTCGTGATCATGGCCGGGGAGTTCAACATCTTCAACCAAGAGATGTGGGAATCGATCATCGGGGAATTGTGCTCGATTACGCAGGAAACGCTGATTACCGTAGGGACTGAGAAGGAGGCGGGGCTTGTTCAGGAGTGGGGGTCGGGCATGGACAGAGTTGTTGATGTGAAAGAGAATCCTGTCGATCCTATCTATGATCGCTGGGTCTGCCGGGTTCTCCCATAGGGGCGGTTCCCGGGAACATTTTTCTTAATTGCGTTCGCCGGCTGTTATTAATGAAAAAAATACTGGTGTGCAGCCCCAGTATATCTTCTCCTGCTCTTGGAAAGAGTGTTGAAAGTTATCCGCTCCCGAGATACCGCTGGAGCCATTGTACCGCTTCAGCTGCTGCCATGCTCACGTACGGATCCTGATCATAGAGCTCAATGTGGTTGTGGGTTTCGATCCAGACAAGCTCCTTGGGTTCGAGTGCAGCATCATACGCCTGCTGGGCGAACTCGGGGAGGAGTGCGGTATCCTTTGTGCCGTGGATGAACAGGATAGGCGTCGGTGCTACGAGAGGGGCGTGGACAATGGAGTTATAAAGGAAATACGGTTCAAAAGATGAAACCGTCATCTTCTCGGACCAGGTGGGGGCGTCTGACCGGTGAGTGCGATCATAATAGGAGTAGGCCTCTTTGATAGGCATAACTGCCATCGGGACCTCTGCGGAGATTCCCTGGGAGATGGTGGGTATATATTGCACGTTGCCTGTGCGGTACTCTTCCATGACCAGCTCATTTACCTGCTCCCTGAACCTGGCGAACCCTTCTACGCCCATGAACCGCTGGAACGTCCCTCCGATACTGTACCCTCCCGCTATGGCGACCACTGCTTTCACTTTCCGGTGGCGTGCAGCGGTGGAGACAGCAAATCCCCCTCCCATGCATACGCC
>Ga0326726_10005879_pt1 | contig 11079 bp, 10 predicted proteins | sample MHFenrmetagenome_2_FD_207603 | JGI IMG/M metagenome (GOLD analysis project Ga0326726, IMG submission 207603) | Lab enriched peat soil microbial communities from Michigan Hollow, Ithaca, NY, United States - MHF15MN | ecosystem: Environmental > Terrestrial > Soil > Wetlands > Peat | place: USA...
GTCATCGCCGCCCAGATGTGTGTCGCCGTTGGTGGCAATGACCTCGAAAATGCCATCGTGCAGCCTGAGAATCGAAATATCAAACGTGCCGCCACCCAAGTCGTACACCGCGACTATGCCGTTCTTTTTTTTGTCGAGGCCGTAAGCCAGCGAAGCCGCGGTCGGCTCGTTGACCAGGCGGAGCACGTCCAATCCCGCAATGCGGCCGGCATCCTTTGTCGCCTGCCGCTGGGCATCATTGAAGTAGGCAGGAACCGTGATAACCGCTTTCGTAACCGGGCCGGCGAAAAACCGTTCTGCGTTCCGCTTAAGTTGACGAAGGATAAACGCAGAAATCTCCGGCGGAGTGTAGGTCCGCTCACCCACCTTGATACGCAGCACTTCCCCAGCTTGGAGGTCGTCGGCCAGGCGGAACGGGAAGAACTTCAGTTCTTGCTGGACGTCCTCAACCCCGCGTCCCATCAGGCGTTTCACCGAATAGACGGCCCGCTCCGGCGTCTCGATCAGATACTTACGTGCCGCATTGCCGACCACGATCTGATTCTTCTCGTCCAGCGCCACCACGGACGGCACGAGATTCAGCCCGTCCTCGCCCGGAATGACCGCAGGGGAGTCTCCCTGCATGTAGGCCACCAGCGAATTCGTGGTGCCGAGATCGATGCCGACAATGTGGTCAGTAGCCATCAGCACTTAGCATTTAGCACCTAGCATTTAGCACTTAGCCAACCCAACTTCACCGCGGCTGAATGGGTTTGGCTAAATGCTAAGTGCTAATTGCTGCCTTCCAGCGCTTCATTCACATCCCTTACCAGGTTGCGGATGTAGTTCCTGCGATTCAGCACATCCACCATATGGTCGCGGATCTTGCGGCGCTCTTCCTCTGTCCCACTGTCCACCGCTTTGTCCCATTGGTTCCAATCTGCCCTGAGTTCCTGGAACAGGGCGTCAAATTTTTCTTCGAGCGAGAGCTTCGCTTTGCCGATTTCTTCCAGCAACGCCGGATCGTCTTCGCCTGATTTCTTCTGCGCCCGAAGTTCTTCCAGGTGTAGGTTGAGCTCGAAAACTTCCTCCAGCAGATCCGCGGGCACAACCTGCTTCTTCAACTCGCCGGAAGCCCGCGCCTGCTCGGTCGCCTGCTTGGATTGCTCTTCGAGTTCCACCCCTTCCAGGCGCAGCAGGTAGGCCGTGCGCTTGATCGGGTCCTTCAACGTGCGGTAAGCATCGTTGACCATTGAACTCTGTTCCAGGCTCCAGGTACGTTCCTGGGTTTCGGCTTGGGCAAACACGTCGGGATGAAGCCGGCGGCTGAGCGCATAAAACTCTTTTTCGAGCACCGCCGTATCCAAATTGAGTTTCCGCGGGAATCCGAAGAAGGTGAAGTAGTCCACCGGAACCGGGGGTTGGACTTTGCCGCACGCGCTGCAGAAATGCCGGGCCCGCATGGTGCCACACGACCAGCAACTGGAGGTCGCATCTCCCGGCATGATCACCGACGATTTGGATTGCGCATTCGCCATACAAAGTTCGGGGCGGGCGCACGGCCCGCCCCTTTGACTCCCATTGCGGGCCGATCTGCCCGCATCGCAGGCGGCGGACAAGAGCGTCCGCCCCACAAAATCATGCGGAGAACGAACTGCCGCAGCCGCAGGACTTCGACGAATTCGGATTCACGAACACGAAGCCCTGCTGCATCAGGGTTTCCTGGTAATCCAGAATCATCCCGTGCAGATAGATAAACGACTTCGGATCCACGAAAACCCGCACGTCTCCAAACTGAAACACGCGGTCGCGTTCGCGAGGTTGCGTGTCGAAACGGATGTTGTAGCTCAGCCCCGAGCAGCCGCCGCCCTGCACGCCCAGACGAAGACCGCCCTGCTCGACGGAAATGCCTTCCTTCTCCATCGCCGAACGGATCTTCGCGATCGCCTTGTCGGTGACCTGAATGCCCTTGGCCGGGGCCGTGGCGGTTTTGACGGCTTCTTCCATGCTATTTGCTGCGAGCTTCGAGCTCCGGGCTGCGAGCAACCTAGTTTCTGGCTACCGCTTTGGAGCGCCTGCTCGAAGCTCGTAGCCCGAAGCTCGCAGCGGTTCTACTGCGCTGCCTGCACCCCTACGGGCTTGGCTGCTTCCTGCTTCTTCTTCCAGTCGCCGATCGCCGCCCGGATGGCGTCTTCCGCCAATACGGAGCAGTGAATCTTCACCGGCGGCAACGAAAGCTCCTTGACGATCTCGGTGTTCTTGATCTGCAAAGCCTCGTCGATGGTCTTGCCCTTCACCCACTCGGTGGCGAGCGAGGACGAGGCGATGGCCGAGCCGCAGCCGAAGGTCTTGAACTTCGCGTCTTCAATGACGCTGGTTTCAGGATTCACCTTGATCTGCAGCTTCATGACGTCGCCACACTCCGGCGCGCCCACCAGGCCCGTCCCCACATCCGTGCTGGCCTTGTCCATCGACCCCACGTTGCGTGGATGGTTGTAGTGATCAATCACTTTATCGCTGTATGCCATTTCAATCTCCTCACCGCATTTTCAAAATTAAGAACTCTTAGTGCGCTTCTGCCGCCCACTTCACGTTCTTCAGATCGATGCCTTCTTTGGCCATCTCGTAGAGTGGCGACAGTTCACGCAACCTCTCGACCGTCTCAATCACCCGGTCCGCCACGTAATCCACTTCCGCCTCGGTGTTGAAGCGGCCGATGCCGAAACGGATCGAACTGTGGGCCAGGTCGTCACCTGTCCCTAAAGCTTTTAGAACATAAGACGGCTCCAGCGTTGCCGAGGTGCAGGCCGAACCGCTCGAAACCGCCACATCGTTGATGCCCATCAGCAGCGACTCACCTTCGACATATGCGAAGCTGATGTTCAAGTTGCCAGGCAGGCGGTGCTCGGTCGAGCCGTTGATATAAACCTCGTCCAGCCGTCCCATAATCTTGTCGCGCAGCCGGTTGCGCAGGCCCGCGATCTTGACGGACTCCTGCGGCATCTCTTCCATTGCGATGGCGCAAGCCTTACCCAGTCCGACGATGCCGGGAACGTTCAGCGTTCCGGAGCGCATGCCGCGCTCGTGCCCGCCGCCGTCGATGATCGGGACCAGTTGCACGCGCGGATTCTTGCGCCGCACATAGAGCGCGCCCACGCCTTTCGGCCCATACAGCTTGTGCGCGGTGATGGACGCGACATCGATGTTCATCTTGTTGACGTCCACCGGCACCTTGCCAATGGCCTGTACCGCGTCGGTGTGGAAAATGACGCCGCGCTCTCGGCAAATCTTGCCAATCTCTGCCAGCGGCTGCAGCACCCCAATCTCGTTGTTGGCCGCCATGATCGACACCAGGATGGTTTTGTCGTCGATGGCACGCTTTAGATCGTCGAGATCGACCAGTCCGTCCTTCTGCACCGGCAGATAGGTGACGCGGAAACCATATTTCTCAAGATGCTTGCAGGTATCGAGCACGGCCTTGTGCTCGGTGACCGCGGTGATGATGTGGTTGCCCTTCTCGCGATACATTTCGGCGACGCCCTTGATGGCCAGGTTGTCGCTCTCGGTTGCGCCCGAGGTGAAGATGATCTCTTTTGCAGTCGCTCCGATCAGCTTGGCGATGCGCTCGCGCGACAACTCGACGGCCTCTTCCGCCGCCCATCCGAACGGGTGATTGCGGCTGGCGGCGTTGCCGAACTTCTCCGTGAAGTAAGGCAGCATCTCTTCGAGCACCCGCGGATCCAGTGCCGTGGTCGCATGGTTATCCATGTAGATAGGCAGCTTGATCCCGGTGGGGGTGGTGCGCTGCTCAGTGGCTGGGGTTGCAGTCTTTACATCCGTACTCATGATTACTTTTCTCCTATATCGTCCAACGCCGGCTAGCCGCCGCGTCTACACAATCGTGACTAGTTCCGCCGGCTTCTTGATCTCAATCGTCTCGGGCTCTTCTCGCATGTGCGAAATCTTGATTCTCTTCAACACCTGCTCGATGCTCTCATTCACCTTGCGCAGCGGTTCGCGAATCGTGCAGCGATCGGTCTGGTCGCATTCGCCGCGCACCGTGACGCACGACGTAATGAAGAGCGGCCCGTCAATCGCCTGGATCACTTCAAACGCCGAAATCGTGTTCGGGTCGCGCGCCAGCGTATAACCGCCGTTGATGCCGTGTTGCGACCGCAGCAGACCCGCTTTTGCCAGCCGTTGCAGGATTTTCGCCAGAGCCTCCTGGGGTATCCCGTAGGCTTCGGCCACGTCCTTGGCGCTACATGAGCCCTTAGGCGCACGCTCGGCCAGATGCTTCATGGCCATCAGTCCGTAGTCGGCTTTCTTGGTAAGCTTGAGCATCCCGGAAACCCGATCCTTTGAGTCGGATAAAACTCCGACTGTTTCAGTCGCATTTCAATTCTAGCTCCAACCCAGCCTTCCCGCAAGTCCGATCAGTCAATTGCCTGATTTCACAACCGAACGGCAAACTGTGACAGGTGAGTGGTTTAGCGGTGAGGCCCGCCGGGTAAGGGGTCCATCGATCGGGGGGTACTTGACATCCTCAGCCAGCGGTCTAAAATACCGCCATTTTCCGGCGAGAGCGAAATCCGGCTCTCGGGAACGCGAGCCTGCCGGGAATTTATGACGACGAGCCAGCCGCCTCAGCCCTCTTCCAAGGTCAGCCCGCAGCTGTGTAAACATCCTCGGGTGCAGATCGTCGCCCGCGATGAAGACGCCGAGTACGTGGAATGCAAAGAGTGCGGCGACGTCTTCGAGTCCAGCGAATTCAAGGACATGGCAATCGAAGAAGTGAAGAGTCCAGACGACGAGGTCTAGGCTCGTGCGCAGCTAGGATTCTGCTCTCACTTGATTGCTATCAGCAGGTTCCCGGCCCGATCCACCCGGAACCTCTTTCCCGGTGGGATCACGGTCGTCGCGCTGTATTCCGTGATTACTGCCGGGCCCTTCAGTGTCTGTCCACGAAGCAGGTCGCTGCGCTCATAAACTGGCGTCGCCATCCGTCTTCCTTGGAAAGTCACGGGCGCGCGCTCGACCGGCGCCGCGCGCCCCGACGATCTGACCTGCATCTTCGCTGCGGTCTGTGCAACACCTGGTCCCTGCGCTTTCACCTTCGCCCGCAAACGCACCGTCACTAACTCAATCTCTTTTCCTGGATGGTGATATCCGTACCGGTGTTGATGTTCCTGGTGAAAGCGACGAGCCACGTCTCCCGTGGCTGGGACATTCAACTCATACCCCTGGCCGCGATAGCGGAGGTCCAGACTGTGCTCGAAATGCAGCGTGCCGACCCACCGCTCTGCGTCAAACTCCTTTCGCGCCGTCAGCTCGAGTTTGCGGAACTCGTTCTGCAGTCGGGCGCGGGGAACCCCGGCTCCGATGTTCCACAGCAGCGTGCGCGAGAAATCTTTGACGGCGTCGCTGACCAGAATGCCAAATGCCGAGAGCGCACCTGGCCGAGCCGGCAGGATCACGGTCGGAATGGCGAGCGCCTCCGCCAGTTCGCAGGCGTGCAGGCCTCCAGCCCCTCCAAAAGCCACCAGCGCAAACTCGCGCGGATCGTATCCGCGCTCGATCGAGACCACGCGCAATGCCCTTTCCATATTGGCATTTACGACTTGCAGCACGCCGGCGGCGAAATGCTCCACCGTCAGGCGCGAGCCCTGTTTTTTCAGCCACTCGGCCGTGATGCGGGACGTTCTCTCCGCGTCGAGCGTAAACTCTCCTCCCAGAAATCGATTCGCCCGGAGCCTTCCCAAGAGCAGATGGGCATCGCTTACGGTGGGCTGCGCGCCGCGGCCATAGCAGATCGGTCCGGGATCGGCGCCGGCCGACTCGGGTCCGACGCGCAAAGCGCCGCCGGCATCGAAGCGAGCCAGCGAGCCGCCGCCGGCGCCCACGGTGTGGATGTCCAGCATCGGAACGCCCACCGGGAAGCCGGCCACTTCCGCCTGGCTCCCCGGACGCGCCTCGCCCTCAACCAGCGCGACGTCGGTCGAAGTTCCTCCCATATCGAACGACAGGACGCGTGGAAAGCCACTGCGCGCCGCCATCGCCGCAGCGCCCACCAATCCGCCCGCCGGACCGGAGAGCACGGTGCGCACGGGCTCGCGCGCCGCCGCATCAAGTGCCGTGATCCCGCCGCTCGATTGCATGACGAAGATGCGTGGCTCGTGCCCGCTTGCTTTGCCTGAGCCCGTCTGCAAATTTCTGGCGCGCTCCCCAATCTTCTCCAGATAACTCTGCATGAGCGGCTGCAAATAGGCGTTAACCACCACCGTACTGGTGCGTTCGTATTCACGGAATTCCGGCAGAATCTTGTGCGATACCGACAGCGGCCTGCCGAAATCGGCCAAGGCCGCGGTTACGGCCGCCTCATTCTGCGGATTTGCAAACGAGAACAGCAGGGAAATGGCGAGCGCCTCCGGCCCCGCGCGCCCCACGGCTTCCCGCAGGCGCGCCAGTTCCTCGGCCGACGGAGATTCCAGGATCTTGCCCTCTGCGCCAGTACGTTCCTTGAGCCCGAAACGCAACTCGCGGGCGACAAGCGGCGGCACCCGGTCAAAGAAGAAGTCATACAGTCGAGGCCGCGCCTGCCGCCCGATCTCGATAACATCCTCGAATCCCGAGGTCGTAATGAGTGCGACCCGCGCGCCTTTTCTTTGCAGCAGTGCATTGGTGCCGACGGTCGTCCCGTGCAGAAGCGTGAACGCCGATCCCGCTCCGATTTTTCGCAGAGCTTCGGCAATGGCGCGCGACGGATCGTCGGGCGTCGAGAACACTTTCAGCGTTTTGAGCACACCGCCTTCCGCCCACACGCAGTCAGTGAAGGTTCCGCCCGTGTCAATGGCAATGCGGAGATCGGGAAGCGACGCTCTGGCCATGAACAGGGAAGACTAACACTGTCAAGGAGCAGTCAGCATTCAGCACTCAGCCTTCAGCTAAACCTAGGGCCACTAGAAAACTGAGTGCTGATTGCTGCCTGCTGATTGCTGCCTTTATTGCAGCGGAGCCACGCTGTTATCGCAGGTAGTGATGGCCGACGTCGAAGCGCGGACCACACCATCCGCAAACGAGCAGTAGTAGCGCACACCAGTCTGATTGGGAACGGTTGGCGAGCCGATAATCTGGTAAGTCGCAGCCGGCGTTCCGGTCACCCCCGAAAGCGTGAAGGTATAACCATTCTTGGTCCCGGAAGCGATCTGACTATCGATCAGGCAAGCGCTGGAAGAGGACGGCGGAAGGCAACTGGCCCCGCCCAGGGCCCCCAGCGTGCTGGCGAAACCTACGGTTGGGTAGGCAGAGTTATAAGAAATCTGGGCCGTGTTGATGGTACGAATCGAGACCGCGGCCGACGCCTCATTGCCTGACCGGCGGGCGTTCAGCAGGCTTGGGATCGCAATCGAAGCGATGATCAGGATGATCGCCACCACGATCAGCAACTCGATCAGTGAAAACCCTTTCTGTTTCCGCATGGAGAGGCTCCTTTGCTGACCGCGTCGTTCATAGACGAACGACGTTCTCCCACTGAACGCCGCGGGGTCCGAAATCTTGCGTAACGAATCTCCCCGGGGCTTCTGGTGGGTTGGAACGTCCCTGCGCCCTCTGCGCCTTCTCTGCGGCCCCTGCGGTTTAAGATTTAGCTCTCCCAGCACCGGAAAACTAACCCGTCGCGCGGCAGGACTGCCGTATTCTGAGAGAACGATGCGGCTTTTTGCGGCGAGGCTCGATTGACCGGAAGCGTCTGGAAAGCATGGCTGGTTCCCGGCGGCCTGTTGCTGGCGCTGGTAGCGGCGCTCGTAAACAGCTCGCTACTCGGGAGAGTCGCGCCCTCACTCCCTTTCTACTACTTTGCGGTATTCGCTGCCGGACTCGTACTTGCGTGGCGTTTTAATTCCAGCCGCGTCATGTTTTCTCTGGCGGTGTTGCTCCTGGCGCACCGCGCAGTCGAATTCTTTTCCCTCGGACAAACGCGCACCGGTCCCGGGCACACCGCAGTGGTCCTGGTGGCGCTGCTTGTCCCGCTGAATTACATCGCGCTTGGTTACATGCGCGAGCGCGGGCTGACTATCGCCGGCATTGCTCCGCGTTTCGGACTGCTGTTCCTGCAGTCCGTGGTTGTAGCCGTGCTCTGCCGTCCGGAAAACAGCGGCACGATCTCTGGCCCAACGGGTGGCGCCACGCTGCCATTCTGGGCGCTCACCAGCTTTGCTGTCGCCACCGTGGCCTTTGTCATTCGCTTCTTCCAAACCCGCAAGCCGGTCGAGGCCGGGTTTCTGTGGTCGCTTCTTGCGGTTTTTCTCTGGCTCAACTTCACTCCGGTCGGCAAAGTAGCCGACGCTTACGTCGCCACCGCCGGCCTGATCCTGGTGGCTTCTCTCATAGAGACTTCTTACGTTCTCGCTTATCACGACGAACTCACCGGCATCCGTGGCCGCCGCGCTTTTAACGAGGCCCTGCTGTCGCTCGACCAGCAATACGCCATCGCCATCGTCGACATTGATCATTTCAAGCTGTTCAACGACACCTACGGACACGACACCGGCGACCAGGTGCTGCGCATGGTGGCGTCGCGGCTCGCCGACGTGGGTGGTGGCGGGCAGGCCTTTCGTTGCGGCGGAGAGGAGTTTGCCATCCTTTTCCGCAACGCCTCGGCGAAGGACGTCTTCGAGCGGCTCGATGCACTTCGGCAGACCATCCAGAACTCCGTTTTCCGCTTCCGCGGTTCGGAACGAAGAAGTGAACCTCGCTCCGGACAGCCAGAGCGCAGAAAGCCCGGCAAAAAGAAAGTCACTGCCGTGCTCCAACGCCCGCCGAGTGACTTGTCGGTGACCGTCAGCATCGGAGTTGCCGAGCCGAGCACACGCTATCACCAGCCCGAGCAGGTCATCCACGCTGCCGACCAGGCGCTCTATCGGGCCAAGCACAATGGAAGAAATCGAGTGGAACTGGCTTCCAACGTGCTCCTCCGACTGACGCGAAGCAAGCGTGCGAACGCATCCCGCGGCTAAACCCGAGCCTAGAGACGGGGCTTGCCCGTCTCAGACCGGGTAGGGAATTCGGGTGCGGATGTGGAAGACGCGGCAAGCCGCGTCTCTACCATTCCCGAAGATGAATGAGAAACAGAATCAAGATTGCCGCGAAGGGTACTGCAAGTCCGGCACGCAGACTTCCGGCAGACTGCGAAATTACACCCACCAGCCAGGCCAGCACTCCCGGCCCGAGTGCCGCGAGCGAAAACATGACTGCGCCAATACTTCGAGCCGCCACGCCGAAGCGATGCGAAAGCCGGGCCACGGTGATGGGATACAGCGTGGCAAAGCTCAATCCGATGATCGCCGTGCTGGCGATGACTCCCGTCAGCGAGGACGACCACAGCAGCAGTCCGATACCTGCCGCCCCCAGTGCGTATCCCGTCCGAAGAACTTGGCGCTCAGATGCGTAGCGCAGCAGCCATCCTCCCGCCCCGCGGCCGGCGGTGAGAGCAGCAAGGAAGAGAGCGGGCATCATCGCCCCCATACTCGCTCCCTGCGAACTCATTCTGGTGGCGTACAGTCCAACCCATCCGCCCACCGCGGTCTCGGCTCCGGGATAGAAAAAGAACACGCAGGCAAAAAGCCAGGTCACGGGATTCCGCAAGATCTCGCGCCACGCAATGGGCGCGTCAGTGGACTTTCTGGCCGCGGGGAAAGACAGGTTGCGCACCGCCACCGCCAGCAGGGCAAGGAACAGCGCCACCGATTCGAGAAGAACCAGCAGCAGGTGATGCGCATTCGCCCATGCCACCAGCAAGGAGCACACTACCGCGCCCAGACCCCAGAAGAAATTCAGCAGGCTGACCGCTGCCGATCGTGAGCCGGTGCTGACCTCGGCGATCAGAAGGTTGTCGGTCGGAATCATAAGCCCCAGCCCCAGGCCATAGACAGCGACCGACACCAGCCCCAGCCACAGGGATCCAAGGTACAGGGTGCCTACGCCGCCCGCCATGAGCAGTAAACCGGAGAGAAATGCGGGACGGAATCCGACCCGCGCCAGCATTACGCCGGAGAGTTGCACGCCTGCCAGTTGTCCCAGGAACTGCACCAGGAAAAGATTTCCGGACTGCGTGTCGGTTAACCCCCAGCGCGCGCTCAGAATCGGCAGCATCGGCCAAAGCAGGGTGGTGAGCATGCCGGTGGGCAGGAAGGCGACTTGCCCGGCCACAATCAGCCGGCGGTGCTGGACCGCGTCTTCGCTTTCCAGTTGCGCCGTCAAAGGCGCGTTGGGATTCTCAGGAATGAGCACGCTCTACTTATCCAGGCGTTACTGGAACCGACTACGTTTCCTGATTGCAGGGGTCTCCTGACCTTTGATAAGCGCCAGGCTTCGAGATTGGCGAGAGCGAAATCCTTGAAGAAGTCTTCGCAGGCATCGACCGAACGGGTTGCCTCTTTCCAGTTACCAGCGCTACCGCTTACCTTCCCAGCGCCCGTCCCAGTCGCCGCGTGCCCAGTCGCCCCGGCCCCAGCCGGTAAACAACGAGCCATCGACCACACTGCCTTCGACGTATTCGAACATCCGCTTCTGGCCGTTGGGTCCGCGGGTGTAAATGCGCAGGGTCTTCACCCGGCCCCGGTCCGGGTCCACTCCAAAGGTGGAGTTCCCCATGCGGAAGGTGATGTCTCGGCGGGCCAATTCCTTGAGCCGTTCGGTGACATCCACGTTGTGTCTGTGGGTTCCGTAGCGGGCTCCGAGGATCTGATATTGACCCTCATCGCCCCGATTGCCCTCGCCCCAGCCGCCCGTCCAACCACCGCCGCCCCAATCGCCGCGGCCCCAACCGGTAAACTGAGACCCGTCGACTACGCTGCCCTCGACGTATTCGAACATGCGGTTCTGGCCGCCGGGTCCACGCGTGTAGATGCGGAGAGTCTTGACCCGCCCGGGGTCCGGATCGTCTCCGAAGGTAGAGTTCCCCATACGGAAAGTTACGTCTCGGCGGGCCAATTCCTTGAGCCGTTGCGTGACGTCTATGTTTCGATTGGGAGTTCCGTAGCGGGCTCCGAGGATCTGGTACTGACCCTCATCGCCCCTATTGCCCTCGCCCCCGCCCCAGCC
>Ga0326726_10005880_pt1 | contig 11078 bp, 8 predicted proteins | sample MHFenrmetagenome_2_FD_207603 | JGI IMG/M metagenome (GOLD analysis project Ga0326726, IMG submission 207603) | Lab enriched peat soil microbial communities from Michigan Hollow, Ithaca, NY, United States - MHF15MN | ecosystem: Environmental > Terrestrial > Soil > Wetlands > Peat | place: USA...
GGTCACCGTGAACTGGACCGGCCGGGGCCGCCCGTTGATGACCATCGGCTCGTAGACCCACTGCCGCACGGCGTCGATGGCCGCCTGATCGAGAAGCGGGATCGATCTCAGGATCTTGACGCTGATCACCCGCCCGTAGACGTCGGTCGTCGCGTCGACGATGACGATGCCTTCGACCCGGGCCTGGCGGGCGATCTCCGGATAGATCGGGGCCACTTCCCGGACGAGCTTGGGCGGCTTGATGTCGCCGATGGCCCGCACGGGCGCCTCGACCTCGCCGACGACACCGCCCAGCACGCCGCCGACGACGCCGCCGAGCACGCCGCCGACGACGCCGCCCTCGACGCCGCCTTCGACGCCGCCCTCGACACCGACGTCGGAGAGCGTCTCTTCAGCGATCTGCTCGGGGATCTCGACCGGGGCGACCAGGCGTCCCGCTTCGGTCGGGGCCGCGGCCTGGACGCGCTTGATCCGGGCGCTCGTCGACGTCGCCTTCCGCTTGGCCGGCGGCGGCGGCGGGGGGGGCGGCGGCGGCGGGGGCGCCAGGAACGCGCTATAGACCTCGACCGTCGGCAAGCTCCCCGTCTTGAGAAGGGGCAGCACGATGAGAAGGACGATGACCGCGATGTGGGCCGCGAGAGACAGGGGAAACAGCACCGCCCTCTGTTTCGTCCGGCTTTCCGGCTGATAGAACGAATCTTTGAACATCTTACCCTCCGCCGTTCGAGATGCGGGGGCTCCGGCCCGCTCGCGGGCGATCCCGGCCCGGACGCGTCCGGGGAAAGAGTCCCAGTAGTCCTTGTCCTGCGGACCAGGGGAAGACGCCTCGGCCATCGTCGCGATCTTGCGGATGAATTCGAGGTCCCGCCGGCACTCCGGGCAGTTCTTGAGATGCTTCTCCAGCCGCGGCTTGTCGGCCGCCCGGAGCTCGCCGTCGGCGTAGGCCCCGATGAGTTCCTGGAGTTTTCGGTGTCTCATCTCAAGCTCCCCTCCCGAGGGAATCCGCCAGGAGCTCCTTCAGCTTCTGGCGGGCCCGGTTGAGCCGCGACATGACAGTGCCAAGCGGCAGGCCGAGGGTCTCTGAGATCTCCTCGTAGCGCATGCTCTCGTGAAACCTCAGAACGAAGACGCTTTTCTGGTCGGCGGGAAGGGATTCCACCGCCCAATCGAGCCTGGCCTGGAATTCTGCTCTCTCCATCTGCTCTGCGGGGTCGTCGGCCTTGGGAGCCGTCGGCATCCGCCGGCCCCCGGCCGAGCCCTCTTCGAGCGGCCTCTCCCGGCCCCGCGCTTTGAGGTAGTTGAGCCCGGAGTTGACAGCGATCTTCCTGAGCCAGGGGTAGAGAGGCCATTGGGCATCGAAGCGGGCCAGCGCGAAATAGGCCTTGATGAACGTCTCCTGGGCCAGGTCGTCGGCCGACTGGTGTGCGCCGGTCAGCCGGCGGCAGATGGCGTAGACCCGCTGCTGGTATTCCCGGACCAGGCTCTCATAAGCGTCCATGTCTCCCTGCTGGGCTTTCCTGACGAGGACGGCATCCTCCGGATGCTCGTTCGGTCTCGTCGGAGCTCCCATAGGTCATACACCTCGCTGCCCGGAATATTCCTCTGTTTCCATGATACACCATTTGGGGCCGGGAATGTACCGCGTTTGCCGACTTGACAGGCGCGCCCAGATTCCCTATATCTTGATATATCCTATAGTATCGCTGTATTGAGGGGGAAAACCGGCCCCACCTCTCGAAGGACCATCGTCCGGGGATCCGGGAAAGGAGGCTGGGATGAGAAGCCACCGTAGGACAGCGGCCCCCGTGCTCGCCGCCCTGGCGGCCTTCCTGGGCCTGACAGCCTTGCTGTCGCTGGCGGCGCCGGAGAAGGCCGCGCTCGGCCAGGAAGGGGGATACGTCGGCATCGAGGCGTGCGCGGCCTGCCACGAAGAGACCGTGGCCGCCTTCCGCGAATCCATCCATGGGCAGAAGGGCTTCGCCATGCGCTCGAGCCGCGCCTGCGAGACGTGTCACGGCCCGGGCAAGGCCCACGTCGACACCGAGGGCGGCAAGGGAACGCTCATCACGGTCGCCGCGCTGGCCAAGGACAAGCGGGCCGCCATGTGCCTGACGTGCCACGAACGCGGCCACCAAACGGAGTGGGCCGGGAGCCTCCATGAGTCCCGGGGCCTCGCCTGCCAGGACTGTCACTCCGTCCACGGTCCCCGGGTCGAGAAGACGCTGCTCAAGGACAACGAGACGGACCTGTGCTTCACCTGCCACAAGCAGAAAAAGGCCCAATTCTTCCGGGCCTCCCACCACCCGATCCGGGAAGGCAAGATGGAGTGCTCCGCGTGTCACGATCCTCACGCCATCCAGGACGGGCGCCTCGTCGACCAGGCGGCCGTGACGGAAGCGTGCTACCGGTGCCACGCCGAAAAGCGCGGGCCGTTCATCTGGGAGCACATCCCGGTCCGCGAGGATTGCCTGACCTGCCACGAACCCCACGGGTCCAACCACCTGAAGATGCTCCGGGTCAAGGAGCCGTTCCTGTGCCAGCGCTGCCATTCCGACACCCGGCACCCGGGCACGCTCTACGACCAGAGCCAGCTCAATGTCGCGAGCAACCGGCTCTTCGGCCGGTCCTGCACGAACTGCCACTCGACGATCCATGGCTCGAACCACCCTTCGGGCAAGACCTTCCTGAGATGACGGAGTCCGCCATGAAAAGAAAAATCTCCATCATCGCTCTGACGGGATCGATGATCGGGCTGGGCGCTCTACCGGTCCTGGCCCAGGACACCAAGGCGACCGACCCGGTCGTGGTCAAGGGCAGCGTCGCGGCCGGCGTCCAGGCGGTCGGCGAGACGGCCCGGTCCTCCAAGTTCACCGAGTACCGCGACGTGCCCCGCGGCATCTTCGCTCCGCTGCTGACGCTGGACCTGAGAAAAGGCAGCCGCTTTGTCCGGATCGACGCGGAGAACCTGGGCCAGGCCGACCAGCGGCTGTCGGCGGAGCTCGGCGACCGGGGGACCTTCAAGCTCGCCCTCGGCTACGACCAGATCCCCCACCGCTTCAGCTTTTTCGGGGCGACGCCGTACGTCCAGCTGTCTCCGGGCGTCTTCACCTTGAACGACGTCATCCGGTCCGCGGCCGAGGCCCTTGTGCCGACCGGGACCAGCACGAATATCGCCGCCGCCCGCGACCTCGTCTCGAGCTTCCTCACGAGCGCGGGCCCGATCGACCTCGGACTCGGCCGCAAGACCGCCACGCTCGATCTGACCTATACGCCCAGCGTGCCGTTCAGCTTCGACGCCGCGGCCAGCCACGAGACCCGGAGCGGGAACAGGCCCTTCGGGGCCTCGCTCGGCTTCAGCGACGCGATCGAGCTCCCCGAGCCGATCCATTACCAGACGACCAATCTGAACACGAGCCTCGAGTACCACCAGAAGCGGGTCACCCTGCGGGCCGGCGTCGCCGCGTCCTTCTTCGACAACGACGTGCAGACTCTGATCTGGGACAACCCCTACCGCCTCACGGACTCGACCTACCCCTCGGCCTACAGCGCCGGCAACGGGACGGCCCACGGCCGGATGGCCCTTTGGCCGTCCAACGACGCCGTGAGATTCTCCCTTTCCGGGACCTACAAGCCGGTGCCCGGCACGCGGCTTTCCGCGGCCGTCTCCTATGGCGCCTTCAACCAGAACGAGAAGCTCCTGCCGTTCACCATCAACACGGCCATTCCCGGCTCTGACCCGAATGCGGTCAATGCCCTGACCGCGCCCCGGGAAACGGCCATGGCCAAGGCGAACATCGGCTCCCTGGATCTCACCTTGAGCTCACGGCTGATGAAATGCGTCAATCTGACGGCGGGGCTCCGGTATTATGATTTCGCCAACAGGATCGAGTCTCTCGACATTCCGACCGGCTACGCCCGGGTGGACCAGGTCTGGGAAGACGTCCCGATCGCCATCGAGCCCTATTCCTTCAGCCGCGTCCGCCTGTTCGGCGACGTTTCGATCAACCTGCGCCAGGACACTTCGCTCAAGATCGGCTATTCCGTTTACAACGTCCGCCGGCACCAAGGCGCGGCCGAGGCGGAAAAAGACAGGTCCGACGAAGGCTCCTTCAACATTTCGGTGGACAGCCACCCTGCGGATTGGCTGACGCTGCGCGCCGGCTACCTCGATTCCCGGAGGCGCTGGTCGCTCGACGACACGTTTGTCGCCTATGATCCGGGCTTCAACTTCAAGCGCTACTTCGAGGCCAGCCGGGACCGCCAGGCCGTCAATGCCCTGGTCGGCCTGAGCCCGACCGACAAGCTCGACATCGAGCTGACCTACGCCCTCGGACGGGACGACTATCCCAAGTCCGCCTACGGGCTGATCCGCGACGATTTCGACATGTATGGGATCGATGTCGGCTATGCGTTCTCCAAGAAGCAGATGCTCTACGGCTTTTACACGCGCGAGCTGTATGACTCCGACCAGGCGGACCGGCAAAGCGGCGCGACCTTTTCGACGAACCCGCAGGACGATTGGACGGCGAACCTGAAAGACACCGTGGACACGTTCGGGGCCGGCCAGGCGATCGAGATCATCGCCGGCAAGCTCGACTTCGATCTCTCGGCCTCGTACTCCAAGGCCCACGGGACGTCCTTCCTCGACTCGCCGCCGGGCGGGGCGCCGGACCTGGCCGTCAACTTCGACTCTCCGCTCGACACGACGACCTGGTGGACGATCCAGTCATCATTCAAGTGGAGGGTGACCCAGAGGCTTCTCGTCATCTTCGGTTACTGGTACGAGGATTACGGCCTCAAGGACATCGTTCGCAACGACATTGCCGTGGATTACGCGTCCGCGGGGGCCATCTTCCTCGGGGCCCTCGAGCCGGGCTACAAGTATCACGTCGGCTCGGTGAGGTTCGTCTACAACTGGTAAGGGGCCGGGATCACTTCGCCGGGACGGGATGCTTGATCTTGTCCCAGAAGGCCGGGAAATCGAACTTGATGCCGTGGGGATTGTCGTGGCATTTCAGGCACCGCGCCTTGATGGCCTCGGGACTGCCGTAAAGGATCAGCCCGTTCTTGACCGCTTCGGCCTTGTCCTTCATGATGGGGAGCTTCCGGTAGGCGCTGCCGGGACCGTGACACGTCTCGCAGGAGACGCCCTCGGCCTTGAGCTCCGGGGCCTTTTCGGCGAGGGGGGCATGGCACTTGAGGCAGCGCGCATCCTCGCCCGGCTTGTCGACGCCCATGGCCTTGGCGGCATCGGCCGCCTTGGGCGACGTGAGGGCCGCGAACGATTGGGAGTGCTTGGTGCCTTCCCAGATCACATACTGGCGTCCCTGGGCCTCCGATCTGTGGCACATCCCGCACTTCTGGGCCCCGACGTAGGTGAGATCCTGGGCGGGAAGCGCCGCGACGAGGACAAGCGCGGCGAGTGCCGTCATCACGAGCGTTTTTTTCATGGTCCCTCCCCGTGGAACACATCGAGACTATCGGATAACGATTCTAAGGATATCTTAGAGGAAGGGGCCCGGGCTGTCAAAACGGATGGAGGCGGTCCTCAGGAGGGCTTGGGCCCGGGCGCGCCCGGCCCGGCCTTGGCGCGGCGGTCCAGGGCCATGCGCCTCACCTTGAGGGCCAGGGCGACCGCAAAAAGGGCCAGAATGGCCGTCGTGACCGCCAATCCCTGGCGCCGGAAACGGCCCTCTTTGACGGCGCCGAGGGCCGCGGCACGAACGCCCTGAAGCGCCTTCTCTCCCTCGGCCAGGGTCTTGCCGATCTCCGCCTCGTCGAGGCCGTGGGTCAGGTTCTCGGCCGAGACCAGCGTCGTATGCACGTCTTGGAGGTGGAATTCCGGATCGCTCACCTCGACGCCTTTGCGCCGGGCCAGCGCCAGGAGGCCTTCGACCTCATCGTAGCCGGAGGTGAAGCCGTCGAGCGCCCGGCGGAGGTCGGCGGCCACCTCGAATCCCCGCGAGCCCTGATCGTGGCATTGGATGCAGACGGCGCCGTCCGCCGTCCCGATCATCGCCGTCGAAGGCGCAAGGATCTTGTGGTTGCCGTGGCAGGCGTCGCATTCCCCGGCCCCCATGTCGTCAAAGGCCTTCTTATGGGGGCTCTTGCCGAAGAGCTCCCCGGCCGCGGCGTGGCATTGGCGGCAGACGGAAGCCACCGAGCTCACGGCGGGAGGGAAAGCGCCATGGTTCCCGTGGCAATCGTTGCAGACGGGGGCCGAGAGGTCCTTCTTTTCGAAGAGCGCGGCGGCGTGGACGCTGGCCCTGTACTCGTCGACCTGGTCGGTCGGGATCCTGTAGCCGGCCATCAATTCCTTGTCGGCATGGCAGCGGCCGCAGGTCTGCGGAATGTTCCAGGGGAACGTCTTCGACTTGGGCAGCCTGGCCGACAGGATGCCGTGGAACCCGTGGCAGTCGGTGCAGACGGCGACCTTGGTGTCCCCGGCTTTCAGCAGCTTGCCGTGCCGGCTCGTTCCGTATTGGCTGAGCTGGTCCGTTCGCAGGGCGGGATTGTAGGCCCGCATGACGGCCGGGTCGGCGTGGCAGCCGCCGCAGAAGAGCGGGACCTGGGCCTTGGCCGGGGCGCCCTTGAACGACTTATCCTTGGCCAGGGCGACATCGTCCGTGTCCGCGTTGCCGCCGTGACAGTCCCGGCAGCTCAAGCCGAACTCGCGATGGATGTCGGTCTCGAAAGCCGCCACCGGCGCCTTGAGGTCGCCGTCGAGCTGCCGATGGCAGTCGATACAGCCATTCTTCTGCCCGAAGGCCAGGAGCGGGGCAAAGAGGGCGGCCGCGGCGAGAAGGCGGGCGGGACGGAAGATCATGTCATCATCCTCAGAGTTTCGGCGCCGTATAGGTCAGGACGGTCATGACGACGATGTAGGCGGCCAGGGCGAGCCCGACCCACGTGAAGAGCGGGCTCCGTTCCTCGCGGCCGGCCCGCCGGTCGAGGAACGGGATGAGCAGCCAGAGCAGACCGCCCGCCATGAAGCCCAGGATGGCCAGCTTCTCCCCCTCGAGCGAGAGGATATGGGCGGGAACGATCTTGAGGGTCGAGAACATGAACGTGAAATACCACTCCGGCTTGATCCCGAGAGGCGTCGAAGCCAACGGGTTGGCTTTCGTCCCGACCTCCCACGGCAAGAAGACGCACAGGACGCCGACGAGGACGAGGATCAGGGTCCATCCCAAGGCGTCCTTGTAGATGAAGTCCGGGAAGAAGGGGATCTCGCGCTTGCCCCGCTCCCCGATCGGCTTGCTCATGCCCAGGGTCTGGACGAGAATGACGTGAACGGCGATGAGGGCCAGGGCCACGACCGGCAGCAGGGCGACATGGAACCAATAGAACCTCGACAGGGTGGACTGGCCGACCTCCGGGCCTCCGAGAATGACCGTCTTGAGCCAGTGGCCGACGAGCGGCAGGCTCCCGGCGATGTCCGTCCCGACGCGGGTCGCGAAATAGGACAGCTCGTTCCAGGGCAGGAGGTAGCCGCTGAAACCGAAGGCCATGAACAGGACGAGCAGGACGAACCCCGTCACCCAGGTCAGCTCCCGGGGCTTGCGGTAGGCCTTGAGGAAGAAGGCGGAGAACATGTGGACGAACATCATGGCGATGAGGATGTTGGCCGTCCAACTGTGGACCGAGCGGATAAGCCAGCCGAACTTGACCCCGCCCATGATGAACTGGACGCTCTCGTGGGCCGCATCCACCTGGGGGGTGTAGTACAGGAGGAGCAGGCCGCCCGTCGCGACCTGGATCCCCGTAAGGAAGAGGCAGATGCCGCCGAAGAAGTACCAGAACGAGCGCCCGTGCTCGGGGACCATTTTTTTCCTGGCGAAACCGACGAGGTCCGAGATGAGGAAACGCTCGTCCAGGAATTCCCAGACGGCCCGGCCGACGCTCCGGTCCATGTCAGGTCCTCCTCGAAACGACGATGTCGGGTCCTGACACGGTCACGACGAACGTCTCGAGCGGCCGCGGCGGGGGGCCGGAGAGGACGTTGCCGCCGAGGTCGAAGCGGCCGTTGTGGCAGGGGCAGTAAAGGGTCTCCGTGTCCGCTTCAAAGCGGACGGTGCAGGTGAGATGGGTACAGACGGCCGAGAGGGCGACCAGCTTCCCTTCGGGCGTGTTCACGAGGATGGCCGGCGCCGGGCCGAACCGGAACACCTTGGCCGAGTTGGGGGCGAGCTCCCCGGTCTTGGCCGCGACGACCGTGGCCTCGGAGACGCTCGGCCTTTTGGGGGGCAGGAGATAGCGCACGACCGGATAAAGGAAGGCGGCGATCGTAGCGATGAGGCTTCCCCCCAGGAAGAGGTCGATCGCGCTGCGCCGTTTCACTGTTTCAGGCCCCCCGGCCCTGCTAATAATTTGACGGTCTCCGCCATTCTTGTCAAGTGGTCGTCCAGGAATTGGTAGTTGTGGATGCCGCCGCTGCCGTCGAGCTCGAGGGTGCGCAGGGCCTCTTCGACCTTGGCGGCCTCCGCCTTCTCGGGCCCGGTCAGGGCCCTCCGGTAGACCTCGTGCAAGGCCGTCCGGATCCCGTCCGCACGGCGGCGGATCTCGTCGCGCCATTCGCCGAACATGGCCCGGTAGCTCTCGTCGTGGCAGGCGACACAGGCGCCGCTCCCGGGCCGGATGACCTTTTTCGACTTGTCGATATGGCAATCGGCGCAGACGGCTCCGCCGCCGGCCATGACGTCCTTGGGGACCTGGAGGTCGCCGAGCATCCCGCCTTCGTAGACGGTCTTTTGCAGCGGATGGCACGTCCCGCAGGTCTTTTTCAGCGGCTCGTGGTGGCAGGGGGCGCAAGAGGCCTTGGTCGCCGTCAGCTCGCCGTGGCGGACGGCATTCGAATGGCACTTGGCGCAATCGAGGGACTGGCCGATGACGTGGGTCCGGTGGGAAAACGGCCGGCCGAAGGCCGAGGCGGCCAGATCCTCGAGGCCCGCATGGCAGGTCAGGCAGGCGTTCGGCGTGGTCCGGGTCAAGGTCAGGCTCTTCGCTTCGGGCTCGTACGCGGAGCCCGCCGCGGCCAGGGCCTCGCGGATCTTATCCATGGCCGCTCCCAGCAGCTCCTGGGAATAGGTCATGTTGTGGACGCTCTTCCCTTTCTCCACGACCTCGATGTCGAAGCGGGCCGCCTCGAAGAGCGCCGCCGCCGTCTCTCGAGCCGGCCCCGGCGCCCGCCGGATCTCCGCGCCGGCGCGGGCCGCGATCGCCCGGAGCTCGGCCAGCCGCGTCCGGGTCGCGGCCTGCCAGTTCTCGAGGATCCTGGCGAAGCCGCGGCCGTGACAGGATTCGCAGGCCGCGGCCCCGGCCGTAAGGGTCGAGCCGGCGAGCGGCAGGGCCTTTTCATGGAAGATGTGGCAGCCCTGGCAGCTCAGCCCCTTCTCCCACATGACGTTGGGCGAGGCATGGGGAACGCCCTTTCCGCCCGTTCCCGTGTAGAGGATCTTCTGGGCGTCGTGAGTCCCCTGGTGGCAGGTCCGGCAGTCGGCGATGGTCTCGATGTCCCTGACGATCCGGTGCTCGATCTCGCGGTGGCACTGATCGCACTCGATCTTGTTTGTCGTGATGTGGGTCCGGTGCATCAGGTCCGTATCGCCGTACTTGGCCAGCCGGTCCCGCTCGAAGTGGCACTTATCGCAGTTCTCCTTGGGCACCTCGCCCTCGCCGACGACCGTGCGCATGTGGCACTTGTCGCACCGGTATCCCTCGGCGTAGACCCCCGTATGGTCGAAGCGCTCCTGCAAGGCCAGGACCTCGTCCTTGCGATGGCAGACCGCGCATTCCGAAGCCCGGGTCTCGGGCGTCTTGCCTTTGAAATGGCAGATGAAGCAGGTGGAGGACGTGACGGTGATGTGCTCGCCCTGGACGATCTGGGAGTGGCAGCTCGTGCAGCGCAGCTTCTTGCCCCGCTTGAGGTCATCGAAATGGCCCTTGTGGTCGAACACGACCCTTCCGAAAGCGACCTTGCCCTCGAGCAGACGGCGGTCGTGACAACCGGGCCGGAGGCAGCTCTCATCCTGGATCTCGGCCCAGGGCTTGGACTTGACATAAAGGCGGGTCCAGTAGCGCCCTACCATGACCAGCCCTTCGATCTTCGTCCGGAAGAACGATTTCAGGCCCGGCGGATAGTGGCAGACCTTGCAGGCGACGTCCTTGTGACTGGAGGCCTTCCAGCTCTCGAAAAAGGGCTTCATGTAGTGGCAGGAGGCGCAGAAGCGCGACGTCGACGTCACTTCGACCGAGGCGATGAGGAGCGCGGCCAAAGCCAGCGGCACGCCGATGAGGAGGATGCGCCTCTTGCGGCGTTTGGCCTTCGGGGGGGCCGGGGCGCAGGCGGCCGGGCCGCCCTCCCCTCCCCCGGGCTCCCCCTTAGACATAGGAATGCAGCCCCGCCAGGAGATAGTTGACGCCGAAATAGGTGAACAGGGCGGCCAGGAAGCCGGCGATGGCGATCCAGGCCGACCTCTTGCCTTTCCAGCCCATGACGATCCGCGTGTGGAGATAGAGGGCGAAGACGAACCAGGTGATCAGGCTCCAAACCTCCTTGGGATCCCAAGACCAGTAGGTCCCCCAGGCCCGGTAGGCCCAGACCATGCCGAAGACGAGGCCGCCGAGCGTGAACAGGGGGAAGCCCACGGCCACGGCCCTATAGGCGAGGGCGTCGAGCCGGGCCTTTTTCTCCTCCGTGTCAGCGGCCAGGTAAAGTATGCTGACCACGAAGGCGACGGAGAAGAAGGCCTCCCCGAGAAGGGTGACCGAGACGTGGAGCCAGAGCCAGTAGCTTTGGAGGGCCGGCACGAGGGGCGCCGCTCCCTTGGGCATGAGCGGTGAGGAGGCCAGGGCGACGAGGCCCACGACGATGAGCATGAGATAGGGCCCGAGGCGGGGCACGCGCGAGGTCCGGCCGAAGATGAGGAGCGCCAGCACGATGGCCCAGGAAAGGAACGAGAGCGACTCGAACATGTTCGTGAACGGAGCGTGCCCGCTCGTGACCGTCCTCATGATGAGGGCGGCGGTGTGGCTGCAGAGGCCGAGGGCGGCCAGGAGGAGTCCGGCGCCGGCCCAGC
>Ga0326726_10005881_pt1 | contig 11078 bp, 8 predicted proteins | sample MHFenrmetagenome_2_FD_207603 | JGI IMG/M metagenome (GOLD analysis project Ga0326726, IMG submission 207603) | Lab enriched peat soil microbial communities from Michigan Hollow, Ithaca, NY, United States - MHF15MN | ecosystem: Environmental > Terrestrial > Soil > Wetlands > Peat | place: USA...
ACCATATAAGCCAGTTCGATGCCAGAATCGTGATTTGTCGTCGGCTTGTCTGTGGATGTTTATTAATGATTTAACAATTACCCGATCTGAAATGATTTAGAAGTTATACTGTTTTTTTGTTTCGTTCACTTGCAATATGCCGGATTTTGTGAGCAAGATTCAGTACAGCAACCCGGGACGGGCTGGTTGTCGGAATCTGTGAAACCGGTGTAGCTGCGAGGTCTGCTGCTTCAACCTGTGGATCATCTGGAATAATAGCTATTTGAGTATTATTGCCAATATCAACTGGCGCAGTACCCGATTTGAACCTGTTGAAAACTATGTGGATGCGTTCCGGTTCGAGCCCCAGCTGCGTTGCGATCTCCCGTATGCGAGTAATTGTCCGCAATCCCCTGGCACCGGGATCACTCACAATAAGAAGCATATCCGGTTTTCCGAGTGTCCCCCTGCTGATATGTTCCATACCGGCTTCTGCATCGATCACAATAAACCGGTAATCACGCTCAAGCTGGAGCATGCATTCTGATAACAGATCATTGGCAAAACAATAGCACCCGGATCCTTCCGGCCGGCCCATCGCAACAAGATCAAAACCGTTGGCTTCGACGAGAGCCTGACGGAACCTGAACCTGATATAATCATGGCGATTCATGCCCGGGGGGATATGACGGGTAAACGCTTCTTCCCGCATGGATCCCAGTGTCTCGTGAACAGTAACTCCCATAGCTTCATGCAGGTTTGCATTCGGATCGGCATCAACCGCAAGAACAGGAATCTCTCCTATATCGACAAACGAACGGATAAGCAGAGAACTGATCGTCGTCTTGCCGGTCCCTCCCTTTCCTGAAATTGCGATGGTGAATGGATGTTTTTGCATAACTCAGTCCCTTGATAATGGAATCCTCCAGATTAAAGGCCAGATATTTCTTCCCGAATGCGCCGTGAGATTTCTGCGGCAGTTTGCATTATCGCGACGGCACCTTTTCTGTCAGCACACCGGATTCCGCAGCTGGGTGTTATGAGGGACTGGGCATCGAAAAGATCTTCCGGCATGAGGGTACAGAGCCGGGTCCTGATCGCACGATACCGTTCATAGAGCCGGGGGGGGCTCTCCACAGCAAATAGATTGTATTCTGCCGGGACAATTCCCCATGCCACTACCCCTCCCCGCTCCATGTAGGAAACTACAGCATCCGCATACAACAGGAACTCTTTAGCCGTTGTATATGCATCGATGGAAATGACCGAAGGCATGAGGTCGATGACAAATTCCCAGTCAGTATTTGAACAGCAGTGGATGCCGAGCCCACCCTGGACCAGCGCAGCAATATCCTCCCAGCCGGTTCTTACCATCTCCTGATCAACCGGTACCACTGACGATCCCAGTGAAGCAAGGTAAGGTTCGTTTAAAACAACGACTGTTTCTCCAGCTCCGGTCCTTTTTTTCATTTCCTCCTCGCACCAACGTGCCTTGAGAGCGATCATTTTCGAAAGCATATCGGCAAGTTGTGCATCATAGTACATCGGACGCTTGTCTGCATCAACTACCTGCATACCAAAGGTGACTGGTCCGGTAACCTGGCATTTCAGTACCTTCGCATGGGAGAGGTCACGGGACATCATTTCGACAAAACCGGATGCATATTCTTTATGGAGTGCGTAAGGCGCATAGTTGTCCTCCACATAATCCATATATACCTGTTCCATTGCCGCAGTATGATCATTTGAACTGTCATACAGAAGTCGATCGTCCCTGATGAGCCTACCTGGTAACTGCTCTGAGTCATTAAAGACAATACTTTCCAGTTGTCCCCTGTCCGGAAGGGTCGGCACGTAAGGGAACCGGGGGAATATTGCAAGAACATCGTTACATGCCTCTTCAGGATCGATATTGGGAAGTGCGCCAACCCCGGTTGCAAGAGAATGCGGTGAAGAAATCATCTTTGCCATTTTGATTATCCCTTCCTGATCCGACAGGCTTCCAGAAGCTTTTGAACCATCGGGAATAATGTGAGATCCGTGTGTGGCAGAAATGTACTTGAAGTATAATCCTCCATGAAGGAAGGTTCTGCGTTGAGTTCGATATATGCAATCCTCGACGCAATCGTATCAAGTGTTTTCCGTTCTCTCCGGTTGATAAGCGCAAGATTTGCGCCTGTCACCGCTCCGTTCCCGATATTTTTTATCCTCTCTTGATCAATCTCGGGAATCAGACCGATAATTGTTGCATTTTTCTTGTCGAGATAGTTGCCGAATGCGCCGGCAAAATAAATCGCAGCAATCTCATGCCTCGTAACTCCCGCCTCCTTCATCAGAGTAACACAGGCAGCGTGAATCGAGGCCTTGCTCATGATCAGGTTCTTGATATCATTTTCTGTGATCACAATATCTTTCCCGATATCGGTCTCATGTGCCCACTCGACAACAAACTCCGGGAAGTGAGGGCCTGTCCGGACCCGTTTATTTTCTATGCTGGTATTTATCCGCCCGGTCCGGTCAATGACACATGTAGAGATGAGTTCTGCAAGCAGGTCGATTAATCCGGAACCGGTAATCCCCCGGGGTTTGATAGTGTTGATAGTACTGTAGCTTGGATCGAGAGTCCACGGGTCAACGGTAATCTTTTCGATCGCACCCGGGTTTGCCCGCATCCCGAAGAGCACTTCCCCGCCTTCAAGCGCCGGACCGGCCGCGCCGGCACAGGAGAACATCCATTCTTTGTTTCCGAGCACGACTTCGAAGTTTGTACCAATATCAATAAGGAGGGATATCTCTTCGCGTTCACTCATGCCGCAGGAAAGGATATCGGCGATAATATCACCTCCGATAAAGTCACTGACAGCAGGAAAGACGAAGAGCCCGCAATTCTGGTTACCGGCAATACCGATCCTGCTTGCCGCGACGGATAATGCTCTCTGGACCACGGGCACATACGGTTCTGCGATGATGTAGCCTGGATCGATCCCGAGGAGCATATGGGTCATTACCGTATTACCGGCAATCACCACCTCGTAAATATCTTCACGATCGATTCCAGCAGTATCTGAAGCAGATGTAAGCGCAGCATTGATGCTCTCTGCTGCGAGTGTCTGCAGTTTGGTGAGCCCGTTTTTCCGGGCGAAATTGACCCGGGCGAGAATGTCTTCTCCGCAGCTGATCTGTCTGTTGTAATTCGAGGCAACCGCGACAACCTTCCCGCTGACCAGATCCCAAAGATATGCGACAACCGTTGTAGAACCAAGATCAACCGCAGCACCGAAGATGCGTTTTGACGTGTCATTTTCCTGGAGATCAACAAGCCGGTAGCCACCAGGGACAAGGGCTACCGTCCCGGTCACTTTCCAGTTGCTGTGGCGGAGAAGTGTTGGTATTTCCCGCATAACCTCAAGAGGAACATAGATTTTTTCTGCAATCGGGCCTCCACTTCTCTGTATACCCCACAGAAGCCGGGTCAGGTCCGGTGAAGGATCCGTAAGGGTAGGTGGCTGGAGCTCGACATAATATTTCCTGACTGATGGATGAAATTCGATCCCGGCATCCCGTCCCTCGATGAGTATCTTTTGTTCCTGGATGAGTGTACTTTCGGGAACAAACACCTTCAGATCTCCCTGAACTGTTGTCTGGCAGGCAAGACAGGCTCCCTTATTCAATTCTTCGTCGGTGAAAAATCGCGAATATTTCTGGTGATCAAATTCTGTTCTTCCCGACTGAACATTAACAACGCACTTGCCGCATTTTCCCTGCCCGCCACAGACTACATTAATATTCAGCCCTGCTCTCTGGGCTGCATCGAGAATTGTACTGCCTCGCGCCACATCGATCTTGCGATAACTCGGAAGGAATGTTACCGTACGCATGGTGGTTAATCCTGAATACTAACAATAGGGAGAGGGATGAGAAATATGCTACGATGGTAGATGAAAAGGATTAAAAAACAAATAAATGGATCATGTATGATTATCTGCAACCAGAATCCACTCCGGAGAATCAAAGGAAGTGCTGTGTGTTATGTTATATTTAATATGTCATTCGTTAATGAATTTTTAAAAAATATCAATCCTTATTGAAAAGTCAAAATAGAGAATTTGGATCTTATCTGCCGCAATACAGATTAATACACTTCTCAATGCACTGCGTTGATTCTTTGATTTGTCCTATTTTCTGCAGAGTCATTCCTTTATTAAACCATGCCTCTGCATTGTCGGGATCCATCTGAAGTGCTTGGTCATAGGATGCGATTGCGTCTTCAATCTTGTCCATGCAATCCTGACAATTCCCCAGTAATGTATGTGCATTGGCATTCCTGGGATACCTATCGATTGCTTCTTTAAGATATTTTACAGCTGTAAAATGATCTCCTGCCATCGCTTTCTCTTGCGCCTGCTTAACAAGATAATCTGACTCTTTTTGGGCGCTTTGTATCCACTGTACTCCCACTACTTCCATTTTCTTCCTCCAGGTCACCTGCCGTGACTAACCTTAAATAATTTCTATTTATTTATATTAATTTGCATAATATAATTGCGATATATATTTGCATCATGGTTTGCCATGCAAATAATTTAAATTGGCAAACCTGAACTTATTCGCATGCATGAATAAAACCGGCCTTCTTTTCACTTGCTGCTCATGAAAGTACTCCCACACTTGAGAAACGTAACAGAACGTGAATGTTAAAAAGAAAGAAAAGGGTTTGAATGGTAATTTAGGGTATAATATGGGCTCGTTGTTCTTTAATGATGAGGAGATTGGGCCATGACACAAAGACCCATTGATGCATTGATGTGATTATAATCTCTTAACCACCCCCCGAATTTAAACCCAGTTAATCCAACATATGAGGACATACGGAAGACCCGATGAAAGGTGTCTGTCTGTGTCGTAATATTCGGATCTTCCTTGAACGATACCTATTCTTTTAAAATAATAAAGTCTGGCGAGGCATCGGTGCATGGCAACAGCGCCGAGTCTAGAAGATTTGCAAACAGATACGATAGCTGGGCTCTCCGGAAGTTCAGACCCTCCCTGGTTAAAATTTATTCGATGAAGTGATCGATTTCAACGAATATTACATGATCGGAATGAGTATCAAAAGCCCAAATACCCCCCAGGGTATCAGAGTAACAACAATAATACGAAGCCGCGAGAGAACGAACTACGATACGCTCACAGCTGCCACAGCAAGCAATATTATGGAAAGACTTTCCTTTATTTCGTGCCTCATATCAGCAGAATTGAATAAATAATATTAGTAATATGCCTATTCCTTCCGGTCAAGGCCGGCTCCCAGGAAAAATTAGAACGGCCTGCCATTATTCGTTGACCATCTTATATCATTTCAATAGCCGCTACAATACTCACCCCCTTCCCGATCACGACAGAACGTTCCGCCCTCTCATACGATCTCCCAACTGGACGCGAATGTAAAAAAGAAAAAGAAGGATTGGAATGGTTTTCGGGATATATTTGGACTCGTAGTTGTTCTGACAATGAGTGCGGTGATATTGTTATTCACAGAGAGACGAGTCAGTTAGAAGGTGATCGATGTGCCATTGACCACCCCCTGCCAGCCTGGCCTAATTTCTTTTTCATTTTTCTTACTTGCATCGTGTTTCGATCCTGATTTCAGGAACACGTCTTTCGACATATCCCGATCCCCCGCAAGTCGGGCAATCATTCCAAAAAATATCAAAGCCAACGAGACAATGAACTTTACCGCCTCTGCATCCTTGATTTGGACAAGGCACCAATTTGGGCATATTTTTTCTTTTTTATTTATTTATATATAAAATTTGTGTTCTAAATTGGAGTAAGAATAAATGAAAACATTCGTTTTTCATCATTATTTTGAGATATTTTTGAATTTTTTCATTTTCCATATATCTCCTTATCAGACAAGACTAATGCCAACAGAATGTAAATTATGGCCTTTTGCATTTTCCGTTAAAATTTTAAAGAGATTTTTCCTCAATCTTCTGACTTTGCAGCATTATCGAAATCCTTATTGTAACTTTCTGTAACTGGGTCAAGTTCTTATTTGCTTCATTGAAGACACTCTCGTAATTTCCTGCAGATATCGAATTGATTATCGGCTTTGTTTTTTTCTTCTTTCTCAATGATGTCTATGATCACGATAATGGGCTTTGCCAATTCGTAGATTTTCATCGGCCTACCCCCTTTCCCAGAAGTGCTTTCGCGACTTCTGACCCAGCCCCGATCCAGCATGGACTTCATTGCTATGACTACTTCGGGCTGGCGCATATCAAGCCCGCGCTCGATAGCCCGGGATGTTGCTTCAGTAATGCTCGCAAGGAACACTAGTATTTTTGCGGTATTTGTTTTCATTCCGATTTCGATGAACAGGTTGGCGAACTCTTCTTCTTTTTCCGTAAAATAGTGGACCGTCTCCTGTCTCATTGAAATCTTTTATTGTATATTTATATATATATAAATTTAATGCATGATTTTGTTAAGTATTAGTCTTTAATTTTTGAGTGTGATGAGTGTTACACCTACTGCTTATGTGCCAAGTGCATATTCCTTTTTACCCCGTCTTGGACTCATCTTTGACTTACAGCTTTGCAGATACCACTCGCAGCCATATTTGCCCATCGCTGGACCGTTACGATACAGCGGAATTTAACGAGGTTATCTCAAGATGGAGGATGGTATAACAAAGTTTTGGAATGAATTATCTCAAGCATACCTGATAAAAACAGATGAATACTTTAAATGCATTGAAAGGCCTGGACTAATCCGTTCGGACTCATTCCGTAAATTATCGCATAACTTCCCTTCTTGAGGTCTGATAAATCTACACTGGCAATGGCCCTCCGAATGTCTTTTTGGCCTTAATTTTTACCGGCTCTTACCCCATTCCTCATGCAGGTATTCCCCAATCTCTGCTGCATCCCGGGGTCCTACCAATACTTTCCACCCGGTTACATCCTCAATCCTTCCCGATAGCGGAGCAGCATATCCTGGTATGATCAGTATTTTATGGGATACCTCGTTCTCTATGTTAAATTTCTTCAGCGAGTCACGCACCAGTGTTTCATTGAATTTACCCGCAGCCACTGCGGTCAGAACGGAAAGACCCTCAGTATCTATAATCATCAAGAAACAGGAAACACGGGAAGATTCCAGGTATCCCTGAAGGGTAAAGAAGGTCAGGGAGAAGTTTACGGTGACGAGTACCGGAGCATCTTTTCCCGGGGTCCCGATACGGTATAGGCCGGGATTCATCTGGATTGGTTTCTGGGGATCTGTGTATATATTCTGCCGGAGCGTGAGTGCAGCCTTTGATGACTCAGGTGAGAGAGGCGGCGTAATAATTACAGATGCATATTTAACAATTCCCGACGCGATTGCCGCATCCTGAAGTAAGGGATGAGTCGCGTCCAGAAAAACCGGATAGCCCAGATCCGGGACTGCACGCGTGATGGCGAGTTGTCGTATGGCAGTTGTAGTGGCGATATAATCGCCAAGGGATCGGGGGCACAGATCCATCACCAGTTTTTTGACACCTTCAGCCAGGCAGTCTTTTGCGAGTATGGTGAGGTTATCTATTCCATGGGATTTGATGACCATGGGGCAATTATGTTTTTTCGCAACTGCACACATCTCTCTGAAATTTTCTGGCGTCGCAGCGTAGATCAGGGGCCGGTAGCTCCCAACCTGAATAAGTGCCGCGTTAAGTGCTTCTGTTCGCTCAGCCATGAGCACAAGAGGTAGATCTGCATTATCCTCAACTTTGGCAACGGCTCGCGCAAATGCTTCAGGAGAACCACTGGTATTTTCGATAGCAATACCGTTAAACCGCAGATCCGAACCAATACGGGTGAAGGTTTCATCCCTGACCCGGATTGTCGCTGCGGTGATCTCCTCGGGTGTCCATGAATCTGAAACCTTGAAAAGAATGCCGGGAGGATGATAAAAGGTTTTATCATGACGGTAAAGAACAAATTCCTCGCCGACAGCAAAGGATCGTTCACCTACACCAATTTTTATCAGTCGTATTGGAGGTCGCGTTGTGGCTCCCAGGACAGATTTTGCCTGGTCGTCCAGATGAGGACAGAGATCCACATCTGCTTTTCCGCCAGCGAGTTTCATGGCAAAAGTGAGACAGGTCGGATCACCGCATTCCTTGCAGTTCTTTTTCGGCAGGAGTTTATAGATATCAAGCGCCTTAAGTGCCACTCTGTTTCACCTCCGGAAAACCCGCCCAGTTCCTGATGCTCTCAAAAGCATTTTTGAGCATCATAACTGTCTTTGGATGGCGGACACAGATAATCTCTGCACCGGCGACCGCTGCGGAGATACCGGTATAAAACTCCCATTGTACTGCCATAGTATCCCGCAGGGATGGTTCTGCATCCCTGACTTCTTTAATTGTCAGCGAATCAATGGCAGAACAGATCATGGGCATGGATAGATCGGCGTCACCTTTCAGAGCAGAGAACCGGATCCTTTCCATCGCAGAATATGAATATTCAAAACCATAACCGAGTGCGCCTGTGTATGGATCGATAATGATTTGTTCCCTTTTGATACCGATCTCCTTCAGGAGAATATTCAGTTGTTTTGCGAGATTGACATCAATTGGTGACTGGGCGATAAGCGAATGGTTGTACGCCAGAGCAGCCGCAGCAATGCTGCGATATCTGCCGGCCTCAGCCGTACCGAGGAGAAGTCTTTCTCCCTGGGCAGTCTCACCGCACGTCCGGAAAACGTTGCTGTCGATCCTGGGCTCATTACTGCCTTCAATGATCAAAGGGAGTCCGGTTGCACAAAGAACTGCCTCAGTGGTTTTTCCTATGGCAGCAATATCGGAAAAATTCCTCTGCCGGGTGCTGGTGAGGTAGAGGCGAACCAGATCAGCTCCATAGACCGTTTCAGCGGTCTTTGCCCATGCATCCACGTTGTTAACCAGATCACCACAGTAATTTTTGACGATTGGTGACCAGTATTCCGGGTCATCGCAGATCTCAAGAGCGACAAGAGGGGCTTTTGACGAAGGGTCCGATTCAAGAAACGGAAGTGTTGTCCCCCCTCCAATACTATAGGACGTTTTTCTTGTTCCTCCTTCATTTCGGGTGGCGCCAAGAGTAGCCCTGCCAACAGTACCGGTCCAGCCAAAGTGAAGATCATATCCCATAGTGTCCCCTCACACCAGCGGTTTCATGGTCAGAGCGGGATGCTTTACACGATCAAGATAATCGATCAGATCTTCGATGGTTGTTGCCAGGGTCTCGTCGGCAATCTTTTCGAAGAAGTCCGGTTTGTTCTTCTCAGTAAGTTTTTTTGTCAACCGTATTTTCAGTTCTTCTTTGAGTGCGGAGGGCATCCATACAAGACGTTCAATTCCTCCTTCACCCTGTAAAAACCGGTCAGAGAATATATAGTTCTTTGAGATACCGGCAAATCCCGGGGTCTGTGCACCCCCACCAATAGTACCTGCAAGCGTGGAGAATGTCATTCCGGAAGGGGTGATTCCTTTGAATTCACGGTTCACTATCATGATCCCGTTCACTTCTGGGAGCATGAGGGCAATACACTCAAAGCAACCGCAGCATGTCATCGGATATTCCATTACACTGTAAAGCGAGCAGCGATCTACCTCCCCGTGGCTTGCCTTTTTAACAAATTTATTTACCCCGTCAAACTCCCCGTTCAGGGTGTTGATAACAGCACCTTTCTCGATCGGCTGGTTAGCACCCGATGGAGATATCTCATAGGCTATTTTTCCATCCAGCCAGCTGATAGCGCCGCAGAGAGCCGGGCGTTCTGGTGTAATTACACAGACGTGATTGGGGGCAAAGGTCTGGCAGAGTGTACAGGAATAATACGTGCTTACCTCCGAGTCCCGCATATCTTTTATCCGTGCATCACGCTCTTCATAGATCTTCTCTGCTTCCCTTTTTGCTTCAATCACCTTTGATTCATCAGTAATGAGCGTAACAGATACAGCGTCGAGCAGCTGGGGGAAGTCCATACGGAACTTGCTGACCAGAAGTTTACCGAGATGTTCAATTTTCACTCCTTTTGCCACTACCTCTTTTGATATCCTCACCCAGATGATATCCCGCTGGGCTACATGCCAGGAACCCTCTCCGTAATTAACAAAGTTATGGATCCGGCGCTCAAGGACCGGCTCATAATCTTTTTTCATCATCTTCCCGGCGACTTTTAGGATGATTGCAAGAGGATACGCTCCACCCTCTTTCATCGCATCAATCTCCGGTCCAATAACCGTTACCTGCCCGTCCTTTACCGCATCTGCGGAACCCATTTGTAATAGTTCGAAGGCCGGAGATCTCCCACCGCCGAACTCCACATACATTTCTTCTTTGCGGATGCTTTTTCCCTCAAATGCAGGCGAACACCCCATCGGGATAGGGATGGCAGTGATATTCACCCGTATTCCTTTTTCCTCCAAACCGCGGCGGACAACTTCGTCAGGGTCTGCTGAAATCCATTCACTTCCCTGATAGTCTCCCAAAGACAGGATTGGAAATCCAAGAACCCGCATCCCATCGATAAATGCAATTTCCTCGTCAGTCAACCCGGTGTATACAATCACGATTGCCTTTGCACGTTCTCTGGCGTAGGTTAGAAGACGCTGGATGTCACCCGGCGTAACACCGCCGAACATCATTGCGACCCGGGCAATGATATCGACAAAGTATATACCATAGGATGGTGTCGGACCAAGAGGAATAAGCCGATATTCAAGTCCAAGCTTCACCCCGGCACCGGAAAGTGAAGTAATGACGTCTCCGGCAAGGAAGGTGAGCATATATTTTTCCTGCAATTCGCGGCAGATCGCTGAAGCACTATCGGCACCTGGAGGAGTACCAACAACCAGGGCAAGCCCGAGGATACTGCCATCAACCAGGGAATACCCGAGTTTCCGGATGATTGTATCGTCAATAAAACCGGTATAGGGGGCAGGTTTCCTGCCTTCCGCTGCTGTTTTTTCCGCAAGAATACATTCCAGGGCAACAAGAGGATTGCTGCCCGTTTTCTCAAATACGTCAAGTGCTGCCTTCTGGTCATGTACTGCAATTCCCGTCAGT
>Ga0326726_10005882_pt1 | contig 11077 bp, 4 predicted proteins | sample MHFenrmetagenome_2_FD_207603 | JGI IMG/M metagenome (GOLD analysis project Ga0326726, IMG submission 207603) | Lab enriched peat soil microbial communities from Michigan Hollow, Ithaca, NY, United States - MHF15MN | ecosystem: Environmental > Terrestrial > Soil > Wetlands > Peat | place: USA...
GGCCGGCGCCGGCATCGCCGGCGGTCTCCGGCCGGATGGCGATGAGCAGCGGGTTCATGGCCGAGAGCACGACGAGCGGGACCGCCAGCAGGACGGTGGCCGCCATGATGCTGCCGAACACCAGGTCGATGCCGGCGAGCCAGGGGAACAGCCAGGGATAGACGAGGCAGGCAGCCACGATCGCCAGCGCGGAGAAGGCGGGGGCGGCAAAGAAGGCGAAACGCTGCCGCGCGCTATCGGCCCGGCGCGCCAACCGGCCGCCGCCGTAGTAGCCGACGGCGAGGAACGACAGGGTGATCGAGAGGATGCTCGACCAGATGTAGAGGCTGACGCCGAAATAGGGCGTCAGCACGCGCGACGACAGCAGCTCCAGCGCGAGCGTGGCCGCGCCCGTCAGGAAGATGATGAGATAGCTGAGAGGCAAACCCGCTGCCGCGCCTTCCGGCTTCAGTCGCCGTAGACGAACGGCTTCTTGGTGAAGAGCCGGCGCACCATCGGCTCGAAGGCCGTCAGCGGCATGGTGTCGTAGTTGGGATCGAACGACATCTGGTCCCACTTGTCGCAGAAGAGGTGCGTGCGCTCGAAATGCGGGTGGCCGCGGAATTGCTCGAAGGCGAAGCGGTCGCGGCCGACGTGGTGATAGTAGTAGTAGCCCTGGAATACCGGGTGGTGGCGCACCACCCAATGGTTCGCTTCCGACACGTAGGGCTTCAGCACGGCCGCCGCGAGATCGCCATGGTTCTCCGGCGCCAGCAGATCGCCGATGTCGTGCAGGAGCGCGACCACGACCGTCTCCTCATCGGCGCCATCGCGGAAGGCGCGAGTCGCCGTCTGCAGCGAGTGCTCGCAGCGGTCGACATGGTAGCCGAGCTTGTCGCCCGCCAGCTTCTTGAGCGCCCCCAGCACATTGTCCGGCAGCTCGTCGTAGCAGACTTTGAACTTGCCCTCGAGGAACTGGTAGTCCTCGTACGTTCCTTGATCCATGCGCGTGAAGCTGACCGTGTCGTCCATGATGTTCCTCTGCCGACGATAAGCGCGGCGCATTCTCTTGCATTTTCCGGCCGATTGCCAGAGTGCCGGCGGCCGCCATTCCATGGCAATTCTTGTTTTGCACCGATCCCACGCTCATCCACGCTGTCGTCGCCGGGTCAAGCCCGGCGATGACAGGTGATGGGGGCGGGGGCAGGCATGGTGCGAGTTGATGGGCATTCCGGTTTCGACGCCTGAATTTCTGCGATATGGTTGGGCCTGCCCAACAACGTCGCGGGAGCATGATGGCAGAATCTTCCGCCTCCCAGGCCGAGGCCTTCCGGGCGGCCGAGCATGCCGGTTGGCAATCGAAGGTCGCCGCCTATGACCAGTACTGGTCGCCGCTGTCGATGGAGATCGGCGAGCGGCTGCTCGATGCCGCCGGCGTCGGGCGCGGCACGCGCCTGCTCGATGTCGCCTGCGGCCCGGGTCGGTTGACGGCGGCGGCCGCGGCGCGCGGCGCCGAGGTTGCCGGCGTCGATTTCTCCGACCGCATGATCGAGCGCGCGCGGCGACTGTTCCCGGCCGGCGATTTTCGCGTCGGCGATGCCGAGGCGCTGCCGTTTCCCGACGAGTCCGCCGATGCCGTCGTGGTCAACTTCGGCGTGCTGCATTTCGCGCGCCCCGACTACGCCATGGTCGAGGCCTGCCGGGTATTGAAGCCGGGCGGCACGCTGGCGTTCACCTTGTGGGCCGGCCCGGCCGAGCACGCCGGCATGCGCGTCATGTTCGATGCCATCGAGGAGCATGGCCGCATCGATGCCGCCATACCCGAGGGCCCGCCGCAGTTCCTGTTCACCGAGCCGGCGGCCTGCGCCAGCCTGCTAACCACGGCCGGCTTCGAGCGCACGAGCATCGTCCACAAACTTGTGCGCGCCACTTGGCGCCTGCCCGCGCCGGACGGCTTGTTTGCTGCCTATGCCGACGGTGCCGTGCGCATTGCGCTGCTGCTGGCGGCGCAGACGCCGCAGGCCCTGTCCGCGATTCGCTCGGCCGTCAGCGGCGCCTGCCTATGCTATGCGGCGGGCGCCGAACTCCGCATTCCCGTCGCCGCCGCGGTCGTCACTGCGCGGCGGTCGTGACAACGCGTCGGCGTGTCGACATAAGGATAAATATATCAATAGCTTATCCGCCAAATCTTCGAATACCGAAAAGTAGTCGAGCGGGCCGGAACTTTCGCCGGCCAGCCGGGTTATGGGGGTCAGGGCCTACAGGGATTTAAGAAGACGATGGTCGTGGGGGCGGTGCGGTGTTGTCCGTCCGTGAGCGGCGGAGGGCAGGGACGTAGGCGATCAGCCGCTCTGCTACGGACCGCGTCACCTCTGCGTCTGGCCCCCTACAACTCATTCATAGAGCCATGCTGGCAGTCTCGGCTTTGCCGAGACGATGGCGCCTGCTGTCGCGCGCCGAGTAGCCCCAAGAGCGGCTCCGCTTCGCGCATTCCCGCTTCACGGCCAATCACTCACCTCGGAGCATCACCATGCAACCGCGCAGCGACCCCTCGGCCGGCCTGACCGGGCCGACCGCCATCGGGCGGCCGCCCGTCACGGAGACGCGCGCCAACGGCGCCGATGACGGCACCGCCTCCGACCTGCACGATCTCCTGCAGGCGCTACAGGCGGTGCGGGTCGGCGATTTCTCGGTGCGGCTCCCCGGCGATCGGACCGGGCTCATCGGCAAGGTCGCGGATACCTTCAATGACATCGTTGCGGCCAATCAGCGCATGGCGCAGCAACTCGAGCGCGTGGGCCAGGTCGTCGGCCGCGACGGCAAGACGCGCCAGCGCGTGAAGTTCGGGCTCGCGAGCGGCGCCTGGGGCGAGATGGAAAGCTCCGTGAATACGCTCATCGACGACCTGGTGTGGCCGACGACCGAGGTGACGCGCGCCATCGCGGCGGTCGCCCAGGGCGACCTCCTGCAGACCGTGCCGCTCGACGTCGATGGCCGGCCGCTGAAGGGCGAGTTCCTGCGCTCGGCCAACATCGTGAACCGCATGATCAAGCAGCTCGGCGTTTTCACGTCCGAGGTGACGCGCGTGGCGCGCGAGGTCGGCACCGACGGCAAGCTCGGCGGCCAGGCCAAGGTCCGCGAGGTCACCGGCGTGTGGAAGGATCTGACCGAGAGCGTCAACTCGATGGCCAGCAATCTGACGGCCCAGGTCCGCAACATCGCGGAGGTGACGATCGCCGTCGCCGACGGCGACCTCTCGAAGAAGATCACCGTCGACGTGCGCGGGGAATTCCTGCTGCTGAAAGAGGCCATCAACACGATGGTCGACCAGCTGCGCTCATTCGCCTCCGAGGTGACGCGCGTGGCGCGCGAGGTCGGCACCGACGGCAAGCTCGGCGGCCAAGCCATCGTCCCCGGCGTCGCCGGCACCTGGAAGGACCTCACCGACAGCGTCAATTCCATGGCCAGCAACCTGACCGGCCAGGTCCGCAACATCGCGGAGGTGACCACGGCCGTGGCCCGCGGCGACCTCTCGCGCAAGATCACCGTCAACGTGCGCGGCGAGATCCTCGAGCTGAAGGACACCATCAACACGATGGTGGATCAGCTCAACGGCTTCGCCTCGGAGGTCACCCGCGTCGCGCGCGAGGTCGGCACCGAGGGCAAGCTGGGCGGGCAGGCGCAGGTGCCGGGCGTCGCCGGTACCTGGAAGGATCTCACCGACAACGTCAATCTGCTGGCGGCGAACCTGACGACACAGGTGCGCAACATCGCCGAGGTCACCACCGCGGTCGCCCGCGGCGACCTCTCGAAGAAGATCACCGTCAATGTCAGCGGCGAAGTGCTGCAGCTGAAGGAGACCATCAATACCATGGTCGATCAGCTGAACGCCTTCGCCGGTGAGGTCACGCGCGTGGCGCGCGAGGTCGGCACCGAAGGACGGCTCGGCGGCCAGGCCAACGTGCTCGGCGTCGCCGGCACCTGGAAGGACCTCACCGACAGCGTCAATTCGATGGCCAGCAACCTGACGGCCCAGGTCCGCAACATCGCGGACGTCTCGACCGCCATGGCCAACGGCGACCTCTCGAAGAAGATCACCGTCGACGTGCGCGGCGAGATCCTCCAGCTCAAGGAAACCATCAACACCACGGTCGACCAGCTCAACGCCTTCGCCTCGGAAGTCACGCGCGTCGCCCGCGAGGTCGGCACCGAGGGCAAGCTGGGTGGTCAGGCAGTCGTGCGCGGCGTCGCCGGCACCTGGAAGGATCTGACCGACAACGTCAACTCGATGGCGAGCAACCTGACCGCTCAGGTCCGCAACATCGCGGAAGTGACGACGGCGGTCGCCCGCGGCGACCTCTCGCGCAAGATCACCGTCGACGTCAAAGGCGAGATCCTCGAACTCAAGAACACCATCAACACGATGGTGGATCAGCTGAACGGATTCGCCTCGGAAGTCACGCGCGTGGCGCGCGAGGTCGGCACCGAAGGCAAGCTCGGCGGCCAGGCCCAGGTACCCGGCGCCGCCGGCACCTGGAAGGATCTGACCGACAACGTCAATTTCATGGCCAGCAACCTGACGGCCCAGGTCCGCAACATCGCCGACGTCGCCACCGCCATCGCCAGCGGCGACCTCTCGAAGAAGATCACCGTCGACGTGCGCGGCGAGATCCTGCTGCTGAAGGAAACGCTCAATACGATGGTCGAGCAGCTCCGTTCCTTCGCCGCGGAGGTGACGCGCGTGGCGCGCGAAGTTGGCACCGAAGGACGGCTCGGCGGGCAGGCCGTCGTCCCCGGCGTCGCCGGCACCTGGAAGGACCTCACCGACAATGTGAACCTGCTGGCAGCCAACCTGACCACGCAGGTGCGCAACATCGCGGAGGTGACGACGGCCGTCGCCCGCGGCGACCTCTCGCGCCAGATCACCGTTGACGTGAAGGGTGAGATCCTCGAGCTGAAGGACACCATCAACACGATGGTGGATCAGCTGAACGCGTTCGCCTCGGAAGTCACGCGCGTCGCCCGTGAGGTCGGCACCGAAGGCAAGCTCGGCGGCCAGGCGCAGGTGTCCGGCGTCGCCGGCACCTGGAAGGACCTGACGGATACAGTGAACGTCATGGCCGCTAACCTGACCGAGCAGGTCCGCGGCATCGTGAAGGTCGTCACCGCCGTCGCCGACGGCGATCTCAAGCAGAACCTGACAGTGCGGTCGAAGGGCGAGGTGGCGGCGCTCGCCGAGACCATCAACAACATGACCAACACGCTCGCGACCTTCGCCGACCAGGTAACCACCGTCGCGCGCGAAGTCGGCGTCGAAGGGCGCCTCGGCGGCCAGGCCAATGTGCCCGGCGCCGCCGGCACCTGGAAGGACCTGACGGGCAACGTCAACCTGCTCGCGGCCAACCTGACCACGCAGGTGCGCGCCATCGCCGAGGTTGCGACGGCCGTCACCAAGGGCGATCTCACCCGCTCGATCCAGGTCGACGCCCGCGGCGAGGTCGCCGAGCTGAAAGACAACATCAATACGATGATCGACAACCTGCGGCTCACGACCGACCGCAACACCGAGCAGGACTGGCTCAAGACCAATCTCGCGCGTCTCACCGGCATGCTGCAGGGCCAGCGCGATCTGGTTACGGTCGGCAAGATGTTGCTGTCGGAACTGGTGCCGCTGGTCGGCGCGCACCAGGGCGTCATCTACCAGATGGACGCGGAGGCGGCGCCGCACCTGAAGCTGCTCGCCAGCTACGCCAATGACCACGAGAACGGCTATCCGGAGCACCTGCCCGTCGGCGACGGCTTCATCGGACAATGCGCGGTGGAGAAACGGCGCATCCTCGTCACCAACGTGCCGCCCGATACCGTTCGCGTCGGCTCCGCAATGTTGCGAGCGCTGCCCCGCAGCATCGTCGTGTTGCCGGTCGTGTTCGAGGGACAGATCAAGGCCGTACTCTCGCTCGCCTCTCTGCATGAGTTCGGTCCGGCGCACCTCGGATTCCTCGAGCAACTCACCGCGAGCATCGGCATCGTCGTCAACAGCATCGAGGCGACGATGCAGACCGAGGGGTTGCTCAAGCAGTCGCAGCAGCTCGCCACCGAACTTCAGACTCAGCAGAAGGAGCTTCAGCAGACGAACGAACAGCTCGAGCAGAAGGCGCAGCAGCTGGCCGAACGCAACGTCGAGGTCGAACGCAAGAACCAGGAGATCGAGCAGGCGCGGCGCGCACTGGAGGAGAAGGCCGGCGAGCTCGCGCTGACGTCGAAGTACAAGTCCGAGTTCCTCGCCAACATGTCGCATGAGCTGCGCACGCCGTTGAACAGCATCCTGATCCTGGGCCAGCAGCTCGGAGAAAACCCGGACGGCAACCTGACCTCCAAGCAGGTCGAATTTGCCCGCACGATTCACGGCGCCGGCACGGACCTCCTCAACCTCATCAGCGACATTCTCGATCTCTCGAAGATCGAATCCGGCACCGTCAGTGTCGACGCCGAGGAAATCTTCTTCACCAATTTGCTGGATATGGTCGCGCGCCCGTTCAGGCACGAGGCGGAGGGCCGCCGCCTGTCCTTCGACGTGCAGCTGGATCCCAATCTCGGCCGCAGCATCGTGACGGACTCGAAGCGCCTGCAGCAGGTATTGAAGAACCTGCTGTCGAACGCCTTCAAGTTCACGGAGCATGGCGGCGTCAGGCTCAACGTTTCCACCGCCCTCGGCGGCTGGAGCCCGGATCACCCGACACTCTCCCAGGCGCCCACGGTGGTGGCGTTCGAGGTGTCCGATACCGGCATCGGCATCGCGCCCGAGAAGCAGAAGATCGTCTTCGAGGCCTTCCAGCAGGCCGATGCCGGCACCAGCCGCAAATATGGGGGCACCGGGCTCGGGTTGGCGATCAGCCGCGAGTTGTCCAGCCTGCTGGGGGGCGAGATCCAGTTGAGAAGCGCGCCTGGCGTCGGCAGCACCTTCACGCTGTATGTTCCCCTCAAGTATGCGGGGGTACCCGTCGCCAGCCGGTTCTCGAACGGAGCCGCCTCGGCGCGCCCGGTCACGGTGCTATCCGAAGTCCGCCCGGTCGAGCAGATTGCAGACGATCGTCATGACTTGCAGCCTGCCGATTCCGTCCTGCTCGTCGTCGAGGACGACCCGCACTACGCTCGCGTGCTTGTCGATCTCGCGCGCGATGCCGGATTCAAAGTGCTGGTCGCCATGAACGGCGCCGATGCGCTGGCGCTGGCGCGCCAGTACCAGCCGATGGCGGTCTCGCTCGATGTGTTCCTTCCGGACATGCTGGGCTGGACCGTGCTCAGCCAGTTGAAGCGGGACCCGACCACCCGCCACATTCCCGTCCAGATGATCACCCTGGAGGAAGACCGCCAGCACGGCCTGGCGCGCGGCGCCTTTTCCTTCCTGACCAAACCGGCGACGGCCGAAGGCCTCAACGCCGCGCTCAGCCGCATCAAGGACTACGCCCAACAGCGCCGCAGGCGCCTCCTTGTGATCGAGGACAATACCGCCGAGCAGGTCAGCATCGTGCAGCTTCTGGGGCATGACGACATCGACATCGTGACGGTCGCCACCGGCAACGAAGCCCTCGCGTTGATGCGTGAACAGCCGTTCGACTGCGTGGTGCTCGATCTCCGTCTTCCCGACATGACCGGATTCGAGGTGCTGGAACACATACGTGACGATGACTCGCTGCCGGATCTACCCGTCGTCGTGTTCACCGGGCGCGAGCTGTCGTCGGAAGAAGATGCGCAACTCCACACGATGGCGCGCAGCGTCGTCGTGAAGGGCGTGGAGTCGCCGGAGCGGCTGCTCGACGAGACGGCCCTGTTCCTCCATCGCGTGGTCTCCGACCTGCCCCCGGAGAAGCAGCGCATGCTCGAGCGGCTGCACAGTTCCGACGAAGACCTCGTTGGGCGGACCGCCTTGCTGGTCGACGATGACGCCCGCAACATCTTCGCGCTGAGCAGCGTGATCGAGCGCCGCGGCATGCGCGTGCTGACAGCGACGACCGGCAACGAAGCCATTTCGCTCATCAATTCGACGCCCGATCTGGCGATCGTGCTGATGGACATCATGATGCCGGAAATGGACGGCTATCGCACGATGCAGGCGATCCGCGAGAATCCCGCCTTCCGCCGCCTGCCGATCGTCGCCCTCACGGCCAAGGCCATGAAGGGCGACCGGGAGAAATGCCTGGAGGCGGGTGCTTCCGACTACCTCGCCAAACCCGTCAATACCGAGCAGCTGCTGTCGGCGCTGCGTATGTGGCTCCACCGATAGGCCCGGAGAGAGGTCATGAGCGGCCCGCAAGACGTCATGAGCGACCGGCAGAAGGTCAACATCCTGCTCGTCGACGACCAGCCTGCCAAGCTCCTCAGCTACGAGGTCATCCTCCGCGAGCTCGGCGAGAACCTGCTGAAGGCTCCGTCCGCGCAGGCGGCCTTCGAGCATCTGCTGAAATCCGATATCGCGGTGATACTCGCCGATGTCTGCATGCCGGACCTCGACGGATTCGAGCTGGCGCGCATGATCCGCGAGCATCCGCGCTTCCAGAAGACCGCGATCATCTTCGTTTCGGCCGTGCTGTTGACCGATCTGGATTTCCTGCAGGGCTATCGGTACGGCGCGGTGGACTATCTGTCGGTCCCCGTGATCCCGGAAATCCTGCGCGCCAAGGTCAAGGTCTTCGTCGAGCTCTATCGCAAGACGCAGCAGCTCGAGCGCCTGAATCATGAGCTCGAGCAGCGCGTCGCCGAGCGGACGGCGGCGCTGGAAGCCTCGGCGGTCGAGCTGCGCAAGAGCGAGGAGCGCCTGCGCCTGGCCTTCGATGCCGCGCAGATGGGGTGGTGGGACTACGATATCGTCGCCGATCAGGTCACCTGGTCGCCCAGCCTCGTCCGCATCATGGGGTTCGCGCCGGAGTCGTTCGGCGCAACCCTCGAGGGAGCGCTGACCCACGTGCATCCGGAGGATCGCGAGCAATTCATCACGCTGGTCCGCGATGGCATGGCGGAGGACCGCAGCCGCAGCTGCGAACTTCGCTTCATTCGCCCTGACGGTTCGGTCCGCTGGTCTTTGGCCGCCGGGCAGGTCATTCGCAATGCCGCGCGGGAGCCGATCCGCTTCGCCGGCGTCGATCTCGACATTACCCAGCGAAAGGAGGCGGAAGAGCGCCAGACCATGCTCGTGCGCGAGCTCGATCATCGCGCCCGCAACCTGCTGGCGGTCGTGCAGTCGGTGCTGCATCTCAGCCGGGCCAGCACGACGCCGGAGTTCATCGCGGCGGTCGACGGCCGCATCCGCGCGCTGTCGCGCACGCACACCATGCTGTCTGAAACGCGCTGGCGGGGCGTCGAGCTCGGCCGCATCGTGGAAGAGGAAATCGCGCCGTTCGCGACCGGCCAATCGAAGCAGATCGCGGCCGCCGGGCCGGAGGTGTCGCTGCCGCCGCCGACGGCGCAGTCGCTGGCGCTGGCGCTTCACGAACTCGTCACGAATGCGGTGAAGCACGGTGCCTTGTCCGTGCCCGAAGGCCGCCTCTCGCTCGGCTGGGAGATCAAGCCGCAGGCCCTCATCGTGCGCTGGGCCGAAACGGGCGGGCCTGCCACCCAGGAGCCCACCCGGCGGGGCTTTGGCACCAAGGTGATAGCCGCCGGGATCGAGCAGCAGCTGGGTGGCCGCGCGGCCTTCGAATGGCGCGGGGAAGGTCTGCTCTGCACATTGACCATTCCACGCAAGCGGATCGACAAGACCGACCGGTTCGTGGCGGTAGCCGACGGCATCGAAAGGCCGGAGACGACGGTGCCGCCATCCCTGGCCATTGCCGGGAACCGCATCCTTGCCGTGGAAGACGAGCCCCTGGTGGCCGAAATGCTGGGAAATGCGCTGACCGAACTAGGGTTTGCGGTGATCGGTCCCATCGGGACGGTCGCGCCAGCGTTGGAAGCGGCACGGACGGATTCCATCGATGGCGCCATCCTCGATCTCAACGTCGGGGGCGAGCCGATCTATCCCGTGGCGGATGCATTGATGGCCCGCGGCATTCCCTTCGTGTTCCTGACCGGCTACCGCAGCGACGGCATCGATCGGCGCTATGGGCACGTTCCCGCGCTGCAAAAACCGATCGACCCGGAGGCCCTTCGACACATCTTCACGCCGCAGAAGGGCGGCGAGCCCGGCCTTGCCTCCAGTCCGCCGCGCCCGCAGGCCGGGTTTGGCCTGAGACGAGAGGGCGCTCAGGCCTGACCGAGGTGCCGCGCGAAGGTGGCGATGTCGATATTGCTGCCGCAGACGATGACGCCGACGCGCTTGCCGGCAAGGCGCTTGCGCAGCGGGCCGCAGAGGGCGGCCGTAGCGGCGGCGCCCGCCGGTTCGACCGCTAGCTTCATCTCGCGGAACAGCAGGCCCATGGCGCGCCTCATGGCGTCGTCGTCGATCATGACGAGATCGTCGAGGAAGCGGCGGCAGAGGCCGAAGCTGTAGGGCAGGGCGAAGGGCGCACCCAGGCTGTCGGCGATCGTCCCCACCTTTTCGATCGACCGCGGTTCGCCGGCGGCGAAGCTGCGATGCATGCTGTCGGCGCCCTCGGGCTCGACGCCGAACACTTGGCACGCCGGCCGCAGCTGCTTGACGGCGCAGGCGATGCCGGCGGCCAGCCCGCCGCCGCCGATCGGCACGATGATGGCGTCGAGGTCGGGCGTCTGGCGGCACCATTCATAGCCGAGGGTGGCCGTGCCCAGGATGGTCAGTTCGCCCTCATAGGGATGAACGAAGCTGCGCCCTTCCTCCCTCTCGATGCGGCGCACCGTGTCGAAGGCGCTGTGCACGTCCTCGGCGAGGACGACCTCGGCGCCATAGCTGCGGCAGCGTTCGACGCGAAAGGGATTGGCCGTCTTCATCATCACGACCTTGGCGCTGCTGCCCAGGGTCTTCGCCGCGTAGGCGACGGCGATGGCGTGATTGCCCGCGCTCACGGCGGTGACGCCGCGGGCAAGCGCATCCGGCGCCAGGTTCAGCATGTTGGTGAGTGCGCCGCGCGCCTTGAAGCTGCCGGTGTACTGGAACAGTTCGAGCTTGAGCAGCACTTTGGTGTCC
>Ga0326726_10005883_pt1 | contig 11075 bp, 13 predicted proteins | sample MHFenrmetagenome_2_FD_207603 | JGI IMG/M metagenome (GOLD analysis project Ga0326726, IMG submission 207603) | Lab enriched peat soil microbial communities from Michigan Hollow, Ithaca, NY, United States - MHF15MN | ecosystem: Environmental > Terrestrial > Soil > Wetlands > Peat | place: USA...
CTTCAGTCTCGGTTACCCCGAGATATTTCGCCCCCCAGTCGCAGAGCGCTTCCAGGATCGGGATCAGCGTTTTACCAAAATCTGTGATAGCATATTCCACCCGCGGCGGGACCTCGGGGTAGATCTTCCGCCGGATAATTCCGTCCTCTTCCAGTTCGCGGAGCTGCTTCGTCAGCATCTTGGCATTGACTCCCGGCAATTCTTTCTGAAGTTCGCCGAAGCGCATCACAGTATCCCCCAGCGCCCAGAGAATGAGCGGCTTCCACTTCCCTCCTATGACGTCCAGTGCAGCTTCGACAGGGCAGTGAAAGGTCTTCCCGTTCTTCGTATATTGCATACTTACCTCTTTGAAACTATATTACAAAATTAATCGTATGCTCTATATATTCAGTAAGGTCGCATTTTATCATAATGGTTCAGATTACCCTTGCAGAAAAATAGTATGTATTCTGTCTGCTTATGGCTTTCTGTGATCATTTTGTAAAGGGAAGTATCATGAAGATTCTTGCCATGGATACAATTCTTCCGGGAGGCACTCTTGAGGAGATTCATCCCTATCTCATGGAGGAAGCTGCCGCAGCGTGGACACATTATACCGACGGGATCGTTCGGGAAATTTACTTCAGGCTTGATCGCCCGGGAACAAATATGTTCCTTGAATGTGAATCGGTTGAGCAGGCCATGAAAATGACAGACGGGCTGCCACTGGTCAGGGAGGGACTCATCAGGTTCGAGTTAATCCCGCTGGGACCGTTCCCTCCTTTTGCTGAGCTGTTTGAACACGAAGAAACACGAGGGCAGGCCTGAGATTGCCTGACAGGAATCCTGCCGGATTGTGATATCTATGGAAAAACAACAGATCGGAAATAATTTCTTCATCCCGATGCCGGTCGTCCTTGTCGGGTCTCAGGTGAGAGGGAAGGACAACTTCATGACCATGGGCTGGTGTGCCCGGGCAAATGCGAACCCGCCAATGATCGTGTGCGGGATCGGGAACCATCACTATACCCCAAAAGGGATCGTGGAGACAAAAACATTTTCTGTCAACATTCCATCATCAGATCTTCTGGAAAAGACAGATTACTGCGGGCTCGTATCTGGTGAAAAGATCGACAAGTCGAAGGTCTTTGATGTCTTTTACGGCTCGTTGAAGACAGCACCGATGATCAGGAACTGTCCGGTCTCGCTTGAGTGCAGGCTTGTGCAGACCGTCCCCCTGCCGACCAACAGCCTCTACATTGGCGAGATCACGGGGGCATATGCGGAAGGCCGGGTAATCAAGGACAACAAGCCGGACTTCTCTGAGATCGACCCGCTCTTCCTGACTATGCCCGACAACCGCTACTGGACCCTTGGGAAATATGCGGGCGATGCGTGGAGCGCCGGAAAAAAACTTATGGAACGATGATACCGTGATAAAAGTACTTGCATTAAACGGGAGCCCACGGAAGGATGGCAATACATCTATCCTGATCCGGCAGATTTTTCAGGAACTTGAGAGGGAAGGCATCGCAACGGAACTCGTTCAGGTCGGCGGGAAACATATACGCGGGTGTACCGCATGCATGAAGTGTTTCGAGAACAAGAATAAAAAGTGCGTATTTGACGATGATATCGTCAACGAATGCATAGGGAAAATGGCCGATGCGGATGGAATAATTCTCGGTTCCCCGGTCTATTTTACCGATGTAACTTCGGACATGAAAGCATTGATCGACCGGGCAGGGTACGTGTCGATGGCAAACGGCGGTCTCTTCCAGCGCAAGATCGGGTCCGCGGCCATTGCGGTAAGGCGTGCCGGGGCAGTCCACACGCTCGATACGCTGCTCCATTTCCTGTTAATCGGTGGCATGATTGTACCAGGCCTCCCTCCTATCGGCATAGGGAGGGAGAAAGGAGAGGTGGTAAAGGATGAGGAAGGCATGAAGTGGGCTGAAAATACCGGGAAAAACATGGCATGGCTGTTATCCCGGCTGGATACCGCAAATGCCTTTCCCGTACAAAAGAAAAAACATTGAAAACAGAGAAAATGACGTAAGGAGATGATCATTATGACCACGATACTTATTGACCAGGACCTCTGCACTCGGTGCGGGATCTGCTCAGTTGTATGTCCGGCGAGAATTGTTGATCCTGCAGATGAGAACACATTACCGGTTGTACAGGACGCAAAGGCCGGCATGTGCATCCGCTGCGGGCACTGCGAGGTCTCCTGCCCGTCGCAGGCCCTCCTGTTAAATTACCTGCCCGAAGAGAAAGTCACTCTTCCGGCTGATGCCGGCTCCCTGTCTCCGGAAGACCTTGGCGTATATCTGAAAAAACGGCGTTCCGTGCGGCACTTCACAAAAGATTCCGTCCCGAAGAAGAAGATCCTAGAAATCCTTGATATTGCCCGGTACGCAGCATCAGGCGGGAACGGGCAGCCGGTGGAATGGATCGTAGTCCACGATACCGGGAAGGTGAAGGAGATCGCCGGGTTGACCATTGAATGGATGAAAACCCTGAAGAATACGAACCACCCTATGAGCGGCTACGTGCCGATGCTTATCGCGGGATGGGAGCATGGGTATGACCCTGTCTGCCGCGACGCCCCGCACCTCCTCATAGCCACAATTCCGGAAGGCAACCCTATAGCGCACACCGATGCGATCATCGCACTCACGCATTTTGATGTCGCAGCACCTGCCTGGGGAATCGGCACCTGCTGGGCAGGTTTTGTCGCCATGGCGGCTTCGTCCTATGGACCCCTCATAAAAGAACTCGGCATACCCGCCGGGCGGAAGAGTGCCTACGTGATGATGTTCGGCCGCCCGCAGTACGGGATCCATGGAATCCCCCGCCGAAAGCCTCTTGGGGTCACATGGCTGTAAAAACGTATACCTGATAATTGGGAAGGAAAACTACCATGAGTGTCATAGCCATCAACGGAAGCCCGCGAAAGAAATGGAACACGGCGACACTGCTCGAACATGCCCTTGAAGGGGCAGCATCAGAGGGAGCCGACGCTGAACTCTTCCACCTCTACGATCTGGACTACAAGGGCTGCACCAGCTGTTTTGCCTGCAAGATTAAAGGCGGTAAAAGTTACGGGAAATGCGCCATGAATGACGGGCTTACTCCTGTGCTTGAGCAGATCGCGGGTGCTGACGCCCTCATTCTTGGTTCTCCGATTTATTTCGGGATTGTAACCGGCGAGATGCGATCGTTCATGGAGCGGCTTCTCTTCCCTTACCTGACTTATACAAACCCCCCGGCTTCCCTTTTCGCAAGGAAGATACCGACCGCGTTCGTTTACACCATGAATGTCTCCGAGCATCTGATGAAGGAGATCTATGGCATTCATATCAACGCAAACGAGCAGGTGCTTACACGGATGTTCGGGCATGCCGAATCCTTCTTCTCCACCGAGACGCTCCAGTTCGAGGACTATGATAAGGTTGTATTCAGCTATGTCGACCCGGAGGTAAGGAAAGAACGACACAGGACAGTCTTCCCGCAGGACTGCAAACGGGCGTTCGACCTGGGAGCACGTCTGGCGAAATCCGGCGGACGAACTGATGAGCGGGAGAAAAAATAAGACCGCATTGCGGGAATGGTTAAGAGGGCCCGGAACAATTTCCCTGTTCAGGGTGATCCGTTTCCATGAGCGAATTTGTCAGGGCTGCCCGGTTCTCCGAACTCGGGGAAGGAACGCTGAGTAAAGTAACCGTTAATGGCACCGATCTCCTCCTTGCAAGGGTGCACGGGCAAGTGTACGCAACCGAACTGCTCTGCCCCCACCTGCAGGCCGACTTGTCGGAAGGAACGCTGAACGGCACCATCCTCACATGCCCGCTGCACAACTCGCAGTTCGACCTGCGGGACGGGCGGGTTGTGAGGTGGACCGATCTCAAGGGAGCGGTCCTCACCTATGCTACGAAAGCCCGGCCTCCCCGTTCCCTGAAATGCTACCCGGTCCGGTTCGAAGGGGACAACGTCCTTGTCGGTTTATCGTAGCGGGTTATCCCCAGCCCACCAGTTCAAACGACTGAAATGGATCGTCTCCATCCAGGTGCTTATTCGGGAACTGGTACTGGACCGGCACGGGAATCCCCGGCACAACCCAGAATGTAATGGGCGCCCCGTCGCGGAAATTGCCGGTATATTTACGGGCATCGGGATAGGTACCTGCCGGAACCGTGACGGATTCCGTGCCTTTATCGGAGAACGTGATGTTTATCTCGCCAAACGGTTCGATTCCTAAATAACCCCCGGGACTGGCTTCCGGGTACTTTACTTTAAGATCAGCCGGAAGAACCGTGACAGGTTGTACTACTCCTTTTATCGTATCCGTCATAGTTCCCCCGAGAAACTCGTGTGTGGACTCGTCATAATATTCCTCGGCTACGGTGATCCACCCGTCCTTTGTCAGGGTGACAAGATTCCCTGTCAATTCCGGGTAATCAGATACCGAAGTGTATTTGTAGTGAAGGGCATGACTTCCCTGATACTCCGCTGTTGACCGTTCCAGTCCGATATGGTAGATCCATGACGAACGTGGATTGGGGGGCATGGTAACCGTATTGTTTTCCCGGTATTCCACCCGGTGGTACTCCCCGTTAAAAATCCTGACCGGAATCGCTGTCGCTGTAACCTGAACGGTGGCAGCGGATTGCGGTATCGTGGTAACAGAGGGTGTTGAAATAGTTTTTATCACAGTCTCTGAATCTTGCAGGGTTTGTACCGATGGTACCGAAGGAGCGGAATCAGAACATCCGGCTAAAAATACTACGATTACAACCAGCAGAATCGCAATACCGTGAACAGGAAAATAATACAAAAACCTGCCTCCATTAACGTCTCTAGTATCTCATGCACATTCTCATTTACCGGAGGATCTTTAACGGGGGTCAGTCGGTGGCGTGTGACTATTATCGTTATCAGGCACCCTGACCGTCTTCCCATACGTATAGAGATCGGTGATGGCAATTCCGGCTGACGTGAAACCTGCAGCCATCATGACCCAGCAGGTAAGGATGAACCCGTAACAGATTCCTGTCATCAGCACCTGTCCGCGGGATACCTGGAGGAAGAAGTCGTAGTCGTGATTGAGCAGCAGGGGCGACTGGCCGATCACGAGCGCTACGGCAGCGATACCAATGACGACTGCACAGAAGACAAGGGCACAGCCCAGCAATTCATGCCCGGTCTTCTTCATAAGCCTGAGAGATCCTGCCAGGGCGGGAACCAGCCTCTTCTTCTCCAGTACAATGCCCGGTACGACATAGAGTGCGACCAGAAACAGAATGATGTTAACGAACATGATTTGGACCGAGATAAATATCGCGGCAGAGAGCGGATCGGGGAGGTAGTAGGCATAGGGCAGGTAGAAGACGGCCATGTCTATGGTCATAATGATCTTCCCGAAGAACTGGCTCTGGGAAATAATCTCATACAGGAATATCCCGGAAAGAGCCATTGCAATGGACAGGGCTCCAAACGGGCCGGCATGAGGGCTGACTTCAGCAAATGCCTCCAGGATCGTGAGCGACTTGTGTGTACGGTTCCCGGCCCGGTACAGTACCAGGCCTGACAGCAGGGTTGTAAAGCAGAGCAGCCAAATCAGCTCAATCAGGAAAAGCCGCGTGTCAAGGAATGGATACGGAAGGAAGGAACTACCGACAGGGATGCCTATAAGAAACGGCATGGAGCGCTGGGTGTGCGCCACGGTCCATTCCTCGACAGCGATGAGGAAGAACATCACGAGGCCGGCCAAGACCGAGAACCAGAGCAGCTGCCGGTCCCGGAGCATAGCCTTCAGGCTTCCGGCAGCAATGCTGACACCACGATGGATTTTACCAGAATTGCCGGCAGATCCGCCGTCGCTGGATTGCGAAGGATGGATTATTTCCGGCGGTACAACGAGAGCCGCCGGTGCAGCGCGCAGGGGCGGTGCGTTCGGGCACCAGCCCATCCATTCGTGAATCATTTCCGATAAACGAGTAATCGTCATGCCATTGCCCTCACTTTGGCAAACAGTTCTTCTGCCATTTTCGTCGGGTCAGCCGTTTTCTCGATCCGGATGCCGAGCTCGGCTGCATAATCCCAGATCAGCTCGATGCATTCGGTGTACCGCTGGCACGATCCGCAATCGCCATCATGTTCGTACCAGACCTGCATGCCGTGCTTTTCGGAGACAAAGATGATAGCTGCAGTCTGGAAGGGTATCGACCGGCCGATGAGGGCTCCCCGTTCTGCATTGATCTTCCCGATGGCGATCTGGTTTGCCTGTGCCATCTCGCGGAGCGTTGACTCGATCTTCTCGTCCATGACCAGCAGGGCCCTGGACACTGCCTGACGGGAGATGCCCAGCAGTTTGGCTATCGTTATATTGGAAGAGCCGCTGCGCCGCATCCTCCAGAATTCAAACTGCTTTTCGTTCGTGGGCAGAAGCATATGTCAACGTATGCATATTGACTATATAAAAATACCTTGCAAACGTATCAGACAGCTTCCGTTCACCGATAACCGGATGCGGCTTCTCAATCCTGCTGAAACGAATCTGATCTGATTGAACAGGTACGAGCGCGGCAGGGTTCTTGTCCCGGGGTAATCCTGCCGGATCTCAGTGAATGCTGAATAGTGATTTATTTCCGGTAATGAAACGCATATTCGTATCAGTGGAATACAAAAAAAGAGAAATAGCTACGGGACTTTCCTTCCTGCCCAGTTCGGGGGGAAGAGGGAGGGGTCCTGACCTTCGGAATAGAAATCACCGAGCCAGGACTGGTTGTCCGCCGCCATGGTCAGGGAGAATTTGCCGTCTTGAGCTTTCGTCCCGCACATTGTCGAAGAGGACCATGTTCCCGAGAGCGTATTTTTGACAATCGCACCTTTGAATGTTGCCTCACATTTAATCCCCTTGTCCGTAAATGTCCCATCGACATCCCAGCAGGTCTGGGTCATTTGCACGCTTGCCGCATCGCCGTAGGCCCGGTCCTTGTATTTCGTCCACGCCGTGCTGAGGTCATGGTTGCCTGCCATGCCCAGGTAACGGGAGTCCCAGTCCCCATCCCACACCAGCTTGTCCGGACAGGCGGGGGTCGTCTGAGCAGCCGGTGCCGTAGTAACGGGTCCGGAGGTGGCCGCTGCGGGCCCTTTCGATGAAGTACATCCGGCAGCCACCATTGCGAGACAAAGACACACAAGGAGTATATACCAAACACCTGGAATTTTCATAGATTCGTTCTTGCGAGGAAGGGGATAAAAAACCGTGTGATCTGATCGCAATATAAAAATAACCGGCTATTAGGGAGGTTTTCCAAAAGATCGAATAATTCGGGTTTTATTCCTGCATCCAATCATCATCCTTTTTCCCTCTCCGCCTCCCGTATGTTTGTATGGACCCCGGAAAATGTTTTAATATTCTGCTGGCACTCGCCTGCATTGCGATGTTTGCTGCCGGCTGCACCTCATCAAAGCCCACGACCACCACACCGGTAGCCCAGGCTCCTGCGGCAATTGGATCCGCTGCTCCGGCAGCACCGGCTGCGACTACGCCGGAATGCCCGGACAAGTATGAGAAGGGTATCTGGAACGGTAACTGGGATACGCGGTGGGTAAGTGAAAGCCATGATATTGCTCCTGATCCGAATTATCCGGGCTACCCGTGGAGCGGTCAGGATTCACCGGGAGCAACGCCAGTACAGTTGACCCAGAAATGCCGGGACGTAACCGGGACCTACATCCCTGGTGGAGCTGCCATGGGAAGCGGCTCCATCACTGCGAAAATTGAAGGGAACCAGCTCATAGGAACCTATAAAACCGTCTGGACGTCAGGTTCGTCGAATGATGAATACGGCACATTTACGCTGACAATGGCGGCGGACAACCAGTCATGGGTCGGGTACGCGAAGAGCCACGATCGCGGCGACTACAATGATCCCGATAATTGGGCAGGCAGAAGGTAACACCCCACGGAACCCCGGCCCACCGGGAAAACTACGGCAGGGATCAAACCATATTCTTTTTTTCTCTCTGCGTCCAGTATGTGTTATGAACTCCAGAAAGTACTTCGTTATCCTGCTTGCATTTACCTGCATTGCACTGCTGGTTGCCGGATGTACAACAACCACGACAATCGGGAACCCCGCACCGGCTCAGGCTGCAACACCTGCGGCAGCTGCAGCAGCACCAGCTGCTGCCGCCGCCGCGCCAGCCGCTGCAGCTGCGCCTGTGGCTGCAGCGACCACGCCCGCATGCCCGGACAAGGAAGTCCTGACCGGCAGCTGGGACTCCCGCGAAGTGGGCTACGCTTCGAACCATGACGTCCGTGAAACCGGTGTATGGACTGATGCCGGCCCTGTTCCCGTTACCCTCACCCAGAAGTGCCGGGATGTGACCGGGACGTACACGGTCGGAGACTGTCCTGGCACCCTTACCGGGAAGATCGAGAAGAATGTCTTCTCAGGAAATTTCGACCTCAAATGCACCAATACGGCGGACAGTAAATCCGGGGCCTTCACGGTTACCATGGCCGCTGACAACCAGTCGTTCATGGGAATGATGTACGACCCGACCGGCTACGGGCCTGACGCCGGCTTCCCGCCCAGCTGGTGGGCAAAGAAAACTGCATAACCCATTAAACTCTTTTTTTTCCAACGGTTGGATCTGCTACATCCAGCCGGTTTCTGCACGGTAGCGTCGATAGCCGTTTTACTTCACAAATCCATGGGCATTTCCTGCCGCCCCTGAAAAAAACGGTTATTTTCGCCGCCGTAACAGCTTGCAGATCCGTCCCCACAGCGACATCTTCGGCCGTTTACAGAACGGCAGCCCCCCTTTCGGCACATGCGACGCCTCGCATTCGTCACAGAGTGTGTGACGTTTGCACGTAACCTTGGGGCAGGGGCAGTCTTCACGGACAGTCGGGGACATGGGTACTCTAGCTTTTGCGGGTACTGGTTTAACGTTTTGGAACCGGGAGGAGAACCGGGAGGCTCCTGTCCGGCACCTGTAAACGGTGACCCCCATGGATGGCGATAACTCTTAAGGAAACAACCACGATTCTAGTACAGGAACGAGGTATAGTCCATGGTAACCGATCCCGTCTGTCTCATGATCCTGAATGAGGATGAGGCGAAATTCACCAGCACCTATAAAAACCAGAAATATTACTTCTGCTGTAACTGGTGCAAGACGAAGTTTGACGAAAACCCGAAACGGTACTCCCGGATGGCAACTGACATGAGCGTTGACCTCGGGGGAGGCTGTTCATAACGGTGTTTTTTTTCAGATAAGATCTCTTTTCTCCCGGCTTTTGATAAAGTGGAATTATCTCACCTACGGCCCCCGCGATATTTTTTTCAGCACCGTGATGCGGCCCGGAAAGTGACAGATGTAAAAAAGGATTTTTAAATGAACAGCGGCGCGAGCACGAGGGTCAGCGTAGCGAGAAGCTTGATGAGAACGTGGAGCGACGGACCGGCGGTGTCCTTGAACGGGTCGCCGACCGTATCTCCGATGACCGCTGCCTTGTGGGCCTCGCTCTTCTTGCCGCCATGGACACCGGTCTCGATATATTTCTTGGCATTATCCCATGCACCACCGCTGTTGTTGAGGATGAGTGCCAGGAGGATACCGGTGATGGTTGCTACCATGAGGAAGCCGGCGAGGGCTTCGTATTTCATGGTAATACCGATGATGATCGGGAAGCTGATCACCAGGATGCCCGGGACAACCATGTTCTTCAGGGCGCCCTGGGTGGTGATATCGATGACTGCTGCATAGTCAGGTTTCTTGGTGCCTGCCATGATTGCCGGGTCCTTGAACTGGATGCGGACCGCATCGATAACCGACTGTGCAGTCTTGGAGACTGCCCGGATGGCGAGGCTCGCAAAGAGGAAGACGAGCATGGCGCCGAGGAGTGCCCCGACAAAGACGTTCACGCTTGCCAGGTTGACGACAGTGAATGCCTTGCCGGTGAGTTTGGCAATGTCGGCCATGTAGGCGTTGAAGAGCAGGAATACTGCGAGGGAGGCGCTGCCGATGGCATATCCCTTGGTGAGTGCCTTGGTGGTGTTTCCGGCTGCATCGAGCTTATCCATGCGGTGCCGGACCTCATCCGGCGCCTGGCTCATCTCGACGATACCGCCGGCGTTGTCAGCGATGGGACCGAAGGTGTCCATGGTAAGGACGTAGGCACAGACCATCAGCATACCGATGGTTGCAACGGCAGTGCCGTAGAGGCCCCCGCTCGGGATGCCGGTCATGGTCCCGCACCAGTACGAGATGAGAAGGGAAACACCGATAAGGATTGCCGGAACCGCGGTGGTCTCGAGACCGACCGAGAATCCCATGATGAGGTTGGTTCCCGCTCCGGTCTCGGAGGCATTAGCGATATCCTGCACCGGGCGGTAGTGGTGGTCAGTGTAGTAGAGGGTGACCCTGAGGAATGCGACGGAAAGAGCAATTCCCACGAAACCTGCAAGGACGAAGTACATCCAGCCGGGTGTTGCGCCGAGGAGGTAATAGACCCCGCCTGCGAGGAAGATCGCGGAGATGATTGCGGTGATATAGTATCCCCGGTTCATGGCGTCCATCGGGTCGGCACCGTCTTTGCCCTTGACAGAGAGGATACCGATCATGCTCGCAAGGAGACCGAGCGAACACATGACGATGGGGAACAGGATACCGTTCACGCCGAAGATGGGAAAGAGCGCGACACCGAGGATCATGGCACCGATGTTCTCGGCGGCAGTGGACTCGAAGAGGTCAGCGCCACGGCCTGCACAGTCGCCGACATTGTCGCCGACAAGGTCTGCGATGGTGGCCGGGTTCCGGACATCGTCCTCGGGGATACCGGCCTCGACCTTGCCGACAAGGTCTGCGCCGACATCGGCGGCCTTGGTGTAGATCCCGCCACCGAGCTGGGCGAAAAGGGCTACGAATGAGGCACCGAAGCCGAAGCCGATGATGACGAACGGGGTGTGCTGCGGGTCTGCACCGAGCGCGATGTACGTCAGCGAGACACCAAGGAGCGACATCGAAGTGATGATCAGGCCGGAGATGGCCCCGCCGCGGAATGAGAAGTCAAG
>Ga0326726_10005884_pt1 | contig 11075 bp, 11 predicted proteins | sample MHFenrmetagenome_2_FD_207603 | JGI IMG/M metagenome (GOLD analysis project Ga0326726, IMG submission 207603) | Lab enriched peat soil microbial communities from Michigan Hollow, Ithaca, NY, United States - MHF15MN | ecosystem: Environmental > Terrestrial > Soil > Wetlands > Peat | place: USA...
CCCACGGACGGACACTTGGACCCGGACTGGTTCGATGCATCACGCTCGCTCCGGCGCGGTCGCGGTGACCCTGACGGATGGGCGCGTGCTGGTGGTCGGTCAGAGTCCGGACACGTTGGCCGCGGATCGGGCGTCGTGGGATCACCCCTATCTGCCGGATCCCGCCGCCTTCAAGACGGCCGAGCTCTTCAATCCTCGAACGGGACGGTTCAGCCTGACCGGTAGCCTGCCGGCCGCCGTTGCGAGCTTCAGCCTCGTTGCGCTCGACGACGGGGGTGCGCTGCTCATCGGCGGCTACCCGATGACGACCGAGAAACCTCCAGTCCGCACGGTGCTCCGGTTCGACCCGAAGACCAAGGACTGGACGCGAGTCGACTCGCTCGCGACCGCTCGCGCGAACGCGCTCGCCGTGCGGCTCGCCGATGGCCGGGTGCTCGTGGCGGGTGGGGAGTCGCCGTACGGCCCCACCGCAAGCGCCGAACTCTTCGATCCCGCCACCGGGCGCTGGTCGGCCCTCCCGTCGATGCCCGCGCCTCGGGCATGGGGAGCGGCCATCCTGCTACGGGATGGATCGGTCCTGATCGTTGGCGGCTACGGGCCTCGGCGAGCCGGGATGACCGAAGTGACCTGTCCGACCGGTCTCGCCACGTCGGTCCGGTTCGTGCCGACGCCGTAGATGACGTCAGCGAGGCGGAGATGACACGCCGAATAGTCGCCGGAACCGTCCTGATCTTGCTGGGCCTCGTCCTGTTCGGGTCGCAGGCATCGGCTGATCCCGGCCGGCTGGCCTTCGGAGCGGTGCTCATGCTCGTGTGGGGCGGCACTGGACTGGCCGTCGTGGCCGGTTGGTCGTGGGGTCGGCCGGTCGGGTTGATCCTGTCGGCCGTCGGGGCCGTCGTCGCGATCTGGGAGCTCGGACAGGCTGGTCCTGGCGGCAGCCTGTTCCTCGTCGACGTCTTCTTCGTCGCGCGTGACCCGCACTTCGCCTGGATCAACGTAGCCGCGGCGTCGGCGGGCTTCGCAGCCCTGTCCCTCGTCGCCGGAGCCCTGCTGCTCCGCCCGCTGAGCACATCCGTCGGGGCCGGCGCGCACGCCTGAGGGAAGTCCAGGCCGGCGCCGTCTCTGCCATGAGGTCGGGCGGTTCGGGCTAGCCTTGCGGCGTGACCGACGCCGCTCCCGACCCGATCCGCGAGCTCGCCCGGCTCCGAGCTGCGGCGCGTGCCGCGCGTGACTGGCCCGAGGCCGACCGCCTCCGGGCCGAGATCGAGGCGGCCGGCTGGCGGGTCGTCGACCACGGGACCCGGTTCGAGCTGCGGCCGGCGGCAGCGCCGGACGTGGTCGACGCGACGGGCCGTGTCCGGTACGGCAGCAGCGCGTCGGTGCCGTCGCGGCTGACGGAGCCGGACCGGTCGCCCGTGACGGTGATCCTTCGTGCAACGGACGATCCCGCGGGCCTGGCCCGCGCCCTCGACGGCCTTCGTCGCCATGCGCCGGCCCGCACCCAGGTCGTGGTCGTCGCGGACGGGCTCGATGACGCGGGGACGGCGGAACTCGCCGCGACCGACGGCCAGATCACGGAGCCGATCGGCGGTGTGCCCGTGGAGCTCGTCTGGACGGCCGACCGGCTCGGCCCGGCGGCCGCGGCGAATGTGGGCCTCCGGCGGACCGTTGGCGCGGTCGTGGTCCTCCTCGATCCTGACGTCGAGACGACCGGCGATGCCCTGACCCCGCTCGTCCGGGCGCTCGACGACTCGAGCATCGCCGTCGTCGGTCCGTGGGGATCGGCGAGCGCCGACCTCCGCCACTGGGAGGAGGCCCCGCCGGGCGACGTCGACGCGATCGACGTCGCGGCGATGGCCTTCCGTCGCGCCGATGCCGTCGCCAAAGGGCCGCTCGACGAGCGGCTCCGAACCGAGCGCTTCCTGGGCACCTGGTGGAGCCTCGCCCTGCGCGACGACGGCGAGGGCGGCGTGCCCCGCCGGGCGGTACGCCTCGCCGAACTGCCGCTCGTCCGTGCGCCTTGCCCGGACTACGGAGCCGTCGGCGCGGGGCCCGATGAGAGCGTGGCCGACGCAGCCGCCCGCGAGTTCGCTTGGCTCGAGCGGCGCGACGCCTACCGGCTCGTCGACCGGTTCGGCCGTCGGCCCGACCTCCTCGTCGCGGACAAGGCCCGTCAACGGCCCGCGGAGGCGTGAGCGGATACACTCCGGCCATGCGCCGTTCGGCGGGCCGACCTCACCGCCGCTCCTCGGTCGGGCGCCTCCCGGCCGTGGCCGCCGCCATCGCGCTTGCTGCCCTCACCCTCCTCGGCGGTGGTGTCGTGGGCGGCCGTCCGGACGTCGCCGCCGCGGCGGGCGACGAGGTCTCGATCCTCACCGGCGAGGCGACCCAGCTCGATCCCGCGCTCCAGGGCGACATCGCCAGCGCGCGGGTCGGGGCGCAGCTGTTCGAGAGCCTGACCGCGATCGACCCGAGCCTGACGGTGCGGCCTGCCCTTGCCGCGTCGTGGGACATGCTCGACGGCGGCCGCCGGATCGTCTTCCACCTCCGGCCCGGGCAGACGTTCTCCGACGGGTCGCCGTTGACCGGTGCGGATGTCGTCCGGAGCTGGCTCCGGATCATCGACCCGAAGCGACCGTCCCCGCTCGCGTCGCTCATGGCCGACGTGGAAGGCGCCAATGCCTATCTGCGCGGCCAGTCGACCGATCCGGCGACCGTCGGCCTGACGGCTTCGGGCTCCGACGTCGAGGTCCGCCTGACCCGCCCCGCGACCGACTTCCCGGCGATCGTGTCGGGCGCGACGTTCTCGATCGTCCCGCCCGGCGTGAGCTCCGGATCGGCCGCGCAGTCGGCGGGCAGCGGCTTCGTCGGGAGCGGCGCCTACGTCCTGTCGAAGGCCACCGCGGACGAGCTCACGCTGACGGCCAACGACCACTACTGGGCGGGCGCGCCGGCGATCCGGACGGTCCACCTGCTGACCACGCTCAACGGCAAGAGCCCGGTCCAGGCGTTCGAGGACGGCGAGCTCGACTACACCCCGATCGGCGACTCCGACGCGAACTGGATCCGGTACGACTCGACGCTCGGACCGGCGCTCCGGAACGTGCCGTCGGCGTCGCTGACCTACTACGGCTTCGACACGAGCCGCCCGCCGTTCGACGACGTCCACGTCCGCCAGGCGTTCGCGTGGGCCGTCGACTGGAAGCGGATCGTCCAGCTCGCCTCGGGCGGATCCGCGATCCCGGCCACGAGCATGGTCCCGCCGGGCATCCCCGGCCGGAGCGACAAGGACTTCAGCCCGAAGCACGATCCGGACGCTGCCCGGGCGGCGCTCGCGGCAGCCGGCTACCCCGGCGGCGCCGGGTTCCCCGCCGTGACCCTCGTGTCGAGCGGATCGCCGTACGACGAGGCGATCGTCGCCGAGCTCAAGCGCGAGCTCGGGATCGACGTCCGCTTCGAGGGGATGGAGTCCAGTCCATACTTCGACCGGCTGGGCTCCGACCCGCCGGCGTTCTGGGTCCTCGGCTGGGTCGCCGACTACCCCGGCCCGAACGACTTCCTCGGTCTCCTGCTCTCGACCGGCAGCTCCAACGACTACGGCAAGTGGAGCTCGTCCGAGTTCGACGCGGCGAACGCGGCGGCCGGTGCGGCGACGGACCCGGCCGCGGCCAGGTCGGCCTACGACAGCGCCGAGACGATCGTCCAGAACAACGTCCCGGTGGTGCCGGTCTCGTACGAGGCCGGCTACGGGCTCGCCCGGGACGGGCTGCTCGGCGCGACCGAGAGCGGGCTCGGCATCCTCCGCCTCGCCGGACTGGCCTGGGCGAAGTGACAAGCGTGCGGGGGCTCGATCGGGCGATCCGACTGGCTGCCGCGCTGGCCCTCGTCGGCGGCCTGCTCGGGTTCGGCGCCGTCGCACCCGTCGCCGCTGCCGACGGCGGGACGTTCGGGTCGCCCACCGCGAGCGCGACCTACGGGACCGGCGTCACGTTCGAGCAGCCGTTCACGCCGGCCGGTGCGATCAAGCGGGTCGAGGTCCTGATCACGACACCGGGCTCGATCGGTCCGCTGGCAGTCGAGGTCACGGCGCCGTCATGCTGCGCGGAGACGACGCTCCGTCACACGCTCGCCGAGACGGACGGGCACCTCGTCCCGAACACCCGGTTCACCGCCCGCTGGCGGGTCACGAGCAGCGATGGGACGGCGACGGTGGGGCCGGAAGCGTCGATCCTGTACGCGGACACGCGGTTCGACTGGAAGACGGTCTCCGGGCCCGTCGTGCGGGTCCACTGGTACGAGGGCACGACCGACTTCGGGAAGCGGGCTCTAGCGATCGGCGAGAAGGGGATCGACAACGCCGCGAAGCTTCTCGGGGTGACCGAGACCGACCCGGTCGACTTCTACATCTACGCCGACCAGGACGCGTTCTACAACGCGCTCGGTCCGGGTACCCGCGAGAACGTCGGTGGCGAGGCCCACGCCGACATCCGGACGATGTTCGCGCTCATCACCCCCGACGAGATCGACGCGTCGTGGGTCAGCACGGTCGTGCCCCACGAGCTGACCCACCTGGTGTTCAACACGGCGGTCAAGAACCCGTACCACTTCCCGCCACGCTGGCTCAACGAGGGGCTGGCCGTGTACCTCTCCGAGGGCTACACGGACGCCTGGCGGGCCTCGGTCGCCAACGCCGTCCGGGCCGACGGGATCATCCCGCTCGCCGGTCTCGCCGGCCAGTTCCCGACGACCCGCGACCAGTTCTTCCTCGCCTACGGCGAGAGCGTCTCGGCCGTCGACTACCTCGTCCGGAAGCATGGCTCCGATGCCCTCGTCAAGCTCGTCCGCTCGTACGCCGGCGGCGTCACCGACGACGAGGCCTTCCAGAAGGGGATCGGCCAGGACGTCGCTGCGTTCCAGGCCGACTGGCTGGCGGACCTCGGGACGAAGGTGCCGGCAGCGGTCGGCCCGCAGCCGGCCCCGGCGGGGCCGTTGCCCGCGGGCTGGGCCGGTCAGCCCGGCGCTGCGGCGGCGTCACCCGGCGCCCCGCCGGGCGTACCCGGCAGGACGAGCGCGCCCGCAACGGGCTCGTTGGACACGGTCGACCTCCTGACGACTGGCGACCCGTCCGTCGTCATCGGAGCCCTGGCCAGCGCGGTCGTCATCCTCGTCGTCGCCGTCGCCCTCTGGCGGCGTCGTCGCCCGACCCGACTCGGCTCGTGAACGCGACCCGCCGGCTCCCGTCGATCGCCAGCTGGCAGATCACCCTGGGCGTCGCCCTGCTCGTGCTCGGCTTCCTCGTTGCGGCGCAGCTGCGGACGGAAGGGCCGCGGATCCAGTACGCCAGCAACGAGCGGGTCCCGCTCGTGGGGACCGCCCACGACCTCCAGGACCGCCAGGATGCCCTCAAGCAACAGCTCCTCGAGCTAAGAGCGCAGATCCAGACCGCCGAATCGCAGGGACAGGGCAGCGCCGCGCTCGTCCGGGACCTCGACGAACGGCTCCGCCAGGCGCGGGTGGCCGCCGGGCTGACCGCCCTCGAGGGACCGGGCGTCGTGCTCCAGCTCGACGATTCCTCGAGCACGGTCCCGACGGGCCAGAACCCGACCGACTTCCGGGTCTCGGCGCGCGACATCCGGACGGTGGTGGAGGAGCTCTGGCTGGGCGGGGCCGAGGCCGTGGCGGTCAACGGCGAGCGGATCACGGCGACGACCGCGATCATCGACATCGGCGGCTCGATCCTTGTCAACGCCGCCTACCTCGCCCCGCCGTACCAGATCTCGGCGATCGGGCCGCCCAACCTGTTCGACCAGGTCAACGGTTCGCCGACGTTCCGCGACTTCGTCCGGACGCGGGTCGAGGCGTTCGGGCTCCAGGTCGGCTTCGCCGAGCCCAAGGACGTCACGATCCCGGCCTATGCGGGGACGATCAACCTGCGCTACGCCCGTCCGGCCGCCACCCCGACGCCGGGCGCGAGCCCGGGCTCGTAGGCGGCCCGATGCGCAAGCCGCGGAACCAGCTCTCGATCGCCCTGGTCATGGGGGTCCTCGGGTTCCTGATCATCGTCCAGCTCCAGTCCCAGTCGGCCGCGGCCGGCCTCGAGGCCCTCTCGGCCCAGGAGCTCACCCAGCTCGTGGCCAACCTCAATACGCGCAACGAGCAGCTCCGGGTCGAGGTCGCCACGACCGAGCGCGAGCTGGCCGATCTCCAGGGCGCCAGGGCCCGCGGCGAATCGTCGGTGGACCAGCTCCGGCTCGACCTGACCCGGGTCCGGGCCTGGTCCGGCCTCGACGCGGTGACGGGGTTAGGGATCCGGGTCACCGTGTCCGGGGCGATCTCGGGGATGGGTGTCCAGGACCTGCTCAACGAGCTCCACAATGCCGGCGCCGAGGCGCTCGCAGTGGCCGACGTCCGGGTCGTGGCCGGCACGGTCGTCGACGGGAACGCCGGCGCGTTGTCGGTCGAGAATTCGCCGCTCGGCGACACGTTCGAGATCAGCGCGCTGGGCAATCCGGCCACGCTGACCGGGTCGCTCACGCGCGCCGGCGGAATCGTCGCCCAGCTCGCGGCGACCTACCCGGACGCCCAGGTGACGGTCATGCCGGTCGACGTCGTCGAGATTCCGGCGGCCACCCGGGACCTCGTCCCGGCGCATGGCACTCCGCGGCTCTGATACCCTCCCGGCCGATGACCACCGACCAACCGGGGAACCGCGCGCGACGGCTCTCCACGAGTCGCCGTGGCTGACCGGGCCCCGGTCGCCTTCCGGCTCGGGGACGTCGTCCGGCTGCGGCGCGCCCATCCGTGCGGCGGCTCGAGCTGGCTGATCGACCGGCTCGGGGCCGACCTCGGGCTCCGCTGTACCACGTGCGGCCGTCACGTGCTCGTGCCGCGCTCGCGTGTCGAGGGTCGCCTGGCCGGCTTCGACGCGCGCGGCGATGAGGCACTGAGCGCCGCGGTCACACCGGTCGCCCGCGACGCCCGGCGATGACCAAGAGCGGCACCGATAACCGGGTCGAGGTCGCGGCGGTCCCGCCGACGGTCGTGCTCCCGCCCGAGGAGGGGCGGATCGTGGGGCCGGACGACGATACCCAGCCGGTCGATGCCGGCGGCACGGCCGCCGTCCTGCGGAACCGCAACTTCCTGTTGCTGTGGCTCGCCCAGGTTGCGACGCAGATCGGCGGCAACATGGTCGTCTATGGGCTGACGGTGCTCGTCTTCTCGTCGACCCACTCGGACTCGATGGTGGCCCTCCTGCTGCTGACCTTCCTCGCCCCGGCCGTGTTCTTCTCAGCTGTTGCGGGCGTCTACGTCGACCGGCTCGACCGGCGGCTCATCCTGATCGTGACGAACCTGCTCCGGGCGATCTTCTTCGGCCTCGTCTACCTGGCCGGCCAGAACATCGCCGCGATCTTCGTCCTCAACATCGCGATCTCGACCGTGACCACGTTCTTCGCCCCGGCTGAGGCGGCGATGATCCCTGAGCTCGTCCCGCGCCGGCAGCTGCTCGCCGCGAACGGGCTGTTCACCTTCACCCAGAACGTGGCGTTCGCCCTCGGGTTCGCCCTCCTCGGTCCGCTCGTGGTCAAGCTGGCCGGGCCGGAGGTCCTGGTCCTCACGGTCGCCTTCCTGTACCTCGTGGCGATGGGCTTCGTGATCACCCTGCCCTCCGTCCTGCCCGCCGTCGCGGGGCTGTCTGCGGGCGAGGCCGTCCACGGCACCGAGCGGGCGGTCGCCTCGGTCCTGGATGAGCTGCGCGAGGGTCTCGAGTACATCCGGGCCCATCGGAGCATCGGCTGGTCGCTGATCTACCTGGGAGTCACCGCGTCGCTGATCGGCGTCCTGGGCGTGCTCGGCCCGCACTTCGCCACCGAGACCCTCGGGCTGACCGAGTCGGACTTCGTCGTGGTGGTCCTGCCGCTTGGGATCGGGGTCGTGACCGGGATCCTGCTGCTCAACAGCTACGGCCACTACTTCCCGCGCCGGCGGCTCATGGAGGGCGGCCTGGTCGCACTCGGGGTCCTGCTCACGGCGCTGGCGGCGGCCGGACCGATCGCCCGCTTCCTGCAGCGCGCCGAGGCGGCGACGCCGCTCGACCTGTCCGGCCTCGTGTCACTGCTGGCCGTCGTCCTCGGGATCGCCTTCCTGGCCGGGATCGCCTATGCGCTGGTCGCGATCCCGGCCCAGACAGGCCTCCAGGAGGAGCTCCCGGAGGAGGTCCGGGGGCGCGTCTTCGGCGTCCTCAACATGCTCGTCTCGGTCGCCAGCTTCCTGCCGATCATCATCGTCGCCCCGATCTCGGACCACCTCGGAACCACGGTCGTGATCGTGTTCGTCGGCGTGGCCGTGACACTCGTCGGGGTCCTCTCGGTCGTGACCCGGCGCCCATCGCCGGCGACGGCCGACGCGGGTGCCTGAGCGAGGGCCGACGCGGGTGCCTGAGCGGACGCCGACCGCGGATCGGACGCCGACCGCGGCCCGAGCCCCGACCTCGGCTGCCGGCCCGACTCCGGCCGCCGGGCCGATCTCGGCCGCGGATCGGACGCCGCTCACCTGGCGCGCGGCAAGCCTGGCGATCCTCGCCGGCGGGTTTGCCCTCGGCCTGGGGGCCGCCGGTGGAGGACGGGCCCGGGGCCTCGTCGGCGTCGCGGCGCTCCTGGCCGGGGGCTACGTCGTCCCGCTCGCGGCCGCCGGACGTCACCCGCCGATCCCGCCGGGAGTGCCGCCGCTCGACCCGGAGACGCGTCCGCCGACGTTCACGGTGCTCGTCGCGGCGCGCGACGAGGCGAACGTCCTGCCGGCGCTCGTCGGCGACGTCGCGGCCCAGGCTCACCGGGCGCCCGATGGAACGCCGTGGTTCGAGCTGCTCGTCGTCGACGATCGGTCGACCGACGGTTCGGCCGACGCCGTGCTCGCCGCCGCCGAAGCCGCCGGGATCGGAGCCGTCACCCGGATCGTGCGTCGCGAGGGGGACGGCCTGCCCGACGGCAAGGGAGCGGCGTTGAGTGCCGCCCAGCCGGACGCCTGCCGCGGTGACGTCGTGGTCGTCCTCGACGCCGATGCGCGGATCGGGCCGGCCTTCCTCGGGCGCCTGGCGGCGTACCTGCGGGCGGGGGCGGGAGCGGTGACGGCTCGGCGCCGGATGCTCGACGCCGGTTCCGGCTGGCTCGCCGGGGCGCAGGCCGACGAGCAGACCCTCGACGGCGAGATCCAGCGCGGCCGCTGGTCGCTCGGGGGCTGCTCGGAGTTCCGGGGCAACGGGATCGTCGTGCGACGCGACCTGCTCGCGTCGGTGGGGGGCTGGCGCCCCGAGGCGCTGACCGAGGATCTCGACCTGTCGAGCCGGCTCGCGGCCGCCCATGGGATCACGGTCGCCTGGGCCATCGACGCCGAGGTCTGGGAGGAGCCCGTACGGAGCCTCGACGGCCTGTGGCGGCAGCGGCTGCGCTGGGCCGAGGGCGGCCTCCGCCGGGTCCTCGAGCACGGGCCGGCGGTGGTGACGAGCCCGGCGCTCGGCGGCTACGCCCGGCTCGACTTCGCCGCCTATGCCGGACAGCTCGCCATCCCGCCGGTCATCCTCGGGACGCTTGCCGGTGCGGTCGTCCGGGGCCAATGGGCGCCCGCGGCCATCATCGCCGGGACCTACCTTGCGGCAGGCGGCTCGCTGGCCTGGGATGCGCTCCGTTGGGAGACCGGACCGGAGGGGCAGGCGCTCGAACCGGCCGAACGGCTCCGCCGCTCGGTCCGGGTCGGCCTGTTCAGCGCGGTCTGGCTCGCGGCGATCCCGGCTGCCCTGATCCGCCTCGCGACCCGTCGTGGCCGGGTGGGGTACGCCAAGATGGCCCACGTCGGAGGCGGGCGAGGGGAGTGGGTAGGCTGAGGCGCGTCGCGGTCGTGTTCACCGGGGGCACGATCAGCATGCTCGTCGACCCCGTCGCCGGCGGCGCGGTCCCGGCGCTCGACGGCGCCGCGATCCTGGCCCGAACGCCGGGTCTGGACCGGCTGGCCGACCTCGTGCCGATCGACCGCGGCCGCAAACCTGCCTCCCACTGGACGTTCCCGGAGCTGCTCGCCACCGCGTGGGCGATCCGCGACCTCCTGGCGGACCCGGCGATCGACGCGGTCGTCCTCGTCCAGGGGACCGACACGCTCGACGAGTCGAGCTTCCTGTTCGACCTCGTGCTCGACTCGCCGAAGCCGGTCGTCGTCACGGGCGCGATGCGGAACGCCTCGCAGGACGGCTACGACGGCCCGGCCAACCTGCGCGACGCGGTCGCCGCGGCGGCGTCGGACGCGCTCGTCGGCGCGGGGGTCGTCGTCGTCCTGGCCGGCACGATCGAGCCGGCCGACGACGTTACGAAGACGCACGCGACGGCGCTCGACACGTTCCGCAGCCTCAACGCAGGACGGCTCGGAAGGGTCGTCGACGGGGGCGTCGTCCTGGAACGGCCGCGCGGACCGCGTCGCCCGATCGTGGCCGTCGAGCGGCTGGCCGAGCCGATCCACGTCGTGACCGCGACGATCGCGATGGATCCCGCGATCCTCGACGCGGTCGTCGACCTCCAGCCGGCCGGAATCGTCGTCGCCGCGACCGGCTCGGGCAACACCTCGCCCGGCCTGCTCGCGGCGGGCGAGCGAGCGATCGCCGCCGGGATCCCGGTCGTCCTCACGACCCGTACGGCGGCCGGCGGGGCGCATCCCGGCTATGCGTTCCCCGGTGGCGGCGGCAGGTGGGTCCGGGCGGGGGCGATGCTCGCCGGGACGCTCGGCGCGCCGAAGGCCCGGATCGCGCTCGCCGCCGGGCTCGGGGCCGGTCTCACGGGCGACGCGCTGGCTCGCTTCCTGGCGGGTCCCCCGGCCGCGTCCGGGGTCGCCGAGTGACCGCCGCCGAGCGCATCGTCGAGGGCCGGATCGCGACCCTCACCGGCCGGTCCGGATTCGGCTGGGTCGACGCGATCGCGATCTCCGACGGGCGGGTGATCGCGGCCGGGTCGGTCGCAGCGGTGGAAGCGGCCAGCGGGCCGCGGACGGAGCGGCTGGTCCTGGCCCCGGACGAGGTGGCGATCCCCGGGCTAACG
>Ga0326726_10005885_pt1 | contig 11073 bp, 9 predicted proteins | sample MHFenrmetagenome_2_FD_207603 | JGI IMG/M metagenome (GOLD analysis project Ga0326726, IMG submission 207603) | Lab enriched peat soil microbial communities from Michigan Hollow, Ithaca, NY, United States - MHF15MN | ecosystem: Environmental > Terrestrial > Soil > Wetlands > Peat | place: USA...
GTGTTGATGCCCGTGACCTTGACGCCGAACCTCTGCTGCGCATGGAACATGAAGCCGCCGAAGCCGCTGCCGATGTCCACCACCGTCTCCCCCGGGGCGAGGCGCAGCTTCGCCGCCACGTGCTCGATCTTGTTCCTTTGCGCTTCTTCCAGCGTGCGCGTGCCTTCCTTCCAGTAGGCGCAGGTGTACATCATCAGCGGGTCGTCGAGCCAGTGCCGGTAGAACTCGGTGCCGAGCGCGTAGTGGAACTCCGCGTTCTTCTTCGCCTGCGCCCAGTCGCGGTTGGAGAAACGCAGCTCGTGCCAGCGGTTGCGCAGCGCGATGAGCGGGTTGAAGCGCGCCATGCCGCCCTCGAGGCCGGTGGCCATCGCCAGGCCAAGGCTGCCCTCGATGTCGAGGTCGCCGTCGAAGTAGGACTCGAGCAGCCCGATATGGTTGAAGGCGGCGATGCGCGCGAGGGCGGACGAGCGGCGAAAGATCAGGGTGAACGCCGGCGGCTCGGCGCGGTTGCGGTACTCGCCGCCGCCCGGAAAGCGTACGGCGAAGGAGACCTGCGTGCGCTCCCCGGTACGACGCAGCGCGGATTCGACGAGTGCTCTCACGGGGGCCGATTCTACCGGCCGTCCGCGATTTCAGTGCGACATCAGCACGGGCACCGTCATGGATTCGAGGATCGTGCGCGTGACGCCGCCCAGCACCAGTTCGCGCACGCGCGCATGGCCGTAGCCGCCCATCACGACCAGGTCGGCGGCTGCGTCCGCGGCGCGCGACAGGATCTGCGCACCGACGTCGTAGCCCGCGCCGCTCTGCCGGTGCACGGTGACCTGCACGCCGTGGCGGGAAAGGAAGAGCGCGATATCCGCCCCCGGCTGATCGCCATGCGTGCGCGGCGAGCGCTCCGGGTCGAACACCGATACCTCCACCGTCTCGGCGCGCGCCAGGAACGGCAGCGCGTCGCTTACCGCGCGCGCCGCCTCGCGGCCGCCGTCCCAGGCCACCAAGACGCGCTGCCCGGCGTCGGGGAAGCGCCCGGCATAGGGCACGAACAGCACGGGCCGCCCGGCCGCCAGCACGATCTCGTGCGGCAGCAGGCGCGTCTCGGGCTCGTCGGCCGGCTCGGCCTGCGGCGAGATCACCAGATCGGCGTAACGCGCGTTGAGGCGCAGCATGGACGCAGTGTCGCCCTCCGTGGCACGCCACTCGGCGCGTGCCTCCCCTTGCTTCGCGGCCATGTCGCGGAACTGCTTCTCCGCCTGGCGCAGGGCTTCCGCGCGGTGCTGCTCGACGACTTGCCGCAGGGCCGGCCCGGCTTCGGCGAGCGCATAGGACGGAATGCGCACCGGCCCCGGCGCGTACAGGCCCACGAGGTGCGCGCCGAACTTGCCGGCGAGCTTGAACGCCAGCCCAAGGTGCTCGGTTCCGCGCACGCGCGGGTCGAGGTGCACGAGAATCGTCTTGTAGGTCATGGTCTCCTCATGGTTGCGCCTAGCGCGCCTCGCGTCCCAGGGCCGACATCTTCGCCAGCCAGACGCCGCGCGCTTCCTCCTTCGCAGCCTCGATCATACCGATGAGCGTGATGCGCACGGGGTCCACGCCGCAGAAAGCGAGAATGTTGCGCTGCAGGCTCTTCACGCTGTGCGACCGGTAGAACACCCGGTAGAAGAACGCCGGCATCCCCATGGTGACCACCAGGCGCGCGGACTTTCCCTTCAGCAGCTTCTTCCAAGGGCGGCCCGGGGAAGCCTTGGCAAAGGCGAAGCCCGGGCGCAGGACCTGCTCGAGAAAGCCCTTCAGGAGTGCGGGCATGTCCCCGAGCCAGAGTGGAAAAAAAATCACCAGGTGATCGGCCCACGCAATCTGCGCCTGCGCCTGGCGAATTGCCTCCGGAGCCGTGCCCGCCTGCCAGTCGTCGGCGCGCCGCAGCAGCGGGAATTCCAGCGCCGCCACGTGCACCACCTTGACGTCGTGTTCCGCTTCCTCGGCGCCGCGCGCATAGGCCGACGCAAGCGCCTGGCCGTAGCGGGCCGGATCCGGGTCGGGGTGGCCCTGGATGATCGTGATGCGCTTGCCCATGCCGGTCAGAACCGGCGCAAGAGCGACACGAAAGGCGCCACGCGCAGGACCCAGGGCAGCATCCGCCGCGGACCCAGCACGACGAGCGCCGCAGCGGCTAGCGAGATGACGAACGGGCGCGCGCGCACCGCCGTGAGAACACGGTCGAGCATGCCCAGGCCGCGCGCCGCGGGCTGCAGCATCGCCGTGAGGCCGGCGCGCTGCTCCCGCGAGAGCGCGACCAGCGCATGTCTGCGCTCAGCGAGGGCGCGCGTGAGTGGGATCATGGGGCGAGCGTATCCTGGTCGCGCTGCAGCTCGCCGATGCTCGCCTCGAAGATGCGCGGGCGCTTGCGCACTTGCAGCACGATCCCCAGCCCCGCGCCCGCGGCGAGGAACACGAGGGCGATGACCGCCGTGGCGACGAGCCGCTGCTCCGGTGCCATGACCAGGACGAAAGCGGCCCCGACGAAGGCGAGGCCGAGCGTTGCCAGCAATACCGCGGCTACGGCAATGATGATGCCGAGCGCGAAGTGCGCCATCGCCTCCTGGAGTTCGGTGCTCAGCAGGTCCAGGCGCGTGCGCGCCAGCCCGAGCAGGCTGGCGAACAGGTTCTGTACCGATGCGAGCAAGCCCGAGCTCACCGGCGGCCGAGCAGGATGCCGAGCATCAGCCCGACGCCGGCCGCGATGCCGACCGCGGTCCATGGGTTCTCGCGCACCTGCTGCTCCACTTCGTGCGCGGCCTCGCGTGCCTGGGCCTGCGCGGACTCGCCTACTTCCAGCATGCGCGCGCGTGCGGCGCGTACCGATTCCTCGGCGCGGGCGCGCACTTTCTCTACGCGCTCGCCCGTCTGGGCGGCGGTGGCCTTCAGCAATTCCTCTGCGTCGGTGACGACCGCGCGCAGGTCGCGCATCAATTTGTCCGTGCTGACTTGTTGCATGGCTTGCTCCTCTAGGTTTTTTCCCACAGTCGCAGGGTAGCCGCCCGGCCACCGGGACGATTGACGTAAGTCAAAGGATCCGCACCCCGCTCGCCGCCTGCATCAGGGCCAGCCAGTGCCGGTAGCGCTGGCGCAGCGCCTCATCAGGCTCGGGGGCAAAAACCTCTACATGGGGAGCGGAATTCCAGAGCGCGGGCCGCCCGGCCGCCAGGTAGGCGATGCCGCGCGCGCTCGCCTCGGGGTCCTCGCGCCGGTGCACGGGCAGTCCGCTCACCGAGGCGAGCCGCCGGCAAAGGCCGTCCAGGCGCGATACGCCCCCGCTCACGCGGATGCGCCGCGCGGCGGGAACATGCGCGGCCATGTGGTCCATGTTCGCCTGCAGCAGGAATGCCATGCTCTCGACGACGGCCACCGCCTTCTGCCATGGCTCGCCCTCGCCTTCGAAGCGCGAGACGAAGTCCGCCTTCCAGAAGGGGCCGCCGAGGCCCGCGATGCCGTTGAGAAACAGCGGCACTTCCCCTCCGCGCTCGAGCCATCCCGGGAGCTGCGCGGTCACATCGGCGATGCTCAGCTCGTCTTCGAGCCAGGCGAGCGCGGTGCCCGCGCCGTTCACGTTGCCCTCCACCATATACACCGTGACGTCGCGGTCCGCGAGGATGATGCCGGTGAGCTGGCGCGGCACGTGCCCGGGGTAGCGCGTGAGGGCGCGCTGCACGAAGGCGCTGGTGCCGATATTGATATACGCGCTGTCCTCCTCCGGCCAGCCGAAGGCGAACACCGCCGCTGATTGGTCGCCATTCACCGCCGTGAGCGGCACCGCGATGCCCGCGGTCTCGAGCGTGCCCCACGGGTGACAGGTCGGCACGCTCTGCGGCAGGAAGCCCGCGGGCAGGCCAAAGAGCGCGAGCAGCTCGGGGTCCCAGTCGCGCGTGCGCAAGTTCCAGAGTTGCGTGCGCGCCGCGCACTGCGGCTCGGCGGCGAGCGTGCGCTCCCTCACCAGGCGGGACACGAGAAAGCTCGCCATCGGCCCCCAGGCGAGCGTGCCCGAGTCGCGCGCCGCGCGCACCGACGGGAGATGGTCGAGCGCCCAGCGCAGCTTGCTCGCGCCGTAGTGCGGCGAGAGGTACAGGCCGGTCTTGCGGTGCACCGCGTCGCCGTGCGCCGCCTCCAGGCTCGCAATCCAGGCATGCGCGCGCCGGTCCTGCCAGCTGAAGATCGGCGAGAGCGCGCGCCCGGACCCGCGGTCCCAGCACACGCAGTTCGCGCGCTGGCTGGCAAGGCCCGCACAGGCGATTTCCGCCTTGCGCCCGCCGAGCTGCTCGAGCGCCTGCGCCACGGCGCTGAAGATCGAGGCCACAATTTCCTCGCCGTCCTGCTCCGCCCAGTCGGGCTGCGGTCGCGCGAGGCCGATCTCGACGGCGCCGCTCGCGAGGATGCGGCCGGTTTCGTCCACCACCAGCGCGCGGCTGGCGTGCGTGCCCTGATCGATGGCGAGCGCGAGACTCATACTAAGTAAGTAAGATGCTAACGATATGGCCCGGATCGGTGTGATCGGCGGCGGCGCCTTCGGCACCGCCATGGCCTGCGTGGTGCGCAGGTCCGGTAACGAGGTCGTGCTCTGGGCGAGAGAGCCCGAGGTCGCGGCGTCCATCAACCAGGAAGCGCTCAATCCGCTTTTTTTGCCGGGCGTGCGGCTCGTTCCGGGCATTCGCGCCACCTTCGACCTCTCCCAGGCGTGCAAAGGCGCGGACTTTTTGCTCCTCGCGCCGCCAGCGCAGCACATGCGCGCCACCGCGCAGAGGCTCGCGCCCCTGCTTGCGCCCGGGACGCCCGTCGTCAGCTGCTCCAAGGGCCTGGAGCGCTCGAGCCTCGCGTTCATGCCCGAGGTGCTCGCCGAAGCGCTGCCACGGGCGCGCATTGCGGTCCTCTCGGGACCGTCCTTCGCGCGAGAAATCGCGACCGATCTGCCTTGCGGCGTCGCGCTCGCCAGCGCCAGCACGGGCCTCGCGCGCGAGCTGGCGCAGCGCATCGCCAATCCGCGCTTCTGCGTCTACCCGTCGGACGACCCGATCGGCGCCGCCGTCGGCGGCGTGATGAAGAACGTGGTGGCGATCGCGAGCGGCGTCGCGGCGGGAAGGAAGCTGGGCGAGAACGCGCGCGCCACGCTGATCACGCTCGGCCTCGCGGAAGCCACGCGCCTCGGGCTCGCCAAAGGCGCGAAGCGCGAGACTTTCGACGGGCTCGCGGGGCTCGGCGACATGATGCTCACGGCCAACAGCCTGCAATCGCGCAACACCTCGCTCGGCGTCGCGCTCGGCGAAGGCCGCCGTGCCGAGGACGTGCTCGGCGCGCGCAAGGAAGTGACCGAGGGCGCCTTTTCCGCCGGGGCCGTCGTCGCGCTGGCGCAGCGCCTCCGCGTCCAGATGCCGGTGGCGCGCGCGGTCGACGAGGTCCTCAATCGCGGCGCCGCGCTGGACGACGCCATCGCACGTCTCCTGGCCGGCCTTGGAACAGCCGCTCGCCCCGGCTAAGCCGGAATACTGGAGCCGCGCCGCCGCCGAGGTGTCGGCAAGCCTGGGCAGCAGCGCGTCGGGACTCGCCCAGGCGCAGGCCGCGCGGCGCCTGCATCCGGAGGCGCGCGCGCGGCTCGAGCGGCGGGCGGCAATCGCGGCGCTGCGCCTGCTCGCCCGGCAGTTCCGCAGCCCCATGGTGCTGATCCTCGTCTTCGGCGCCGCGGTCTCGATGCTGCTCAGGAACTGGACCGAGGCTGCGATCATCCTCGCCATCGTGCTGGGCAGCACCCTGCTTGGCTTCGCGCAGGAGTACCGTGCCGACGCCGCCGTGGCCGCACTGCGCAGGCGGCTTGCATTGACCGTGCGCGTGCTGCGGGGTGGCATCGAGCGCGACGTGCCCGCGGCCGCCGTGGTCCCGGGCGACGTGATCCTGCTCTCGGCGGGCAACCTCGTGCCGGGCGACGGGCTGGTGCTCGAGGCGAACGATTTCCTGGTCACCGAGGCAAGCCTCACCGGCGAGTCTTTTCCGGTGGAGAAGCAGCCGGGCGTTCTCCCGGCCGCCACCCCGCTCGCGCGGCGCAGCAACTGCGTGTTCCTCGGCACATCGGTGAGAAGCGGCAGCGCGCGCGTACTGGTGGTGCATACCGGCCGCGACACCGCTTTCGGCGAGGTTGCCGCGCGCCTCGCGGCGCCGCCGCCCGAATCGGAGTTCGCGCGCGGGGTGCGCCAGTTCGGCGGCATGCTGATGCGGGTAATGATCGTGATGGTGCTGTTCGTGCTGGTGGTGAACCAACTGCTGGGCCGGGCGCCGCTCGATTCGCTGTTGTTCGCCGTAGCCCTGGCCGTCGGCCTCACTCCGGAGCTGCTGCCCGCGATCGTCAGCGTGACGCTCGCGCGCGGCGCGCGCGCCATGGCGCGCCGCGGCGTGATCGTGCGGCGCCTCGATGCGATCGAAGACCTGGGCGGCATCGACGTGCTATGCACGGACAAGACCGGCACGCTCACCGAGGGGGTGATCACCCTCGACGCGGCGGTGGATCCGCAAGGGCAGCCGTCCGCGCACGTCAGACGCCTCGCCTTCCTCAACGCCGCGCTTGAGACCGGCATCGAGAACCCGCTGGATGCCGCCATCGTCGCCATGGGCGAACGCGACGGCCTGAGCACGGCAGGCGCGCGCAAGATAGACGAGATTCCCTACGACTTCATCCGCAAGCGCCTCACCATCGTGCTCGAGGACGGCGAGGCGGCCGGCCACCTCGTCGTCACCAAGGGCGCGTTCGCCAACGTACTCGCGGTCTGCACCATCGAGCCGGCGCTGCGCGAAAGCTGCGAGGTGTATTACCGCGAAAGGAGCGCCGAGGGCTTCCGCGTGCTCGCAGTGGCGTCGCGCCGCTGCGCGCCGCGTGAGCACTACGCGCGCGAGGACGAGGGCGGCATGCAGCTGGAGGGCTTCCTGCTGTTTTTCGATCCGCCCAAGTCGGGCGCGGCGCGCATCATCGCGGAGCTCGCGGCGCTGGGCATCGGCATCAAGGTGATTACGGGCGACAACCGTTACGTCTCCTCGCACCTCGCGCAGGCCGTCGGCCTCGATCCAGGCGCGATGCTCACCGGCGAGGAGATCAACCGCCTGAAAGACGAATCGCTCTGGCACCTGGCCGGGCGCACCGTCCTGTTCGTAGAGGTGGACCCGCAGCAGAAGGAACGCATCGTGAACGCGCTGCAGCGCACGGGTCACTCGGTGGGCTATCTCGGCGACGGCATCAACGACGCGCCGGCGTTGCACGCGGCCGACGTCGGCATCTCCGTGGACGGCGCGGTCGACGTGGCGCGCGAAAGTGCCGACGTGGTGCTGCTGCGGCCCGACCTCGAGGTGCTGCGCCGCGGCGTGCGCGATGGCCGCGCCACCTTCGCCAATACGCTCAAGTACATCGGCATCACCACCAGCTCCAATTTCGGCAACATGGTGAGCATGGCGCTCGCTACGCCGCTGCTGCCGTTCCTGCCGCTCGCGGCGAAGCAGATTCTGCTCAACAACTTCCTCGCCGACCTGCCCTCCATCGCCATCTCGACCGACCGCGTGGACGCGGAGCGGCTGGCGAGCGCACAGCGCTGGGACGTGGCGGCCGTGCGCCGCTTCATGGTGGTGTTCGGGCTGCTGAGCACCGTCTTCGACCTGCTCGCCTTCGCGCTGCTGCTGCTCGTGTTCAATGCGGACGAGTCGACCTTCCAGACGGCCTGGTTCGTCATTTCGCTACTTACCGAGCTCGCCGTGCTGATGGTGCTGCGCACGCACGGGCCGGCCTGGCGCAGCGCGCCGAGCCGGTTGTTGCTGTGGACCGCCGCGGCCGTGGCCGCCTGCGCGCTGCTGCTGCCCTACACGGGCGCGCCGGCGGTCCTCTTCGGCTTCGTGCCCCTCGGTGCCCCACTCGTCGCTGCGGCCGTGGCGATCGTCGCGGCCTACGTGGCGGCGACAGAAGCGGCGAAGCTGCGGTTCTTCGCCGCGCGCTGAAGCCGGCGGCCGGTGACAATTCTCACGCTCGCCTCGCTCACTAGTTCCTGAGCGGGTCAACGCTGCAAAGCCGCGCCGCAGTCGCGGGCCTACAATGGTGGCGGTATTCAGTGCGTTCCCGGGGCGCAGTGCCCGCGAGAAGCCGCGGGCGCGCTCTGGCCGGAGGGCGCCTATGCTGGACGTTCTGGAGTGGGTCAAGAAGCGCATCGACGAAACGGCCGGGCCGCGCAGCGCCCGGCCGACGGGCGCGGATTCGCTGCCCAATATGCTCTCTGCCGATCCGGCCACCGCGCTCGCCGAGCTGCGAGTCCGGCTGAGAGCGGAGGGCGACGCGCCGGGCAGCGCCGGCGCGCGCAGCGCGGCGCACGCGCGCATCCAGGACACGGGCGCTCCCCACGTCGCCGCGCTGCTCAGCCAATACTTGATCGACGCCGCGGGAACGCATGCCGCGCGCGAAGCCGCCTGGAAGTCGCTCATCGGCTACCAGCTGCGCCTGGCGCAAGCGCTGTGCGCGTCGGCGGGCGCCGCGCTCACGGCCGCCAGCGCGGCGCGCGCCCTGTCGGCGTGCCGAGTGCTCGCCAAGCTCCATCTGGTGCATTACGCGACCGTGCCGGGCAAGCTTTGGCAGGTGGCCTACTCGATTCACGCGAGCGCCGAGAAGGCCGGCTTCACGGCCACGCCAGTCCACGTGCAGCCCGACCAGCGCTCGACGACCACCGTGGAGCAGGAACTCCTGCGCCTGCTTATGCTGTGCGTGGGCGCGCCCGACATGCTGGCCCCGGAGCAGATCGAGGTCGCTGACCGCATCGTCGAGCAGCTGGGCGCGGAATTCACGCTGCGCCAGCCCGGCATCGCCGACAACCCATTTTGCTTCGAGCCGGGAAGCGAGTACGCGCCGCGGCGCGCGCAGGGCCGGCAGGCGGCAGCGGGTACGCGCTACTTCGGCCCCGGCATGGGCTACGCCTCGCTGGAGCGCTTCGCCAAGCAGGCGGGCGCGGGGCGGCTCGAAGACTTCAAGGCGTTCGGCAAGGACATCGCCTCCAGGGTGCAGCTGGGCACGGCGCAGCACCTGCTCACGTTCTGGCGCGCCGACTGCCCCTATGCGCCGCCCGCGCACGCACCCGCGTCCGGCAGCTTCCGGGTCGTGCATGGTTACGGCCGCATCTGGCAATACGTCTCCGACGTCCACCATGGCGCGGGCGAACTGTCGCTCGCCGATTCCCCGCGGAGCGCGCCGCAGCCCCCGGAAACCTGGGAGCTGAAGGGCGCCGGCGGCAATGAGCTCGGCGCAGAGGTGCCGCAGGAAAGCCGTGGCTGGGTGAAATGCGGCGGCGTGGTCGGCCTGTCGCTGCGAGACGGCGAGCGCTGGGTGGGAATGATCCGTCGCATGCACGCGCGGCCCGACGGCGGCCTGCAGGCGGATGTCGTCCTGCTCAGCCGCGAGCCCCGCGAGGTGTCGCTGCGCGCGGTGATCGCTAAGTACGACGACAGCGTCTTCACGGACGCCTCCTCGCGGCAGTTCGCCGGCCACACCCTGCAGGCCATCATCCTTTCGGACGGCGCCGAAGGCACGCAGCCGCCGAACCTGCTGCTGCCGCCGGAGGAATGGCAGGAAGGCCGCGTCTACGAGGTGCAGTCGAAGGAAGGCGAGCGCTTCCTGCGCGGCCTGCAGGTGGTCAGGCGCTGGGACGACTACGTGCGCGCCACGTTCGAGTGGCTCGCCGTGCCCGACTAGCTACTGCGGCATCGCGCTTTGCCCGCGCTCTGCTGAACTACTCCGGCATTCCCGCTTCGCCGCCCATCGGCGCGGCCTGCGTCTGCGGGACCTGCGCGATCATGCAATCGGTGGTGAGGATCAGGCCCGCGATGGAGGCGGCGTTCTGCAGCGCGGTGCGCGTCACCTTGCAGGGATCGAGCACACCCATCTTCACCAGGTCGCCGTACTCACCGGTGGCCGCGTTGTAACCGAAGTTGCCCTCGCCCTCGACCACGCGCTGAAGCACGACCGGCGGCTCCTCGCCGGCGTTCCTGACGATCTGTCGCAATGGCTCCTCGAGCGCGCGCAGCACGATGCGGATGCCCGCGTCCTGGTCCGCATTGGCGCCCTGCAGCTTGCCCACGCGCGCGCGCGTGCGCAGCAGCGCCACGCCGCCGCCCGGCAATACGCCTTCCTCCACCGCGGCGCGCGTGGCATGCAGGGCGTCGTCGGTGCGGCTCCTGCGCTCCTTCATCTCGGTCTCGGTGGCCGCGCCGACGCGGATCAGCGCCACGCCGCCGGAGAGCTTGGCGGCGCGCTCCTGCAGCTTTTCCTTGTCGTAGTCGCTGGTCGCTTCCTCGACCTGCTGCTTGATCTGCGCCACGCGCGCGTCGATCGCCTTGGGATCGCCCGCGCCGCCGATGATGGTGGTGTCGTCCTTGTCGATCTCCACGCGCCGCGCGCGCCCGAGCACCGTGGGCTCGGCCTTTTCCAGCGTGAGCCCCGCCTCCTCGGCGACCACCATCCCGCCAGTGAGCACCGCGAGGTCTTCCAGCATCGCCTTCCGGCGGTCGCCGAAGCCCGGGGCCTTCACGGCGCAGGAGCGGATGACGCCGCGCAGGGTGTTCACCACCAGAGTCGCGAGCGCCTCGCCTTCGACTTCCTCGGCAACGACGAGCAGCGGCTTGCCGACCTTGGCGACGTGCTCGAGCAGCGGCAGCAGTTCGCGAATGGTGGCGATCTTCTTGTCGTGCAGCAGGATCAGCACGTCCTCCAGCACCACGGTCTGCTTTTCCGGGTTGTTGATGAAGTAGGGCGAGAGGAAGCCGCGGTCGAACTGAGTGCCCTCGACCACCTCGAGCTCGTTGGCAAGCCCCTTGCCGTCCTCGACCGTGATCACGCCCTCGCGGCCGACCTTTTCCATCGCCTCGGCGATCATCTCGCCGATCGAGACGTCGTTGTTGGCGGAGATCGAGCCCACCTGCGCGATCTCGGTGCGCGTGGTGCAGGGTTTGGCCAGGCGCTTCAGTTCCTCAACCACGGCTTCCACGGCCTTGTCGATGCCGCGCTTCAGGTCCATG
>Ga0326726_10005886_pt1 | contig 11073 bp, 7 predicted proteins | sample MHFenrmetagenome_2_FD_207603 | JGI IMG/M metagenome (GOLD analysis project Ga0326726, IMG submission 207603) | Lab enriched peat soil microbial communities from Michigan Hollow, Ithaca, NY, United States - MHF15MN | ecosystem: Environmental > Terrestrial > Soil > Wetlands > Peat | place: USA...
GTCATGCAAAGCCCGGACTTCTATTATCTCATCCACAAGGAACCCAGGATGGGAGTGAAGGTCATGGGCAACCTCGCCCAGGTGGTGGCCGGCAGGCTGCTTCAGTGGGCCGGACAGCAGGGATAACGAATTTTGAGACTTTCGTGACAATTTAGCCCTTTGAAAAACATTCAAATCCCCCTTAATCCCCCTTTTTCAAAGGGGGAAAAGGCCCCATGATTCATCGGATTCCCGCAAATAACCTCTCCTCCCTTTGGAAAAGGGAGGCCGGGAGGGATTTCTGGGAAGGTCGTTTCAAAACACTAAACTGTTACCAACTTTCTTAGCAGCAAAAAAAGCTGGGGGCGTCCGAAGGCGCCCCCAGGGGGCAAATGTCACTTCCTTGCGGTGACCCGGTCCACGAACTTCGCCGCCAGACCCGTATATTTCGTCGGGTCGAGCAAGTCATCGATCTGCTTTTCGGTCAAATACCTGTTCACCCGTTTGTCCTTCAACAGGAGGGACTTCAGGGGAATCCGCCTCTCGAAAGCTTCCATGCATAACTCATAGACCACTTCATGGGAAGCCTGTCGGCCGATTTTCTCTCCTAATTTCAGCATGACGTTTTCGCTCAGCAGGAGGCCGTGGAGGACATCCAGGTTACGGGTCATGTTCTCCGGGTAGACGATCAGCCCGGCCAGGACCTTCTTGGTCCAAGAGAGCATGCCGCTGAGCAGGCAGCAGGTCTCGGGCAGGAAGGACCACTCGGCCATCCAGCCCCGCTGGTCTCTCTCGTTCTCGGCGATCATGTCCGCCAGGGCCGGCCCCACCTGGGCATGGATCAGCTTGCTGAGGGCCATGACCCCCTCGGACATCATGGGGTTGCGCTTGTGGGGCATGGTGCTGGAGCCGACTTTTCCCATGTGGAAGGGCTCTTCCACTTCGGCCACTTCGGTCCGCTGGAGGCCGATGATCTCGTTGCAGACTTGGGCCAGGGTAGACCCGATCATGGTGTAGACGAAGACGATCTCGGCCATGGTGTCCCGGGCCACGTGCCAGGCAATCTCCGGTACAGCGAGGCTCAGGTCGGCGAACAGGAGCTTCTGCAGCTTGAACCCCGGAGCGCCGATGGAGGCCAGCGTTCCCACTGCCCCGGCGAATTGGCCCTGGAATACGCGGGGGGAAAGCTGCTTGATCCGCTGCAGGTGCCGTTTAATCTCCGAGGCCCACACCGCCACTTTGTACCCGAAGGTGATGGGCAGCGCGTGCTGCCCGTGGGTCCGCCCGGCCTGGACCGTATTCTTATATTTTTTGGCAATCTTGGCCAATAGGCGGTAGGTTTCTTTCAGGTCTCGGATCACCAGATCATTGGCGTCCCGCAGCTGAAGCACGGCCCCGGTGTCCATGATGTCCTGGGTGGTGGCTCCCCAGTGGATGAACTCCCCGGCCTCGGCAGAACAGGCCTTCTGGAAGCAGCGGATCAGGGGCATAATGGGATGGTGGGTATGGAAGAGCTGCCGCTTCATCTCCTCCATGTCGATCAGCTCCACCCTGGCCTTCCGGGTGATCTCCCGGGCGTGTTTTTGGGGGATGATCCCCAGCTTGGCCTCTGCCCGGGCCAGGGCCGCCTCCACGTCCAGCCATTTCTGGATGGTGGTTTCGTCACTCCAGACCTTGCGCATCTCTTCCGTGGTGAACAGGCCCCCGAAGAGGGGGCTATCGATCATACTGGCCATTTTCGTTCCTCCTTTGCGGTTAGTAAAGGTTTATGAATTTCCACCAGGGGATCCCCACGATGAACATGATCGCCACGTTGATACTGGTTACGATCAGGTTCAAACGATAGAAAGCAGGCCGCTCATAATATCCCTGGCTGAAATAGATGGGCCCGGGCCCGCCGCCGTATTCCGTCAGGCCCCACATCAAATTCGTGAAGATACCGAAGCAGATGGCCACCATCATGGGGGGAGCTCCAGCAGCCACGGCCGCGGCAATGAAGGGGGCATAGACCGCCGCCGTATGCCCGCTGGCAGTTGCAAAGGCATAATGAATGTAGATGTAGATCAAGCCGAGGGCCACAAAAGTAGCCAGCCAGGACCATCCGGCAAAAGCCCCGCTGAGCTGGGCGGTCAGCCACTTGATGAATCCCAGGTCCGAAAGTCCGTTCGCCAGGCTGATGATGGCCCCGAACCAGATCAGCGTATCCCAGGCGGCATGCTCACGGAGCACATCCTTCCAGCCCACGACACCGGAAAGGAACAACAGCCCCACTCCTCCAAGAGCCACCGTGGTGGCGCTCATCTTGGTGTAGAAACTCGTGGCCCAGCCGGCCAGGGCTAGAATGAAAATAACCGTAAGGGCCCATTCCTTTCCGGTCATGGGCCCCATCTCCTGCAGGGCCTTTTCGCCCATCATTTGGGCCTGTGCTGTACGCTTCATCTCCGGCCTGATCAGCCAGTAGAGAACCAGGGGAAGGAGGAGGAAGCTGATCAACCCCGGGACTAAGGCCGCCAGGGTCCAACCTCCCCAGGTGATATCCAGCTTCAAGGTCTTTTTGGCCAGCTCGGCGCACAGGGGATTGGCGGCCATACCGGTCAGGAACATCGCCCCGGTCACCGTGGCGTACAGAAAACAGGTCATGATGAGGAAATTCCCGATCTTCCTGCCCGTGGGCCCCGGCGCAGACCCCATGGCCGCGTTGATCGACCGGACAATGGGAAAGATGACTCCGCCGGCGCGGGCGGTCACGGAGGGCATGGCCGGAGCCATGATCAAGTCGCTGACCCCCAGAGCATAGGCAATCCCCAAGCTGCTTCCTCCCAGCCAGGAGATTAATTTGTAGGCGATCCTCTTCCCGAGTCCCGTCTTCACGAATCCGATGGAGAGAATGTAAGCGCAGAAGATCAACCAGACCGTGCTGTTGGCGAAGCCGGATAGGGCTTTGGCTTCGCTCAAGACCCCGGTAAAAATGGGAAAGGCAACCCCCAGGAGCATGATAGCGCCGGAGGGCAGGGGTTGCAGGAGAATCCCCAGGATGGTTGCGGCGAAAATGGCGAACATCCTCCAGGCCGGAAGAGCCAAGCCAGAAGGTGGAGGGGAGAACCAGATCACCGCCAGCACCAGGATGGGAATCAGAGCGGAGGCGATCCTCCTTTGGGGAAGGGACGGTTTTTCGTTGGCCATTTATGTTCCTCCTTTGTCTTGGCTTCTCTTACGCCTCGCCGTTCTTAAACCCACCATTTCCATATTCCAGAAAAGAAAAAAATTCAACAGAATTTCCTAAAAATCGTGGACCCTGGGGGGAGAGGACTGCAGGGCGGATAGAGGGGAGTTCAGTCCGGCAGACTTCCCTTTTCAATTCTGGAGAAAGGGGATATGCTGAATCGAATGTGCCGACGTGGACCTTCCGGGGAGAAGGAGAAGGCGTGATTTTTTTGGTAATGGAAGTTGAATTCAGGCGCGAATCCGGTGAAAGAATAGCAACTGGGCAGGAAGCGGAAAGTCGCCGTTGAATAGGTTCTGAGGGAAAGAAAGAGCATGGAAGTGAGGGAACTGCAGGCCGATATCTTGATCATTGGCGGAGGGAGCGGCGGTTGCCTGGCGGCGAACCGGGCCCTGGAGATCAACCCCGCCCTCAAGGTGGCGATCTTTGAAAAGGGAGACATCAAGTACAGCGGCTCCATCGCCCGGGGAATGGATGCGCTCAACATCGTGGCCATCCCTAATTTCACCACCCCCGAACTCTACGTGGAGTCCAGCACCCTCCAGTGTGCGGGCATCCTTGACGCCCCGCCCTCTCACGAAATGGCCCGCCGTTCCTTCGAGCTCCTCAAGAAGCTGGAGGGATGGGGGGTCTATTTCCCCCAGGATGAAAAGGGAAACTACCGCACCCTCCAATACCACCCTGTCGGGAATTTTCTCACCGCCATGGAGGAGCCGAACCTGAAGGTGATCATCGCCCGGAAGGCCGAGGAGAAGGGGTCCCTGGTGGTTAACCGGACCATGGGGCTGAGACTCCTCCTGGATGGCGGAAGGGTGGCCGGCGCCGTGGGAATCCACGTGCGGACCGGGGACCTGGTGGTCTGCCGGGCCGGGGCGGTGATCCTTTCCAGCGGGGGAACGGCCCGCTTCGGCCTTCCCAATTCCGGATACCTCTACGGGACCTTCGATTACCCCGGCAATACCGGGGACGGCTATGTCATGGGGTTTCACGCGGGAGCGAGTCTCACCGGCATGGAATACACGCGCCGGGTGAATCTCATCAAAGATGTCAATATTCCCCTCTTGGCCATCACCATCACCCGGGGAGGGAAGATGATGGACATCTTCGACGAGATCGTTATGGAGTGGAGCTGTCACGATCAGACCAAGGCCAACCAGGCGGTGGCGGCCGGGAAAGGGCCGCTGCGGATCCGCGTGAGCCACCTCCCGGAAGAGGTCATCCGGGAGATCGAATCCATTCTTTTCAGCACGGAACGGCCCGTGCAGGAGCGCTTCTTCAAGGGGCGGGGGGTTGATTTCCGCAAAGGGGACATCGAACTCTGGCCCACGGAGAACCAGCTCTGCGGGGGCCACGGGATGTCCGGTCTGGTGGTCAACGAAAAGGCCGAGACCACGGTTCCCGGCCTGTATGCCGCGGGAGACGTGGCCTGCGTTTCCAAAGGGCATTTGACCGGAGCCTTTGTTTTCGGGGAAATCGCCGCCGAGCAGGCGGTCCGCTTCATCGCCTCTCAGCCGTCCCCTAAAGTCGACCCGGGTCAGATCGCCGGCATGCAGAGGAAGATCGAAAAGCGGGGAAGCGGGAAAGGGAACGGCGTGGATGTACGCGACCTGGAATTCAAGGTGCGACGGCTGATCAACGACTACGTCATCTCTCCCAAGAACGCATACAAGCTCAGCCGCTGGCTGGAGTGGGGGGAGCGGTTTGAGAGGGAAATCGAAGAGGATGTTTCCGTCAGTAGCGGGCACGAATTGGCCAAGGTCATGGAAGTGGAAAATATCATCCAGTGTGCCACTTTCTCGGCCCGGGCCGCCCTGGAGCGGAAGGAGAGCCGTTGGGGGAACGCGCACCAGCGCACCGATTTCCCCCAGAGGGACGATCAAAACTGGCTCTGCCACGTGGACGTGCGCTGCGGGAGGGATGGGGAGGTTCTGGTATCCCGCAGGCCCCTGGTCCAAGAGCTCCCTACCGGAGGTGCGAGGTGAGGTCCGATGTGAACATCTTCATCCATCGCGATAAATGCCATGTGTGCGGCATCTGCATCGAACGGTGCATCCTGGACAACCTGGGCATGTACCTGGCTCCCTGCCGGGCTGCCTGCCCGATTCACATGAACTGCCAGGGCTATGTCCGCCTGATTGCCCAGGGGAAGGAAGAGGAAGCGGCCAAGGAAGCGCGGAAAGACCTCCCTTTTGCCGGAATCATCGGAAGGGTCTGCAATCGACCCTGTGAAGACCAATGCGAGAGAAAAAAGGTGGACCAGGAGGCCGTCCACATCCGAGCCTTGAAGCGGTATCTGTCCGACTGCCGGCCGGACCTGATTCATGAACCAGCCCCGGTGCCGAAGGGGAGCGGAAAAAAGGTCGCCGTTTTGGGGTCCGGGCCTGCCGGCCTGATGGCGGCCTATGAGCTGGCAGCGAAGGGACATGCGGTCAGCGTCTTTGATGCCGCCTCCGAACCGGGAGGGATGCTCCGCTGGGGAATCCCTGCCTTCCGCCTTCCCACGGCGGAAATCAACCACGCAGTTTGGATGCTGGAAAAGATGAAGGTTCGCTTCCTGACCGGCCGAAGCCTGGGCAAAGGGCTGGACGTGGAAGAGATGGAGGGGGAATGGGATGCGATTCTGCTGGCCTATGGCGCGGGCTCGGCCCTGGCTCTGAACATTCCGGGGGAAGACCTTCCGGGAGTTTACCAGGGGCTGGACCTCCTCCGGCAGGTGCGGGAGGGCAAAGCCCCGAACCCGGGCAAGAGAGCGATCGTTATCGGGGGAGGCAACACCGCGGTCGATGCGGCTCTCACCTGCCGCAGGCTGGGAGCCGAGGAAGTGCACATCATCTGCCTGGAAGAAAGGTTCCAGATGCCCGCTTTTGCCGCGGAGGTGGAAGAAGCCGTGGAGGAGGGCATCAAAATTCAGAACGGCTGGGGGCCCCGAAAAATCCTGCAGCATGGACAGGGCAGCCTTCGGCTGGAGTTATCCCGCTGCATTCGGATTTTCGACGAGGAGGGCCGGTTCTCTCCCCAATTGGATGATTTCCAAGGACTATCTCCTTCGGCTGAATCGGTCATCGTGGCGATCGGGCAGCAGACGGACCTGTCATTGCTGCCCCCGGAGATTCGGCCTTCCCCTCGATCAAACCCGCTGGTTGACCCGTTGACCTTGCAGAGCCGCCGGGAAAAAATCTTCGCTGCCGGGGATTTAATCTCCGGTCCCTGTTCGGTCATCGAATCCATGGCCCAGGGGAGGGAAGCGGCAGTCTCCATCGACCGTTTCCTCCAGGGAGAAACGCTGAGGTGGGGCCGGGCCTACTGGGACGGCACCTGCATCACCGACTTTCCCGTCGATCTATTCGGAGCCATCGCGCGGTCCAGGGCCTCACTTCCCCGGCTTCCGGTTCAATCCCGCGATGCCTTGAAGGAGATAGAAAAGGCATTGGGAACGAAGGAGGCCCGCGAAGAAGCGGAGCGGTGCCTGAACTGCGGCCGGCCTGGGGAAGTCAACCAAACTTGCTGGTATTGCCTCCCGTGCGAGATCGAATGTCCGGTGGATGCGCTGGAAGTGCGGTTGCCCTACTTAGTAAGATAAGCCTCCCTCCGGCTCAATTGAAGGAGTGAGGACAGAATTCAGCGGAACGGAGGGTGATAAGGGAATTTGCCTCCTGCATTGATTCCGCATTCCGCATTTTATTGGCCGGTCACGGCCACGGGTTTTCCCGTTGCCGCCGACTCTTCTATGGAGATAGCCACCTCCATAGAGTTGCAGGCATCCAGGACGTCGGAAAGGACCGGTACATCCTCATAGATGTTGACGACCAGGTTGTCAATCTCTTCCTGGAAAGGGTGATGAGTAACCGCTCCCGAGTTGGGAGTCGGGGTAGAAAGGGTGATCCAATCCGTCTGAACGGGGAAAAGGCCCTTGGAATACACGCGGTTGTCCCGAATGGCGCCTTCGGTCCCGAGAAGGTCGATGTTCAGCTGGTAGGGAAAATGGAGACCGTCGAGAGAAGCCGAGAGTTTACCCACCGCGCCATCCCGAAACTTCACTGCCGCCACCAGAGTGGTGAAATAATCGAAGTCCTCCCGGTTTCTGCAACGGTAGGCGGACACCTCTACGATTTCTTCTCCTTTCAGATACCGCGCCAGGTCGGCAGCATGGCATCCCCCGGTGATCATGGCCCCGCCGGCGAACTCCTTGCGCCGGATCCAGGGGTAGCTGGCAAAGGTTGACTTGATCCCGTGCCAGTAATCGGCTTCGACGTAATAAATGTGCCCAAGGGCTTTTCGATCAAGAAGGGAACGGAGGTTCTTGATCATGGGATGCCAGCGGGCCACGAAGCTGACCACGGTGCAGGTTTCCGCTTTTCGGGCCGCCTGACGCAAGGCTGCGAGCTCTTCGCGGTTGACGGCCGTCGGCTTCTCCAGGATCAGGTGTTTTTTCGCGTGGAGGGCCAAGATGGCTTCCTTCGCATGGAGGTAATTGGGCATGCAGATGGAGACCACATCCACCTTGGGGTCGGCAAGGAGGTCTTCATAATGGCCGTACACTTTCGCTTCGGGGTTGAACTCCCGGGCCAGTTTTTGGGCGCCTTCCAGGGATCGGCTGCACACGGCGGCCAGGCAGAGACGGGGATTGTTGCCAATGGCCTTGGCATGCTCATAAGAAACTTGGCCGGCTCCCCGGATTCCCACCCCCAATTTTTGTTTCTGCGGACTCATCACGATCTCCCCAAAGAATTATCGGAATACAGGAAAACAAAGATGAACACAGGCGAGGAAGCGCGAAAACCCCCAAAGGCGATATTGGATGCGAATGAACGCGGAAAAAAATTCATAAAAGGGGGATAAATGGATTTCAAAAAATATTAGGATGCGCTTCCCGAACGCACCGCTTCAAGGCTTGGACACAAGTGTATCATATCCCAGAGGTTCCTTCCTCGTTTTTCATTGACCCATGGAGACTTAGCCCGCTATACTCAAGCTACTCCGACATGATTAAAACATTTTCCCATCACGCCTTGCCGTAATGGGAGGGGATGGAAGAGGAGGGGAGGAGACCTGTTTTCCTTCCCTTCATGGTGTACCAGGACCGGCGGAGAAGCTCTCCGTATGAGAAATTCCTGCTGGGTCACCTTCATCAGGGTATTTTGTTTCCAGGAGATTGAAACATGATCAAAATTTCCTCCATGGTTGGAACCCCGGACCTGAAAGCGCCGGTCTTGGCGCCTTACAGGGGTGATCTGCCGGCAGCCTTCGACAAGCTGGCAAAAATGGGCTACGACGGCGTTGAGTTCATGACCAAAAACGCCTCGAAGCTAAACGGAGCTGCCATCCGTCGTTCGCTGGATGAGCACAACCTGGAACTCTGCCAGATATGCACCGGGCACGTCTGGGGGGAAGACAAACTGGGACTGGTCAATCCTGATGCCACTTTGAGCCGTGAGGCCATGAAACGGATGAAGGAAATCGTGGACTTCGCCGCTGCATATTTCAAACCGGGAGTCCCGGTGAATATCGGACGCTCCCGCGGCCAGGGCGATCCCTCGCAGCCGGAGAAGAGCCTGGCGGCCTATAAGGCCGCGTTCCAGGAACTGGCTGATTATGCGGCACCCCAAAAAGTGCGTCTGACGCTGGAACCGATCACGGCCACCCTGATCAAATTCGTCCTGACTACCCAGGACGGGATAGATATGTGCCGGAGGGTAAACCGTCCCAACTTTGGTTTGATGCTGGACGTTTATCATATGAATATTGAAGACGTGGACATCTACCAGAGTTTCCGCGACGCCAAGGACCACACCTGGCTCGTCCATGTGTGCGACAACAACCGCAAGTGGCCAGGAAGCGCCCACCTGGATTTTGCCAAGATCATCGATACCCTGAACGAGATCAGGTATGACGGGTTCGTATCCACGGAGATGCTTCCCTGGCCGGACCCGGACACTTCGGCCCGTGCGGCCATCGAACACCTACGGCGTTTTATTCCCAAACCCAAATAATTTCATTAAGCTAAACCCCCAGCTCTGCCTGGGGTCCCACTTCTGGCGGGCTTGACATTTCCAGGCTGCTTGGGCCCGCCTGAACCATGGAGCGGGAGTCGCCTCATGGTTTTTGTCCGGAAGGTCCTTGCCGCCGGGCCTGGCACGGGACCCGAAGGCCACCTTTAGGTGGCGCCCATTTCAATCCGCTTTGAGCGGTTCCCTGTTTTCAAGCCTTCGGCTATGCCGGAGGTCATGATTCTTCAGGCTCTGAGGGTTAAGGCCCCTGCCTTACTTGACCGGCATATCCCGGAAAGTTATAATCCTCGTGCAAGGTTAGAGAATGTATCCCTCGATAAATGGGAAAGGAATCAGATTCCGGAGAAGGCCCCTGGACGATTCCCGCGGCGGTCGAAATGGGAACGCCTGTATCAATCGCGGCTTCCAACCTTTAAGGGGAATTCATCTTTGCCGCGCTGCGCTCCCGATGTCCAGGGGGTGAGTCAAAGGAGGAAACATGGTCAAAATCGCACCCTCCATCCTTTCAGCGGATTTCCTAAAGCTGGGCGAAGAGATCAAGGCCGTCGAGCGGGCCGGAGCCGATCGCCTTCACATCGATGTGATGGATGGGCGGTTCGTTCCCAACATCACCATGGGCATCCCGGTGGTGAGGAGCCTGCGGCGCGGAACCCGGCTTCCTTTCGAAGTCCATCTCATGATCGAGCAGCCAGAGAATTACCTTGAAGCCTTCACCGTGGCCGGGGCGGACCTGCTCATCGTGCAGCAGGAGAACTCGGTTCACCTGGACCGGACCCTCCAGGCGATCAAGGAATTAAAGAAGAAGGCGGGCGTAGCCCTGAACCCCAGCACCCCCGCCGGGGTGCTCGAAGAGATCATTGAGAAGCTCGATTTGATTCTGGTCATGACCGTCAACCCCGGATTCGGGGGGCAGAAGTTCATAGAGTATCCCCTGAAAAAGGTCCGCCTCCTGAGGGAGATTTTGGACCGAAGAAACCGGAATTGTGAAATAGAGGTAGATGGCGGGATCGCCCCCCAAAATGCCGCCCGCGTGGTGGAAGCCGGTGCGGGCGTGCTGGTTGCCGGAACCTCCGTTTTCGGTCACCCAGAGGGACCGGAGGCGGGGGTGAGGTCCTTGATGCAAGCTGTCATGGGCAAAGGGTAAGGTAGGATTTGAGGATAACATGAGCACGCATCCCCTAGCCGGCAAGCCGGCTCCTCCCGAAGCTCTGATCGATGTCGCCCAACTGGAGAGCGCCTATTTTGATAAACGGCCTGAAATTGAAGACCCCAACCAGAGAGTGACCTTCGGCACAAGCGGTCACCGGGGGAGCCCGTTGGAGGGGTCTTTCAACGAGGCCCACATCCTGGCCATCACCCAGGCGATCTGTGAATTCCGCCGGAGAAAAGGGATCAGCGGCCCCCTGTTCATGGGCAAGGATACCCACGCCATATCCGACCCGGCGCAGAAGACCGCCCTCGAGGTCCTGGCGGCCAACGACGTGGAGACCTTCATCCAACGCCATGAGGGTTATACTCCCACACCAGTGATTTCCCACGCCATCCTGGTCAACAACCGGGGACGAAAGAAAGGAATCGGGGACGGGATCGTCATCACCCCCTCTCACAATCCTCCTGCCGACGGAGGTTTCAAATACAATCCCCCCAACGGAGGTCCGGCGGATACTGACGTGACCGGTTGGATCCAGGACCGGGCGAATGCTCTGCTTCGGTCCGCAAACCGGGAAGTCAAACGGATTTCCTACCATCAGGCGATTAAGGCATCCACGACACAGGAAATGGATTTCATAGACCCCTATGTGAAAGACCTATCAAACGTCTTGGACATGGAGGTTATCCGCTCGGCAGGGGTCCAAATCGGAG
>Ga0326726_10005887_pt1 | contig 11070 bp, 9 predicted proteins | sample MHFenrmetagenome_2_FD_207603 | JGI IMG/M metagenome (GOLD analysis project Ga0326726, IMG submission 207603) | Lab enriched peat soil microbial communities from Michigan Hollow, Ithaca, NY, United States - MHF15MN | ecosystem: Environmental > Terrestrial > Soil > Wetlands > Peat | place: USA...
TGGCTTGCTGCCTTACGTGATACAGTAAGACGACAACGAGGCTTCCGGGGCACGCCTGGAGGCCGATGGTTGGGGCGGACTGAACGTCTACCGCCTCTAACCGCTCAAAATGGTTGGGGCGCGGACTTAAGGTCTACCGCCTCTGACCGCTCAAAATGGTTGGGGCGGACTTGCGGTCCGTCTCTAACCGCCCAAAGGGGGCGGGACAGCTCGTGATGATGCGGGACAGCCGGTGCTGATGCGGGACAGCTTGTGATGATGATGATGATGAACTTAGCAATCGTCGCGATCGGCGCCGGGGCCGCCGCAGCTTTGTTGTTCGCCTCGGTAACTTCGGGAACGTTGCTATCGATCCCATTGTTCTATCTCGCGCCGTTGCCGATCATGATCGCCGGGCTCGGATGGGGTCATTGGGTCGCGCTGACAGCGGCGCTTAGCGGCGCATTGACGCTGGGAACCTTGTTCGGCACCGTTTTCCTCTTTGCGTTCCTTGCGGGCGCCGGTGTTCCCGGCTGGTGGCTTGGGTATCTCGCCATGCTTGCGCGCCCCGTGGGCGGCAACGGCCACCCACCAACGTTCGAATGGTACCCCACCGGGAGGCTCGTGATTTGGGCTGCAATTCTCGCCGCGCTCGTCGTCGTCGTCGCCATCCCGAATTTGGGCACCGATGGAGAGAGTTTTCGCGCCGGCCTGCACGATGCCCTCGTGCGGATGCTGCGAGGGCAAGCCGAGGTAACGCCTTTAACGCTGCCGGGTGGCGGTGATCCTGAGCGCTTCATCAATTTCCTGGTTTCAGTGATCCCGGCAACGGCCGCAGTGCTCGCAACGTTCACCAATCTCTTAAATTTGTGGCTCGCCGGCCGCGTCGTGAAATTTTCCGGCCGGCTGACGCGCCCGTGGCCGGATCTTTCAGCCATGCGCTTTTCGCCTTTGCTGACGGTCGCACTCGCAATTGCCATCGCGCTAAATTTTGCTGGCGGCCTAGTCGGCATCGTGGCCGGCGTGGTGTCCGCGAGCCTGCTTATGGCGTATGGCGTGCTCGGCTTCGCGGTGCTGCACGCGATTACGCAAGGCATGAACGCGCGCCCTTTCCTGCTCGGCGGGACTTATCTCGCGGTGCTTTTGATCGGATGGCTGGTATTGGCGCTTTGCGTGCTCGGCGTACTCGATACCGCGATCGACTTACGAGGACGCGTCGCGCGCAAGCGCGGGCCGCCTGCCCTTTCGTGACGTAAGGACATCACCAATAACCAAAGTTCAAATTGAGGAGTAACGACAATGGAAGTGATCCTGCTCGAGCGCGTCGGGAAGCTCGGACAAATGGGCGACGTCGTGCGCGTTAAGGACGGATTCGCACGAAACTTCTTGTTGCCACGCGGCAAGGCACTTCGCGCCACGGCAGACAACAAGAAGCGGTTCGAAGGGATGAAATCCGAACTTCAGGCGCGCAATCTTGAAATGAAAGGCGAAGCTGGCAAGCTCGGCGGCAAGCTCGACGGTAGAACGTACGTGGTACTCCGGCAGGCGAGTGAGGCCGGCCAATTGTTCGGTTCGGTATCGAGCCGCGACATCGCCGCACTGCTCAAGACCGACGGCGCAGAGATTGGACGTTCTCAGATCGTACTCAATGCACCGATTAAGACGATCGGCCAGTATAAGGTGCCGTTGGCACTCCATCCAGAAGTCGAGGTGGCAATTACGGTTACGGTCGCTCGCAGTGCTGACGAAGCCGAGCGCATCGCGCGTGGAGAGGACGTGACAGTACGGCGCACGGGAGCGGAGGAGGAAGCCGTTGCTGCGGCAGCTGCCGCGGAAGCGATATTCGACCCGGAAGCGACAAAGGCTCGTCCCGGGCAAGAGGAGCCAGAGAGCAATGGGGCCGTTGTGGCGGCCGGAGCGAAAGCCGGAGAGGCGCCTGCCAAAGCCGGTAAAAGTAAACGAAAAAAGAAGGTCGAAGATGCGTGAGAGGCGCCCAGCCGCTAATCTGACTTCTCGGGCTTGGCGCCTTCAGCAGGCTTTGAGTCGCCGTGTGTGGGAGTGCTTGGCTTTGATTCAACCGCCTTGGGCTCGGGAGTCATAATTTCGGCAGGCTTGGGTTCCGAAGAGGTGGGCTCCGCAGACTTAGGTTCTGAAGATTTTGACGCGCCGGCTGCGGCGCCCGGCTTCTCCGTCCCCTTGGCCTCGCCCGGCTTGACCTCCGGTTTTTTCTTATCGTCGGACTTGGTCTTATCATCGCCTTTCGCTGCGCGCTTGGACGCCCGCCCTGGTCCGGCCGGCCCGCTGTCCACCGATCTAAGATAGCCAGCGATAGCAGAGGCTGTTTCCCGGCTCGCGGAGTAATGCTCGCGCAGGAAACTGTCGAGCCCGAAGCCACCCGATTTCACCAGACCCTGCGGTGATTTGTGACAAATCGAGCAATCTGAGGCGAACAGTTGGGCCGGGCTTTTACCCCGGTCCAGACTTTCCTGCGCCCCTGCCCCGGTGGCCAGGCACAACGCCCACATGCCAAACCCCAGCCGGACGGCAAAACGCAGCGATTTCATGTCCATCAACTTTTTTTCTCGCGCTTCGCTTTCGCCGCCCACCCAGCTTCCGATGATCAAAGGTCTTGATAGCGCATTATTTTGGAATCGTGACCCGCATCGGGGTGGGGTGGCCATCCCGCGCTTTGCAGGATTGCTGACGCGCCGGAACTTTGATTAAATACCTAAGTCCGAACGTTTTTGCGTCCGTCGCGTTAGAAGCTGTGATTCAGTAGCGGGTAGATCAAAGAGTGATGGAGGCGGCCGATGGATCGGTTGCTTCAATTCCTGCTTAAGACGTTTATCCGGCGCGGGACATTTAGAGTTACCACCTCGCGCGGTACTGTTCTTACGTTCGGCGATGGGACCGGCCAGCCGGTTTCGGTGCGATTTGCCTCCCGCAAAGCAGAATGGGGAATTCTCCTCGATCCTGAGCTTAAGTTCGGCGAATCCTACATGGCCGGCACGTTCGTGGTCGAGGACGGTACGATCGCCGACGTACTCGCAATCGCGCTCGGTCAAAAGTCTGAAGTCCCGTACTGGGCGAGAATACAAGGACTGTTGCGCTACCTGTGGCGTCGACTGAGCCAATTCAATGCGCGCCCGCGGGCGCGTCGCAATGTTGCTCATCATTATGATCTCGATGGGCGGCTTTATTCGCTCTTTCTGGATGCCGACCGGCAGTACAGCTGCGCGTATTTCGAAAAGCCCGGCCAGTCCCTTGATGACGCCCAGCTTGCAAAGAAGCGACATCTGGCCGCCAAGCTGATGATCAAACCTAACAAGCGCGTGCTCGACATCGGTTGCGGCTGGGGCGGGCTCGGCCTCTATCTGGCTGAAGTCGGCGGCGCCGACGTCACTGGGATTACCTTATCGCATGAGCAGCACGCGGTCGCGAACGAACGTGCAGCCGAAAAAGGGCTCAATGATCGCGCCCGCTTCCGGCTGCAGGATTATCGCGATATCACCGGTCCCTTCGACCGCATTGTGTCGGTCGGCATGTTTGAACATGTTGGCGTCAATCACTACGACACGTTCTTCCATAAGAGCGCGCAACTGCTCGCCGATGAGGGCGTGATGGTGTTGCATTCGATCGGCCGCTCGGAAGGACCCAGCGTCACCAGCCCCTGGATCGCGAAATATATTTTCCCAGGCGGCTACATTCCCGCGCTGTCGGAGGTCCTACCGAAGATTGAGCGAGCCGGCTTGCTCGTCACCGACATTGAAATCCTGCGCCTGCACTATGCGGAAACACTCAAACACTGGCGGGAGCGGTTCCTGGCGCATCGCGAGGAAGCAGAACGCATCTATGACCGGCGGTTCGTGAGAATGTGGGAATTCTACCTCGCAGCGTCGGAAATGTCGTTTCGCGAGCAAAATATGATGGTGATGCAAATCCAGCTCACCAAGCGGCAGGGCGTGGTGCCAATCACGCGCGACTATATTATGGGCGAAGAGCTCCGCCTCGCTGCCGCCGAAAGGAAGCGTCCGCCGCCACTACGGCTCGCCGGCGAATAATGCCGGCGCACATCCACCTGTGCGGCGTCGGGGTCAAGGAAAAACCGGCCTTTCCCACTGCTCAATGCAGCTTGTGAATTGCGGGACAACCCTGCGCGAAGGGCGCTTCAATCACAAACCGCGTGCTATGCCACAATTTCCGGGTAAGCACCAATATCCATGGCCCTCGCTGATTCGACAGCCCGCAAGCAGGTCGAAGAACCTGCCCCGCTCTATCGTTCCGCTCCGCACAATATCGAGGCGGAACAGGCGTTGTTGGGCGCCATACTCGTCAACAACGAGGCCTACTATCGCGTTTCCGATTTTCTGGAACCGGCGCATTTCTTCGAGCCGATCCATCAGAAGGTCTATCAACTGGCCCGCGATCTGATCCGCGCGGGCAAGCTGGCGACTCCGGTCACGCTTAAGACTTTTCTCGACGCCGGAGTTGATATTGGTGGCCTCACCGTCAGCCAATACCTTGCTCGGCTGGCCGCCGAGGCAACGACAATCATCAACGCAGAGGACTACGGCCATACGGTCTATGACCTGTCGATCCGCCGCGCGCTGATCCAGGTCGGCGAGGACATGGTCAACGTCGCCTACGACGCACCGGTCGATTTTTCTCCACGTAATCAAATCGAGGATGCCGAGCGAAGACTTTACGAACTCGCCGAGACTGGTCGGTACGATGGAGGCTTTCAGCGTTTCGCCCAAGCGCTCACGACCGCCATCGATATGGCGGCGCATGCGTTTCAGCGTGACGGAAAGCTATCCGGCACCGCCACCGGGCTCGATGATCTCGACCGCATGATGGGCGGCTTGCAGCAGTCCGACCTGATTATCCTCGCCGGCCGGCCGGGCATGGGCAAAACCGCCCTCGCCACTAACATCGGCTACAATATCGCCAAGGCCTGGCGGGGCGAGGTGAAAGCGGATGGCCATACTGTCACGGTCAATGGCGGAATCGTCGGTTTCTTTTCACTGGAAATGTCGGCCGAGCAACTCGCGACCCGCATTATCGCCGAACAGACCGGGATTCCGTCCAACCAGATCAGGCGCGGCGGCATCAGTGAGAGCGATTTCGAGAAAATAAAAGATTACTCAATCGAGTTGCAACATATTCCGCTCTACGTGGATGAGACTGGTGGTCTGTCGGTTGCCCAACTCGCAGCGCGCGCACGACGGCTCAAGCGCCAACGCGGCCTCGACCTACTGATCGTCGATTATTTGCAACTTCTGCAAGGCTCAACGCGCCGCTCGGCCGAAAACCGCGTGCAGGAAATCACCGAGATCACGACCAAACTCAAGGCGTTGGCGAAAGAACTTAACGTGCCGATCCTGGCGCTCTCCCAACTATCCCGCCAGGTCGAGAGCCGCGACGACAAACGGCCTCAGCTCTCGGACTTGCGTGAGTCCGGCTCGATCGAGCAGGACGCCGATGTGGTCTTGTTCGTTTATCGTGAAGAATACTACCACCAGATGCGCAAGCCCTTGGAATCCAGCCGGGAAAAGTTCGCAGAATGGCTAGCAGAAGCCGACAAGGTCCACGGCAAGGCGGAAGTCATCATTGGCAAGCAACGTCATGGACCGACTGGTACCGTTGAGCTGCAGTTCGATGCAGCAGTCACCCGATTCTCCTCCCTCGCCCGCGAGGGTCGACTGCCGGAGCGCATGTAGAGGTCTGGTTGCCGCATGGACTGGCAGCTCGCGGACGGCTAAACCCAACCGCCATGTCAGAGGCCGAAAGCGCGCTACAACCCGATTTACCGGCAGTACCAGCCGGGCATCTGGTGGAATCGGGGCCACCTGTTCCCGAGGCTGGCGGCATCCTCACCGTCAACTTGGGCGCTATCGTCGCCAACTGGCAGGACCTCGGCCGCCGCGCCATGCCGTCGGAGTGCGCCGCAGTAATTAAAGCCGAGGCCTACGGGTGCGGCATTGAGCCGGTTGCCCGCGCGCTGGCGGGCGCGGGCTGCAAGACTTTCTTCGTCGCAGATCTCGGCGAGGCACGGCGCGCCCGTGCTGTAGCGCACGACGCTGCGATCTATGTGCTCAACGGCCTATTGCCTGGCACCGCACCGGCTTTCCCCGACATTCGCGCACGTCCTGTGATTGGCAGCTTGGTTGAACTCGCAGAATGGGATGCGTTTTGCTCTGCGAAGCAATGGTATGGCGGCGCGGCACTACACGTCGATACTGGTATGAACAGGCTCGGCATTTCCGCCGACGAAGCGGCAGCTTTAGCGCCCCGTATTCGCGCAGAAAACCACGGCATCACATTGCTGATGAGCCACCTCGTCTGTGCCGAGCAGCCTCAACATCCTCTCAACGAACGCCAAATGAAGTTATTCCGCGACGTACGCCTTCTCTACCGCGGTATACCCGGCTCGCTCGCCAATTCGTCCGGTTTATTCCTCGGTAGTGGGGCCCATTGCGACATGGTGCGCCCTGGTGCGGCGCTTTTTGGCGTCAACCCGACGCCCGGTCACCGCAATCCGATGCGCTCGGTCATTAAGTTGCAGGCGCGCGTCGTACAGATACGCTCGGTCTCCAAGGGAGAGACCGTCGGTTACAACGCGACCTGGACGGCCAAGCACACGACCCGTATTGCGGTGGCCGCTTTGGGCTATGCCGACGGTTATCCTCGGGCGGCAAGCGCCACCGACGCGGCACCGGGGGCCGATGCCATTGTTGCCGATACCCGTTGCCCGCTGGCCGGGCGCGTTTCGATGGATCTCGTGGCGATCGACATCACAGCTCTGCCGGATCATTCGGTCAGGCGGGGGGATCTAATCACTTTGATCGGCGGCGAGATCTCGGTCGATGAGTTGGCGGCGGCCGCGGGCACCATAGGCTATGAAGTTCTCACAAGCTTGGGGCGCCGCTATCACCGGATTTATCGGCAGACCTGACGGCTGGGCCAGAAGTCTCAGTACATTAGCGACTTTTTAAAAAATGTTCTTGTATTGTTCTCATGCGCGCTTTAGCGTTCATCACCGCTCTTTTTTGGCGATTCCCATGTCGAAACGTAACCTGACCTTCGTCTGCCAGAACTGCGGTGCTGCTTTCAGTCGCTGGCAGGGGAAATGCGAGGCCTGCGGCGAGTGGAACACGCTCAGCGAAGAAGGTGCCGAAAGGCCGGCCGGCCCCGGCCGCAAGTCCGGCAAAGGGCGCCTTTTTGCACTGGAGCCGCTCGCGGGCGAAGCGCATGACGCCCCGCGCCTGCCCTCGGGCATTGCCGAATTCGACCGTGTTACAGGCGGCGGCTTTGTGCGCGGCTCGGTGCTGCTGGTAGGCGGCGATCCCGGTATCGGCAAGTCGACACTACTGATACAGGCCACCGCAGCACTCGCGCGGGCGGGCCATCGCGTGGTCTACATCTCGGGAGAGGAAGCGGTGGCGCAGGTGCGCCTACGCGCCGAACGATTGGACTTGAGCGACAGCGCGGTTGAACTCGCCGCCGAAACTGCGGTCGAAGACATTATCGCCACGCTGTCGGAAGGCAGGACGCCGCGTCTGATCGTGATCGATTCTATTCAGACCATGTGGACTGACACGGTCGAATCCGCACCCGGCACGGTGACCCAGGTGCGCGGCTCAGCGCAGGCATTGATCCGTTTTGCCAAAAAATCCGGCGCGGCGATCATCCTGGTTGGCCATGTCACCAAGGATGGCCAAATCGCTGGTCCCCGTGTGGTGGAGCATATGGTTGACGCCGTGCTTTCCTTCGAGGGCGAAGGCTCACACCAGTTTCGTATCCTGCGCGCTGTCAAAAACCGGTTTGGCCCAACTGACGAAATTGGTGTCTTTGAGATGACCGGCTCGGGCTTGCGCGAAGTAGCCAATCCGTCGGAGCTGTTTCTATCGAAGCGCGATCTCGGCCAGCCGGGCACCGCTGTGTTCGCAGGAATCGAAGGAACTCGACCATTGCTGGTCGAAATACAGGCGCTGGTGGCGCCGACGTCGCTTGGTACGCCGAGGCGTGCCGTTGTCGGTTGGGATCCAAGCCGACTGTCGATGGTACTGGCCGTATTGGAAGCGCATTGCGGGGTGCGGCTCGGGGGCCATGACGTTTACCTCAATGTCGCCGGCGGGATGCGTATCCAGGAGCCGGCGGGCGACCTTGCCGTAGCTGCCGCACTCGTTTCCTCGCTCGCCAACGCGCCGCTGCCAGCAGACGCGGTCTATTTCGGCGAGGTCTCGCTTTCCGGTGCGGTTCGACCGGTGGCACAGGGTGCCGCACGTCTGAAGGAGGCTGCAAAGCTGGGCTTTAACCGCGCCATCGTGCCGGAAGGTGCGCGCCCCGAAACCTTCGAGCCGAGTATTGAGGTCAGCGATGTCGCAAACCTCGCCAATCTGGTGGCGGACATTGCGGCCCGAGGCAAAGCGAGGGTAGCTGCCAAAACTGGTGGACAAAACCGGGTGACGGAACGGTGACGCCCCGCTATATACGGCCCGTCAAAACCGGCTAGCTGCCTCGTCCGCGCCCGACCGCAAAGCAAATAAATGGGTACAATATCAAATACTTAGGGTCGACATTGCCGCCCCGGTCCGGAGCCGCTATGGCTGCCCCGGATTCGTCACGCCGGTCGGCAGTCCTGCGCGACATGATTTGCCGAAACCCGCGGAGTTCATGAGCCTTCGATGCCGATCACGCTGCTCGACATCATTTTGCTGGCGGTCATGTTGATCTCGGGGTTACTCGCGATGATCCGCGGCTTCATGCGCGAAATCCTGTCGATCGGTGCTTGGGGCGTTGCCGCGCTGATTACGCTTTATTCCTATTCGCGCGTGCTGCCGCTGGCAAAGCAGTATTTCAGCAGCGACATGGTGGCAGCCGGCGTCTCGGCCGGCGGCGTGTTTCTCGGCACGCTGCTTATCGTCACAGTTATTACCGCTCGAATCTCTGACATGGTTCTCGACAGCAGGGTCGGCGCGCTCGATCGCACGCTCGGTTTCCTTTTCGGGCTCGGCCGCGGGCTGATTATCGTCGTCGTCGCATTCCTGTTTTTCGCATGGCTGGTGCCCGACCGAAGCCAACCCGAGTGGGTGCGCGGCGCCAAGTCAAAGTTGGTGCTGCAAAACACTGGACAATGGTTGATGTCTATGTTGCCGGATGACCCCGAAAGCACCATCTTAAAGAGGCTCAAAAAGCCGAAGCCGGATGATCAGGATGCGCCCGACACCAATCCCGACCAGCGGTCGGAACTACCGTTGACGCAACCCAAGGCAAGCGGAACGCAATAGCGATGCAAAACTCCCCTCAGGACCTTGTTTTGACGGCCGATAGGGAGTTCGACCCCAGCGCCGACCGCCTGCGAGAGGAATGCGGCGTCTTCGGTATCTTCGGCCACCCTGACGCGGCCGCGATCACCGCGCTTGGGCTTCATGCTCTTCAGCACCGCGGCCAGGAAGCCGCCGGCATCGTCTCCTTCGACGGCAAGCGTTTCCATTCAGAACGCCGCCTCGGCCTTGTCGGCGACGCCTTTGCTCGCCGCGAGGTGATTGATCGTTTGCCCGGCACGTCGGCCATAGGCCATGTGCGTTATTCAACCACCGGCGAGACGATTCTACGCAACGTGCAACCGCTATTTGCCGAGCTCAATGCAGGTGGTTTTGCGATCGGTCACAACGGCAATCTCACCAATGGCATCAAACTTCGACGCGACCTTGTGCACGAGGGTGCCATGATGCAGTCGACCACCGACACCGAAGTGATCCTGCACCTGGTCGCGCGTGCGAGGCGAAATCGCTTCGTCGACCGATTCATCGAGGGCCTGCGGCAACTCGAGGGCGCATATGCGTTCGTTGGCCTCACCAACAAAAAACTGGTGGGCGCGCGCGATCCGCTCGGTATCCGACCATTGGTGGTCGGTAAGCTCGACGGCTGCCCGATACTTGCTTCAGAAACCTGCGCGCTTGACATCATCGGCGCACAATATGTGCGTGACGTAGAAAACGGCGAAGTCGTCATTTTTGATGAAGAAGGCGCCCAATCGCACAAGCCTTTCCCGCCGATGCCGGCACGCCCGTGCATCTTCGAATACATCTATTTCTCTCGGCCCGACTCCATCGTCGGGGGACGCCATGTGTACAACGTTCGCAAAACAATGGGCGCTGAACTCGCACGCGAGGCGCCAGCCAAAGCTGACGTGATCGTTCCCGTCCCAGATTCCGGCGTGCCGGCCGCGATTGGTTTTGCGCAAGAAGCTGGCATCCCCTATGAACTCGGCATTATCCGCAATCACTATGTCGGCCGTACCTTTATTCAGCCGACGCAGGCGATCCGCGATCAGGGCGTTCGCCTCAAACACTCCGCCAATCGCGCGGTTGTGGAAGGCAAACGGATCGTTCTAGTGGACGACTCGATCGTACGCGGCACGACATCGCGCAAGATTGTGCAAATGATGCGCGATGCTGGAGCTAAGGAAGTGCACTTCCGCATCGCCTCGCCCCCGATTACTCATCCGGATTACTATGGCATCGACACACCTGAGCGCGACAAGCTGCTCGCCGCCACCCACGATCTCGAAGGCATGAGAAAGTTCATTGGTGCGGATTCGCTAGCATTCCTGTCAGTCGATGGCATCTACCGCGCCATGGGCTTCGAAGGACGTGATCCAGCGCGGCCGCAATTTACCGACCACTGCTTTACCGGCGATTATCCGACGCCGCTCACCGATCTCGGCGCCCAAGAAGCGAGCCCACGGCAATTGTCGCTGCTGGCAGAAGCCATCTAGCCCGCCTTTCACTGTCGTGAGCGTATGGCCAGACCCCTTTTAGATCGCATTGCGCTCGTCACAGGCGCCTCGCGCGGCATTGGCGCCGCTCTTGCGCTTGAGCTCACGCAAGCCGGTGCGCACGTGGTCGCCGTGGCACGTACGGTCGGCGGACTGGAAGAACTCGACGACAAAATTAACGCAGCCGGTGGCTCCGCCACTCTTGTGCCACTCGATCTTAAGGACAGCGATGGCATTGCGCGGCTCGCGCTTGCCCTCAACGAACGCTACCAACGGCTCGACGTCTTGGTCGGCAATGCCGGCATTCT
>Ga0326726_10005888_pt1 | contig 11070 bp, 9 predicted proteins | sample MHFenrmetagenome_2_FD_207603 | JGI IMG/M metagenome (GOLD analysis project Ga0326726, IMG submission 207603) | Lab enriched peat soil microbial communities from Michigan Hollow, Ithaca, NY, United States - MHF15MN | ecosystem: Environmental > Terrestrial > Soil > Wetlands > Peat | place: USA...
AGTCCAGGAAGGGAACTTTGTCGGACGGCTCGATCCGAAAACCGAGAAGATCACGCTCACACCGTCCCCGACGCGCGGTTCCCGGCCCTACGGAATTGTTGTCGACTCCAGCGGGGTCCCTTTCTATTGCGAGTTTGGGACCAACAAGATCGGAAGGATCGATCCCGTAAGCATGAAGATCACGGAATCCGTGTTGCCTGCGGGTGCGAGGCCGCGGCGATTGGCGGTCGGACGGAATGATATTATTTTCTATACCGATTATCAACGGGGATATCTGGGTGCACTCGATCCGAAGAGCGGCAAGGTCACTGAATGGCCATCGCCGGGAGGAAGCGGTTCCCGGCCCTATGGCATTGCAGTAACGACGGAGGGCAGCGTGTGGTACAGCGAATCCGGGGTGCAGCCGAACACGATCGTACGCTTCATCCAGGAAACAAGGCAGTTTGAAACATGGGACATTCCTTCAGGCGGCGGTGTGGTACGGAACATGGCGGCAACTCCGGGCGGGGACATCTATATCGCATGCAGCGGCGTGAACAAGATCGGCGTAGTACGGGCCGGGCATTGAAGTTTTATGATGCACACTTGAAGACGGCTAGAATGAGAAATGGGTTAAAATCAGTTCGGAGTCTGGAGTTCCCCCATAGAATCATTCGAGGGCAGGCTCCGTGCGGAGTGGACTAAGTCAGTTCGGCGTCCGGAGTGGGTGAAGATGGGCGACGGCGAGGCGACGGGAGAGCTTCGGGGTTCATTATTTGCGCGTCAAAGGATGGAGATCTCGAAGCGCTGCCGCATTCTCATGATGTAATTCTGTCCCCGGATACGGCAGTTTGATCGTGAATATTGCCCCGTGCCCGTTGTTCCCCACGGAAAGTTTGCCGCTCATATGATCTTCGACGATCACCTTGGACATGTACAATCCAAGGCCGGTCCCCTTGGTCTTTTCTTTGGTGGTAAAGTAGGGATGGAATATCCTGTCGATCATTTCCGAAGGGATCCCCCCTCCGTTATCGCTTATTTCGATGGTGACCGCGCTGTTCGTGTTATAAAAATCAAAGGACAGCAGGCCCTTGTGGGAAGGTGCCGTCTCCCCGCGCATGCGTCGTTCGATGATCGCGTCCCTCGCGTTGTTGATGAGATTGAGCACGACATGCTCGAATTCATTCTTGAATCCCTCGACGGCTTTTTCGGCGCAGATGACGATGTCCGCCTCGTTCTCGAAGATCTTCCCATGGGTATGACACGTAAGGCGGTATTTGATATTGTCACTGGCTAACTGCGCTGAGAGCAGGTTCAGCACATCTCCCACGGCCCTCATCGCGTCAAAGACCTTTTTCTCCTTGTCCGGTTTGTAGAAGTTCCGAAAATCGTCGATCGTCTTGGACATGTGTTCCACATGCATCATGGCCTTCTGCACGCTCTTGTCGATGTAGTTCCCGTCCAGCTTTCCCTTTTCATGGACTTCCTGCATGTTCTGCACGATGAGTCCGACGACATTCAGAGGCTGCCGCCACTGGTGAGCGATCGCCCCCAGCAACTCGCCCATGGCCGCCAGCTTGGACTGCTGGATCAGCATCTGCTCGTTCTTCGTGCGAATGACGATCTCGTCCCGCACTTTTTGCTCCAGGTTCCTCGTCAGGTCCTCGAGCTGCAGGGTCTTTTCTCGCAGCGCCTGTTCGGCCTTCTTGCGCTCCGTAATGTCCCGAAAAACGATCTGAAAGACCCGCTTTCCCTCCAGGAAGACGGAGGTCCCCCGGGACTCCACATCGATCTCGGAACCATCGAGGCGCAGCATCTTGAGTTCCCTCGGCGGAGACGTGACCCCGGTGCGGCCCATCATCAGGATCCGCTCCCGGACGATCTCATGGAAGTCGGGCCGGATGATGGAATAAACGGCGCGTCCGATGAGCTCACGGGGCCCGCCGGCGCCGAACATCTGGACTGCCGCGCTGTTGACGAAGACGTACGTTCTGCCGTCATGGAGGACGATCGCATCGGGGGAGTCCTCGACAAGGCGCCGGTTTCGGTTCTCGGTCTCGCGGATTTTTTTACCCACATAGCCGAGGTAGGCCGCGCTCATGAAAACAAAAGCCGCACGCCAGGAATCGGCAAGCGTGATCTTGAAGACGCCGATTGGTTCAATGAGCCAGATCTGGGCCGCGAGCACGCCAAGGGCGCCTGCAACGAGTCCCGGCCCCGGCCCGAGCAAAACGGCGATGAACATTACCGTTGGATAGACCGTTATGTAGGGCGCATCCGGTCCCATTGCAGGGGCCACGAGCCTTCGAACGAAAACGGCAGCAGCAATGCCAAATACCGCGATGCCGTATCTCAACAGAGTTTTGCGAAAATCAGTCATGGCCTATCCTTTTAGAGCTGAATAATCCCGACATCATAAGTCAGGAGGACATCGCAGTCAAGCGATTATTGCAATTTTTTGTCGCTATCTTGAAGTGCCTTCTGTTGAAAAACATAAGGAAAGGTCATCTTCACACTGCAAAAGTTCGCGCCCATCGGCTGCAACCTTTGTATCAAAAGTCGCAGTACGGGCTGACGGGTATCGACGGGTATCGTTGACGCCTGCACAATCCGGTGCTATTTTTTAAATAGGGAGTTTACTTGTCCCTTTTCGCCTGCTATCGAGTTCGCAGGTAAACAGGCTGTTGAAAAACTCCTCAGGTGTCATTGCGAGGAGTAATTTTTACGACGCGGCAATCTCAAAGTTCTTGATTCTTCTAAAACCGAGTTTGCGGAGTTTACCCCGGTCTATAAAAAAGCGAGATTGCTTCGCCTTCGGCTCGGACTGACGGAGAGGGACATGGAGGATATTCAATGGCAGGAGGAACGATCTGGAAAGGATACATCCATTTTGGGGACACGGATGTGCCCGTGAAGCTGCATACCGCGGTCAGGGAAGAGCGGATTCAGTTTCACCTCCTTCATGCGCGCGACCACGTAAGATTGCGCCAGCAGATGATCTGTGCGTATGAAAAAAAACCGGTGCCCGCGGAAGAGCAGTCCAAAGGGTTTGAAGTGGAGGAGGGGAAATACATCATCGTGGATCCGGAGGAGCTCGAACAGACTGCTCCTGAAAGCAGCCGGATGATCGAAATCCACGAATTCGTCAAGACCGCACAGATCGACCCCATCTTCGTTGATCGCGTCTACTACCTGGAGCCGGATATTGCGAATATCCAGGGAAAAGGATACAACGCGCTTTTCAAGGCTATGAAGGAGATGGATGTGGAAGGCATCTGCACCTGGACCATGAGAAAGCGGTCCTATGTCGGCGCCCTGCAAGCGAGCGGGAAGGTGCTTCGCCTGAATACGCTGCGGTATGCAGACGAAGTGGTCCCGGTTGCATCGCTTGATCTGCAGAACGTCCCCTTGTCTGAAAAAGAACTCACGATCGGAAGCGAATTGATCGACAAGTTGACCGCTCCTTTTGAGCCGCAGAAGTTCGAAAACGAACATGAGAAGAAGCTGCAACAAATGATCGAGCAGAAAGCCCGCGGAGAGAAAATTGCGGTCTTGGCTCCCAGGCGCTTGAAACCCACGGAGTCGGACAATCTGCTTCAGGCCCTTGAAGCGAGCCTGAAGAAAGCAGCTTGAGGACACAATGAAGAAGTAAGAAAATTCGAGTTAAGAGGTTTTCTTAATTCGTACTTCAGCCTTCTTACGTTGCAGCCACTTTTGGAGGAATGAAAATGGCAGTTCAGGGAATATGGAGCGGGACGATCAGTTTCAGCCTGGTGGCGATCCCGGTACGGCTGGTCACGGCGGTCAAGCCCGGCCATGTCTCTTTTCATCTGCTCCACAACAAGGATTACTCCCGCCTCTCACGAAGAATGTTCTGTCCGGAAGAGGAAATCATGGTCACCCCGGATGAGATCATCCGGGGATACGAGATCGTGCCGGACAAATACGTCCTGATGACGGACGAGGAGCTGGAATCCGTGTCCCCGGAGCGGAGCCGCACGATCGAGATCCTCGAGTTCATCGATATGAAGGAAGTGGACCCGCTCTATTTTGATCACCCCTATTATCTTGTTCCTTCGAAGGGGGGTGAAAAAGCGTATCAACTGCTGGTCGAGGTGATGCGCCGGACGAACAAGGCCGGGCTCGCAAAATTCGTACTGGCTGAACGCGAGTATCTCGTGGCGGTCACAAGCAAAGAGGGGGCTCTGGAGTTGATCACCCTTCATTACAGCGACGAAATACTTCCCGATGAGGACATTTCGCCGAAGAAAGAAACGATCGAGGCTGAAGAGGAAAACCGGATGAAAAAAAGCATTGAGCAAATGATCGAAGACTTTGATCCCGGGAAATATGCGGATGGCCGCAGGAAAAAGCTCATGGATCTCCTGGCGACGAAGGTGAAAGAAAAAACTCTTGTGGAGGCCCCTCCGATAGGCGAAGAAGAAGGAGAAGGGCCGGCCGATCTCGTCGCCGCGCTGGAGGAGAGCATGCGGAAAGTAAAGGAGGGCAGGTGAGCAGAACATTCGTCGATATGGCCGGGGGAAGACTCTCTTTATCGAACCTGGAAAAGGACCTCTATCCCTCCTATGGTTTCACGAAGGCCAACATTCTGGAATACTACCGCCGGATCGCATTATTCATCCTGCCCCATTTGAAGGACCGGGCATTGACCTTGAAGCGCTATCCCGAAGGAGTGGGAAAGGATTTCTTTTTCGAGAAGCGCTGTCCTTCTCACCGTCCGGCTTGGGTGAAAACAGCGGAGATTCCCCAGGATGACGGAGAGCGAATGACGGTCTGCCTGGTCAATGATCTGGAAACGCTCATCTGGGCGGAGAACCTCGCGTCCGTTGAACTTCATGTGCCTCTGGCCAGGGCCGGTTCCCCCGGGACGCCCGATGCCATGGTCTTCGACCTGGATCCCGGCGAGCCGGCAAGCATTCTGGATTGCGGCCGGGTCGCGCTGATACTTCGGGACCTGCTCTCTCGAATGGGGCTAGTGAGCTATGTAAAAACCTCGGGCCAAAAAGGGCTCCATGTATTTGTCCCCTTGAACCGTAAAGACACGACCTTTGAGGATACGAAGACATTTTCAAAGGCCGTGGCAGAGATCATGCAGAAACATTATCCGGGCGTGGTGACCGCGAAAATGGCAAAGCAAGAGCGGAAGGCAAAGGTTTTTATCAACTGGTCCCAGAACGACGCTTCGAAGACGATGATCTGCGTTTATTCGCTGCGCGCCCGGGAAAGACCTCTTGTTTCGTTTCCGCTGGAATGGGGAGAACTGGAGAAGCTGGCCGGATTGGGCGACCCGGAAAAGTTTCAGATCACGCATTCAGAAGGCATTCGCAGAACTGAAGAGAAGGGCGATCTTTTTCGAGATGTGCTGGTGAAAGAACAGAAGCTGTCGCATTTGTGACGGCAGGAACAAAGAGGCGTCTCACGCGGAGCCGCGGAGGACGCGGAGAACATAAAGTAGGAAGGCTGAATTAAGAATTAAGAAAACTTCTTAACTCGAATTTTCTTACTTCTTAATTGTGTGCTCCGCGGTCTCCGCGCCTCCGCGTGAAATAAAATAATTTATGTTATGGGCTTAAAAGACTACGCATCCAAACGGGAATTCGAGAAGACACCCGAACCGAAACCGGGCCTGGGGCGTGAGGGGGATCGCCGCCTCAAGTTCGTTGTTCATAAGCACGCGGCAAGGGCGCTTCATTATGATCTCAGGCTGGAGCTGGAAGGCGTGCTGAAGAGCTGGGCTGTGCCGAAGGGGCCCTCGCTGGACCCATCCGTGAAGAGGATGGCTGTCATGGTCGAAGACCACCCGCTTGATTACAAGGATTTTGAGGGAGTCATCCCGGAGCATAATTACGGCGCGGGCAGCGTCATCATCTGGGACAGGGGTCATTATCATCACCCTTCCACAAAAGATGAAAAGGCGAGCGAGAAGCTTCTTCAGGAGGGATTACGGAAGGGGAACCTGAAATTCGTTCTCGAAGGGGAAAAGCTCCACGGCGAATTCGCGCTGGTAAAGATGGGTAAGGACGGAAAGTCGTGGCTGCTCCTGAAGAAAAAAGACCGGAATGCGGCGGAAGGTGTCATCCTGAAGGAGAACCGTTCCGTGGTGTCGCATAAGACCCTGGAGGAGATGCTCGAAGGCGGGACAGGGGGATCTTTCAGGCAAAAAAAAACGAACCAGATCCGTCTTCACGAAGCCATGGAAACGGAAGACCTAAAGGACGCTCCGGCCAAGCCGATGCCGAAGGCCATACTGCCGATGTTCGCGACCGTGGCTGAAGAGCCGTTCGATCATCCGGAATGGATGTTCGAGGTGAAATGGGACGGATACCGGGCCATCGCAGAAGTGCGGGAGGACGTTGTTTCGCTTTATTCCCGGAACGGGATCTCGTTCAACAAAAAGTTCTCTCCCATCGTGGAATCGCTCAGGAAATTCGGATTTGACGCGGTCCTGGACGGCGAGATCGTTGTCGTGGACGACCAGGGGCGCTCCGATTTTCAGATGCTGCAGCATTACCAGGACCTTGGAAACGGTCATTTGCTCTACTATGTTTTCGATCTTCTCTACTTCCGGGGCCATGATCTGACGGGCCTGCCCCTTCTCAGGAGAAAAGAGCTCCTGAAAAAGATCCTTCCTTCTGTCCCGAAAATAAAATTCAGCGACCACGTATGGAATGAAGGTTTGCTGTTCTACACGGTCGCCAAAGAAAGGGGGTTGGAAGGGATCATTGCCAAACATTCTCAAAGCACGTACGAAGCGGGCAGAAGGAGCAGGCAGTGGCTGAAAGTGAAGACGCGGCAGACGCAGGAGGGCGTGATCGCGGGATTCACCGAACCCGGAGGAAGCAGAAAATATTTCGGCGCCCTTGTCCTGGGCGTATTCGAAGGGGACGGGCTCAGATATATCGGTCATTCAGGAGGCGGATTCACGGAAAAACAGTTGAAGGATATCCGCGAAAAATTGGACCCCCTGATCCAAAAAGAATGCCCCTTTACGACGGAGCCCGATACTAACGCGCCTGTCACGTGGGTAAAGCCGGAGCTGGTCTGCGAACTCGGCCTCTCCGGCTGGACCGAGGACGGCGTCATGAGGCAGCCTGTTTTCCTGCGGCTGCGCGATGACAAAACCGCTCGCGAAGTCGTGCGGGAAAAGCCCGAAGCAATCTCACGCGGAGGCGCGGAGATCGCTGAGAAAACAATGAAAAAGTAAGAAAATTCGAGTAAGAAGGTTCCTTAATTCTTCCTTCAGCCTTCTTACTTCGTGGAAGGGTGGTGGTATATTATGAAGATCCAAGTCGGTTCAAGCGGGTTTGCGCATAAGGAATGGAAAGGAAAATTCTATCCTGAAAAGATCTCCTCCAAGGATATGCTTCGGTTCTACGCCGGACGCCTGGGCACGGTGGAGATCAATAATACCTTTTATCACATGCCCAAAGAGAGCGTGCTCGCGTCCTGGGCGGAACAGGTCCCGCCTGACTTTGTCTTTGCGCTCAAAGCGCCCCAGGTCATAACGCATATGAAGCAGATGAGGAATGTGTTCGAAGAGACCGAGTATCTCTTCAAGTCGCTGTCGGTCCTGGACAAAAAACTGGGGCCCGTCCTGTTTCAGTTTCCCAAAAGCTTTCGCGCGAATACGGCTGCGCTTGCAAATTTTCTCCCTCTGATCCCCGGAACAGCGTCCTGCGCCTTCGATTTTCGCAGCCCATCCTGGCTCGCTGCTGAAACGCTGGACCTCCTTCGCAAAAAAGGATGCAGCTGGTGCATCGAGGACACTGACGAGAACCCGGTACAGGAGGTCATCAGCACGGCACCATGGGGATACCTGCGCCTGCGCCGTTCCGATTATACGGATGCCGATCTGCTGCAATGGCTGGAAAGGATAAACTCGCAAAAATGGGAGCGGGCTTTTGTTTTCTTTAAACACGAGGATGGGCCCGAAATGGCGATGCGTTTTCAGGAGCTTGTCGACGCAAGGGAAACAAAAGTCAAGACAGGAAGGATAAGTAAAGCCCGTTAGAGAACAAGTTCTTCAACGATCATGGATTCTGGCGCCCGGGCGGAAGGATCAAAAAAGGAGGCATGCATTGGATGAGCAGCAGAGACAGGCGCGGACCTGGCTTCTGACCGTGGTCGCCATGACTGCATTTGCCACTAATTCCGTGCTCTGCCGTGTGGCGCTCGGAGCACATGCGGTCGATGCTGCCAGCTTCACTTTTGTCCGGCTGGGTTCGGGCGCAGTTACACTTACGGTGCTGGCGCTCTTTCTGCGCGAGGGTCATATTCTCGGCGCCGGCAGCTGGCTCTCGGGGTTTCAGCTCTTCCTGTACGCGGTCGCGTTTTCCTTTGCCTACCTCAGCTTGAGCGCGGGGACCGGTTCTCTCATCCTCTTCGGTTCGGTCCAGGCCACGATGATCATCTCCGGTCTGCGGAGCGGCGAGCGGCCGCATGTGCTGCAGTGGGCTGGGCTGGCGATCGCGCTCGCAGGCCTGATCTTCCTCGTGTTCCCGGGCATAACAGCGCCTTCGCACGGCGGTTCGCTCCTCATGGCACTGGCCGGTATAGCGTGGGGCCTTTATTCTTTGCGGGGCCGCGGGGCAAAGGACCCGGTCTGCCAAACAACGGGTAACTTCATCAAAGCCGTTCCCTTCGCCCTCATGGTCTGGGCAGCCGGCATTCAGGGTGTCCATGCCGAGCCGAGGGGTATTCTGCTCGCGATCCTGTCCGGGTCGCTCGCCTCAGGGATCGGATACGTCATCTGGTACACTGCTCTGCGAGGCCTGTCCTCGACCCGTGCCGCTACGGTCCAGCTCTCGGTGCCGGTTCTCGCCGCGTTCGGAGGGGTCATCTTCCTGGCCGAGGTCGTCACGCTTAGAATGATGATCGCGTCGATCCTGATTCTCGGAGGAGTTGCGCTCACTGTCATTGCGAAGGAACTGAAAACGGAAAATGCGACAAGGACAACCTAGGGCACCATTGTCGGATTCCAGGAGCTGCGAAATCCGTCATGAAGGCTGTCGAGCATGGAAACATCCTCGCTGGTGAGTTCGAAGTCGAAGATTTGTGCATTTTCCGCGATCCTGCCGGCATGCGTGGACTTGGGGATAACGACGACCTCATGCTGGATCGCCCAGCGAAGCAGGACCTGCGCGTTCGTGTGGCCGTGCTTCTGTGCGATCGCTGTTATCCGTGGGTCATCGAGACGGCGGCCTGCGGTAAGCGGGGCGTATGCTTCGAGCTGGATCTGCTGCTTCCGGCAGAACTCGAGTAGGTCGCGCTGATACAGAAACGGACTGAACTCGACCTGGTTGGCGGCGGGAACGACGGATGACCGACTGAGCAGTTCTTTCAGGTGGCGTTCCGTGTAGTTGCTCACCCCGATCGCGCGGGCCCTGCCGCTCTCCAGGATCTTTTCCAGTGCGCGCCAACTCTCATTGCGCAGGTTAGGGACAGGAAAATGGACCAGGTAGAGATCGATATAACCGAGGCCCAGGCTCTTGAGGGAAGCGTCGAATGCCAGCAGCGCGGCATCATAGCCGTGGTCGTCATTCCAGAGCTTGGTCGTTATGAAGACCTCTTCGCGCGGTACAGCGCTGTCCTTGACCGCCCTCCCTACATCTTCTTCATTGCGGTAGAAACTCGCGGTATCTATGAGCCGGTAACCGATCTCGAGCGCTACCCTTATCGCCTGATACGTTTCCTGGCCGGGACGAATGAGATAAACACCCAGGCCAAGCAGGGGCATCGAGATGCCGTTGTTCAGTTTTACGGTCGACTTCAGAGTGAATGGCATAAGCTTCTTTTGTCGATCCAACAACGCTCCTCTATTATGGTTCAGCGCGACCTGTTTATTTTTCTCTTGCCATACAACTCGTCTCATAAGAAGACAGGCATGAGATGAGCGAGGCAAGCATTATTGTCCACCCGCTTCAATAACCGGGACTTTCGCTGCTACCTTCGCCTGGTTCGTTCATCTTCTTTAAGAATGTGCGGATCCGCTTCGCGTTGGTTCCGATGTCGCTCAGCCCGACACGGGATGTGGACCGCACATCGACCTTGCTGCCGTCAACGACGGGTGTCACCCGGACGATTATATCATCCTTGAACCCGAACCAGAATGTCGTGGCAATTGCTTCGATCCGGCCTTCCCGCCTGCTGCTGTCAACGATCCGCCAACCCATGTTCTTTGCAGTCAGAAACGCCCTGTCAAAAGCTGTTTGCCGGGTCATGGGGAGCATGAGCGGGCGGATATCGGGGTACGCGCTGGCCTGTTGAGCAGCCGTTTTCTGTCCGCCGTAGGTTGACGGATTCTCCGCACTATTCCTGAACTGCATGATGGCCTTGAACTGCGGAGGGTTCGTCATGTCCGTTGTGATGTCGTGGATCATCGGCATTTTCCCCGCTCGATAAGCCCATGACATGGGGATGCCGAAAGTGAGCAGCCCGACCAGAATACCGGCCGCTGCGATAAAGAAGATAGAACCTCGATGTTCGTGCTTTGCCATAACCCCGCCGACCAGGGAAAGGACCGCCCCGATGCCGCCGCTGATCGCGGCCACCTTGAGCAGGCTGAATCCGCTCATGAAATACCACCAGCCCCACTTCGTCCCGAGGCCTGAAAACGCAGCTGCAATGCCCGCAAGTATGGCCAAGCCGCAACCCGCCTCTGTTATGCGGTCGGCCATGGTCCCGTGCGAAAGGACCGGTTGCCGTAAGATTTCCTGTTGTGCGTTCATATGCAATGCCTCCTTCCCACCTTGAAACAGGCTTGAAATAATCCTGTTTATATTAATAGTGTAGCACGGCGGTAAAGGAACATCCTGGGGGAAGATTTTTTTATGCGATATTTCTTTTTACGAGCTCCAAAGGCCGGAATCAGCTTTGGGGACAGCTCCGCATGGCACCATGAAGCCAACTATAGTTTCACAAAACCTGTCGCGCAGGCCGGAACTTGGTCATAAGGTATTATTAAAGGCAGGTGAAGCATACGTGAGGGTCTTTAAATTACTAGAAGGCTTTCGGCGAGATTGGAAATTCTCAATGGTGTTGATGTTCTCCCGAGCGTTTTAGTTCGGAGTT
>Ga0326726_10005889_pt1 | contig 11068 bp, 9 predicted proteins | sample MHFenrmetagenome_2_FD_207603 | JGI IMG/M metagenome (GOLD analysis project Ga0326726, IMG submission 207603) | Lab enriched peat soil microbial communities from Michigan Hollow, Ithaca, NY, United States - MHF15MN | ecosystem: Environmental > Terrestrial > Soil > Wetlands > Peat | place: USA...
ATGGCACCGGCGCGGCGACGAGCCAGCCGGCGACGAGCACGTGCTTGCGCCCGACGCGATCCGACAAGCGCCCGGCGAGGTAATTCGTGAGCGCCTTGGTGACGCCGAACACGACGATGAACGACAGCACTGCGGTCTTCGCCGCGAGGTGAAACTCGGTCCCGGCAATCGCCGGCAGGATCGATCGCTCCATGCCGACCATCGCGCCCACGAACGCGTTGACGACCACGAGCAGCGTGAACTGCGCGAGGTTGGCGCGGATCCCGAGCCGGGGCTCGGTCACGGGCCGCGGCCCTGGTTGAACCGCATGATCTCGTCCATCCCGGCGGGCTTGGGAGGTGCGGTGCCGCCGAGCTGATCGACGAAGGCCGCCTCGTCGACGCCGAGTAACGGATTCCAGCGCTTCTCGGAGGCGATCGTGCTCGTCGGCTTGCCGCTCATCCCGGCGCCGCACGCCGAGCCCGCGAAGTGCGCCGGGTAGATCTCGAGCGCGTCGGGGAGCACGAGCAACTTGTCGCGCACGCTGTGGTGCAGGGCGGCGGCGTTCTCGCGCTCGTGTCCCGGCAGATCGGGCCGGCCGACCGCGCCGACGAACAACGTGTCGCCCGTGCAGGCGAACCATGGCTCGGGTCCGCGGCGAAGGTCGCTGATCACGAGGCTGATGCTCTCGGCCGTGTGACCCGGCGTGTGGAGCACGCGCACGATCGTGTTGCCGAGCTCGATCACCTGGCCGTCGTCGAGCGGCTCGAACGCGAACGCCACGTCGGCCGAGCGATGCAGGCAGTACTTCGCGCCGGTTCGCGCCGACAGGGCACGGCCTCCCGACCGATGGTCGGCGTGCACGTGGGTGTCGAACACGTGCGTGATCCGCATGCCCTTCGACGCCGCGAAGTCGACATAGGCGTCCACGTCCGCCTCCTGTGGATCGACAACGCAGGCTAGGCCCAGGCTTCCGCACCCGAACACGTACGCGGCACACCCGGTCTCGAAGCGATAGAACGGCTTGAAGATCACGACGCGCTTCTTTCGGTCTCGATCGGCAGCCCGGCGGTACGCCACTCGCCAACGCCCTCTTCGAGACGTGCAGCATGAATGCCCTGATCGGCGAGAATCTCGACGGCCTCCAGCGCCCACACGCAGTACGGCCCGCGGCAGTACGCGACCACCTGCTTGCGCTTGGGGGCGCGCTTCGCCCACGTCCGGAGCTCGTCGAGCGGCACCGAGATCGCGCCAGGCAGATGACCCTGCGCGAACTCCTCGACCGGACGTACGTCGATCAGGGTCACGGACCCGGCGCGCATCCGCTTGGTCAGCTCGATACGATCGATCGGCTCCAGCTCGTCCCGATGGACGAGGTATTCGCGTGCGACCGCGTCGAGCTCGGCGAGCCGTTGCTCGGCCGTGAGGCGCAAGGTCTGCCACAGCGCCTCGACCGAGGGATCCGCGAGCCGATAGAGCACGCGCTGCGCTTCGCGACGTGATTCGACGAGCCGCGCGCCGGCCAGGACGTGGAGGTGCTGCGACGCATTCGCGATCGACAGCTCGGTCGCGGCGGCGAGCGCGTCGACCGAGCGTTCGCCTTGCACGAGCACGTCGAGGAGCTCCAGTCGCGCGGGTGACGCGAGGGCTTTGCCGATCCTCGCAAACTGAGCGTAGATCCGCTGTTTTGCGGCATGAGACGATGGGGATGGCATTCAATTGAGTACTTGAATACCATGTGACGAACGCGATGACTAGCGGGTGTTGCCGAGCGACACGTACGCCTGGTTCTTCATGATCACGTAGGGGCGATCGTCGAACGAGAACGCCTTGCCGTCGAAGCGCACGATCTGGAGCAGGCCCATGCCGTAGCCCATCGGGCCCTGGGCGTAGTAGTGGACGCCCAGCTTGTACGGCCCGGCGGTCGCCGCGCCGACGATCTCGAAGCACTCGGGGCCGAAGCCCGTCGTGACGTCGGCGTAGAGCTCGCCACCGGACTCGAGGGTCTTGTGCGAGTACCACGCGTGGCCACCGACCGCGTCCTGCACGTGCAGATCGACGTCGTTCGCGTCGGTCTCCCAGTAAAGGAGGAAGCGGGTCGACGACTCGGTGACGAGCGCGACGTCGCGCTTGGCCAGCGCCTTCTCGATCCGGTCGCGGTTGCCACCGTGGGCGAGATACGTGGTCGCGATCATCCCGGCGTCGCGTGCGAACACGCGCCCGGCACCGGCAAAGCGATCCGCCGCTGGCTGCTGATCGAATCCGACGAGGATCGCCGAGAATGCGCCGGCATAGTCGTTGTTGCGAAGCAGCGCGTACGCGAGCAAGCGATGACCGGTGATCTGGTCCGGGCGATCGGCGACGGCGCGGCGATAGGTGTCGATCGCGAGGGCGCGCCCGATGGGCCCGAGACGCTCGAGGCGCTCGCCGGCGAAGCGCCGGAAGTCGGCGTGCGTGGGATAGAGATCGATGATCGAGCCATAGGCGCGCGCGGCGGCAGCGCGATCCCCGGTGGCCTCGAACGCTTCGCCGAGGCCGACGAGCGCGAGCACGTCGGTGGGTTGCTCGTCGCGCCAGGCCTGCGCGAGCGCGAGAGCACCCGCTGCGTCGTGCTTCGCGATCGCCTTCATCACGCCCGCGAGCTTGCCGTCGAGCGCGTTCGCCGGCGGGCCGAACACGGGCTCGTTCGAGCTCGGCGGTGCCACGGGTGCGGCGACGGCGGGTGCGACCGGCGTGGCAACGGTCGCGGGCTCGGCAACGGGCGGCGTGGACGGTGTTGGCGCGGCAGCCGGTGGGGGCACGATCGCGACGGGAGCCGGCGCGACGATCGCCGGCGCGGCGGGCGTGGGTGGCATCGCGGCGGGAGGAGGTGCTGTGGCGATGGCGGGCGCGGGCTGCGGCGCGACCGCGGCTGCTTCGTCGACGCTCGGCTCGGCGGGCGAGTCCGGCGTGCGGAACGTGAACGGGTAGTTGACGATGACGGTCGAGTCGGCGACGGGCGGGAACTCGATGTTCTCGAGCACGCCCGCGACGCAGGCCGCGACCTCGTCGTCGACGCCGGTCGCGGTCGCCGAGAGCACGCGACCCTTCGACCCGATCGTGAACCGCGTCTGCACCGTGCCGTGGAGGTGGGGTCGTGAGAGGAGCTCGCGCTCGTAGCAGTACGTGATCTTCTCGAGGTGGCGCTTGATGTAGCGGCGGATGATGTTCTTGTCGAGATCGCCCGACACCGACGGGGCGGCTATCCTCACCATGGGTACGGAGGCGACGCGGTAGTGCAGCGCGGCCATGCCGTGGCCGCTGCTCCAGCTCGCGCTCGCGGCACGCCCGGCGCCCATGGTCGCGTACCTGCCGGTTGCGAGCGCCATCGCGCCGCCCTCGCTCGCGAGCTGGCCATCGGACGCGTGGGTATGTGGCACATCCTTCGACGCGACGAACGTGCGATGCGCTTGCTCGAGGCCGTGCGGGCCGACGACGAGGATGTCGGCGAGCGCCTTGCGATCGATGCCGTAGCGTTCGTAGTCCCGATCGGAGTCGAGCACGAGCATCGAGGCTTGCGTCGACACCACGCGGGCGGCGACCGAGCGCTGCTCGATCTGCTTCCGCAGCTTCGCGCTCGGTCCCTCGGCGGTCGTCGACGCGAGCGTGGTCTCGAGGTCGTCGATCTCGGCGCGCGCCGCTGCACGCTCGAGAAGTGCCGGCGTCGCCTGCACGGCGTCGACGGTGCGCTGGCTGCCACCGATCGTCGCCGCGAACGTGCTCGCGGGTGCCGCCAGGCGCGCGTACACCATCACCTTCGTGCCCGGGCGCAGCGACGCGAGCGTGTGGGGATGGAACCAGGTCGCACCGGCAACCTCGATCGGCACGTCGACGCGCACGACCTCGCCGAGCCCGCTCGCGATCGGCTCGAGCTCGCGATCGAGATCGAACACGTCACCGGGGCGAGTCCCGACGCGCGACAGCGCGGTCGCGACGTGCTCGTCACGGATGCCACCCGCGAGGATCACGTCCACGCGCTCGGGTCCGAGCGTGCGGATCGCGCTCGCCAGCGCCGCACCCTCGAGACCGGCGGTCACGACCCCGTCGGCGATGATCGCGATTCGCGGCGCGGCTCGCGCGCTCGAGATCGCCTGCGCGAGATCGGACGCGCCCGCCGCGCGGCGCTCGACGAACGCCGCGACCTGGGCGTCGCCGAAATCCTTCGCGAGCCCGCGGTACATCGAGCGCGTCTCTTGATCGAACGCGACGACCTCGACGGCGAGCTGGTCGTAGCGTGCCGCGAGCTCGTGGACGAGCGTGCGCACGCGTTCGACATAGCGCCGGAAGCCCGGGGCGCGCGACGCGCTGGTGTCGACGAGCACCGTCAGCGCGGTCGGGCGATCGGCGGCCGCGGCGACGTTCGGCTCGACCTCGAACGCACCCGCGACCAGGGTCCCGGTCGCGACCGCGGCCGGCGTCACGACGTCGGCGACGAAGTCGTGATCGGGCTGCCAGTGCGCTTGCTTCAAGGTCTGGGTCTGGTGCGTGCCGTCGGGGCGCACCGCGTCGAGCGCCACGGAGACGTCGTCGATCGTCGGCAGGCCGGTCAGCGGCAGCAGGTACCCATCGGTCAGCTCCTGGCTGTAGGAGATCACGAGGTGCTTGGAGTCGTGCGCCGGGATCGGAAACACGCGCGCGGTGAACTCGTTACCCGCGGCCTTCTCGAGGATCGCGGGATCGATGCCGCGGTGCACGAAGTCGTCGTAGGCGCGGCGGGCGAGCGCCTTGGCGACGACCTCCGCTTCCTTGAAGTGGCCGTCCTCGGCCATCGCGAACCGCGACACCGTCGCATTCGGCGGCAGCGTGATCGCGAACGTCCCTTCGCGGACGCGATCCTCGGGGTTGTGAAACCGCAGGTGCAGCTCTGTGAACGCCAGCGGCCCTTCGATCACCGCCTTCGCCTCGATGGAGACCAGCCGCAGGCCGCTCCCATCCGACGCGGTCAACGACCACGGCGCGATCGGTTCTCGGACCGGGGCGGCGCGGCGTGCGTTCAACACCGCGGCAGGTGCGGTAGGTGGTGCAACCACCGGAACCGGCTCCTGGGTTGCCGGCGCCGAGCAGCCGACCACCACGAGCGTCACGACGAGGCGCGCATTCAGCATCGGCCCTTCGACATGCGGTCGCCGCGCGAAGTTCCATGGACCCGTTCGCGCGGCGCGCTGTCTGAACCCGTGGCGTGCCGCGAATCGCGCGCTGGATGCGACGTCAGCGCGCGCGACCGAACCCCGAACGAACGGTTTGCGCAATCGTTCGCGGCATCGCGAGTCTGGTCCGGCATCCAACATGCAACATGCACCGCGCCATGGACACCAAGACCCTCACCACTGCCAGCGGCGCCGCGGTCCCCGACAACCAGAACAGCCTCACGGCCGGCCCGCGCGGACCCTTGCTGGTCGCGGACCACCAGCTGTTCGAGAAGCACGCGCACTTCAACCGCGAACGCATCCCGGAGCGCGTCGTCCACGCCAAGGGCTCGGCCGCGTTCGGCACGCTGACGGTGACGCAGGACCTCACGCGCTACACGCGCGCGAAGGCATTCGTGCCCGGCACCAAGACGCCGCTGCTGGTGCGGTTCTCCACGGTCGCTGGCGAGCGCGGCGCCGCGGACGCCGAACGCGACGTGCGCGGGTTCGCGATCAAGTTCTACACCGAGGAAGGCAACTGGGATCTCGTCGGCAACAACACGCCGGTGTTCTTCGTCCGCGATCCATTCAAGTTCCCCGACTTCATCCACACGCAGAAGCGCGATCCGCGGACGAACATGCGCAGCAACACGGCGATGTGGGACTTCTGGTCGCTGTCGCCGGAGTCGCTGCATCAGGTCACGATCCTGATGAGCGATCGCGGGCTGCCCGCGAGCCTGCGCAACATGCACGGGTTCGGTAGCCACACGTACAGCTTCTGGAACAAGGCCGGCGAGCGGTCGTGGGTGAAGTTTCACTTCAAGACCCAGCAGGGCATCCGGAACTGGACCAACGCCCAGTCGGCGAAGGTGATCGGCGAGGACCGGGAATCTCACCAGCGCGACCTGTACGACGCGATCGAGCGCAAGGAGTTTCCGCGCTGGACGATGTTCGTGCAGATCATGCCCGAGGCCGACGCGACCAAGACCACGTACAACCCGTTCGACCTCACCAAAGTCTGGCCGCACAAGGACTATCCGCTGATCGAAGTCGGCGTGATGGAGCTGAACAAGAACCCCGACAACTACTTTGCACAGGTCGAGCAGTCGAGCTTCTCGCCGGCGAACGTCGTGCCGGGCATCGGCCACAGCCCCGACAAGATGCTGCAGTTCCGCGTATTCGCGTACGCCGATGCCGCGCGCCACCGGCTCGGTGGCAACCACGAGTACCTGCCGGTCAATCGCCCGCGCGTGCCGGTGAACAACTACTACCGCGATGGCGCGATGCGCTTCGACGACAACGGCGGCGGCAGCATCAACTACGAGCCCAACTCGTTCGCCGGACCGGTGCAGGATCCGTCGGTCAAAGAGCCTCCGCTCGCGCTCGCGGGCGCCGCGGATCGCTACGACCACCGCGATGGCAACGACGACTACGGCCAGGCCGGCGCGCTGTTTCGGCTGATGTCAGCCGACCAGCGGCAGCAGCTGTTCAACAACATCGCCGCGGCGATGCAGGGTGTGCCGGAGCCGATCGTGCGTCGCCAGCTCGGGCACTTCGCCAAGGCGGATCCGGCGTATGCGGCCGGTGTGGCGAAGGCGCTCGAGCTGAAGCTCTGATCACGGCGAGCGCGGTCACTCCGCGGGGGTGAACCACTCGGTCCGGTCGAGGAGGAGCCGCTGGCGGACGCGCGCGTATTTCCCGGACGGCTCCGGATCGAGAGCCGTGATGGCCTCGACAACGACCGCGAGGTCGCCGTAGAGCCCGTGCAGCGCCGCGAGGAGCGCTTCGCGATCGAGCTCGCCCGTGGTGGTGACGCGCAGGCGCAGCTCGTCGGGTCGCTGTTCGACCTGGTACGAGATGATTCGCTCGGTGGATGGTGTTGTCGCGAGCACGTCGTCGAGCTCCGCGACGGTGATGAGGCGCCCATCGCTGGCGATCGTCGCCTCCTGGACACGCCCCTCGATCCTCTCGATCGCCCCGCCAGGGCGGCCGCACGTGCATGCCTCGGCGGCGCGTCGCGCGAGATCGCCGACGTCGAACTTGAGGTAGCACGCCCACGGATGACCGAACGGGGTGATCAGAACGCGCCCGAGCTCGGGGCGCCCGCGCAGCGGGACGAAGTCGATCCGGCACGACGCTGCGTTGTGGTGCATGCGTCCGCGTTCGCACTCGATCAGGACCGTGCCGGTCTCCGTCGATCCGTAGGAGCTCGCAACTGGCGAGCCCATCGCGCGCTGGATCCGCGCGCGCTCGAGTCGCGACGGATACGTGTACGAGAGCGTGATCACGCGCGGTCTCGGTAGCGCGAGGGCGAGCTGCTCGGCGCGCACGCACAGCGCTGCGAGGTACGCGGGTTCGGCCTCGAGGATCGTCGGTGCGTAGTCGACGAGCTCGCTCGTCATGCGCCGTACGATGTCGTCGGTCCAGTCCGCGACGCTCGCGTGCTCGTTCGGGAACAGCAACCTTCCGAGCGTGCGCTCGCGCATGGTCAGCGGTCGATCGCGCTCGCCGGGTCCGACGCAGCGAGCCGATCCGAGCACGGCTTCGTGATCGTCCCCGGTCGCGACCGCGGCGATGTCGGTGTTGAGCGGCCAGCTCGACCGCTCCGAGGCATCCCACCACGCTTGACTCCACACGAGCGTGGCCGGCGGACCCGTCGTTCCGCTCGTGCGCACGAGCTCCGCCTTGCCGGCTGCGAGCGCCGTGTCCAGATCGGCGCTTGCCGGAACGAAGCCGCGTGGGGCGTGGACGCGCGTTTGCTCCTTGTCCGTCGCGGGGAGCGCAGCGTAGCGCGCATCGACGGAGACCGCGGAGCCTGGGTCGAGCTCGCGCCACGCCGCATACGCCGGCACCTCTCGGAGGGCGCGTTCGAGCTCGGCGAGGCTGTGCGCGGGATCGTTCTCGAATGGTAGGCTCGCGCGCGGTGACGATCGCGTATCTGTTGGCGGGGGCGGGTGCGGCGACGTCACGACGATCTGTGCGGTACCACCGCGCTTGTGTAGCGGCAACAGGCAAGTCGCGCCCGACGCTCGCGTACGTCGGCGCCGCATCGAACGACGATCGTACGTTCGCCCGCAGGATTCGCGAGCTGGTGTTCGGATCGACCGCGCGCGTGATCTCGGTCGAGCTGACGCGCAAGAGCACGCGTACGAGCACGATCCGCGCACTGCTCGCCGACGCGGATCTCGTCTTCTTTACCGGCGGTGACGTCGAGCATGGGATGGCGTTGATCGCCGACCGCGCGCTCGCGCCGTACATGCGGGAGCTCGCGGCCGGCGGCATCGTCATCGAAGGGATCTCCGCGGGCGCGATCATGATCGGTCGTCACTGGGTGCGGTTCCCCGACGGTGCCGAGCCCGAGATGTTCGACTGTCTCGGGATCGTGCCGGCCTCGTTCGACACCCACGGCGAGGATGACGGGTGGAGCGAGCTGCGCACGCTGGCTCGACTCGCGACGGACGAGCGCGTCGTCTACGGGATTCCGTCGCACGGGTGCGCATACTGGGACGGCAGCCGCGTGCAAGCACTCGGTCCGCCGCTGGCGCGGTTTCGTTGTGACGAGCGCGCGCGCCGGCTCGCAGACGGACCATGATCGCAAGGCGTGCGGTCGGTCATTGCAGTGACGCGGCCGACCAGTTGACGTCGCCGCCAGACGTCGACTGCTGGACCCACGACACCTCGATCGTCGCGCCGTCGTTCGCGCTGTTGTAGACGAGCTTGTAGCAACCAGCCCAACCTTGGCTCGCGCTTCCGATGCCCGCGACATCGACGTAGTCCGCGACCGAGCCGTCGGAGAGCCGCGCGGTGAACGTGCCCGTCGCGTTCGCGCCACCGACGTACACGCGCAACGTCCGCGTCGTCCTGCTCGCGGGGGCCATGGTCGAGAACCCGTTCGGCGGGTTGTTGATCCACACGCCGCTGTACTGCGCCGTCGATTCGACAGCGAGCGGCGCGCCGTCGCTCCACGTGAAGCCGTCGTTGCCGGGCTGGTTGTAGCCGTTGCCGTAGCCGTAGACCGTGGCGGTCCCGATCCGGGTCCAGTTGGCGATCTGCGTGCCGCCGGTCGCCTTGTGGTTGAACTCGGTCATCGTCGTCGCGCCCCATTCGGCCCAGTCCGACGTGCCCTCCGCGGTGAGGTCGATCGGGCCGCTGACGATCTGACGCGTGACCACGAGCGCGCCGGTCACCGGCGCACCGTCGGGGGAGCGCGCGTCGGAGCCAGCGCCGATCAGCTGCGCATCGGTCGCTCCGTCGGAGCTCGGGATCTCGGCGGGCGCGAATCCGCACGCCGACAACGCGACGGAAGCGACGAGCGCGCGGAACATCGTCGGTCATTATCGCGCGTGGGCTCCGAACAGAGAACACGAACCGCGAGGGTGCGCTGTGGGCCGGTGTGTGCATGCCGTCGCCGGAGTGCTCTACCATCGGGCCATGAAGCGTCTGGGATTCTCGGCACTCATCGTCGTCGCGGCATGTAGCAAGATGGCAAACCACACCGATCCGCGGTCCCCCGAGGCGCTGGTGGGCGGTCGGGTCGTGCTCGGGCCGTTCTCGATGGCAACGCCCACGACCTGGGTCGTCAAGCCGGTGACGTCGAGCATGCGCGCGGCCGACTACGTGATCCCGGCGCCGCCCGGCGAGGAGGCCGAGCTCGTCATCTATTACTTTGGCGAGTCTGGCGCCGGCAGCATCGACGCCAACCTCGACCGGTGGTTCGGTCAGTTCACCCAGCCCGACGGCCGCCGGACCCGCGACGTCGCGACGATCGAACATCCGCAGCTCGCGGGCCAGGAGGCGACGGTGGTGTCGGTCTCGGGTCACTATCACGCCGCCGCGATGCCCGGCGGTGACGACATCGTCGACAAGCCGGATCAGGCGTTGCTCGCCGCGATCGTCGCGAGCCCGTCCGGCCCGTACTTCTTCAAGCTGGTCGGCGCGAAGCAGACCGTCGACACGAACGCCGCGAGCTTTCGCGCGATGCTGAGCTCGCTGCAACTCCGATGACAAGAGGGCAGGGCCCCTCGTACGGCGATCACTGCAGCGCGCCGGTGATGCTGAGCGTGTTCTGGATCCGCATCGTGCCGGTCGTCGCCGATGCGCTGAAACCGTAGACCCGGAGCTCCAGCACGCCGGTCGCCGCGGTCACGGTGAGCGCGGGCATGCTGGCCGCGGTGGTCGACACGGTCGTGGTGTGCGCGAAGCTGTCGGCGCTCGTGGCCACCGCTGCACTGGTCGGTCCCGTGCCGCTCGAGGATACGTCGATCGCGAGCGAGCTCGTCGAGATCGAGCAGCCGGCAGGGGGCGTGATCATCATCGTGTAGAACTTGGTCGGGTCGAGCTGCGCGGCCGGCCAGTTGGTCGAGTTGATCGAGTTCGTTCCGGCAGCCGCGGTGAGCCCGGGCGCGCGCGTGAGTGCTCCTGCGCTGACGCCGGGCGCGCTCGACGTGGACGGTGTCGACGTCTGCGACCCAGGCTGCCCCGTCAGCGTCCACGTCGCGAGCACGCCGGAGAAGGTCATCGCGCAGGTCCCCGAGCCGGATCCGGATCCAGATCCAGATCCAGACCCGGCCCCCGAGCCGTTCGTGCACACGCTGGCGGTGGCCGTGACCACACACGTGTAGCCATCGGGACACTTCGGATCTTCGGTGCCACACAAGAATGGTTCCGACGACAGATCCGGCGAGTACGGGTTACACGCGGCGATCGCGACCATCAGGATCGCTCTACAGCTCGAGCCCATCATCGGGGGGCAGCATCGCTGATCTGGAACGCGCCGCAACCCAGATTGCTGGCCGATCACGCGGGCTGTAACGCCGGCCTCCTCGATCGCAGCCAGTCCATGCACTCGAGGTCACGGAAGCTCGAGCTCGGCAACCAGTGGTGCGTGCAACGACCCGACGGGGTCGATGCCCGCGACCTCGAGC
>Ga0326726_10005890_pt1 | contig 11066 bp, 6 predicted proteins | sample MHFenrmetagenome_2_FD_207603 | JGI IMG/M metagenome (GOLD analysis project Ga0326726, IMG submission 207603) | Lab enriched peat soil microbial communities from Michigan Hollow, Ithaca, NY, United States - MHF15MN | ecosystem: Environmental > Terrestrial > Soil > Wetlands > Peat | place: USA...
CGAGAAGAAGGTGAAACAAGGTCTCGCAATAGGATTAAAGCATCTTTCACAATTCGTTGTCTAACTGGCCCGCGCGCAGGCAATGGTCATGCGGAATCTCCTGACGAGCGAATACATACCTTTCGGAACGCAATACTACCGGGCGCCGTCACCGGCTCAGGGTGATTGGGAGCGGGATCTTGCTGCCATTGCTGCCCTTGGATTGAACACCGTGAAATTCTGGATCCAGTGGCGGTGGAACGCTCCCCGCGAGGGGTCGTATGTCTTCGACGATATCGATGAGCTCATGGATCTTGCAGGTCGCCACAATCTCCGTGTCATGCTGAATACCATTGTGGATGTCGCGCCAGCGTGGATCTATCGCAAGTACCCGGATGCATCGATGGTCACCCTGAGCGGACGAAGGGTCGGACCGCAGACGCAGCCTCACCGGCAGATCGGCGGGCTCGGCGTCTGCTTCAACCACGCGGGCGCAATGGACCATCTGTTCGACTTTCTGCGTACGACCGTGCGCCGGTACGCGCAACATCCGGCGCTGGAAATCTGGAATGTTGGAAGTGAACCGGAGCTCACAAGCAGCATGGCGGAGCTGCGGCAGTATGCCGACGATGCGGCAAAAATGGGGGATATGCTCTGCTATTGTGACAACTGCCGTCGTGCATTTCCGGACTGGCTTCGCGATCGATACCGGTCGATTGCTGAACTCAACACTTCATGGAACCGGAACTACGAAAGCTTTGAAGAGATCGAACTTCCACGCACAAGAAACACGTTCAACGATCTGATCGATTGGAGGATGTTCTTCGTGCATACTCTGGGCGAGAATGTCCGCCGCCGGTTTGCAATTGCCAGGGAGGAAGACGGCGGCAGACATCCGCTGATGTGTCACCACGTCTTCGTTCAGGGTTTTCCCGTGACATCAACAGCCAACGATCCGTGGAAAGTTGGAGAGCTGGGAGACCTCCACGGCATCACACAAATGGACGATCCGGCGATGTGTGATGTGCTCCGGTCCTGCGCAAAGGGGCGGCCGGTCATTTCCGCGGAAATGCTGATGCTCTTCGGGTACACACTTGATCTGCCGAAGCCTGTTTCACCCAATGACGTCAAACGTTACGTGTTCAACGGGGTCGCCGCAAATCTCAAAGGGTTTATCTTCTGGCAATACCGACCGGAAACCCTCGGACGTGAAGCACCGGCGTGGGGACTGACATTTCCCGACGGATCGCCTTCGCCATGGCTCAACGGTTTTGCGGAAGTCAACAGGGTAATACAGAAGAACTCGGCCTTTCTCCTCGATGCCGCTCCCGTCCGGGCTAACGTTGCCATTCTGTACAATCCGGAGAATCAGGTGTTCGGCTGGGCGGCGACGGGGAGCGAAAAGACAGTCACCGATTCTCTTCTCGGGATGCACAATGCACTTTATGAGGACAACATCATTGTTGACTTCATACATGCAGAGGAAGTTGAACGCGGCATCCCCGCAGAGTACAAAGTCCTGATTGTTCCATTTCCGTACTTCCTGAGCGCGAAAGTCTGTTCGGTGCTCGAAGCGTGGGTGAAAAGCGGGGGAGTGCTTATCGGGGAAAGCTTTTTCGGAGGCTGGGATGCCGAACGGGGGCGTCACCAGACGACCATTCCTGGTTACGCCATGCATAAGGTGTTCGGTGCACGGCAGGGTGTTGTAAGTCCAGCCGGCGCCGACGAAACCGTCGGCATGACTGTGGTGAAGGGCCTTCCTCCACTCACGAGAGGCTCCAGGGCGGCGGGAATGATTGTGAAAGAGGAACTCATAGCTGAAGGTGCCGAAGTTCTGGCAACTTTTGATGATGGAATGCCTGCAATCACCGCCTCACGCTACGGAAAAGGTGAAGCAATTCTGATCGGGTCATACATTGCGCTCCCATACTATCGCGGAGGGAACCGGGCAAACGCCGACCTGATTGTCGGGCTTGTTGACAAAGGATTCAAGGTGAATCGCCCGCAGGCTGAGGATGGAAAAAAAATCCGCGTGGACATCCTTTTCGCACCAAAGGGTGGGTGCATGGTGATTATGAGGAACCTGGAGAATTCTCCTGTTGATGTGTTGCTCAGCGTGCCGGGGCAAACTTTTTCAAACATGAAGGAGGAATTTTCCGGCGAAACGCTTTCGTGGAAACCGGCAGGTGACGGAGTGAGGACACGGGTAAAGATGCAGGCCGGCGAGGTGAAGGTCTATCGTGGGTAAGACGAGAGAGCGGAATTTCATTGCAAATGTGTTTGACGGCGCGCTCTACGCCATGGCCATGAGCCTGGTTTCGCAACAGGCCGTGCTTCCGGTTTTCGTGAAGGACATCGGCGGGGGGAACATCGCGCTCGGTTTGATTCCAGTTCTGTGGACGTTCGGCTTCAATTTTCCCCAGGTGCTCATCGCGCCCTACGCGCAGCGCTTGCCGCGCAAGAAGCAGCTGTTTCTTCGCACGGCAATCATCCAACGCATTCCATGGCTCCTTTTGTCCCTGGTGACTTTTTTCGTTCTCGACCGTGTGAGCAGCTCTCTGGCGTTGTGGTTGTTTTTCATCCTCTTCACGCTCGCTGCCGTCGGGGGAAGCCTTAATCTCCCGGTCTGGTTTGACCTGATCGCGAAGCTCACGCCTCTAAAGGCACGGGGACGCCTTTTTGCCGCACGGTCGGTGGGTGGGGCGGTGCTCGGCATGGCAGGGGGCGGAGCGGTCAGCTTTGTCCTCGGAAGGTTTTCCTATCCGGTGAGTTTTGGAATCCTGCTGCTGGCTGCCTTCGCCGTTACGATGATATCATACCTTTTTCTCCTGACTCTGCGGGAGGAGAACGACAGTCCGACAGATCAGAGCGGACGAAACTGGCGATATGCCTTTTCTGCTCCCGGAATTCTCAGAACGGAACGAGGCTTTAGAAACTATCTCGTGGCGGATGCCCTCCTGATCAGCGCTGGCATGGCAAATGCGTTCTATGCCATCCATGGGCTGAAGAAATTCGGACTTCCGGACTCATATGCCGGAACATTTACTATTGCCATGATGGTGAGCATGATCGTCGGGAGCAGCGGCTTTGGATTGCTTGCAGACCGGTTCGGACATAAGATCAATCTTGTCATTTCAGCGTCGGCGTCGGTGATTGCTAGCGTGACGGCGATTCTTGCCCCGTCGGTGGAGGTCTATCTCCTCGTGTTTTTGTGTTCGGCAGCCACGGTTGCTCTTGGGACGATATCACGTCTTCCGTTGATCGCGGAGCTTTGTCCGGAAGCGACCCGCCCAACATCTGTCGCTCTCGCCAATCTCGTTACGTCGCCCTTTATCTTGTTCGGGATTGTCGCGGGATGGATTGCTGATCGTGCGGGGTACGAAGCCGTTTTCGCGATTGCGGGAGTGCTGGCCCTTGCGGCTCTCGTCTGGCTTTTGACACGGGTTCAGGACCCGCGGACTACGATTCTCTTGAAACCTCAAGCAGTCTGATAACAGAAAGGAATCCAGTATCGTGAGGAGCGCATCGATTTTCATCGCTTTTTTGCTGGGCCTGAGTTCAGGCACTGCTTTGTGTCAGACGGCTCCTGCTCAGCTCCCGCCGGATCCACGAATGAAGGCCGATATTCTCCTGATTGTTGCGCATCCTGACGACGAGACCGCCATCGGAGGCTATCTTGCACAGGCAGTGTTTGATGAAGGGAAGCGGGTTGGGATCATCTATTTCAACAGAGGTGGCGGCGGTGGTAATTCTTTCGGAAACGAACAGTCGACTGCAATGGGCGCAATCAGGGAAATTGAAGCACGCCAGGCAGTTGCGGCATTCGGGATTACCAACGTTTGGTTCCTTGATGGGCGCGACACGCCCGGTCAGGATCTTTTTCTCTCTCTGGAAAACTGGCATCACGGCGCAAGATTGGAAGAAACGGTCAGGCTCATCCGGCTGACAAGACCGGAAGTCATCATCACGTGGTTGCCGCATTTTGTAGCAGGTGAGAATCACGGTGACCACCAGGCGGCGGGAGTAATTGCAACCGAGGCTTTTGATCTTGCAGGCGACCCGACGACGTATCCGGAACAGGTGATTCCTCCGCGCGAGAGGACCGACATCAACAACGCGACAGAGGGATTGGAGCCCTGGCAGCCGAAGAAGTTGTACTACTTTTCCGATGCATCTCATCCTGTGAATGGGCCAGGTCCCGCGTTTGATCTCGGGGCAGTTTCCCCCTCCAAGAAAGTCCCATACTATCGACTTGCTGCGGCATTACACCTCCCGCATCGTACGCAGGGAGACGTCTCCCAAGTCGCCGAAAAAGCGATTACGAGTGGTGATTTTTCGGATTTTCAAAAATGGCTCGGAATGATCCATCTGTTGTTTGGAAAAGCCATTGTTTCATGCAGGCCTGAAGGAGGCGTGTTTGACGGAATCACATCCGTGCCGGCTCCATTCACTCAACCTCCTGGATACCATCATGTGCCCTCTCATGGGGTGAGCCTTGCCCTGGGCGGAGCATTTGGCTTCTACCGCGATTTCTGGCGTTCTCATGGGATAGAGAGCGTCGGGCCGCTCGTTCCCCCCGAAATTTCGATCTCTGCCGGGAGTTATTTCTATCTGCCTCTCATTCTGAGGAACGACACGAACGATTCCGTAACGGTGAGGGTCGCCTCTGAATCACCTGCAACCTGGAAAGAGCTTTCCGGCGGCGCAGAGTACAGACTCGCCCCCGGCGAGGCGAGGCCGATTCAAATATTCATGCGGGCTCCTGGTGATGTTGCCGGAGCTCCGCAGAAGATCACCTGGAAAGCATCAACAAGTGGAAAGGTCGTGGGGAAAGTGTCAATTGATGTATCAGTGGGGGAATGGACCCTCCCGGAATGATGAGCCGGAGCTGCCGGAATTCATCATGAGACACGAAAACTGGAGAAACACTATGCACCTGAGATCACTTCACTTTGTACTCCTGACGGTCATGGCCCTTTTGGGGACAGCAGGTACACTTACCGCACAGATGCTGGACCCGTCGATCGACAAGCCCGACGAGCCGTTCTGTTATTTCAGCCAGCCGACGGATGTCATCGGAGTTATGGATGGTCAGGAAGGAACCCTCGTGACACCGGAAGGATACCTCTACACGGGATTTGGTGAATACATGTTCTTCACCGGCAATCCGCCCGTCCCGGTCAACCAGAGGGTCAAAACCCTTTACAAAGGCTGCCTTCCGCTGATAGAGTACTCCTTTGTTCGAGACGGGCTGGAATATCAGGTACGCATGTTTGCAGCCACTCTCGACGGAAATCCGGAGAGTCAATTGATGAACTTCGTTCGCGTGACCGTCGTGAATCCCGGAAAGACTCACCGCACAGGGTATTTCGGTGTCGCCACGCGATATCAGAATGACGCCAACTCCGATTGGGGAGGAGTCGGTGATCACAGGTTTGGCCGGCCCGCAAAAGCCAAGGTCCTGGGGAATTACGAACAGTCGGGGGTGGAGTTCAGCAAGGATTGGGAATATGCCTTCGGCGACAAGATGTTTCTGCGTGACAACAAAGTCATGTATTTGTACGAGGCGGCTGCCCCGTACGTCACGATGATGACGATGAGGACGGGCTATAACGAACCGCCGGACCGCAAATCTGGAAAGAAGTGGATACTTCCGACGACCCCGGTCGGGATTGTGCTCTATGAACTTTCCCTCGATCACAACGCCAGTGTTGTCCTCGATTTCAAGATACCCTATGAGCCGTTCCCGCCGGAAGGTCCGGTGGTGAAGGAGCTCCGCGAGGCATCGTTCGACGTTTACTCCGGCAAACTTGAAGCATTCTGGGAAGGCATCTTTTCGCTTGGGATAGATATCACGGTCCCTGAAAAAAAGGTGGTAGATGCCTTCAAGGCAAATCTGGTGTACGACTTGATCGCCCGTAACAAGCAGGACGGGAATTACATTCAAAAGGTAAACGAGTTCCAGTACGATGCATTCTGGCTCCGAGATGCCGCCCACATCATCCGTGCGTATGATGTCTCGGGGTACCACGATATCGCGCGCCAATGCCTGGAGTTCTTCCCGCGCTGGCAGCAACCGGACGGGAATTTCGTGTCCCAGGCAGGGCAGTACGACGGCTGGGGTCAGACGCTCTGGGCGTTCGGACAGCACTACCGGATTACCCGGGACACAGCGTACGCGAGAAGTGTCTATCCCCTTGTTGCGAAAGCTGTGGGGTGGCTCAAATCGGCCCGGGAGAGCGATCCGTTCCATATCGTTCCCGTGACCACACCAGGCGACAACGAGGATATCACCGGTCATGTCACCGGCCATGATTTCTGGGCTCTCGTCGGGCTGAAACACGCGATGGAAATGGCGCGCGACCTTGGACAGAACGAGGATGCTGCAGCATTCCAGGCAGAGTTCAACAGCCTGCGTGATGCGGTCATCAGCAGGTTGGCAGTGATTGTCGCAAAAACGGATGGATACATTCCTCCAGGACTGGACTCTGTCGGCGGCCAGGATTGGGATAACATGTCTGCGTTGTATCCGGAAGTGCTGCTTGACCCTCAGAACAGCATGATCTCGTCCACCCTCAACGTCACACGGGGAAAGTACAGGGAAGGGATCATGACGTATGGTGACGGAAGGTGGCTGCATCACTACCTGACGATTTCGAACACCGAAACGGAATTGGTCCGGAATGATCAGGAATTTGCAGTAAATGATTTGTACGCCCTTCTCATCCACACGAGCGCCACGCATGCCGGGTTTGAGTTCTGCGTCAGGCCCTGGGGGGACCGGGACTTCGGGATGAATCTCGCTCCACACGGATGGTTTGCGGCCCGATTCCGGACACTCCTGAGAGACATGTTTGTCCGGGAAGAATCGGACCGCCTCCACTTGCTCTCGTGTGTCTCCCCCGAATGGATTGGGAAGGACAACCCCATCAGCGTGCGCAGTGCACCGACAAATTTCGGACCAGTCAGTTTTAATCTCACTTCGCGTGGAGGAAAAGGGATCCTGAGGGTCGACTCGAAATTCACGGAGAAGTTAAAGGCAATTGTGTTGCATCTTCCGTGGTTTCTCGATGTCCGCGGGCTGAAAGCCGATGGGAAGTCGCTCACGCCGGGGAAAGATGGAGCGGTCGTGCTTCCGCCGGATGTGCGTACCGTGGAATTTTCCTGGACAAAACACAAAAATGCGCCGGCACTCAGTTATGCTAAGGCTGTCCAGGACTACAAAAAAGAATACCGCCGGCGATACGAAGAGTTTCAAAAGAACGGAAAATTGCCTGACTGATCGGGGCGCAAGGGATGAAGATTACAAGACGGAAATTCCTGAAGTCGTCTGCGCTGGCGGGAATCGGATCTCCCCTGGCGAGGGGGACGATCATTGCGGCTCCCACTATTCTTGCCGGCTCGCGTACGCAACCGGAGACCGCGCGGGGAGAAGTGGTGTTCCATCCCGTGTTCATCCAGCGCGGAAGAGGTCCGCACCTCCTGGATTGGGCGTATGCAAGCGATTTCCGGGGTGATGCATTCCACTCGAACATCAGCGCTTCGCGTGACGGAGTGAAGATTTCCGATGCGGAAGGGAAAGGCCGGTTCGCGATCAATGTGCGCTGGAACGTTGAAGGGTTTGGATACATCTTCATTTCGGCGGACAATGGTGGAGAATTCTACGAGCTTCCTGCTTCCGGACGGAAAACAGATTTGAACCTTAACCTTGAGCTCGCGCGAAGTCGTGTCTTCATGAACCGCCGCCGTCTTGCTCTCCACACGCGCAATGGGTGGAAGCCATCGAAGGAAGTGGATGGACTGCTCGCCTTGTCGGAGGGTTACCTCGAGGATGCCGTGCGTGCACGGGACGAGCAGCGAAAGGGAGTATTCGCCCAGACGGCATTGAAGCATGCGATGTGGGGCGCCGAAAAGCTTGAGCTTGAAAAAGCACAGGATGATGTTGCGCGACGGGGGTTCAGGCCGGGATTCTTTCTCGGATGTGATGCGCGCGGAATTTTCGAAATGCAGGAGGATCTCTTTCTCGAGCGTTTCTCGGAACTGTTCAACTACGCAACCATCACCTATGTTTGGAGAACCCACCGCGAACTGGAGGATTTTGAACCGGAAGAAGGGAAAAGGCAATTCGAGATGAGGGATCTGATATTCCGGAAACTCCGGTCACGTAACATCACCATCGAGGGAAGGCCGCTATTCTGGTTTCACAAGTGGGTGACGCCGGAATGGCTGAAACGGAAGACATTTGATCAGCTCATGATGTATGTCGAAAAGGCAACGCGTGAGATTGTGGGGCACTATCCCAATGGTATGTACGCCTGGGAAATCGTGAACGAGCTGCATGATTGGGCGAACGAATGTCAGCTGACGCCCGAGCAGACGATACAACTGACCCGTCTTGCCTGCGATGTCGCGAAAGATACAGCCCCTCAGGTTCACCGGCTGGTGAACAATTGCTGTCCCTTTGCCGAGTACGTCCAGCTAAAAGAATGGTCGGGTCAGCCGGCCAAATATCCCCAGCGAACGCCGTGGCAGTTCACGAAGGAGCTTGTCGATGCGGGCGTGGACTTCACGTTGATCGGACAACAGATGTACTTCCCATACCGCGATCTCCAGGACATCGTGATCTACCTTGAACGCTATGCCGAATTCGGCAAGCCATTGCAGCTCTCGGAGGTCGGCGCCCCTGGCGGTCCTACGGAGCGATCAGTGAAACTTGGGACGGAAACCTTCCCGGCTGAGCCGTACGTCTGGCGCCGTCCGTGGGACGAGGAACTCCAGGCGGACTGGCTCGAGGGAGTGTACACACTGGCATACAGCAAGCCCTACATCGAAGCAGCGAACTGGTTCGATTTTGTTGACCCGCATTACTTCATCTCGAACGGCGGCATTCTGCGATCGTCAGAAGGAGAGAAGAAGGCTGCCTTCGACAGGCTCGCAATGCTGGAACGACGCTGGAAAAGTCTACCGACCAAGCGATAAACGGAGTGGCCATGACCAGAGGTGAACTGACCTTTCAACCCCATTTTGTTCAGGCTGGACGAGGACCGCACCTCCTTGACTGGGCCTATGCCAGCGATGTGCATGGAGATGCGTTCCATTCCAATATCGCCGCTTCAAAGGATGGCGTGAAGATTTCCAACGTCGAAGGAGACCGGAAATTCGGGCTCAACGTGCGATGGAACGTCGAGGGATTCGGGTATATCTATGTCACAGCCGACAATGCGGGTGAATTCTACGATCTCCCGCCGGCAGGCAAAACCGACGTTGTGAATCTCAACTACGAGCTGGCAAGAAGCCGCGTCGCGCGGAATCGCCAGCGCCTGCAGCATCATTCACTCGACGGGTGGAAGACTTCCCGTGAACTTGAATCGTACCTCGGTCTATCCGAGGCTTACCTCGGGGATGCCGTCAGGGCGGTTGCTGACGGGCCTAAATGCGCGACCCTCTCTCAAACGTCATTGCTCTATGCCATGCGGGCAAGTGAATTGATCGAGCTCGAGCGCGCACGTTTTGATATTCAGAGAAGGGGCCGCCGGAAGGGGTTCTATGTCGGCTGTGATGCCCGGGGATATTTCCAGATGGATGTTGAGCTGTTTCTCGAGCGGTTCACGCCACTGTTCGATTATGCGACGATCACCCACTACCTGATTGCTGGGGTTTTCGAGGATTTCGAGCATGTCGAGGGCGAGCTCGCATTCGATCTCAGAACCGCGCTCTTCCACCAGCTGCGGAAGCGAAACATCACCGTCGAAGGACGGCCGCTCTGGTGGTCGTACAAAACAACCACTCCAGACTGGCTCCGTCACAAGGATTACGACGGTGTTCGGCGCTATCTCGAGAAGCACATCAAGACAGTCGTAGGACACTACGGAGACGGGATGTATGCCTGGGAGGTCGTCAATGAGTTCCACGACTGGGCGAATGAATGCCAGCTGAATCCGGATCAAATCATCGAGGTGACGCGGCTTGCCTGTGACACCGCACGCGACACGAACCCGAAGGTCAAAAGGCTCATCAACAATTGTTGCCCTTTTGCAGAATATGTCCAGTTGAAAAAATGGACGGAACTCGATGCGAAGTATCCGCAACGGACTCCGTTCCAGTTTGTCAGGCAGCTGGCCGAGGCGGGCGTCGATTTTGATATCACAGGAATTCAGATGTATTTCCCCTACCGGGACCTCGCCGACACGATCCTCCTCATCGAGAAGTTCGCTTCGATCGGCAAAACGATCCAGCTTACCGAAGTCGGCGCGTCCTCCGGACCTTCGGAAGAATCCATTCGGTCGGGGAAGCTCCCGATATCGTTCGAGCCATATGCATGGCGCAGGCAATGGGATGAAGAATTACAGGCCGACTGGATGGAGGGGCTCTATACTCTCGCCTACGCCCGGCCCGAGATAGAGGCAGTGAACTGGTATGATTTTGTCGACCCGTATAGCTGGATTCCAAACGGCGGATTGCTCCGATCACCAAAAGGGGAAACCAAAGCTGTGTACGACCGTCTTCTGAATTTGAAAGAGGAATGGAACAAATTGCCGGGGGACAAACAATGAACAGTATCAGCCGCCGGAACTTCCTCCGGGCAGGCGCACTGGGTGCGTCAGTGCTTGCCGTATCGCCGTTACAACGGGCGTTCTCTCATCATATCGCACTTCCTCCTAGGGAAATCGTCTTCCGTCCGTTTCCGAACGCCGCCATGCCTCCGTTGACGTGGGCCTACGCAGCAGACGAGTTCGAGGATCCGTTTAAGTCAGCGATTGAGGTCCGGAAAGAAGGCATCGTTGTGCCGGAGAGCATGGGGAGCCGACGATTCAGCGTCAATACCCGCTGGTACGTGGAGGGTTTTGGATACGTCTGGCTCTCCGCGGACAACGGAGGGGAATACTATTCGTTGGAAGATGTCCGCAGCGAGGAGCCGCTAAATCTTAACATCGAGTTTGCCCACAGCCGTGTCGACCGCAACCACCGGGTTCTTGCGAGATACAGAAAAGAAGGAACTCAGTTCTCTCCCGAAGTCGTCTCCCTTGTTGCTGTTTCAGAAGAATTCCTCCGCGATGCATCAAGACGAATCCGAGAAGGGGAACGAG
>Ga0326726_10005891_pt1 | contig 11064 bp, 8 predicted proteins | sample MHFenrmetagenome_2_FD_207603 | JGI IMG/M metagenome (GOLD analysis project Ga0326726, IMG submission 207603) | Lab enriched peat soil microbial communities from Michigan Hollow, Ithaca, NY, United States - MHF15MN | ecosystem: Environmental > Terrestrial > Soil > Wetlands > Peat | place: USA...
TCGCGCAGCTCGTTGCCATCTTTCGGCGCGGCGACCACCATCCCCTGCACCGTCGAGAGGTAGGCCATGTCGAGATTCCCGTGATGCGTCGGGCCATCTTCACCGGCGAGCCCGGCGCGGTCGAGACAGAAGATCACCGGCAGACGCTGCAAGGCGACGTCATGCACAAGGTGATCGAAGGCACGTTGCAGGAAAGTCGAATAGATTGCGCAGACCGGGCGCAGTCCTTCGGTGGCCATGCCAGCGGCGAAGGTGACCGCATGCCCCTCGGCAATGCCCACATCGAAGAACCGGTCGGGAAATTGTTCGGAGAATTTCACCAGCCCGGTGCCCGTCGCCATCGCCGCGGTGATCGCGATCAACCGCTGGTCGAGCATGGCTAACTGCACCATGGTCTCACCGAATGCCTCGGTGTAGGTCGGGATCGGGCGAACCTTCGGCTTGAACGATTCGATGCTCGAAGCGGGCGCGGTGATCACCGGCTTTTCCGGCGCTTTCACGCCATGCCACTTGACCGGGTCCTTCTCGGCATCCTGGTGCCCGGCGCCCTTGCGCGTGATCAGGTGAATCAGAACCGGCTTCTTGATCTCTTTGGCGCGCTTGAGGACATTGATCACATCGGTGACATTGTGCCCGTCGATCGGGCCAACGTATTTGAAGCCGAGATTCTCGAAGAGCATCCCGGGGACGATCAAGCTCTTCAGCGCATCATCGACGCGTCGAGCCGCCATTTGCAGGCGCTCGTGGAACGGCGCCTTGCCGAGCGCTTTCCAGATTTCGCCGCGCAAACGATTCACGAACGGATCGGTGATCGACTCGGTCAGGTAGCGGGAGATCGCGCCGACATTCGGCGAAATCGACATGCGGTTGTCGTTGAGGACAACCGTGATATCGGTGCCGCTGACGCCGGCGTTGTTCAATCCCTCGTACGCCAGCCCGCCGGTGATGCCGCCGTCGCCAACCACGGCAACCACCTTGAAGTTTTCTTTCTTCAGATCGCGCGCCTTGGCGATGCCGAGTGACGCTGAGATCGCGGTCGAGGCATGCCCGGCGCCGAAGACGTCGTATTCCGATTCGTCGCGGCGCAGGAACCCGGAGATGCCCTCGTAGTGGCGGATCGTCGGCAACAGATCGCGACGGCCGGTGAGGATCTTGTGCACGTAGGCTTGATGGCCCACATCCCAGAGGATCTTGTCGCGCGGGGTGTCGTAGACGTGGTGCAAGGCCACGGAGAGTTCGACCGCGCCGAGCGACGAGGCGAAATGCCCGCCCACCGCGCCGATCACGTCGATGATGTAGTGACGGATCTCGTCGCAGAGCGTGACCAGCTCGTCGGGTGACAGACGCTTGAGGTCAGCCGGCGAATTGATCGTGGCCAGAAGCGGCGGCACCTGGCCGTTACGACCGATGTTGGGATCTTGGCTCATTAGAATGCGGAATGGGGAATGCGGATTGCCGAATCAAAGGCACCAGGTCCGCATTCCGAATTCCGCATTTATCCTTCTGTGATCTCGCGCTGCCCCTCTTTGATCCTCACACCTGGACGCCAGGCGCCCTCGCCTGGCGTAAACCGCGGCCACCCGAGCCCCGCTAAGCGGGATCTTCGAGGCGGGTGGCCTCCACAGTGGATCCTACTTCATCGTGCATCCCGGGCGTCCTCGACGCCCGCATTCCGCATTCATCATTCGGCAATCCCGTACTGCCGCATGATGCCATGCACACGATTGCCGATGGCGATGGCCTCGTCCCACGGGCGCTGCCACATGTTGCGTCCGAAAATCAAACCGGTCGCGCCCGCTTTCATCACGATATCGACCTTGTGGACCAAATCATCGTCGGAAAGCTTCGACCCGCCGGAGAACAAGACCAGGCACTTCCCGGCCGAGCGCACCACCTTCGTGGCCATCTCGAGTTCGTCCATCTGCAGCGTGTTGTACGGTTTCGGCGAATCGGTCGAGCTGCCTTTGGGCAGATTGATCTTCACCACGTCGGCGCCGAGTTCCTCGGCGGTGCGGGCGGCGTAGTCGATGCAGTAGAGCGAATCGCGTCCGCCCTTCTTCTCGGCAAAAGTCCCGCGCGGATAGGCCCAGACAACAAGCGGCATCCCGAATCGTTCACAGTCAGCGCGCACGGTGTTGAGTTGCGCGATGTCACGATCCTGCGCCGAGGAACCCACATAAAGCGTGTAGCCCACCGCGTCGGCGCCGAGACGCACCGCGTCTTTCACCGACCCGGTCAGAGGCGAGAAAGCCTCGTCGTCGGGCGGGATGGTGGTCTTGCCGTTGATCTTCAGAAGCAGCGGAATACGTCCGGCGAATTTCGGGTAGTATTTCTCGGCCAGGCCGATGTGGATCGCCACGCCGGAGAAACGCCCTTCGATCCCGAGACGGAAGATATAGTCGGTGTCCAGCGAGTCGGGGTTGTTGAAGAAATCGACCGGGCCATGCTCCAGCCCCTGATCCAAGGGCAGGAAGACGAAGGTGCCGTTGGCGGGGCCAAACTGGTAGAGCATGCGATAGAGGCGTGCCTTCTTCCCGGCCGGCAGGTCCAAGTCGAACAAGGACGGGCGTTTAGCGGCAGTGGTTGAAGTGGTGGATTTCGGAGCAGTCATGCTGGCGGTGGCCATTTATGCCTTCCTGTGATGTTGTAACGTTGTACCCGGCGTGCGGGTCCCAAACGGGTCAAATTTGCCGCGCAAGTGGCGGCCCGTCAAGGGGATTTGGGGTGCCCCAGTTCGTTCGACAGGCTGCCACTAAAGCGCCAGCGGCGTAACGTGCTCAGACGGATTTCCAGATAATTGGGTCAAACTTGGTGTCTTGAATAACATGAACTCCAAGAAGCCTCCTACGCAGCAGCGCATTCGCCTGTTCGGTTGCAACCAGATATTTCCGAACGAGACGAGACACGATCTGATCTACATCGCGATCGACTGACCGGAAAACTGGCTGGTCACCGCAAAAACGATAAGAGTCGGCCCACCCGCGCACAGTGTCGTCGATTTCTCTTAGAGCAGGCACGAGTCCATCAGATCGCTTCATCCTTCCGCGAACAGCTACGGCAGCCATGCTCTGGATGCCGGCGTCCGCAATCTGACTGATGCGCTCCATGAGCTTCTTGATCGATTTCTTCGAAGGCAATATCGTCCCCGTGGCAATTCGACATCCCAGAAAATCGAATCCATTGTTCGCATGTCCTAGGTGGGCTTTTGTCTTCGACTCATCGGGCAGATACGCGCGCATCTTGAACTTCTTGAGCAACTTCTGAGCATGACTAAATGCACGCCTGACCTCTTGATTCGTCCGTGCCAGGATCAGGAAGTCGTCAATAAATCGCAGGCACGTTACTCCATTTCTATTCATCTGTTCATCGAACTCATGGAGAAGGACGTTTCCCGCCAGGGGTGAGAGACAGCATCCCTGAGCAACACCGGTATCGAGAATCGGAAACAGCTCGACAGAGTCGCAGAGTTCCGCCATGTTTGACAGTTCTGTTTCCATTCCCTGCGCGAAGAATTCTATGAACATTCGATCCGGCACGAGGGAGCCGATGACTCGCACGACCGTCGCTCGCGGGATCTTCGTAAAGAAACCCTCGATGTCCGATCTGACGACCCAGACCTTGCCCTCGCGGATCGAATCTGCGACTCGCTGAAGAGCGTCCCTGATACCTATACCTGCGAGGCCGCCGAAGCTCGCTGAGTGCTTAACGTAGCTTCGAACGAGCGGCTGTTCTTGTATGACTTGCAGGATGGCGCGTTGTACAATTCTGTCTGACACGCAGGCAATAACCACTGGACGCGGAGCCTTCCCCTCGCGGGGTTGAGCCCAGCCGACGGCCGGATGAAACGAGTACTGCCGCCGCTGCAAGCCACGGTAAAGCGTCTCGAGACTTCGGTCGGCCTGTCGATCGAATTCAGCTATCTCTGATTTGGTTTTCCTGCCTGAGTTCGAGGAGAGACCGTTGGAGCGAACCACTTGCCACGCGGACCGCAGATTCGAGCGCCTGCGGACTTCGAGAAGCAGGTCGTTCTTGTTCGTGAGCCGTCTAGGCATGAGGTGTCGCTGGCGAATCCACCCACGATCGCCTTGGGACTGCCTCATCTTCTGGAGGCCGATTCCTAACCTGTCCAGTCGGCGACGATCGGTCTGTCGCCGAGGCGTTCGAGGATGTCGAATACGCCGTAAACGGCTACCGACATCGTCAACCCGAAGACGAGGACCACTCGACCCCACGAAGAGATCGACGCGGTCGACCGTGCCATCTTGGCACGTTTTTGCTTACCAGTCCCACTTTGAACACCTCCATAACCCTGATACGGTTTTTGGTGGGTGTGTTGGTGAAATCTGGCAAGACACACCCAACCCGGTCCAAACGAAATGCTTCTCGGCGGTCCAGCGACACTCGACTCGGAGTTGGATTCCCGCCACTATGGCAACCGGGGTGGGACGACATCTTCTGGAGGCCGATTCCTGACCTGTCCAGTCGGCGACGATCGGTCTGTCGCCGAGGCGTTCGAGGATGTCGAATACGCCGTAAACGGCTACCGACATCGTCAACCCGAAGACATCGCATTGCAGTGGTTACTGGTAGACAGAACAGTAGTCTTTGTCAATCACTTTGCGGGTCATTTTTCTCGCGCGGAACTCGCAGCTAATGAAGCACTTCGGCCGGGCCAGGCGGCCATGACGCTCTTGTGTGGCCGTGGTTCCGCCAGACTCGTGCGCCTCTGGCGCAGGCGGGCAAGCTCGTCGCAGGCGGATTGACCCGCCGAAGACGGGCCCACGGTCGTCCGAAGGACGGCGGCTTTCGTTCAGCCCAAGGGCTGACGCGCACAGAAGAGCAGGCTCGGCGGGAGCCTCGCCCTCCCAAGAGCAACAAAGATTGCCGCGTCATCCCCGCCGTAGGCGGGGATTCCTCGCGATGACAGGAATGAGAATCGGGTGGCCCTGACCCCCGGTCAGGGCGAAGCACAGGACCGCTTCCGTCAGCCCAAGAGCTACACACACGACACCACCGACTGAGGTCGGCGGTACAAAGCGAGATTGCCATGTCGTCCCGTCACCAACCCGGCGGGGCGCATTACTTACCTTACGGTGCAAATGAGACTGTGTCGGTAATCGTGATGTCTTCGAACTTCGAGGTCATCTCAGCGTGCAACCCGGGAAGAACTCGGCCACGGCAAAGCCATTCTCGCCTGGTCGTCACACTGTTGGAGTCGAACTCAAGACAGTCAGCCGTCGAGCCCGCAATCCCATCTCCCTCCCCAAGAACGGGACCACTCAACAGAGAATGCTCGCGTTGGACAAAACTCTGATGTATGGAGAGAAAGTACCTCTGGCATCGAATGTGCGCGTATGACGGCGCGCTCAGGGCCATCTCGACGGACCCTCCGACTCTCACGGTGTCACCGGCTAACCCTTGAACGATGATGATTTCTTCAGCATACCATCTGACCTTGTCCGACGTTGTTGTTTCTCGAGAGAGCACGAATCCCACGTAATCGAGCGGGTTCTCGGCCGACGGCGGCCGCCGATGGGTCCAATCTCCGCGCCAGACCGAGAATCTCGACGCAATCCGGACATCCCCTTCTTGCGACACACACCTTAACGTTGTTTGGAGTGAATCTGATTCCAATTTGGAAGGTCTGACTGCCGGGAATACGACGGGCCAGGACATCGCCGGGATAATGGTCGTGTCAATGCCTTTGGCGTAGACCAGCGCACTGTCCGCCTGTGCGCTCCATTCGCGCAGCATGTCGGTCATGCGCCCGCGGAACGCCCGGTACAATTTGTCCGTCGGTGGTGGTGACGAAAGCGGACGGGGAGTCGCACACGATCCGAGAGCCAAGAGGACCGACGCGACTAGCCCCATGGTCGCGGCCCGCCAGAATGGGGCATCGGCCCTCAACTGGATCCCTCGCAACTATAGACATAGATGCTGAGATTCAGCGTGTCGGCCTGCGAATGGGAATCGTGAGCGATGATCGTCAGCACCTGCATTCCTGACCCTTCCGGAATCCAGCAGACCACCCCATGCTCGAAGCTCACGAATCCGTTGGGCGCAACGGTCACCGTGAGGGCTGTGTCCGGCGAGGTGACCCAGAGAGGAATGCAGATCGGTTCATTCTCCTCGAGACAGTTATGTAGCACTGGCACGCAGCCCTGACCCTTGGCACAGATGAAGTAATTCGGCTCACCGTCCTGCTGCACGGAGTCGGGGAGATCGTAGCCCCCATAGGGAGCTCCCCATCCGGACACGTCAACCCAAGGTATTCCCGGCTTCCAAGGATCGTTTGGACCCTCGTACTTGCCATCGTGCGACAAATCGGTGAATGGCTCGCCCTGCGGCCATCCGTAGAGCACACTGGGGCCGTCCCAGATGCCGTTGTCGTTGACATCGATGAAGGGCTCCCCTAATGCCACGTCGCCATCGACGAATGTCGTGTCCCAATTGATGACCGGAGGCGGAGGCCGGTGAGCGTTCGTGCCCTTCTCGCCGTTGCATGCGAAGAACAATAGTGCCGCGAAAAGCGGACTGGAAAAGACGAGCAAGCGTATACGCATAGCCGCCCAATCGAAAGAGTATCCGCCTCAATCTACATCGCGAATCGTCGCTACCGGCTGCCACGGCGGGTGTCTTCTTGAGAAATTGTCATCGCCTGCGGCTTGAGTCGCGGTGCTCGAAGCGCACCCTCCTTCGTCCCTCTGGGGCTGCGAAGGGCAAACGGCGAGAGCAGGCTCGACGGGAGCCCGCCAAAGGCGGGTAAACCTCGCCCTCCCTTATCTGCTGTGCGCTCCAGAGTCCCTTAGGGACGATACAACTTAGCCCGGGGCTAAGTTGTATCGCGCCTCCGGCGCTAAGCGTCACGGTCAGCCCAAGGGCTGACACGCACAGGCTACGCTTTCTGCTGCGGAGACTTGATTGTGGTGTCGGCGACTGACGGTTTCTTGCCGAGCCAGGCCCACGCCTCGGCCATGGAGTGAAATACTTTCACGGCCTTGGTGCCGCCCGGAGTCGTTTCGCGGTAAGTCTGGTACATGCGCGCCATACCGTACGACTCGGGCGTCGGCGCGACAATCGCAAGTCGTGTCGGCTTGTCCTTCGAATCCATCGTTGCACCCAGTGCGGCGATTTCGCCCACACGCCGGCTCGATTCGAAGGCGATTCGCTCCACGGCGGTGACATCGATGATCTCATCGAATCCCACGACCTCCGGCCGCGACCACACGTCTTGCTGATAGCCGAGAATGTCGTCGTGGGTTAGCACTCCCGTAATTCGAGCGAGAATGACCCGACTCCCGGAATCCACTTCAATTGTTATGGGCATGACTAATCCTCCCCCAGAGCCCGGCTCTGACGTAGCGCCCAGAACGTCTGAACGTCTCAATCTAATCGTGCCGCGCGCACAAAGGCAAGATCTCTGGCGACTGACACGGGTCGTGAACAACCACCTACCACTGATCGGACTGGGGATCCCAGAAGGGGCCGACCAGCCCCAAGCCGGAAAAGATCTGAGTCATTTCGTCGGGACCAGGGCGACGGGATTCGACGGTGAGGCGATTGGCATACCAGTGAACCGCCAGTTGCCACAATTGCGGCAAGCTCACCAGCGGACGCTGCGGCAATTGCCGGGAATCACACCAGGCGGCGACGCTCTCTTCCGACCGGAAGAGCAACATGGTGCTTCATGTGTAGATGATGTTCTTCCACCAGAGCGCGGCCGGCACGGCAAAGTGAGCGACACAGGGTTCGGGCACCGGCTGCCCATCTCTCACGCGGAGGGTGATTTGCTCACCGGCGTGTCCGTCGGCGGCGGGAATGTCGGCGTCAGCATGCAGCGCCGCGGCAACGCCGAACGCGTCCCAGATACAGTTGGCGAAGTACCGCTTCTCCCCGACTTGCACGGGAAATGGCGTGGGCACTCCCGAAAAGGGCGGCGCCATGCGCAGCCGCGAAGAATCATCCGGCTCGGGGACGAGCAGGCGCTTCTGATGCAGACGTAAGAACGCGTCGCGGACATCGGCCTCATCCGCGCCGAGCGCGGTTGCGACATCGAACGAAGTCGGCGTCTTCGCCGATTCGGCGATCGTCTGGTAGATGGCGAGCTTGACGGTTGTATCGAAATCCATGTGCGGGCATCCTTCGGAGGAAATATCGATGGTTCGGGTGTTGATGCCAACGAAAAGCGCCCCTACGAATGCGTTGATTCGTAGGGGCGCGGATAACCTGTCCGAGACAAACCGACTACTTGAGGAGCACCATCTTGCGCACCTGCTGCGTGCCGCCGGCTTGGATGCGGTAGAAATAGACCCCGCTTGAGACCACACGGCCATTGGTGTCGGTCCCGTTCCAGATCGCGCTGTGGGGTCCTTCTTCCTGATAAGCATCGACGAGCGTGCTTACCGTCTGACCCAGGATGTTGGCCACCACGACGTGCACCGGGCCCGCCCGATTCAGCGAATAATCGATCACGGTACTGAGATTGAACGGATTCGGATAGTTCTGCGAAACTGTAAAGCCCTTGGGCACTGGATCACCATCGCCTCCGAGCGTGCCGACGGCAAGCACGGTGTAGATGTCCACTTCGCGGTATGTGTCCGTCCAGGTGCCCAGGAAGTTGGATGCAGATATGGTCTCGATGAGATTGCCGTTTCCGTCGTACGAGTACTGAGAGCGGAGCAGCCCGGCGAATATTCCGGGATAATAGGTCACGTCTTCGATCAAGTGACCGCCGGCGTACTTGGAGGTATCCGCATCAAGGAAGGTCCACGTCGTCGACGCGGTATCCCAGTCCCAGTTCAGGCCGAGGATCTGGTTGTGGCTGCCGTCATAGGTGTAATTGTATCGGAACGAGTTCCGCCAACCGGATGCAAGCGAATCTTCATCCAACATCTGCGCCAGATTGCCACTGCCATCATAGGTGTTGGTCGACCTTCCAAGGCTATACCAAGCCCCGTTCCAGTGTTGATTCCACGTCTGGCTCAGTCGATTGCTGCCATCGTAGGTCAACACGAACCGCTCGAAGTTGACAAAGGCGCTGACGCTCCACTTCTCCAGAACCATCTCGGTGAGGCGCCCTCCCACGTAGGTCAACGTCGCACGCGAGTCGTTCACCCAAACCACTCCGTCCGAACTTTTTTCGGTGAGAATCTGGCTAACGTTGCCGCTGCCATCGTATGAATAGGTGCCGCGGCCATCGGCCTGCCAATGGTCCGTCTCCCAGTGGTAGCTGGTGGACGTGGCCAAGCGGCTGCTGCCGTCGTAGGTGTTGACGGTACGATCCGAGTTGGTCCACGTCGTGTCGAAATCCAGGTACTCTTCACCGACCTGTTCGCTCAGCTTGTGATTGCTGCCGTACGTGTACGTCGTCCGGCCATTCGGAATCCACGCGATGGTATTCCAAACAAAGCTGGTGTCGGACCTCTTGAGGTACACGACCTCGATCCCGGAATGCATCAAGTCGTAGATGAGACCCATCTTGTCCTGCACCGTGGAATGCAGTGCGGTCAGCGAAGCGGCCAGAAGATGGCGCTGCTCCAGCGACATCTCCGGCGGCGTGGTCAGCGTCCGCTCATACTGGATGTATGTCTGCTTCGCGGTCGCGGCGGTCGCGCTCGGATCCAACGCCCAAGCCGCGTTGGTTGAGATCAACGCTGTGAGAAGACACGCAGTGGCTCCCAGAACCGTGCTCAGTTTCTTCATAGACACTCCTTATTGCGTTTCGACAGCCACTTGAACGGCAACCCGGCGAGATGAGACCTGCCTGACCCTGTGTCAGGGGAGGTTACGCGAGAGGGAATACTACGCCCCGAACCAGGGACTGTCCAGTCGAAAGCTCGAATCAACTCAAAACGCGGGCAATTGCAGAAAAGCGCCCCCGCTGGTAATCCGCGGGGGCGCAGAGAATCTCGATTAGAGCCTGGCTGCTACTTCAACAGCACCATCTTGCGCACCTCTTGGGCGCCCGCCGCTTGGATCCGGTAGAAGTAGATCCCGCTGGCAACCACACGGCCATTGGCGTCGTTGCCATTCCAGATCGCACTGTGCGGTCCTTCTTCCTGATAGGCATCGACCAGCGTACTCACCGTTTGGCCAAGGATGTTGGCGACGACGACGCGGACCGGGCCGGCGCGATCCAACGAATAGTCGATAACGGTGCTCAGATTGAACGGATTGGGATAATTCTGCGAGACCGAGAATCCCCGTGGCACGGACTCGTCATTGCCACCGAGGGCGCCCACGTCGGCCACGGAGAACACATTGACGGTGCGGGCGGTATTTTCCCAGGCGGCGTTCTTGAAGCGCTGCCGGATCGACTCGATGGCGTTTCCGTTGCCATCGTAGCTATAGTCAGTCCGTATGAGTTGAACCGGGTTCCCGCTGGGCGTGTAAGTGACCGTTTCCATGAGCCGGCTGCCAGAGAACTTCGAAGTGTCTGCGTCGCGGAAGACAAACGCTGCGCCCACGGTGTCCCAGTCGTACGTGAGGCTGAGAATCTTGTTCTTCGAACCGTCGTACGAGAAATTATCGCGCGTGACGTTGCGGTACGCCGAGCCGTTCCAAGTCTCCAGCGTCGACTGGTTCAGATTGCCGCTGCCGTCATAGGTGTTGGTGGTGCGCTGGTAGTTTGCCCATGACGCCCCTGCGGCATTCTGGTAGAGCATCTCGAGCAATCGCCCGCTGCCGTCGTAGGTATACACGAATCGGTACCCGTTCACCCAGGACGACCCGATCCAGTTCTGAACCACAAACGAAGCCAGCGTGTTGCCCGAGTAAGTGGGTATCGCCCGAGTCGAATTGGCCCATGCTCCCATCGTCCAATTCTGAGTGATGCTCTGGGTGACCAGGCCGCTGCCGTCATACGTGTTGGTGGAGGTGTAGAAATTCTCCCAGTGGTCGGTCGACCACAATTGCTCGAGCCAGGTCAACGACTGGCCGTTGCCATTATAGGTGAACGTCTGGCGCAACTCATTCGTCCACGCCAAACTGATGAAGAGTTCCAAGATCTCCTGTGAGAGCAGATGGTCAGGTCCGTAGGAATAGGTGTTTCTGGACGTAGCGTTC
>Ga0326726_10005892_pt1 | contig 11062 bp, 11 predicted proteins | sample MHFenrmetagenome_2_FD_207603 | JGI IMG/M metagenome (GOLD analysis project Ga0326726, IMG submission 207603) | Lab enriched peat soil microbial communities from Michigan Hollow, Ithaca, NY, United States - MHF15MN | ecosystem: Environmental > Terrestrial > Soil > Wetlands > Peat | place: USA...
GAAAACGGCAAGTTGTCGAAGTCCGTGAAGAACTTCCGGTTCAACGAGTCGCCGCTGTTCATGCTCAACAACCTCGAGGCGCTCGGCCGCGCGCAGCGCGTCGCCGGCACCGAGGCGGGCGGCGACGTGGTGATGCCGGCGATCAAGGTGCACGACTTCAACTTCACGAGCTTGTCGGACGCGGTCTGACAGTCTTCACGCCAGCAGCTCGAGGTACGCCCCGACGCGTTTCGCCAGCTCCCGCGGGCTCACCGGCTTGCGGATGTAGCCGTCGAAAGTGGCGTGCCCGAGCAGGTCCGCCGTGGAGTCGACGCGGGCCGAAAAGGCGATGAGCAGGATATGGGTGGTCCTCGGGTCCGCCCTGAGGATGCGGCCGGTCTGCCACCCGTCGAGCCCCGGCAGGCCGATGTCCATCAGAACGAGACTCGGCTGCCGGAGCCGCGCAATCTCGATCGCCTCCTCACCGGTCGACGCCTCCTCGACGTCGAATCCGAAGTGGCGAAGGATCAGACCGTAGACTTGGCGCGTGTCCTCGTGGTCCTCCGTGAGCAGAACGACCGGGCGCGGCCGCGATCCGCCCTCATCGGAGTGAACTTCGACAGCCTGCATGGAAGACCTGGCCTGCTCTGATGCTGCGTCCGCCCGCCCTTCGTGGCGCCGGCGCGCTTCCGCCTCTTAATTGGAGTGCAGAAACCAGACCTACGGTGACGGCTGTTTCGCGGACGCGGTTAGGCCCAAGAGACAGCCCCACGGAGGTCTGAACACGCGCCCGCTCTTGCAACGTCCTGTTCCACCCCAGTCCGCCCCGCTGGATGCCACGACGATCAGCCGAGCCAAACTCGGCGATATCAATGCGTTCACGGCGATCGTGGAGGCGTACTACCAGCGGTGCCTGCGGTTCGCGCGTTCGATGCTGCGCAATCCCGACGACGCCGAGGACGTGGTGCAAGACGCGTTTGTGCGACTGTACCGGGCGCTGCCGAGATACGAGGAGCGCCAGCGGTTCGAGTCGTGGCTCTTTCAGATTCTCGGCAACTGCTGTCGGAGCGCGAACACCGTACACCACCGCGAGGCGATGCGAGTGACCGACGACGAGGTGGCCATGGAACGGGTCACGTCGCCGGACGAGCCGGGCCGCGTGTTCGACGAAGAGTGGGGCGAGGCGGTGCGTCGCGCGCTGTCGCAGGTTCCGGACTACAATCGCGAGATCTTCCTGTTGCATTACATCGAAGGGTTCGGCTACGAAGAGATCGAGCGCATGACGGGCGTGCGGCAGTCGGCGCTCAAGATGCGCGTGAAGCGGGCGAGCGATCAGCTGCGATCGCTGCTGGCGCGAGGGGTCGAATGACCGATCATCACGAGACGGACCCGCTCGTTCAGCGAGCGGTCGACGAGCTTCGGCGGCTGCCGCCGCTGAACGCGGCGGCGGTGAGTCGGATCGCCGGCGCGGCGGCGGCGGCGCGTCTGACGCCGGCGGAGGACGATTTCGTCCGACCGCCACGCCCGCGCGTGCGCTGGTGGATGACGATCGGATTGGCCGCGGCGGCGGCCATCGTCGGATTCGTCGCGCGCGACATGATCCCGTCCGATCGGCCCGCTGACGTCGACGTCGCGCGCACGCCGACGCCGACCGTCGCTCCGGCACCGATGCGGACGGCGGCCTCCACCGGCGCGGACGTCGGTCTCGTCCCCCAACAATTCGTGCTGGAGAACCGGACCGCTCGCAGCGTGTCGGTCGTTGGTGACTTCAACAATTGGAATCCCAAGGCGACGCCGATGTCGCGGTCGAGCGATGGGGCACTGTGGTCGGCGATCGTGCCGATCGTGCCGGGCCGGCACGTGTTCGGGTTCATCGTGAACGACTCGATCTTCACGCTCGATCCGCGCCGATCCACCGTTCGCGACCCCGACTTTGGTACGAACACGTCGGTGCTCATGGTGGCGCGGCCATGATCACGCGAGCCGCGACGGCCGTGGCGCTCGTGGCGTCGCTCGCGCGAGTGGCGTCGGCGCAGGACACGCTCCTGCTGCCCGGCGATCGCGACGCGAGCGCGGAGCTGGCGAGAATCGTGTCGGCCGCCCGGGACGCGGGTCTGCCTGTCGACCCGATTCTCGGCAAGGTGAGCTACGGCGTCGTCGTCGTGCACGCGCCGCCGCAGCGAATTGTCGCCGCGGCGCGCGCGCTCGCCGCGCGCCTCGAGATCGCGCGCGACGCGCTCGCGCCGCGGCCAACACCCGGCGACATCGCGACCGGCGCCGACGCGCTCGAGTTCGGCGCGACCAAGGCCGAGCTTCGCGCGGTCCGCACCGCGAGCGGTGATCAGCCGGTATCGACGCCGCTCGGCGTGCTCGCGCAGCTCGTCGCGAGCGGCGTGAACGCCAAACGCGCCGCGCAGATCGTGACCGACCTCATCAAGCGACATGCGTCGACGGCACAGCTGGTGGCGCTTGGCGCGGATGTGAACGCCGACGTGGCCAGCGGCGCGCAGGCGACAGCCGCGCTCGATACCCGGCTTCGCGGTCTCACGGCCGTCCTGGCGCCGCCGGGTGGCGTGGCGCTCGACGCGCCGGGGATCTCCGCCACGACGCCGAAAAAGAAGCCGTAGCGTTCGTATACAAACAATTATTATGTGGGATGCGCCGAGTCGGGCTCATCCTGCTCTCGATTTGCGCCGCGACTCCCCTGCACTCGCAATGGCAGGTGACCGCGGACGCCGGCGCCGCGCATCTCCGGCAGACGGGAATCCCGGAGTCGAACGCGCTCGCGATGGGTGCGAGCGTGGACGTGCTCGGCGAACGCGCGGCGCTCCGCTCGCGTCTCCTCGCCTCTCGCGCGCCCAACGAACGATGGACGGGCCAGGGTGTGCTCCTGGCCTCGATCGTTGGACCGAACGCGACCGGGCCCAACTGGGAGTTGTCCGGCGCGTTCAGCGCCTTCGGCCAAACGAACGCATCGTCGACGACGAGCGCCGAAGGCATGGCGCGGCTGCGGCTCGGCGGAACGACCCTGGGCGGTGCGATCGGCGGGGGCGTCGGTGCGCTGTCGGACGTGAGCGGGACGCACGTCCTTTACAGCGGGCAGGCATCGACGTGGCGGACCTTCGCCGTGGATCAGATCGTCGCCGATGCGTCGTTCGTCGGAACCGTCGGGCCCGATGCCGGCGGTGGGTCGTTTGCCGACGGTACGAGATACGTCGATCTCTCGGTGAGCTGGAGGCGAGACCATCGAGGAATCGAGCTGGGCGCGACGGCGGGGGCGCGCGCAGCGTTCAACGCCGCTACGAGCGGCGGCTGGGGCCAAGTCAATGTTGCGGCGTGGTTGGCGCCAAACCTTGCCCTCGTCGCCGCGGCCGGCCGCTCGCTCGAGGACGTACCGCGCGGTGTGCCGCGCACCCAATACGTGAGCCTGGGGCTCAGGATCGCGGCGCGCTCGCACACGAGCGTGCTCGACGCGCGTCCGGCGACCAGCGCTCCGAAGACGGTCGTCACCCGCGCCGGCGTCGTCCTTCGCATCGACGGCGCGTCGCGGGTGGAGTTGATGGCCGATTTCACCGACTGGGCGGTTGTCGAGTGCGAACGGTCGGGTGGCGAATGGCGACTGGAGCGTGTCGTGCCACCGGGGCTTCACCGGATCGCGATTCGCATCGACGGCGGCGAATGGACGGCGCCGCCCGGACTCCCACGTGCGACGGATGATCTGGGCGGCGTCGTGGGGTTGATCACGGTCCCTTAGGAAGGGTCACGAGGGCATCCGCGCGATCTTGCCCATGAAGAGAATCGTGCCGGAGAGCCGCTCTCGGATGACGAACACGTACGGGCGATCGACTCGCATCTCGGTGTACACCGGAGCCGAGGTCACGTGGACGCCGACCGTCGTCACCGCCGCCGCTTCAGTTCCCACTTCATCGATCGCGACGAACGTATTCTGCTGGAGCAGCGAGATGTAGAGCTGCCTCCCCGCGGTGGACATTCGCGTGAAGTCGGCGCCGTTCGGCACGAACGCGGCGCGCATGCCCAGCGATTTCATGTCGTCGATGAGGCCGCGCTTCCAGGAGAACGTGACTTTGGGAAATGAAAGCGACACCAGCTGACTGCCGAAGCTCGACGTGAGCGCCCGCCACGTCGCGGGCGTGAGCGACGCCGCCAGTTGCTCGACCGACGTCCCGGTCTTCGGCAAGAGCACCGTCATCGTGAACGCCGAGTCGCCGTACGCGAGATCCACCGCTTGGTACGTGTTCGTCTCCGCGTACGACATCGCCGCCTGCCGAGACATCAACTTGGCGGGCTGGTCGGATCCCGTCGACGGATGGAACGGCGCATCGCGAGTCAGCGCCGAGTCGAACTTGTCGCGCCAACTGCCCTTGAAGTAGATGGCGTTGAGCAGAAACATGACGTCGCCGGGCTTCACTTCCTCGAGGACTTTCGGAATTCGTCCGTTCGTCTTCGCGCTCGCCCAGCCGTTGACCGCCGACAGCGTCCCGGACACGTCGGTGAAATCCTGCGGCTTCACCGTCGCGTCGAACCACGTCGCCGCGTCGGTCAGGAAGCTCTGATTGAATGGAAAGTCCCGCCGATAGAAGATCGAGTTCGCGATCTGCATCGTCGTCGACTTGTCGAGACCGGTGAGCAGCGCGATGAGCGACTTGTATCCCGAGTCGATCGTTGCGAGCGACGCGCTGCCGAATTGCAGCGCCGAACGCATCTCGTCGTACGTCTGCCCGGCCGCTCCGTTCAGCGTCATGCCAAGCGCGAACGACGCGCTGAGCGGCGAGACGAAGACGTTGGAGTCCCGCTGCGCCGCATTGATCGCGCTCCACAGACCGAACGAGAACGCGTTCGCGGCCCCGAGCACGCCCTGTTCGGCCGGCGTGAGCGCGCGGGGAAGCGACGTGAGCGCGCCTTGGGGCTGCGGCGGCGTCGGCTCGATCGAGCTGCCGCCGCATGCGCCACCGGCGGCGACCGCGAGCAGACTTCCCACCACCGCCATTCGACGAACGATTCGCATTCCACCCTCGCTGCATTGAGCGTCTCTGTGGCTGAACTGCCGTGGCGCGTGCGCGGTCACCAGCTGGAACGTTTTGCGCCTTGACGCCCGGGAGGCCGGGGCTAGCTTGATCCACCATGCGCGGCGATTTCCCCGATTTGACGGGCCGCGCATCGGGTGCCTCAGGCCCCGCACACACACCCGTCTAAGTCGTCGGGAGACCACCTGGTCCGCGACGAGAAGTCGGGGACCATTTTTGTTTTCGAGCGCTTGAAAGCGCGGAGAATACGATGAGCACGTACACGTTCAGCTCGGAATCGGTCAGCGAAGGCCATCCCGACAAGGTCTGCGATTTCATCGCCGACTCGATTCTCGACGCACATCTGGCCGGCGACCCCGCCAGCCGCGTCGCGTGCGAGGTGCTCTGCAAGAGTGGTCAGGTGGTGCTCGCCGGCGAGATCACCTCGCGCACCAACGTCGACTACGAGAAGATCGCGCGCGACGCGATCCGTGAGATCGGATACACCGACCCGGCGGAGTCGTTCAACGCGGACGGCGTCAAGGTCATCCAGTTCATCAGCAAGCAATCGGGCGACATCGCGATGGGCGTCGACACCGGCGGCGCGGGCGACCAGGGCATCATGTTCGGGTATGCGAGCGACGAGACGCCGGAGCTCATGCCGCTGCCCATTCAGCTGGCGCACCGTCTGTCGCACCGCCTCGCGACCGGCCGCAAGCAGGGCGAGAGAGCGTGGCTCCGGCCCGACGTGAAGACGCAGGTGAGCGTCCGCTACGAGGACAACCGGCCGACGCGTGTCGAGACGGTGCTGGTCTCGACGCAGCACGCGGCCGACGCGAGCCAGGCCGACATCCGCGACTACATCGCAAGCTGCATCGCCCCGGAGGTGCTGGGCGCGTGGTTCGGTCCGCACGTCGAAGTGCTCGTCAACCCGACCGGCCAGTTCATCGAAGGCGGTCCGTCCGCCGACTGCGGCGTGACGGGACGCAAGATCATCGTCGACAGCTACGGCGGCATGGGCCGCCACGGCGGCGGCGCGTTCAGCGGCAAGGATCCGTCGAAGGTCGATCGGAGCGGCGCGTACTTCGGGCGGTTCGTGGCCCGGCAGGTCGTGAAGGAGGGCTTCGCGAAGCGTGCTGAGGTGCAGGTGGCGTACGCGATCGGTCGCGCCGAGCCCGTCTCGGTTCGCGTGGACACGTTCGGAACCGGCGACTGGAAGGCGGCCGAGGAGTTCGTGCGCAGGTTCGACTACCGTCCGGCGGCGATGATCGAGCGCCTATCGCTGCGCAAGCCGATCTACCGCCAGACGACGAACTACGGCCATTTCGGAAAGCCGGAGCTGAGCTGGGAGGAATAGGCCGAGCGGCGAACGGGGAGCGGCGAGCGGCGAAACCGCTCTCGTTATCGGTATCGACTCCACAACAACATCACGCCGCAGCCTTTGCTCGTCCGGTTGTATTGGGCGGGCACCGTCGCCGTGCTCGCGTAGATCTCGACGGCGCCGATCTGATTCGTGGGGATCTGCTCGAGGTCGCGATTGTCGTCGGTGACGAGGGCGCCATCGTAGTAGACGTCGAGCGAGCATCCCGAGCCTCCGGTGCGCTGATTCACCACGAAGCATTGGATCGGCGTTCGTCTGGTGCAGCTGACGGCGGCCCCGCTTTGCCGAACCACATTGGTGAGCGACCGGCTGTCGTTCTTTCGCAGCTCGGCTTCGGTAATGAACCGTCCCATGCCGGTCTTTCGACGCTCCTCAAAGGACCGCAGCCCAGGCGACACGAAGACGGGGGCCAAGTCCTTCGTCACGACCGCGGGCAGCGTCTGCGCCGTCGCCTCCATGAGCACCGTGATCGACACGGTGTCGCTCGGCGAGATCTCGACGACCTGCGTGACCGGCTTGAACCCGATCTTCTGAATGCGCAGCATGCTCCCGCCCTCGGGCAGGAACGCGAGGCTCACCGTTCCGGTTCTTGTCGTGACGGCGGTGAGGTGGGCGAAGACGTCGATGACTTGGGCGCCCTCGATCGGCTCACCCGTTTGAAAATCGAACACGCCGAGGATGCGGGTGCGATAGCCTGGGAGCGCCGCGGCGGCGGGCGCTTGCGTTCGCGACTCGACCGGAACCAATAGCGAGAGCGCGGCGCACGCGACGCGCGTCACAGTCCGCAACGCTGTCCGCCCTCCATATTTGACGACACGCCGCAAGGACGACGCTCCCCGATCGCGAACGGATTCACTATAGAGTGATTGCCCGGGAGAGGCCAGAGATGTTGACGACGCGAGCACTGAGCGACGCGGCCCGGCCGCGACCGATGTCGATCGTCGTGGCGGTGGCGATCGCGGCTGCGTGTGGAGGCGAATCGGCAGCCCCGAGCGTGGACAGCACGGGGACGAAAGGCGCGACGTGCGCGTTGCGAGATGCCAGTCTGTCGCTGCCCGCCGGATTCTGCGCGAGCATCTTCGCCGACCGCATCGGCGTGGCGCGCCACGTCGCCGTCGCCGCGAACGGCGATGTCTTCGTCACCATTCAGGGCGGCGGCGGCCCGGTCATGGCGCTTCGTGATGCGGATCGCGACGGACGCGCGGACAGCGTCGTGCGTATCGGCTCCGGATCGGGCGGCACGGGAATCGGGCTCTACGGTGGATTCCTCTATGTCGATCAGGGATCTCAGATCGTGCGGTATCCGCTGGCCAATGGAGCCTTGCGCCCGTCGGGGGCCGGGCAGCCGGTGGTGACCGGTCTGCCGACGGGAGGACACGACGCACGCAACTTCGCGATCGACGCGCAGGGAAATCTCTTCGTCAACGTGGGCTCGTCGACGAACTCCTGCCAACAAAGCGACCGATCGGCAGGTTCGCCGGGCATCGACCCATGCAGCGAGCTGAACACGCGCGCCGGCATCTGGCGCTTCAGCGCGTCGGCCACCGGTCAGAGCTTCTCCGCGTCGGCACGATACGCGACGGGTTTACGAAACTCCGAAGGTCTGGCGCTCGCTGCCGACGGATCGCTCTGGGCGGCCACGCACGGACGCGATCAGCTGTACGACAACTGGCCCAAGCTCTTCGACGCCGTGTACAGCGCCGACAACCCGGGCGAGGAGCTGGTGCAGGTGAGTCAGGGCGACGATTTCGGTTGGCCGTACTGCTACTACGCGCTCGCCGCGCAGAAGCTGGTGCTCGCGCCAGAGTTCGGCGGCGACGGCACGAAGACGACGCGCTGCGACCAGAAGAAGAACGCCGTAGTCGCGATGCCGGGACACTGGGCGCCGATGTCACTCCTGCTTTATACGGGTTCGGCGTTTCCGTCGCGTTACACGAGCGGGGCGTTCATCGCGTTTCACGGATCGTGGAACCGCGCGCCGCAGCCGCAGGCCGGCTATCGCGTCGTGTTCATTCCGAGCGCGAACGGCCGGCCGTCAACGCAGTACGAGACGTTCGCCGATGGATTCGCCGGCGGCTCGCTCGATCCGAACGGCGCCGCGCATCGTCCGGTCGGGCTCGCCCAAGGGCCGAGCGGCGAGATCTACATCACGGACGACAAGGCCGGGCGCGTCTGGAAGGTCACGTACACGCCGTGAGTCCGGCGGCGTGAAGTCTTCGCGCCGAGCGCCGTCGTCGTTCGACGGACGGTACACGGTGGGTCGCAGGACGTGCTCCAGATCGCGCGGATTTACGAGGGAGATCATCGGCCGATCTTCACACCCAGTCGCACGAGTAGCATGTGCGTATCGCTTTCGAGCGGCGCGACGCTGATCTGAGCGTTCGGTAGATCCGTGATGCTTCCCGGCCTCAGATACTGCGCGTGCCCGCCGGCGTAGTACTGAACGCCAAGATCGATCGCGATGGTGGTCCTGCGGTCGTAGACCGGCATGTACACCCCGCCGCCCATCACCCACGCCGCCGTCCCGTCCGACTGGTTCGTCGTGTTGGCGAAGTCGCCACTGTCGTTCGTCCCCTCGATGCCGCTCTCGGTGAAGAAGATCTGCGTCGCGATGCCCCCGTTGACGTACGGGCGGACGACCCCGCGAGGCCATGCGAGCTGCGGCCCGATGCTCAGGGGCACGATGTAGTTCGTCGTCGTCACCTTCACCTGCACACGTCCGCCCACCGTTGGGCTCAGCGGCGCGTGGAACGACTCGTTGCCATAGCCGAGAACGCCCGCGTCGGCGCGGAGCGAGAAGGCGCCGGCGTGGTCGAGGCGAAAGAGATACGTGCCGATGCCGCCGTAGCCAAATCCGATGTTCTTCTGGAATGCGCCGGTGGGCCGGCTCTGAACGAACGCGATGCTGCCGGAACTGCGCCGCTCGAACTCGGTCGACCGGTCCGGCCGTTGCGAGCACAGGCAGACGCTGGAGTCTTGGGCCAGCGCGGACGAAACGACGGCGACGCTCAGCAGCGCCGCTCGGGACAGCGATGACGCCAACATGTTGACCTCGGGTGGGAGGCGGTGCTGCCGGCTGCCGTTGCCGATGCTCGACGCATCGGCCTTGGCAGCCGCGCAAAAGGCAGAGGCCATGCCGGTGGTCCGCCGGCCACCGGCGCGCTGTTTATGTCGTTGCCATGCCGAGCGCTACGCTCGACGCCGAGGGGTGTGCGATCGTCGCCGGCTGGCCGACGTGTCGCCACAGTGAGACGAGGCGTGTCCGCTCGCCAGGACGAGCTCACGGCTTCTTTACATCCTCACCTGGCCTCGCGTTGATGAACTGGACCCGAATGAGGAGCTGATCCTCGTTCAGCGCGACGGTGGCAGTGGGACGACCTCGGTTGGCGTTCACGCGGTTGACGGACGAGATGCCGGCGATCATCGAGATCGAGGCCAACGCGTCGGAGAACCAGGTCGTCGCTTCGGTCTCCCGCAGATTTGGGACGCCCTTCGGAATCCGGCTCAGCCGAATGACGGAGCGTCGAATCTGAAATGTCGCCGGATCCAGGTACATGGATCCGTTCACGTCCGGGTCCTTGATGCGCGCCGCCGCGGTGAAGTCGATCCGCAGCAGCTCGCGGCCGTCGACGCTCTCCGCGCCGCCGTACATGAAGCAGTGATTGTCGAGGAACGTCCTGTCGGCGAAATGAACCAGGGTCGGGATGTTCAAGAACAACGGGCGAAATCCCGGGAGCCCGTCGCCCTGCGACAGCACGACACCGGGTTTGTAGCGCCATGTCGCCCGGCTATCGACGACGACCGTGTCAACCTTCTCGAGGCGGACGTCTCCGTTCACCTGCGTGTGCGAAAGCGTGCGCTCGGCCGAGTAGAGGAACGGGTACGTTTCGGTGAGCAGCCGGTATTGATCGGCGTTCTGGCGAAGCTCGTCGAAGACGAGCGCGAAGGCGGAGTCGGTCGCCGCGGTTGGGATCCCCGGCTGCTTGCACTCGGCATACGCGCGCACTTCCATCGTCGACAGTTTTACGACGATGTGGGCCAACGTGAACCGAATACTGTCGAGCCCGCCGGCGCGCACGTTGACTGTCAGCTCGACCGGCGAGTAGCCGATGTGACGCACGCGAACCAAGAGAGGGCCCGCCGGCAGGCCGGTGAGTGTGAACGCGCCGTGCTCGTCGGTGAAGCGCTCGCGGCTCAGCGAGGGCACCGCGACGACGCTGTACGGTAGGGGGACACCGCCGTCACGGACGACGACGACGCCCGTCACCGTTCCGGACGAATCGCTGGGCGCCGGGACCTGTGCGTATGCGTCATGGAACGCCACGACGAATGCCGCGGCCACTCGAATCGCGAATTGCACGGACGGTGATCCTCGTGCGTCGGCGGGCCGTAAGATGAACGGTACCTGTCCTGACCAATCCGCTGCTTGGCGGCGAGTTCGCGGGGCAAGCCGGCAGGGGGTTGGCTCGATCGAATCTGTCTCGCGGCACTGGGGACGTCTACCGTGTCGCGAGGCCCAAACGTTTTGCGCCATCGCCAGATTCATGGGAGCGACTGCAGCAGGATGTGCCGTCCTTCATCCACACCGCACGAGTTGGCCGATACTCATCAAGGACGTCCTTTCATCAGCGGCACCACCGACCGTCAGCGGCATGGTCGAGGGGGTGTTGCGCGACCG
>Ga0326726_10005893_pt1 | contig 11062 bp, 7 predicted proteins | sample MHFenrmetagenome_2_FD_207603 | JGI IMG/M metagenome (GOLD analysis project Ga0326726, IMG submission 207603) | Lab enriched peat soil microbial communities from Michigan Hollow, Ithaca, NY, United States - MHF15MN | ecosystem: Environmental > Terrestrial > Soil > Wetlands > Peat | place: USA...
GACGTGGGCCGCGAGGTTCAGCTGGGCGGCGGCGCGGGCCGCGTCGACCCGCGGCCCATAACCGCCCGCGGCCGTGATCGCGTCGGCCACGCGGGCGCCCGGCTCGAGGTGGTAGAGCCCCGGATGGGCAACCGCGCCGGCGACCTCGACGACGAGCTCGGCGCCGGTCGCAGGATCGGTCGACCCGATGGGCGACGGTGCGCCGGCGCCACCGCCGTCCTCCCCCGCGACCTTGATGATCGGACTGGTGCCGCTGGCCAGGATGACCCCCACGAGCGCCAGGGCAACCATGATCGCGATCGCGCCCGCCACGAGCCACGGCACCGGGATGCCCGCCAAGCCTTCGTCCGGCGACGGCACGGACCGATCGGGATCCGATGGGTCGTCGGCTTCCGGACCCTCGAGGACCCGCCACGGCGCAGCGCTGCGATCCACACGGACACTCCCCGGCGGGTCTCGGGCGGGTCTCGGGCGGGTCTCGGGCGGGTCTCGGGCGGGTCTCGGGCGGGTCGGAACGGGATGCCGCCCGCCGCGCGGGGGGCACATCCTGCGCGACGAGCGGTCGATCCGCAGGCTACGCGGTGGCGATTAGCTGCGACTTACTCGTCCGAGACCACCGTTGCCTCGCGTGGGCCGCGGCGCCCCAGACGGGGTTGGTCGGGCGAAGGGCTTTGTACGAAATCGGTCCACTTCGACTCTTGACCCAACGAAGGGCCGGGCCACAGGCTGATGCATCATCACCTCTCTCGGACGCTGGCTCACCGTCGTGCTCCTTCGGGGCGGGCCGCCGCGGATGTCAGTGCTTGGCGAGCAGCCACCATCAAGATCAGGCACGGCAGCACGACCGGTGTCTGCGACTGGAACCAGCCGCCCGGGCCCGTCCTCGCCAAGTGCACGTTCTCGAAGGGACCGGACGGTTGACCGGGTTCCATCTCAAGGTCGACGTCACCGTGACCGGCAACCCGAGCCTCCCAACTTCGGTGTGGCACTGGGATGGGACGTACTGGTTCAGCCATCATCACCACCATCACCACCACAGCGAATGAACCGGGTCCGCGAGCCTCGGCGACCGACGTGATCGGGGATCGCGAGTAGGGCGTCCGACTCGGGGCCAGCTCACGTGAAGGTTTCCCCTCGCTCGATTGTCATGTCATCGTGAGGCCATCGTCCGAGGTCATCGACTTGGCAGATCGCCCGTCCGTCGTGACCGGCGAGACCACGGCTCGTGCCGCGGCCTACCTTCGGCTGGCCGACGAGCATCTCGATGCCTCGTATCGGCTGTCGCGGGCGATCCTGCGCGATCCCGGCGAGGCGCAGGACGCCACCCACGATGCGTTCGTCCAGGCTTGGCGCAATCTGAGGATTGAAGTCTCGCGTCCCTCGGCGACTCAGTAGAGTCAGAAGGCGTCCCACCGGAAGGCGTCCCGTGGGCGCCGGAGAGGACGATCGGTTGGATCGTGACCTCGTCGAGCAGGCCCAGCGCGGTGACCGGGATGCGTTTGCCATCCTGGCCCGGTCGCACGGTGATCGGCTCATGGCGATCGCCCAACGGATCCTCCGCGACGTCGGACGGGCCGAGGATGCCGTGCAGCAGACGCTGGTGATCGCCTGGCGAGAGCTGCCCAGCCTGCGCGATCCGGACCGCTTCGACGCCTGGCTCCAGCGCCTCCTCGTCAACGCCAGCTACGCCGAGGCTCGCCGCTCGCGGACCTGGAACGCGAACGTCCGCCTTCTCCCGGTCGACGGGCCGGCCGGCCCGGACGAGTCGCTGTCGCTCGATAACCGCGATCGACTCGAACGCGGCTTCCGACGGCTGCCGCCCGATCAGCGGGCGATCCTCGTCTTCACCCACTACCTGGGCCTGTCCCCGACCGAGATCGCCGAGCGACTCGGGATCCCGGTGGGAACGGCCAACTCCCGACTCCACTACGCCCACCGGGCGATGCGCGCGGCCATCGAGGCCGATGAGCGCCCCGTCGCGGTGGCCGGAGGACGAGTCCGATGAACGACCAGCGCGAGCTCGACCGCGTCCTTGGCGCCTTCTTCGCCGAAGGCACGAACGATCTGGCCGACCGGGTCATTGACGCCGTCCTCGACCAGATCGACCACACCCCACAGCAGCGCGCGATGCGCATGCCGCGGAGGTTCCAGACCATGCCCATGCCCACTCGCCTCGCCGCGGCTGCCGTCATCGGCGTGGTCGCGCTCGGCGGCGCGCTCTACCTGTTGAAACCTGGCCAGCCAGCGGTGGTCGGCGGGCCGGGCCCGACGTCCGCTACGAGCGCCAGTCCGAGCGCTCCGGCCCCGACACCGCTGCCGACGCCCACTCCGAAACCCAGCCCGATGGCTCTGACGGGTCCTCTCGGAGCCGGGCGACAGATCCACACGGCAACGCTCCTCGCCGACGGCCGCGTCCTCGTTGCCGGGGGCATCGACTTCGCCGATCTTCCGCTGGCCTCGGTCACCCTGTATGACCCGGCGACCGGCACCTTCAGCCCGACCGGATCGATGGGGACTCCTCGCGCCTTCAACACCGCGACGCTCCTCGCCGACGGTCGCGTCCTGTTCGCCGGCGGTGGCCCGGCGACGTGGACCCGTCCCGGTCCAGACACGGCTTCTGCCGAGCTGTACGACCCGAAGACGGGCACGTTCAGCCCGACAGGATCGATGGGGATCCCTCGCGAGGACCACGCTGCGACCGTGCTTCGCGACGGTCGCGTGTTGATCACCGGCGGCAACGACACCGGGGACCACGCCGTCGCCTCGGCCGAGCTCTACGACCCGAAGACCGGCACGTTCAGCCCGACCGGCTCGATGGCGACCGCCCGTGGCTACCACACCGCCACTCTGCTGGCCGACGGTCGCGTCCTGGTCGCCGGTGGCGACCCGTGCGGCTGGGCCAGCTGCGACCGCCTCGCCACGGCCGAGCTCTACGACCCGACGACCGGCACGTTCAGCCCGACCGGCTCGATGGCGACCACCCGAGGCTTCCACACTGCCACCCTGCTCGCCGATGGTCGCGTCCTCATCGCCGGAGGTGACGGCGGCTCCACGGCCGAGCTGTACGACCCGAAGACGGGCAAGTTCAGCCCGACCGGATCGATGACAGCGGCCCGCGACTACACGACCGCGACCCGGCTCGCCGACGGCCGCGTCCTCGTCGCGGGAGGCGGAGGCGATTACTCCAATCGCAACTTCCTCGCCTCGGCCGAGATCTTCGATCCGACGACCGGCACGTTCACCCCGACCGGCTCGATGTCTGCCGCGCGCACCTGGTACCAGGCCAGCCTGCTCTCCGACGGCCGCGTCCTCGTCACCGGAGGCTACGGCGACCTGGCTCCACTTGCTTCCGCTGAGCTCTACGACCCGGCGACCGGCACGTTCAGCCCGGCCGGCTCAGGTGGCTGACCGCCGCCCAGAACCACTCCGACCCAGTAGTGGGAGGAGATGGATGGATTCGTAGACACCCTCGTCGAACGCATTGTCGGGCGGTCGGTCCGACCCGATCGAGCAATGACGGTCCAACCGTCACCACGCCGGAGGATCAGGGCATGCATCCCAGGAAGAGACTGCTCGTTGTCACGGCCATGGTCGCCGCACTCGCCGCACTCGCCCCATCGGCCGCGGCGGCCTCGCCGCACAGCGGGGACCTCCACATCACGAAGGAGTGCTCGGAATACACGCACCTCGCCGGTGGCTTCTGCACGATCACGTCCTCGAACCTCAAGAGGATCCCGGCCGGCTCGAAGGTCATCTATGAGCAGGCGTTGGTGGGATCGGTGCTGGAGACTGACGTCACGCTCGATCCGCCCGGCCCGGGCGACGTTGCGTTCGGCCACGTCCACCTCGATCTCGTGGCCAAGGTCGGGGCGGCCACCTTCACGGGCGGGACCGGGAAGTTCGCCGGGTTCACCGCCACCGTGGCTGTCACGCCAAATCCGGGCGTGCCGTTTGGCTGGAAGTGGGAGGGGACGTACCGCTTCAGCCACGACAACTTCTACCTCGACAAGACCTGCTCACCCGATTCGTCACCCATCGGGTACCACTGCACCATCCAGCACTCCAGCTTCAAGTTGTTCCCGGCCGGCACAGAGGTCCACTACACGGCCACTCGGAAGGCGAACGTCGTGCGGGCCACCATCACGATCCCGAGGGGCCGCACGACCGGTCTCTGTGTCTGGAGCAGCGACGTCAATGCGATCTGCACGTTCAAGACCGGGACGGGACGCCTGGCCCACTTCCACCTCCGGGTCGTCGTCACGGCGAACGCGGACGCGACGGTCTGGTACTGGGACGGTACGTACAAGTTCACCCGTCACCACCACGGCGACCACGGCCACCACTGAACCAAAGCCCGGAACCGCGAGCTGAACGCCTCCGGTTCCGAAGGCATCCTCGCTGGGGGACGGTCCGTCCCCGACGCCAACACAGCCGCAGAGAGGGGCCCAGCTCGATGGTGGGCCCCTCTCCATGTCCTACAGGCGATAGCCTACGCCCCAGCGTTGGCAGCGGCGCCCACCTATGTACGCGGGTGGCACATCCTGCGCGGCGGGCGTCGATCAGCAGGCTACGCTGCGATGATTAGCTGCGACTTTCCTCGTCGGAGACCACCGTTGCCTCGCGTGGACCCGTGTCGCCTGAGACGGGGTTGCTCGGCGAAGGGCTTGTGAACGAAATCGGTCCACTCCGACTCTTGACCCAACAACGGGCCGGCCACAGGCTGCTGCATCATGGCCTCTCTCGGACACTGGCTCACCGTCGTGCTGCTGGCATTCGCGACGATCATGGCCGGCTGCGCGTCCGGGGCAACGCCCAGTCCGCCGTCTCCCCGGCAACGCTGATGCCACTGAGCATCTCGAACGGGACCACGATTCTCGTCACGCTTGTCGTCAATGGAACCGTGGTCGAGACCGTCGCGCCAGGCGGTCATGAGAATCCTGTGAAGGCGGCCTTGCCGTCGCTGCCCCGGTCGATCGAGACGCGCTCGCCGTCGGGCCGTGTGCTCTCGCGGCTCACCGTCAACGCGGGCGATGTGGTCTCTACGACGCCTGACGCGAGCGGGCACAGCATGAGCAAAGGCGACGCCGTCCGGGCTGACCTCTCGTGCGGGCGCCTCGACGTCTGGTCCGGTTTGCCTCTGCTGGGCCCGATGTTCGTCCCAGACCCGTCGAAACCCTGCGACTGACCAGCCTGGACCCGCCTCATCCCCTTACTGGCGTCTGAGGCACATCCTGCCCGGTGGGCGTCGAGCGGACCCTATCGCGGAGCGCTTGGCTGCGACCTATCGAAGGCATCTCGCCGCATCGACGCAGGTCGTCGACAAGCCGGACGAGTGCCTGGGCCCGGGCTCTGGCGAGTGGCTGCTCGGCCGCCATGGGACGACGACATTGCCGCCGTCAAGGGGCGATCGATCGTCTTGGTCCCCGTCCATGGAAGGGAGGACCAGTCTACGGCGAGGGACCTGGCGACCCATCAGCCCCAGTGGCCCCCGCGGGGTAGGCCGGGCATGTCTGACGGTAAGGCTCGTCGCCGAGGAAGCGTGCCCACTCGGCGCGCGTCAGGTTGCGGCCGGCAAGGTCGCACGCCCGGTTCTTCCACGACGTCGGGTCGACGTCCCATCGCCGGACCCGGTCCGTCACGGAGATGGCCGTGCCCCCTCCGGCCGCGTCCTCGAAGCGGGCCCCGAAGCGGACCGCGATCGCCGAGTCCGGGCCGGTCATCGACACCGTTCCGAGATAGGCTCCGCCGGGAAGCGCGTACAGCTCGACGACGCCCGAGTCGTCCGGCTGGAGCACTCCGACCAAGAGTCTCGATCCGTCGCCGGACACGTCGACGGTCATAGGACGCCCGTCGACCTTGAGCTCCGTCGCGACATCGCCGGTCGCGAGTCCCACGATCCGGACGAGTCCTGCCTCGAAGTCCGCGATGACCAGTCCGGAGCCATCCGCGAGGAAGTCGGCCGCGACACCAGGGACGTTAAGCGTCTGGATGCTGCCGTCCGCGCGGAGGATCTGCGTCCGTTGCGTCTCCACAAGCGCCACGGTGTGGTCCCTAGATGGGACCAGGGTGCTGCCATTCTCCAGATCGCCCGGAGCGAACGTGGCGAGCAGTTGCCGTGCACCACCGTCGACCGGCATCTCGAAGAGCCGGCCGTCGTTGCCCAGTGTGAGCAGGGCACTCCCATCCTCCGAGAGCCCCATCGCGATGTTCGAGGCCTGCTCGTCCGGTTGGAGGTCGGCCAGGACCCGCCCGGTGGCCGCCTCCTGGACCTGCACGCTCTTGGTGGGCGGCGCGGCGTCCTGGGGAGGATTCCAGACCGCGAGCGTGGATCCATCGCCCGATGTCAGGACTTCTTCGGCGTGCGAGATCAGGTCGCGATCGTGATAGGCGGCCGCTCCTACGCCTCCGATCTCCAGGCGCGCCTCGCGGGTCGGGTCGAGGATCGCGATCTCCGTGCCGCGGGCGAGGAAGGTCCGTGTCGGACCGCCGACCGCCCAGGCGTCCAGGGCCCTCGGGTCCGCACGAGATGTCGCGAGCTGCGACCCCGTCGCGAGGTCGTAAACGCTCATCCTGCCGAAATCGAACCACACATAGAGCAGCCCAGCCGCGGGACCGACCTCCGCCATGCGCGTCCCGTTCGCCGCGACCGGTGCACCTACCGGGGCGAGGTCGGACGTCCGGTACACCTGCAGTGTCGCGGACGACGTCTCGCCCGAACCACCCGTCGCGCCTTGGATCTCCCCTACCACGAAGGCGCCGTCCGGGCTGCCGCCGACCACCCGATCGATCGGGATACTCCCGTGGAGCTCGCCCGTCCGGGCCGAGAAAATCGGCGTCCCACGGCGTTCGGTCTCTACGACCACCCACCGCCCGCCCGGCAAGATGGTGCCGCGAGTCAAGCCCGGCGCACCGGACGGAAGGTCGACGAACCCGGAGCGGGCCTCGGCAGATCCCCAGGTCCCGAGCCTGAGACGCCCGTCCGAGTCATGGTCAACCCACCGGAGCAGCCCGCCGTCCCATCCGGCGCTGTCGATTTCCTCCCTGGAGGCTCCGGGGATCGGCCCGACTCGTCCCGTCGCCAGATCGATGACGGCGAGCCCGACGGACGTGAAGGCGAGCCGGTCGCTGGCTCGGCTGAACGCGAGGGGCCATCCGCCCTCGGGGAGGTCGAGCGGACCGTTCGCGATCGACCAGCCGTCGACGTCCCAGACCGTGAGCGTTGTACCGGAGGGGCCGCTGCCCGTCACCGCGAGACGCGACCCCTCTGGTGACGCGACGATCGTGGCGGCTGGGCCGGGCAGGTGCCGGAACGCGACCACCTCTGGCCGCTCTGCGAGCACGGTGGAAAGGTTCTGGCGGGCCTCCTGCGAATCGAACCGGTCGCGACCCTCGACCGCGAGGAGCGTTGAGAGCGCGAGGTCGTCGCGGTTCACCAGCGATTGGGCGACCAACTCTCGCCCCAAGGCCTCTACCCGGCGCTGCTCGACGGCAGCTAGCGCGGCATCGGCCTGCGCTCGTGCTGCCTCGGCCTGCGTCTGCGCCGCCTCGGCCTGGGCTTGCGCGGCCACGGCGTCGCGACGCGCCGCCTCCGACTGGGTCCACTGGAGGAACGCGAAGCCGCCAAGGAGGAGGAAGAACATCGCAGCCCCGATCGACAGGCCGATCGCGAGCCGCTGCTGGCGCTCCCGCGCCCTTGCCTGGCGGTCGCGCTCGCGCACGGATGCCTCGATGAACGCACGCTCACCCTCGGCGAGCAGCGCCCCTCGTCCCTGCGACAGCTCCACCGCCTCGGCCAGGCGAGCGCCGCGGAGCAGGGCGTCCGGCTCTCGGCCGAGCCGCTCCCACTCGGCCGCCGCGTCGGAGATGCGGCGCGAGACCCGGAGCGCCTCCCGATCCTCGTCCACCCAATCGCGGAGCCGAGGCCAGGCCCGGATCAGGGCCTCGTGGGCGATGTCGACAACGGGCTCGCCTGTCGCCTCGCCGGTGCCGAAGGTGAGGAGGCGGGCGGCGGCCAGCGCCTCGGTCACGTGCTGCGTCGCGTCGCTCGTAGCCGGCGCGCCCGGCAGCTCGGTGACGGCAGCACGGCGCCGGGTGTCCTCGGTGCCTTCGCCGGGCTGGACCAGCCGGAGGAAGACCAGGCGGGCGATCGCCTGCTCGGGGGGATCGAGCTCGCTGAACGTTGACTCGGCCCGGGCGGCGATCGCGCCGTCGATCCCGCCCGAGTCACGGTATCCCTCGAGCGTCAGCGTGGCTCCGCGGCGACGGTCCCACAGTTCGAAAAGGGCGTGCTCGAGGAGCGGCAGTGCACCTGGACGGTCCGCGGCGTCGTCAAGGATCGTCTCGACGAGGCCCGGCTCGAATTCGAGCCCGACCGCCGCCGCCGGCTCCTCGATGACACGCTGCAGCGCGGCTGGATCGAGCGGGCTCGCGAGATACTGGGAGTCGGAGACCAGCGCCGCGAGCTCCGGGTAGGCCGCGCAGCGGTGGTAGAAGTCGGCGCGCATCGCCAGGACGACGACGGTCCGCCCGCCCGGCAGGGTCGCGGCCCGGGTCAGGTTGGCGATGGCGGCCCGGCGTGCCTCCTCGTCTGAGCAGAGCGTGAAGAGCTCCTCGGCCTGGTCGACGACCCAGACGAGACGCGCGGACAGCGGCGCCTCGGCGAGGATCACTTCGGCAGCGTGGCCGAGGGCCCTCGAATCGCTGGCCAGCTCGTCCACGGTCGCCCCCATCGTCGCGGCGGCGCGGAGCCGCACGATGCGGGCGGCCAGGGTGTCCAGGGGCCGGGCGCCGGGCCGGAGGACCTCGATCTGCCAGGCGCCGGAGACCGGCAGGCCGCCGCGACGCAGCGCCGGGACCAGGCCGGCCCGCACGAGCGATGACTTGCCGCTGCCCGAGGGACCGAAGACGGCAAGGAAGCGCCCCCGGGCGAGCCGGGCGAGGAGGGCCTCCACGTCGCTCTCGCGCCCGACGAAGAAACGCGCGTCCTTCTCCTCGAAAGGCCGCAACCCGACGTATGGCAGCTCGATCGCGGCCTTCCCGCCCGACGGCACGGGCTGCTCGCTCGGGTAGACCGCGAAGAGCTCGACCGGATCCTCGACGCCCTTGAGACGACGATGGCCCCGCGAGACGAACTGGACGGGAGCGACACTCCGGGTGAGCCCGCGGACCGTGTCGCTGACGAGGACCTCGCCGGCGATCGCCTCGGCGCAGACGCGAGCGGCAATGTTGACCGCCGACCCGACGTAGCCCTCGGGCGTCTCGACAGTCTCCCCCGCGTGGATCCCGACCGCGACTAGGATGGGCCCCTCCGGCCGCTCCACGTTGGCCGCGGCCGCCCGCTCGACGATGGCGAGGCCCGCTCGGATCGCTTCGCCGGCCGACCGGAAAACGACGTAGAAGCTGTCGCCTTCGGTCCTGATCTCGGCGCCGCTGGTCTCCTGGACCACGCCGCGAACGAGCTTCCGGTAGCGATCCAGGAGCGCCGCGGCCGCAGGGGCGCCCTTGGCCTCGACAAAGGAGGTGTAGCCGCGCAGGTCGGCGAAGAGGAAGCCGAGCGTCGAGCCGACCAGCGGTGCTCGGATCGCGCGGTCGGGGGCGAGCGCACCGGGCCCCGGGTCCCGCGCGTCGGGATTCGTCGTCGTCCCGGTCGCTCCAGGACGGCGCCGGTCGCGTCTACGACCAAGCGGCGGTGCGCCCATGAACGCCACCTACACTGGTTCTGCGACGCGATTCTAGACCTGTCGTGAGCCGCCCCCGGGCCTATCCGGGTGCGGAATCACCATGGGCCGGATAACTGGGCCTCCCCGGCCCGCCGTCCTCAGGCCGCAGGCATGGCGGCCGTGAAGAAGGCCACCACCCGGTTCGCGTATCCAACTGGGTCCGTGAAGTAGCTGGCGGCATGGCCGCCGCTCGGAACGAGCCAGCGGACGGTCGACCGGCGATCGGCGGCGGAGAGGAGCCGCTCGCTGTCGACCGGCGGCACGGTCCGGTCGACCCCGCCCTGGATGAGCAGGACCGGACGCGGCGCGATCCTGGCGATGGCCTGGACCGGTGACACGTCTCCCGGATCGGTCCCGGACATGAGCGCGTACAGCGTGAGGACGTACGCCACAGCCGGTCCGGGCAGGTGGTCGCTCTGCTCGAGCTCCCGGGTCAGCGTGTCGCGCAGGTCGGCGAACGCCGAGTCCGCAACGACGGCGGCGACGTCCGCTGACCTCGCCGCGGCGAGGATCGTCGAGGCAGCACCGAGGCTGAAGCCGAGCACGCCGACCTGCCTGGCCCCGCGAGCCTGGGCCTCATGGACCGCCCCGAGGACGTCCCACTGCTCGCGCAGCCCGAAGGTGATCGGCTCGCCGCCGCTCTCGCCCTCGCCGCGGAGGTCGAAGGCGAGGACATCGAAGCCCGCCGCGAGCAGACTCGGTGCCAGGCGCAGCGTGACCCCGCTCATCAGGCGGTTGTTGTCGATCCCCGGGACGATCACGATCGCCCGGCCGGTCGGCCGCGGTGCCGGTAGGTACCAGCCACTGAGCGGCGCGCCGTCGAGCGCGCTCCCGAAAGCGACCTGCTCGTAGCTCATCCCGTGTCGGCCTGGGTCGTCGTCGACGTTGACCCGGTCGGGATGCAACCGGTGGTACATCAGGAGCGCCGGGACGCCGAGGCCCGCGACGACGACGACGGCCACGGCAACGGCAACCACGGTTCTGGTCCGCATCAGGAGCAAGCCTATCCCGACGGGTGGGCGAGCTCCGCGTCCGTCTTACCGCTGCTCCCAGTCGACCCAGTGCGAGCCGTCCCACCAGCGGTGCCAGGTCCGGCCGTCCCGGCCGCGGGCGAAGACGTCGAGCCGGTCGGAGCCCCACGAGCTCGCCGCGCAGCCGCCGGCCGGGTCGAGCTCCCCGCCGAGCGACTCCCAGGCGTGCCACGACTCGCCGTCCCAGTAGCGGTTCCACAGCTCGCCGTCGGGGAAGACGGCGAAGACCTCCATCTTGTCGACCTCCCACGCGGTCACGGCCGGCCCCGAGGCGAGCGTGCCGCCGAGGTCCTCGACCGCCGACCAGCGGTC